>Ga0098074_1000111_pt1 | contig 80603 bp, 68 predicted proteins | sample 32_taG_FD_75064 | JGI IMG/M metagenome (GOLD analysis project Ga0098074, IMG submission 75064) | Marine viral communities from the Gulf of Mexico - 32_GoM_OMZ_CsCl metaG | ecosystem: Environmental > Aquatic > Marine > Oceanic | place: Atlantic Ocean: Gulf of Mexico | collected 2015-07-12 | reverse complement strand
TACCGTTTCTCAATTGAACAATGGAACATCAGGAGGATCTCATGAGGTTTCATTAGGAATCAACTTGAACTGTAAAGCAAAGTCACCAACGTTTAGAACAATTTCTTGTCCTTCTTTTTAAAAAAAGTGTAACGAAATTAAATTCGAAACGTTAATAGATTAAATTTGTGAATTGAACGCGATGAAAAACAAAATTAAAAATATGCAAGTTTTCAGATTATTAGCAGTGGTTGTACTGGGTGCAATCGTTGTGTCTTCTTGTTCTAGAGAGGCTTCTAATTCAACTGGATGGGATTATAACAATCCTGGACAAGGAGGATTCCAAAAAGTTCCTTTCTTAGATCAAGAAACTGGACCAGGATTAATACTTGTTGAAGGTGGTACTTTCACAATGGGACGTTCTGAAGAAGATGTTATGTATGATTGGAACAATCGTCCTGCAAAGGTAACGGTTTCATCTTTCTACATGGATCAAACTGAAGTAACAAATTTCCATTGGTTGGAATACTTGTACTGGATTTCAAGAGCTTATGGAGATACTTATCCATTGGTTTACAAAAATGCATTGCCAGATACATTGTGCTGGAGATCTCCATTGGCGTTCAATGAGAAGTACGTAGATTACTACTTACGTCACCCAGCATACAGAGACTATCCAGTTGTTGGAGTTTCTTGGTTGCAAGCAAATGACTATTGTAAATGGAGAACTGACCGTGTTAATGAGTACATCTTAATTCGTGAAGGAATTTTAGATTGGAACATTGATCAGCAAGATGCTGAAACATTTAATACTGATGCTTATTTCGTTGGACAATACGAAGAAGCAGTATTGAAAAATGTTACAGATTTGAATCCATCTAATAGAAATGGTAAAAAATTAGGAACACGTATTGTGAGAATGGAAGATGGAATCTTACTTCCACGATACAGACTACCAACTGAAGCTGAGTGGGAATATGCTGCTCTTGGATTAATTGGTAACTTAGAAGAAGGAACTGAAAACATTACAGACCGTCGTTTTTATCCTTGGAATGGTCACTGGGTTCGTCAAGACGACCAAGAGTTTACAGGACAAATCCGCGCTAACTTTGTACGTGGAAAAGGAGATTACATGGGGGTTGCAGGAAGCTTGAATGACGGAGCGGACGTAACAGCACCTGTAGAATCTTACTGGCCAAACGACTTTGGTTTGTACCACATGGCAGGAAACGTTTCAGAATGGGTTTTGGATACTTATCGTCCATTAACATCTGAAGATTTTGATGAATTCCGTCCATTTAGAGGAAATGTATTCAAAACAAAATTATTGAACAACGAAGGATTGGTTGATTTGAAAAACCAACAAGTTGAATACGATGTTCATGGAATGAAAGAATACTTGAATGAGTTCGAGCGTATCCGTTACCAAAGAGTATCTGCTTCGAAACATGATCCAAATGATACTGTAATTCCAGTTGGATTATCAGCAAAAGTAGATTCACGTAACCCTGTTCACAATGGTTATGCTCCAGATCCATTCTATGTTTCTCATGGAAAAGTGAAAGATTCAATTGAATTAACATTGTTGAGATCTATCAACGAAGTATTGGACTTAGCGATTACTTACAAAAACGATAAGTATGACACTGAAGCATCTTCATTGATTCAAGAGCGTTTATTCGATGGTATTTTCGCTGATGAAATTCGTGAAGGTCCAGATGGAGAAGAGTATGCATTCGAAGTTATTTCTATGTTGCGTGAAGGATTTACTGAGTTTATCGTTGATACTCCAGGTAAATTGAAATACAGAAATGTAACTGAAGAAGAAAACATTGGAAGATTGAACTACCGTAAAGATGATTACATCGATTATTTAGATGGTGACATTGAAAGCTCAATTCACTACGCGAATGACGATCGTAAAAACAAAATTAATCAAGCAAATCGTGACCCGAACTTGGTAATGTACCAATCAGAGCATGAAGAGTATGATTTAGATGGAGGATCAATCTTACCAGGTGGTGAAAATAGAACTGCATGGCCAACAACATTGATTTCTGATAAATCAAAAGTATACAAAGGTGGTTCTTGGAGAGATAGAGCATATTGGTTAGTTGCAAGTAACAGACGTTACTTAGACGAAAATCAATCATTACCTACTCTTGGATTCCGTTGCTCTATGGATAGAGTTGGAAGTCCAGTAGGATTGAACTACGGTAAAAAGAAGAAAAAGAAAAAATAGTCTAAAAGACTCTTAGTATATTTAGTCCATCCGTCAGCTGTCGGATGGACTTTTTTATGGAATAGAACAATGGATTTTGAACAATACTATACAACAAGCGGTGTTTGCACTGACACACGAAAAATAACAAAAGACTGCCTATTTATTTGTTTGAAAGGCGCTAACTTCAATGGAAACACCTTTGCGGAGCAAGCAATGAAAGAAGGTGCTAAATACGTCATTGTTGACGAAGAGAAATATGCTACACAACCTGAAATATTTTATGTGCCCAACGCATTAAAATACCTTCAAGATTTAGCCCATTACCACAGAAAGAAATTCGATTTACCTTTAATTGGAATTACTGGAAGTAATGGTAAAACAAGTACCAAAGAATTAATCAATGCTGTTCTTTCTACAAAATACAATGTACTTGCAACTACTGGTAACTTAAACAATCACATTGGTGTTCCGCTCACTATATTGCAAATCAATGAGCAACATGAGATTGCCATTATTGAAATGGGAGCAAGCAAACATGGAGACATCAAAGAACTCGCTGATATTGCTGAACCAACCATTGGTATCATTACAAATATCGGAAAAGCGCACTTAGAGGGATTTAAAAATTTTGAAGGTGTTCTCACTACCAAAAAAGAATTGTATGATTCCATTGAGAAAAATAGAGGTAAAATTGTTGTGAATTCAGACGACTCTATTCTCAAAGGAATACTTCCTAAGGGAATCTCTACCATAAGCTACGGAGAATCTAAGGAAGCAACAGTTTCGGGAACACTGGATCGCCTCTCCCCTTTTATTGAAATGACTTGGAGCAAATATGGCTATCAATCAGAATCACAAAAAATGAAGATGATTGGTAAGTATAACTTCTATAATTATTTGGCTGCAATTGCTTTTGGTGTTCATTTTGAATTATCTGCGGAACAAATTAACACAGGGATTTGCAATTACACGCCAACAAACAATCGCTCACAAGTTCAAGAAACAGAATACAATACTTTAATTTTAGATTGCTACAATGCAAATCCCTCTAGTATGAAATCTGCGTTAGAAAGCTTCTCTTTGATTGATCACGAAAATAAACTAGTAATTATTGGAGATATGTTGGAGTTGGGCGAAGAATCAAAAGTAGAACATGAAAAGATCATTCAATTGGTTGCTGATAGAAACATCCAAACGATAACTGTAGGACCAATTTTCGATTCTATTGAGCAATCTAGTTCGAATAAGCATTTCAAATCGAAAGAAGAAGCTCAATTATACATTACCGAACATCCACTCAAGAACAAGCTGATTCTGTTGAAAGGATCACGAGGAATTGGATTAGAAACCTTAGAAAAATTCTTATAAAAAAAGGGAGTCAAATTGTTGACTCCCTTTTTATTTCTTTGTATTCTGATTAATCTTTCAATACATTTCTTGAAATAACGATTTTTTGAACTTCTGAAGTTCCTTCGTAAATCTGTGTAATTTTTGCATCACGCATTAAACGCTCAACATGGTACTCTTTTACGAATCCATATCCTCCGTGAATTTGTACAGCCTCAACAGTATGTTTCATCGCTACACTTGAAGCGTACAATTTCGCCATTGCCGAAGATTGATCATAGTTTCTTCCCATATCCTTGTCAACAGCAGCACGATAAACCAACAAACGAGCCGCTTCAATATCTGTAGCCATATCTGCCAATTTAAATGCAATCGCTTGGTGTTGAGAAATCTCTTTTCCAAAAGCTTTACGCTCCTTAGAGTAAGCCAATGACAATTCCAATGCTCCAGCAGCAATTCCTAATGCTTGAGAAGCAATTCCGATTCTACCACCAGACAACACTTTCATTGCGAAGGTAAATCCAAATCCATCTTCTCCGATTCTATTTTCTTTTGGAACTTTCACATCGTTGAACAACAAAGTATGTGTATCACTTCCACGAATTCCCATTTTATCCTCTTTCGCTCCAACGATAAATCCTTCCATTCCTCTTTCAACGATGAATGCATTGATACCTTTATGTCCAGCGGCAACATCAGTTTGAGCAATCACCAAGTAAATTGAAGCTGAAGAACCATTCGTAATCCAGTTTTTTGTACCATTCAACAAATAATGATCTCCTTGGTCAAACGCTGTAGTTCTTTGAGAAGTTGCATCTGAACCAGCTTCAGGCTCTGACAAACAAAACGCTCCAATTTTTTCTCCAGTTGCCAATGGAACTAGGTATTTTTGCTTTTGCTCTTCAGTTCCAAATTTCTCCAATCCCCAACAAACCAATGAGTTGTTTACGGACATACATACAGAAGTCGAAGCATCAACTTTAGAAATTTCTTCCATCGCTAAAGCGTATGACAAAGTATCCATTCCACTTCCTCCGTATTTAGGATCAACCATCATTCCCATGAATCCTAGTTCAGCCAATTGCTTAATTTCTTCAGCCGGAAAACGTTGTTCGTTATCTCTTTCAATTACTCCCGGTTTCAATACGTTCTGAGCGAAATCTCTCGCAGCTGCTTTAACTGCAATTTGTTCTTCTGTTAATTCGAAATTCATATATCTTTATGATTATATTATAGTCCTAGGGCACAAAAATACACGAATTATTTAATTTTTAATCAACAATATGGAACAACATGGCTACAAAATGATTGGATTAATGTCAGGAACTTCCATGGACGGCATCGACATTAGTTATGCACACTACTTTAAAAAAGATGAACAGTGGGATTTTGATCTGCTCGCAACGGATTCGATTGAATATCCAGACAATTTATTTCAATTATTAAAAAATGCTACAAAACTTTCCGCCATTGAATTATTCGAACTTGATCATCAACTTGCGTTGTTTTATGCTGAGAAAGTCAATATTTTTTTAAAGCAATTTTCCATCCATAAATCAGATGTTTCGGCAATCGCTTCACATGGACATACGATTTTTCATCAACCACAAAAAGGAATTACCGTACAAATTGGTTGTGGAACAACATTAGCACACACAACACAGCTAAATGTCATCAACGATTTCAGAAAAAGAGATGTTATTTCTGGCGGACAAGGAGCTCCTTTAGTGCCAATTGGTGATTTTAGTTTGAAACCATTTCAAGCCGATTCATTTCTTAACATTGGTGGATTTGCTAATATTTCATTCAAACATGGAACTGAAATTCGCGCTTTCGATATTTGTCCAGCCAACATACTAATCAACTGGTTCATGCGTCAAATTGGTCATTCATTCGACGCAGAAGGCAAAATTGCTCGCTCCTATCCTATTGAAAGCAATCTGTTGGACCAACTGAATGCGCTACCAATTTATCACGATGAACAACCTCATTCATTGGGAATTGAATGGTTGGAAAAAAATGTTCTTCCCATTCTCGATACCTACGAATGCAGTGATGAGTCAAAAGTTGCTACAATTACAGAACATATTGCACAGCAGATAAGCAACAGATTGAACCAACACGACTTAAAAAGTGTCTTTATTTCTGGAGGAGGCACCAAAAATCACTATTTAGTAGAACGCATTGGACATTTTTACAAGGGTGAAATTAATATCCCAAGTGAACTACTTATTGACTTCAAGGAAGCGATCATATTTGGATTTTTGGGTGTGTTGTTCCTAGATAAAAAGCCGAATTGTTTAGCAAGTGTCACTGGAGCACCCATTGATGTCATTGGAGGAACCTTTCATTCAGCATAATACTATTTCACTATTTCAATTTGAATTTTCCAATTTGAGTCGACAAAAGTGTTTTTTTTTACTCCAAATTTATCATGGTAAAATTACTTTATTACCTTTGTTCGTCCTGATAAAATTCAGGGGAAGAATAATACGCAAGAATGAAAGATTTACTTAAGAAATTCGAAAACAAACAACCAGAAATTGTCTTCGAATGGAATGATCCAGAAACTGAGGCTGTAGGCTGGGTAGTTATTAATTCTTTACGTGGAGGTGCTGCCGGCGGTGGTACTCGCATGAGAGTTGGATTGGATAAAAGAGAAGTTGAGTCGCTTGCAAAAACAATGGAAGTAAAGTTTACAGTTGCTGGACCACCAATTGGAGGTGCAAAATCTGGAATTAACTTCGACCCAAAAGATCCTCGAAAAGCTGGCGTTCTTAGAAGATGGTACAGCGCAGTGACTCCATTATTAAAACATTATTACGGTACAGGTGGTGATCTAAATGTGGATGAAATTCACGAAGTAATACCGATGACTGAAGATTGCGGTGTTTGGCATCCACAAGAAGGAGTTTTCAACGGACATTTCCAACCAAGAGAAGCACAAAAAATTCACCGTATTGGACAATTGCGCCAAGGTGTATTGAAAGTAATAGAAGACGCCCATTATTCACCAAAAGTAGAGCGCAAATACGTTGTAGCCGATATGATTACAGGTTACGGTGTTGCTGAATCAGTGAAACATTACTACGAATTGTGGGGTGGTTCTGTTGAAGGCAAGAAAGTAATCGTTCAAGGTTGGGGAAATGTTGGTTCAGCTGGAGCATATTATTTAGCACAACAAGGAGCTAAAATTGTTGGAATCATTGACCGTGTTGGTGGATTAATCAATACTGATGGTTATTCTTTAGAAGAAATCAGAGAATTGTTCTTGAACAAAAATGGAAATGAATTGGTTCATCCAAACATGTTGTCTTACGATGAAGTAAACGGAAAAATTTGGGATGTTCCAGCAGATGTTTTTATTCCATGCGCAGGATCAAGAATGATCACAGAAGAACAATTAAATAGAATGATCGCAGCTGGAATTCAAGTCATTTCTTCCGGAGCGAATGTTCCTTTTGCAGATCCAGAAATTTTCTTTGGTCCTATTGCTGACCAAGCAGACAATACTATTTCTATCATACCTGACTTTATTTCCAACTGTGGAATGGCAAGAGTTTTTGCTTATTTAATGTCAGAAGATTTAAATTCTTTAACCGACGAAGATATCTTCGTTGACACGAGTGAAACAATCAAAAAAGCGCTCGTAAACACAAAAGCAATGAATCCTGGCAAAACTGGATTAGCGAAAAGTGCTTTTGAAATTGCTCTAAAACAACTTGTTTAAAAACTAAAACTCAAAAACTATGGAAATTTTTATTGTATCCGTTTTTATCCTTGGATATTTGGCCATTACATTAGAACATCAATTAAAAATTGATAAACTAATTCCTGCACTTGTTATGATGGCATTGGCTTGGGCTGGTGTTGCTTTTGGATTAGACGGATTTACGAATTGGTTTAATTCACATGATGCAGTTTTAATGACATTAGACAGCACGGTCAACCATGAATCGAGATTGCATTTAATGGAAAACACATTGTTACACCATTTCGGAAAAACTTGTGAAATCTTAATTTTCTTAGTTGGAGCAATGACAATTGTTGAAATCATTGATCATTTCAATGGCTTTCAAACATTTAAACGTCTCATCAAAACACGTAAGAAATCTACCTTGCTATGGATTGTATGTATCTTAGGATTCATCTTGTCTGCCATAATTGATAACTTAACTGCAACGATTGTATTGATTACGATTTTGCGTAAAATTGTTAAAGATCCAGGGACAAGAATGTGGTACGCAGGTATGATCATCGTTGCTGCAAACGCTGGTGGTGCTTGGTCGCCAATTGGTGACGTAACAACAACAATGTTGTGGATGGCAAAGAAAACATCTGCTGAGCATTTGATTTTGCACTTGTTAATTCCTTCTTTGGTTTGTATGATTGTGCCAACATTGATTGCATCATTCTTACCAGCATTTAGAGGTGAATTACCAGTTGAAACTGAAGCCGAAGAAAAATTAAGTAAGAACAGCTCAATGATGTTGATTTTAGGACTTTCATTGATCGTTTTTGTACCAGTTTTCAAAACTATTACTCACTTGCCTCCATACATTGGAATGATGTTATCGCTAGGTATCATGTCGTTGGTAGCAGAGTTTATCAGTGCGCGTCAATTTAGTATTTCGAGCTTAGAAGATCACAATCATGCACATGGTCCAACATTCAAAGCATTGGGAAGAATTGAAATGCCATCTATCCTATTTTTCTTAGGAATTTTGATGACTGTTGCCGCATTGGAATCATTAGGTATGATTTTCATGTTTGGAAATACAGTAAGAGCTTCATTGGATGAAAATGTATTCGTAATGTTATTAGGGATTGGATCTGCAATCATTGACAACGTTCCGTTAGTTGCCGCTTCAATGGGAATGTTCCAGGAACCAATGGATGCTGGAATATGGCACTTAATTGCTTATGCAGCTGGAACAGGTGGAAGTATGTTGATCATTGGATCCGCTGCTGGAGTTGTAGCAATGGGAATGGAAAAAATCTCATTCTTCTGGTACTTGAAAAACATCTCACTTTTAGCATTAATTGGCTATCTTGCCGGAGCTGGAGTATTTTTCTTAAATATTTTACACTAATTTTAATCCATTAACGTTAGAAAGTCATGAGTTTATCATTTTTACTTCAAATAACACCAGATAACGAAGCAGCTTCAACTGGTGTAAAAGACATTAGTCTTTGGGAAATATTAAGCGGTTCTTCAGACCTAGATTCAAAAGGTATTGGATGGAGCGGATGGACAATCTGTATTATCCTTGCATTGATGCTTGGATACGCAGTTTTTATCTTCGTTGAACGCTATTTAGCTTTGAAAAAAGCATCCAAAGAAGAAGTCAACTTTTTGTCTAAAATCAAAGATTATTTGATGGATGGTAAAATTGATCAAGCGAAAGACATGTGTTCTCGTTCTGATAGTCCTTCAGCAAAAATGTTGGAAAAAGGAATTGCTCGTATCGGTAAACCAATTGAAAGTATTTCTGCTTCGATTGAAAATGCTGGTAAATTGGAAGTATTGCGTTTGGAGCAAAGAGTAGGATTCTTAGCTACAGCTGCTGGTGCCGCACCAATGATTGGATTCTTGGGTACAACTGTCGGAATGATTGGTCTGTTTATCGACATGCAAAGCGCAACTAGTTTGGACATCAAGGTTATTGCTCCAGGAATCATGACAGCAATGATTACAACCGTTGCAGGATTAATTGTTGGTATTATTGCCTTTATGGGCTACAATTTCTTGGTTGGAAGAATTGGTAAAGTTGTTTACCAAATGGAAAACGCAGCATTGGAATTCATGGATTTATTGAACTCACCAGGAAAATAACTTATTATGGACTTAGGATCTAGAAATAAAATAAGAGTTGAGGGTGGAATGGCTTCCATGACCGACCTTGTCTTCTTGTTGCTGATTTTCTTCATCATCATGAGTTTGATGGCCAATGATACCCTAAGCGTTGATTTACCAAAACCGGATGATAAGCCAAATTCAGAATTGAATCCAACTGAAGCAAAGTTAATTGTAACGGAAGACAACAAATACGTTATTATGCCAGGCGGATCGATGGACGCACCAATGGAATTTGATGAAATCAAAGAATTGGCAGCTATTGCAGTAGAAAATTCGGGAGAATTGAAACTAAAAATAGAAGGACATCGTAAAGCAGATTATGAGTCTGTATTCAACGCACTTGCTTTAACGAAAGCAAATGGTTGGGTTCCTGTACTCGCTTACGATAAATAATCCAAATTATGGCAACAGCACCAATAGTTAATGAACGTGACAAGCAATGGGGAATTATTGTTTCAGCTATTTCTTTCCTATTGATTGCAATGTATCTTTTATTAGCAAGTTTTCAATTTGCTGATCCACCGCCGCGTGATATTCCATTGACAGCAGAAATGCCTGTGGATGAAATGGTGATGGAAGAATTGAAGATTGAAGCTGGCGGTGCTGGCGGCGGAACGCCTTCTGATGATGAAGTGGCTCCTCCTACTCCACAAGTAACAAATGTGATTACTCAAAAAGAATCAACCGTTACGGTGAAATCTGGAAATTCCAACAAAACAAACACGAAGAAAAACACGGATAATTCTGCAACAACGACCCAACAGAGTACAAATCCTTTCGGAGGAGGTTCTGGCGGTGGAAACGGCGGTGGTGATGGAGGAACGTTCGGAAGTGACTCTGGTAAGGAAGGTAGCGGTGGAACTGGAACAGGTTCTGGTGCAGGAAGAATTCGATACAACGAAATTAGTACCGATAATATTTATACAGCTGTTGAAGTTGTCGTGCGCTTAAAAATTACAATTAACGCCGAAGGTCAAGTTGTCTCAGCTGTGAACATGTCTGGAACGACAACAACGGATCAACGCATCATCAACCAAGTAATTGCAGCCGCAAAATCGCAATTAAAATACAACAAAGAACCAGGCGCTGGTTTGCAAAGTGTATTCTATACTGCGAAGATTGTCCCGAACTAAGAAATGCTGAAAACGTATCAAGAAACAGTGGATTGGCTGTTTCAACAATTTCCTTCGTATCAAAACAGCGGTGCAAACGCATACAAGCCAAGTTTGGATAACATCCATCAATTATGTGCTGCATTTGATCATCCACAGAAAGCATTGCAATTCATTCATGTTGCAGGAACGAATGGAAAAGGATCAACGTGTTCCATGTTGGCATCGATTTTAACAGAAGCTGGTTACACAGTTGGATTGTTTACTTCTCCGCACATTTCTGATTTCAAGGAACGCATTCGCATCAATGGAGATAAGGTCAATGAAGCATTTATCATTGCGACAACCAATCAAATCAAGAATGCCAAGTTGGATTTTGAACCCTCTTTCTTTGAAATTAGTTTCTTATTGTCACTTTTATACTTCAGAGAACAACAAACAGACATCTGTGTCATCGAAACAGGACTTGGCGGACGATTAGACGCCACGAATTGCATCACTCCTATTCTTTCCTTAATTACGAACATTAGTTTAGAGCACACACAGTTTTTAGGAAATACCGTTGAGTTAATTGCAGGTGAAAAGGCCGGGATTATTAAACCAACCATTCCAGTAATCATTGGTGAACGGCAAACTGTAACGGATCTAGTATTTGAGAAGGTCGCACAGCAAAATAATTCCAACATTTCATTTGCAGAAGATGTTCCGGTGGACATTCCAGCATCATTTCCACTGTTAGGATCGTATCAACACAGGAATTATCAGTTGGTTGTTTCAGCCTTGAACGCTCTCAGAGATCGCTTTTCTGTTTCAGATTCCAACATTATTTCTGGTTTGAAAAATCTTTCTAAAAACACGGGTTTCATGGGAAGAATGCAAATTCAGTCAAGAGAACCATTGACAATCTTTGATGTCAGTCACAATCCTGCTGGAGTTCAAGAAACGTTGAAAAGCATACAAGCATTGAATAATGGTAATCTTTTCATCGTCTATGGAACAAGTTCAGACAAAGACTTGCACAGTATTTTTAACCTTCTACCTAAATCTGCAAACTATTTTCTGACTGAATTTTCGAATGAACGATCTGCAAAATCAGACAATTTATTCGCATTCGCCAAAGAATATGAATTAAATGCAAAAATATTTTCATTACCACAAAAAGCACTCGAAAGCGCTCAAAACATTGCAAATAAAGAAGATACAATCCTTGTTTTTGGAAGCTTTTTTTTGATTTCAGATTATTTTTATTTTTTTTCAAAAAAGTAGTTGCAAAAATGAAAATTCACCTTATATTTGCACTCGCATTACGGAAATCAAACGAGATTTTTAAAATGAAATACGGGGGATTAGCTCAGTTGGTTTAGAGCACCTGCCTTACAAGCAGGGGGTCACTGGTTCGAATCCAGTATTCCCCACCAAGAAATGAAAGCTTCACAGAAATGTGAGGCTTTTTTTGTTTTTAAATTTACCTTGACTATTTACTTCTAAATTCGGAATCACTGTATCAACATTGCCCACATTCAATTTCAAGGTAAAAGGTAGTTTTCAACAATAAATATTTTCAATTACTACCAATGTTCGTAATTTGATTTTTCTTAAATGCTTAATTATTACCTAATTTGATTTATTCATTTTAAATTTGAAAAATAAAAGGAGCCCCCTTCTAACTGAGCTCCTTTATCTGATTATTTAGAAAAACAAATGTATAATTTGATTTTTCTGTATTGTACGTAAAATGTCATTTTCGTATTAAATTTGTTATTGGCTACTCAAGTGCAACGGACTTTCCTTGCACTGGCCATTAACCAAATATATATACAAGCCTAGTTTTTAACAATTAAAGAAATTCACATATTCTTAATGTTGTCAACATGTGAAGCCTGAATCACTTTAACATCAATAGTTAGCGTGTTTTTTAACTTCACTTTTAAAGATATTCACAGAATTTGCTGCTAGTTTTGTCGATAAAAAACCAAAACTCAACGTTCACTTTACCACAAGTGGTTTGTATGCCATTCAGAGCTATAAAACATAGTACAAACCCAATAGTTAATTCATTTATTTGGTTATTTTAAACACCAATTGGTTCATTCCAAAATTGTATATTAATCTAGTCTAAAATAATCGATTCACCTGCAAATCATTTTCTTTAACGGCTATAAAACAATATGCCTGGACATCGGCATTTTACAGCATCCCATCGCTCTGCGAACGGGAGGGTCACTGGTTCGACCTGAGACTTTACGTCGAAAGCATGTAACGCAGTGAAATAATCCAGTATTCCCCACCAAGAAATAAAAGCTTCACAGAAATGTGAGGCTTTTTTTGTTTTATGCTATTTGTTGAAAGAAATTGATGACAATGCTTCGTCTTGATATTCCTCCCCCTTAATCCCCCTCCCAAGGAGGAAACCTAAAATTGAATAGCTTAAAATGGTTGTTTCCAAAATCTCAATTGAAGTACTTGAATACTATTTCAAACAAAGATTAAGTATCCCGCTTTGGAGGGGGATAAAGGGGGAGGACAAAAGCACTTTCTAGCTCAAGCAAACTTCAACTCTATTCCAACAATCAAATCTTATTCTATCTTTGATGAAGCTAATAGTCATACATGAAATTCACCCAAGTTGCGCTTCAAGATACATTACCACTCACATGTTCACGTTCTGGAACCTGCTGTCATGGTAACAAAGTCTTGCTCAATCCTTGGGAATTGTATCGCATCGCTTCGGAAAAACAGCTTTCAACACGGGAGTTTCGCGACTTATACACTGACCTTAATGGGATTCAACTTCGTTTCGCCGGAGAGCATCAATGGAAAGGAAAGTCTGCATGCAATCAGTATGTCGATGGATTTGGATGTAGTGTGCATCTCGGACGACCGCTGGCTTGTCGCCTTTTCCCACTTGGTAGACAAATTCAAAACGATCAAGTAAATTACATCTTCGAAGGAAATCAATTCCCCTGCTTGACCGACTGTCCAGAAGTACACGATTTACCACATTTGGCAGTTGGTGACTACCTTCAAGGTCAAGAAACTAAAATGTTTGAACAAGCTCAAGATGCCTATTTAGAATTATTGCAAGATTTGGCTGATTTAGCATTTGAATTTTTACTTGAAACAGGATTGACAACAGCAGAAATATTAGGAACTCTTGAAGTGTGGAACGAAATGGGGAAAGAATCATCAGAAAGCTTAGCTCAGAGGCTAGGAACAACATGGATGGACCATTTAATGATTCCAATGATTTCGACCGATGCAAAGCATCTAAATGAACCAATGGCGTTTATTGTAGAACATGCCGAATTACTTCAACTTAAGATCCAAGAAAACTTTGGAACATCTACTACACATGCAGAATTTCAATCTGCATCGATTCAAATAATGGGACTTTCATTACAATTAGCTAGAGCAATTGGAACGGACCCAAAAGCTTTGTCTGAACAATGGTGTGAAGTAGCAAGCGGATATGGTACCGCTAATCAGGATGCAAATTAGATTTATAGGTTTCATAATCCATCTGTTGAATGGAAACTTTTTTAGCATTCTCTGATGGCCGTATAGGATTGCCTTTGTAAATCATGATTGCTCTCGTAATCTCTGCACCGAAAAGAATCACAACCGTAGAATAATAGACCCAAATCAACAAAATAACGAATGATCCAGCAGCCTGATACGTTTCCGAAAACGTACTGTTAGTCAAATAAAACTGGATTCCCATTTTTCCAATAATAAAAAGTGAAGTCGTAATCAACGCGGCCACTTTCACGTCTTTCCATTTCAATTTCACATCAGGCAAAAACTTAAAAATCATTGCAATAATCATAAAAACAATTCCAAAGGATAGTAGTCCACTTGTAGCATTTAACAAGATGCTTGGCTCCTTGCCTATAAAGTTTTCTATTTTCGTAAAAAAAACGTCCAGCAAGGTATCTGTGATGAGGGAAACGATGAGAATAAATCCCATTCCAACTACCATTCCTAAGGATAACACTCGGTTTAAAATAAATTTCACAAACCCTCTCTTAGGTATAGCCACAACGTCCCAAATTTTATTCAACGCTTCTTGAAGACTAATAAAAATAGTTGTAGCGGAAAAAATCAGTGTTCCCACTCCAAAAATCGTTTTAAAAGTTGATTCTTCAGACATATCTAACTGAACAATTATATTCTCCACAGAATCGGCAATGTTCGGTCCAATAAAAGAACTTAATTGCGTTGATAATTCACCTGATGCCGCTTCTTGACCTAAGAAAAATCCCGCCACGATTATGATTGTAATTACTAGTCCAGGCAAAGAAAAAATCGTATAAAAAGCAATGGCAGCTGCAAAAGTCATAAGACTATGCGAACCAACACCTTTAAAAATGATCTTAATGATTGAAAGAATTGATTTTAGCATAATTGTATACTTTATTTGTAGACAATATACTCAGTAATTGTCAAATATTAATACGTGAATACGAACAACTCCATTAATTAGCAAAGTTGAAGAAATGAAAAAAGAAGTACAAAAAAAAAGAGCTCTAGAAACTAGAACTCTTTTTTGTTTTTCAGCGGAGAATGTAGGATTCGAACCTACGGTACCTTGCGGTACGCCGGTTTTCAAGACCGGTGCGTTCGACCACTCTGCCAATTCTCCGTGGCAAAAGTACTAATACTTTGAAAAGTAGCAAGCATAAAAATGATTTTTTTTTGATTTTTTTTCTCTGAAAAACACACACAAAATTAAATAGTTTCATTATCAATAAGTTGAATCAATCGTTTCTACCTTTTAATCAATGTCTGCCATTTTTTTAACTATACAAAGACTATTTTGTATCTTTACAAGAAGATATCTTTGAACATGAAATACATTCTCATTATAATTGTTGCTCTATGCACCGTCTCATTTTCAGCTTTCTCACAAAAAGAAAAAGACAGAAAATTGACTGCTTATTTGCAGACGAAACAGTTTTCGGCACCTACTGTAGGTAATTACGTTGAAATTCACATTCAATTTGTAGGTTATACCCTTAATTATTTACCGGTAGAGAATGGTTTAATTGGTGAGGTAGCAGTTCAGATGACTATTTCACAGAATGATTCCATTGTTAATTCAGATGCTTATCGTCTCAATACTCCTGTAATGGTTGACAGTATCATTGATGATTTCTACGATATTAAACGTTTTGCATTGAATCCAGGTAACTACAAAGTTAACTTGCAGCTATTAGATATGAATTCTGACAAAGATCCTGTGAAGGCAACATTTATGATTAATGTTGAAGAATTTTCAGATGCTTTAGCTATTTCTGATGTACTCATTGCAGAATCTGCCTACAAAGGTGGAGAAGAATCACCATTTTATAAGTCAGGCTATTCTATTATTCCAAGAATTTCAACATTCTATCCATCGGAATTGAGCAATTTACCTGCATACATAGAAATTTACAACATGAACGAATTGTCAGATTCTGTTTATGGATTGAAACAATACATCACAAATGCGGAAACAGGAGAAGAATTAAGCAATTTGACAATTTATAGTCGACATACACCTGAAGCCGTGACACCTATTTTCAGACAAATCGATCTTACTACAGTTCCAACAGGGACTTATACATTGAATTATACAGTCATCGACAGAAATTTCATCGAATTAGCCAGTCAATCATTTGAATTTGAAAGAAGCAATGATCTGGAATCAACGATTAACATGTCTGATATTGTGATTGACCCAGCATTTCAAGCATCCATTACAAGTGATAGCGTGTCGTATTATTTATTGAGTTTGATTCCAATATCAAAACCAAGTCAAGTGAAATTGATTATTGCTGAGTACAAATCTAAAAATGAAGAAAAGCAACGTAAAATGATTCAAGCTTTCTGGAAAGAAACTTCGGGATTAAAAATGTACGATGCGTGGATTCGCTATAAAATTGAAGTCAACAAAGTAGAGGAAACATATTCAAGCAACTATCAGAAAGGATATGAAACGGATCGTGGTCGTGTTTATTTACAATATGGTCCGCCATCTCGTACATTTGTCCGCGAAAATTCTCCTTCTGAATACCCGTATGAAATTTGGGAATACAATAAAATTGGAGTGTTTAGTAACAAGAAATTCGTTTTCTACAATCCTGATTTAATCAACAACCAATATCGATTGCTTCACTCCGACATGGTGGGAGAATTGAAAAACCCACGTTGGTCGTATGAATTAGCGAAACGTAATACTAAAAATGGAAATGTTGACGATCCAAATGAATACAATCCTGATTCATGGGGGAACAATAGTCGACAAATGTTCGGTCAATAATGTGTATAATTGCAGAAAATTGACTGCATGAACAACTTGAGTATTGTAATTCTTAACTGGAATGGGAAAAACTATCTTGAAGATTTTCTTCCTTCCGTTATTAAGTACTCAGGCGATGCAGAAATCATTGTTGCAGACAATGCGTCAACAGATGATTCCGTTGCGTTCTTAAAAGCACAGTTCCCTTCAGTTCGCATCATCCAAAATGCTTCCAACGGCGGATTTGCAAAAGGATACAATGATGCCTTAAAACACGTAGATTCAGAATTCTATTTGTTATTAAATTCAGATATTGAAGTCAGTGAAAATTGGTTGGACCCATTAATGGAAACCATGAAAACACCAACTGTTGCAGGTTGTCAACCAAAAATTCGATCGTATAAAAATCGAACGTTTTTTGAACACGCAGGCGCTTCTGGCGGATTCCTCGATCGCAACTATTTTCCATTTTGTCGCGGTCGAATTTTCGATCAATTTGAAGAAGATCGTGGACAATATGACAGTGAAATTGAAATTTTTTGGGCAACAGGAGCTGCATTGATGATCCGTTCAGAGGTTTTTCATCAACTCAATGGATTTGATGAAGATTTCTTTGCACATATGGAAGAAATTGACTTATGTTGGAGAGCAAAAAAACTAGGTTATCAATTCCTAGCTGTACCTTCTTCCATTGTGTATCATGTTGGAGGTGGCGCTTTGCCTTATAGTTCACCACGAAAAACGTACTTGAACTTTCGAAATAGTCTTTTTATGATCATTAAAAATCATCCTGGATGGTTGTTTCCAAAGTTGTTTTATCGCTTAACCCTGGATGGAATTGCAGGTTGGAGGTTTTTGTTGAAAGGAGAATTCAAACAACTAAAAGCCGTTCTTAGCGCACATGTTTCAATGTATCAAAACCTTTTTTCTCTCTTGAAAAAACGCAAAGAGATTAAAAAAACAAGAAGCAATCCTAATTCCGCAGGACTGTACAAAGGAAGTATTTTGTGGGCAAGGTATTTTAAAGGAATCACCCACTACTCTGATTTGAATCAACGCTTATTCCACTAATTCAAATTTGGGACAATCACGAAATATTTTCCTCAAAAAAATGAATTGCTAAGTCATAGCCTTTTAAACCAAATCCAAAAATGCAACCTGCGCAAACAGGCGATATCATTGATTCATGACGAAAAGAATCTCTCGCTGCAATGTTTGAAATGTGCACCTCAACAACAGGAGTATTTACTGCATCAATGCAATCACGAATCGCAACACTAGTATGCGTGTATCCACCTGCATTTATGATGATACCATCAACCTCTGCGCGCTGAATTTCATTGATCAATTCACCTTCTACATTCGACTGGAAATAAGTCAATTCTGACTTCGTTCGAGATTTTAACTCAGAAAAATAGTCCTCGAAACGTTGAGTTCCATACATTTGTGTATCGCGTTGTCCAAGTAAATTTAAATTCGGACCGTTTATTATTAATAGTTTCATATGATGAATTGGGAGCACTATATTACGGATTTTGTTTCTTACTTGAAAATCGAAAAGGGATTAGCCGAAAATTCTGTTGAGGCATATTCGAACGATGTGAAGAAATTACGCGATTTCGCTGAGGCCTCAAAACTTGCTCCGGTTGACATCAAACACAATGATTTGGTTCAATTTATTACTGAATTATATGATTTAGGATTAAGTCCGCGATCGCAAGCAAGAATCATAAGCGGAGTGAAGCAATTTTACGCCTATTTGTTTCTGGAGGAAGAAATCAATGACGATCCATCAGAACTCATCGAATTGCCAAAAATTGGTCGCAAACTACCGGAAGTATTAACGATAGAGGAAATTGATCGAATGATTGCAGCCATTGATCCATCCAAAAATGAGGCAATTCGCAATATTGCGATATTGGAAACGCTCTACAGTTGTGGCTTGCGTGTATCAGAACTTGTCAATCTGCGTTTCGAGGACTTACATTTTGACAAAGGATTTGTGCGCGTTATAGGAAAAGGAAACAAAGAACGATTGGTTCCTGTAAGTCCAAGTGTGGAAGAAAAAATCAGTGAATACCGCACAAGTAGTCGTTTAGACACACCTGCCAAACCAGGAAATGAAAAAATAGTATTCCTTAATCGCAGAGGAGCGAAATTAACGCGTGTAATGATTTTCACGATTATCAAACAAACAGCAGCTTTGGCGGGAATATCGAAAACTGTTTCACCACATACCTTTAGACATTCTTTCGCCACTCATCTGTTGGAAGGAGGAGCAAATTTGCGTGCAATTCAAGAAATGTTAGGGCATGAATCCATTACAACTACTGAAATCTATACGCATTTGGACGAGAATTATTTGCGAGAAGCAATCATCTCTTATCATCCTCGCAACAAATAAAAGGTCATCAGTTAGTAGTTAGTCCAAAGGAAAGAAGAATGCCACTCTGAAAATAATTGGTAAATAGCGCTGAATATTGCCATTTTCATCTTTAACTGTAAACGAATAGGTATTTCTAAAAGGACTATTTGCCGCATTCACAAGATCATACATCACTCCAGCATTCAATCGGATACGATCATTTAATTCCATAGAAAATCCACCTCCGACAAATAATGTTGGCGCCCAAGATGATTTAGTAGCAACGAATCCTTGTGGATTGTAAGGTGATTTCAAATGTTCGTACTCTACTCCTAAAAACAATGCATTGAAAAAGCGCGCATGTAAAAATGCACCACCACCGTAAACGTTGGTACTTCCATTGAATCCAGTAGTAACATTACTCGACCACAATCTTTCGTAACGAACAGAAGGACCAATCATGATATATTCACCCAATTTAACGCCATATTTCAATCCAAGTCCGAAATGTCCACCAAAATTGGATGCAGAAAACGACATGTCCAATCCAATTTCAGATCCATTATATGCTAATCCAGAAACGACTTCTGTTTCCTCAGATTCTTCTTCAAATTCATCGTATTCTTGAGCATGAATGCTAAACGAACAAAGGACAACTAGCAATGAGGAGTAAAATAATTTTTTCACTTTTTAAGTTTATTAATTAATTCAACAATCCAAATCCGCGATCCGTAATTCGTAATTCGGAATTCGGAATCCATATTCTAAACTACCTTACCGTACAAATCGTAATGATCGGCACTTGTAATTTCAACGTTGGCAAAATCTCCTAAACGAACATAGGCTTCAGATTTTTTCACCAACACTTCGTTGTCAACCTCTGGAGAATCAAACTCGGTGCGACCAATGAAATATTCTCCTTCTGCTCGATCAAACAATACTTTGAATGTTTGACCAATTTTCGCTTGATTTAACTCATAGCTAATTCCAGATTGCAATTCCATGATTTCATCTGCTCTTCTGCGCTTCACATCCTCAGGAACATCGTCTTCAAGGTTGTAAGCATGCGTGTTTTCTTCGTGCGAATACGTGAAAATTCCCAATCGTTCGAAACGCATTTTTTCTACAAATTCATACATTTCTTGGAAATGCTCTTCCGTTTCACCAGGATATCCAGCAATCAAGGTTGTCCTAATAGCAATACCAGGAACTTTAGCGCGAATTTCATTCACTAATTCTTCTGTCTTTTCTCGTGTAATTCCACGTCTCATTGATTTCAAAATCTCCGTGGAACCATGTTGCAAAGGCATGTCTAAATACAAGCAAATACTTGGGTACTTATTCATCACATCTAACACATCCATAGGGAATCCCGACGGAAATGCGTAGTGCAATTTAATCCACTCAATTCCTTCTACTTGCGCTAATTCCTCCAATAAATCAGCCAAGGCACGCTTTTTATAGATATCTAATCCGTAATACGTCAAATCTTGCGCAATCAACATCAACTCCTTCACTCCTTTCGCTGCCAAGTTCTTCGCTTGCGTCACCAAATCTTCAATTGGAGTAGAAACATGTTTCCCTCTCATCAATGGAATGGCACAAAACGAACATGGTCGATCACAACCTTCAGCAATTTTAAAGTAAGCGTAATGATTCGGAGTGGTCAACAAACGTTCTCCAACTAGCTCATGCTTATAATCTGCCTTCAAGGTTTTCAATAAACGCGGCAAATCTCTTGTTCCGAAAAAAGCATCCACTTCAGGAATTTCCGTTTCCAGCTCATCTTTGTAGCGCTCAGACAAACAACCAGTTACATAAACTTTATCAACTGCTCCTTCCGCTTTTGCATCTGCGTATCGAATGATGGTATCAATTGATTCTTGTTTCGCATTGTCAATAAAACCACATGTATTAATGATGACAATCTCTGCATCATCTGATTTCGATTCGTGCTCGACATCAAACTTATTTGCTTTCAATTGTGCCATCATTACTTCGGAGTCAAAAATATTTTTTGAACATCCCAATGTAACAACATTGACTTTGTTTTTCTTTAATGTTTTGGTTTTCATCTTGTTTGATCTATTAAGACTTTTGGGATGTAGGATTCAAAATTGAATCTAAATTTCTCGTCCGCAAGCTTTTCTGATTGCAAAATTAGGACATTCGGCGACAATACACATGCTTTTTATCAGCTTTTTATAGAATTGGTATTATATTTGAAAGAATACAGAAAAAAGAAATTATGAAATTTGCCTTATTTATAGTGACAGGAATTCTTGCAATGAGTTGTGGGACTAAAAAAAATGCTGAAACAGTCGTTGAAGCACCTAGTAAAAACGAAACAACGCCAACAACAATGAAAATTGTGAAAGTCACTGCAGAAATTGGAAAAATAAACAATGATTATACATCCGATCCAATCACCATTGACACGATTGAAATCAGAAGAAACATTATGTACATCGACGTAACGTATACAGGTGGATGTGAAGAACACGACTTTCAAGTGATTGGTAGCAATGTTACTGCTAAATCAATGCCGGCAATTAGAAGCGTTCAATTGATTCACAAAGCAAATGGAGATTCTTGCAAAGCACTTAAAAAGGTGAAATTGGAAGTTTACATTGAAGATTTGGCTGAACAACAAGTCGCTGGTAGTAAAATTTACTTGACTGTAGACGGTTGGAAAGGAAAATTACTGTATGAATTCCAAGAAGGCGGACATTAATAACATTACAACAAAATAGATGAAAGGAGCTCAATGTAGCTCCTTTTTTTATGTTTAAAATCAAACAAATTTCCCTTGCATTTTCGATCAATAGTCGAAAGTGTATCGCTTCAACATAGCTCAAAATAATTAAATTAGTAGCAAAAAGGCGAACAATGAAAATAGGAATTTTACTTTCAGGATGTGGTGTATATGATGGAGCCGAGGTTCAAGAAGCCATTTTAGCAATGCTTGCCATTGAAGAAATTGGAGGAACAGTTGTACCCATCAGCGTGAATAAAAATCAGCATCATGTTATTAACCACATGACAGGAGAAGAGATGCAAGAACAACGGAATATGTTGATTGAAGCGGCAAGAATTAGTCGCGGAAACGTGCGCGACATTGCGACAATTTCCCCAGCTGACATAGATGCTCTTGTCATTCCAGGAGGATTTGGAAGTGCAAAAAACTTTACCACTTGGGCGTTTTCTGGTCCAGATTCAGATATTTTACCTGAAGTTAAGCTCTTGCTTGTGAACATGGTAAATGTTGGAAAACCAATCGTGGCATTATGTGTTAGTCCAGTTGTTGTGGCCAAAGCTTTGCAAGGGTCTGGTATTCAATCAGAAATGACCATTGGGACAATTACGTCAACTTCGCCATATGACATCTCAAGTTTTAACTCAGGATTACAAGCTACAGGAGTTTTAACACATGACTCAAGCTTATCGGAAATTACAGTTGATCGGAAAAATAAAATTATCACAGCACCTTGTTACATGTTAGAAGCGAGTCTCTTAGATGTTCACAAAAACATTCAGCTTGCCATGCAAGAGTTGAAAAACATACTAAAATAGCGTAACATCAATTAAATTTTAACTTAAGGTCAACTATTTGTTAACAATATTTGCTCTTATTTGTGGGAAAATATCGAAGATAATTCAACGTTACTTAGAATAGTTACGTTAATTTTGCACTGTATAACAACAGCGTAAGCTAAAAAATTTATCTATGGACTTATTTGGTAAACTAGGTCAAAACACAGATTTACAAGGTGCTATCGGCCTTGATAATCTAGGAAATCAATTTTGGAATTTAACTCCTGCAGAATTGGTTGAAGATGCTATTTTAATGGGGCAAGGAATGCTTACAGACACTGGCGCTTTAGCAATTGAAACAGGTGAATTTACAGGTCGATCACCAAAAGATCGATTCGTAGTTTGCGATGAAAAAACAGAAAACTCTGTTTGGTGGGGTGATGTTAACATCAAGTTCTCTCCTGAAAAATTCGATGCTTTGTACAACCGTATGAAAGCATATTTGACAGGAAAAGACATGTATGTTCGTGACGCTTATGCATGTGCAGATGACAATCACAGATTAAACATTCGTGTTGTCACAGAAACTGCATGGTCTAACATGTTTGCAAGTAACATGTTCTTACGTCCAACAGATGATGAATTAGAAAACTTTAATCCAGAATGGCACATTGTCTGTGCTCCTGGTTTCAAAGCAGATCCAGCGATCGATGGAACACGTCAGGCAAATTTTGCCATTTTGAACTTCACAAAGAAAATGATCATCATTGGTGGAACTGGTTATACTGGTGAAATTAAAAAAGGAATTTTCTCTGTGTTGAATTACATTTTACCTCATGAGAAAAATGTATTGTCAATGCACTGTTCAGCGAACATTGGTCATGATGGAGACACCGCAGTATTTTTCGGACTATCTGGAACCGGTAAAACAACGTTGTCATCTGATCCAGATCGTCGATTGATTGGTGATGATGAGCATGGTTGGGCTGATAACACAGTCTTCAACTTCGAAGGTGGATGCTATGCGAAAACGATTGATTTAAGTCGCGAAAAAGAGCCTCAAATCTTTGATGCAATTAAGTTTGGAGCAATTTTAGAAAACATTGGATTCAAAGAAGGATCTTCTGAAGTAGACTACAGCGACAATTCAATTACTGAAAACACTCGTGTATCTTATCCAATTGATTACATCGACAATATTGCAGTACCATCCATTGGTTCTTCTCCTAAAAACATTTTCTTTTTAACATGTGATGCATTCGGGGTAATTCCTCCAATTTCACGTTTGACAAAAGAACAAGCAATGTATCATTTCATGTCTGGTTATACTGCAAAAGTTGCTGGTACTGAAATGGGAATTACTGAGCCAACAACAACTTTCTCAGCTTGTTTTGGTGCAGCATTCTTACCTCTTCACCCAGCGAAATATGCTGAGTTATTAGGAAACAAATTGGAAGGAACAGACATCAAAGTTTGGTTGATCAACACTGGTTGGACTGGTGGTTCATATGGAGTTGGAAGCAGAATGAAGTTATCTTACACACGTTCGATGATTACAGCTGCTTTGACTGGTAAATTGGATAATGTTTCTTATGAGAAACTTCCAGTTTTCGATTTAGAGTTCCCAACATCATGTGAAAATGTTCCGTCTGAAATTTTAAACCCAAGAGGAACTTGGGCTGATAAATCAGCTTACGATGAAAAAGCAAATAATCTTGCTTCACAATTCGTTAAGAACTTTGAGAAATACGCTGCTGAAACGAGCGAAGCAATTTTAAGTGCTGCTCCTAAAGTTATGGTATAAAGATCAAAAGACTTTTATAAAAGTCCTGAAACAGGAAAAACCTTTCGATTGATTTCGGAAGGTTTTTTTATTTCCGCTTTAACCAACCCTTCTTAAAGAAATAAATCACCATCAAAATGGCCATTACCACCATCACAATCCAAACCACGAAATAGCCATTTTTGTAATGCAATTCTGGTATGTTTTCGAAGTTCATTCCATAAATTCCTGCAATGAATGTCAGCGGAATAAAAATAGCACTAACGATTGTCAAAACCTTCATAATTTCGTTCATACGCTGTCCCTGAATTGCATAGTACAAACTTGCCATACCTTCCAACAACGTTTTATTGGACTCAATTTCATCTAAAATTGACAAACAGTTTTCTTTCAAATCGACAAAATAGTGATGATTTTCCTTCGATAAGTAGTCGTGTTGAGCTGCTTCTAACAATAAAGTAATATCACGTAAAGGAACAACAATTTTACGCAGTTCATACAACTTACGTTTTTGCACCTCAATGCGTTTTGGCAAATTTGGGTCGTTAGAATTCGACAATTGCTTATCAAGACGTTCGATGACTTTCCCTGTATCTTCTAACACCTCAAAATAATTATCGACAATGGCATCTAACAATCGATACAGTAAAAAATCAGAACCTTTAGAGCGAATGACGCCTTTATTATTATTCAAGCGCTCTCTCACTTCGGTGAAATGATCCGAACGCTTTTCTTGAAGAGAAATGAGGTAGTTTTTTCCCAATAAAAAACTGATCTGCTCTTGTTGTAACTTTAAAGAATCCGACGATGTTGGCAAGGCAGAACGAATGGAAAAGAACAAATAATTATCATATTCCTCCAATTTAGGCCGCTTCACTTTCGTGTAAATATCTTCAATTGTCAGCTGATTATAATTCTGCGACTTAAAGTATTTCTCAATCTTTTCTTTCTCACTTATATCATGAAAATTAAACCAGTGCACATGGCCTTCCCGCAAATCAGACATTGATCGATTTGCAATGAAAGAATCCAATGTTTCTTTGTGAATTTCAACATCTTCTGAATTGTAACAATATAATTGACATGTTTTTTTCATGGAAAGATTTTTTATGAAAATAACAAATAGGAATGATATGCAACAAAAAAGGAGTCATCAATTCATCGACAACTCCTTTATATCAATTAATTTTTGGATTTACTCTTTTACAAAACGCAGCACTTTTTCATCCAATTGAATCATGTAAACACCTGCATTCAGCTCACGCACATCAACTATAACCAATTCTGGATTTGTTACTTCAATTGTTTTAATCACACGACCAAATGAATCGTACAAAGCTAGCGATGTACAACTTTTAGGTAATTCAACAATTGTTAACGTTTCTTTTGCTGGATTTGGGAAATAACTTAATCCGGATGAAAAATTAACGCTTCTAATATCTGAAGTTGTTACTTCACCATTCATATCTTCAGAAATCAAGCGGTAAAAATTTACACCTTGATAAGGAGACTCGTCCACCACTTGATAAAATTGATCCTCAATGGCATCTCCTTGAGACGGAACAGTTGCGATCAATTCCCACACTTTATCAGGTGTAAAGCGTTCAACATAGAAATCTGTATTATCTCTTTCCATTGAAGTTGTCCAGTGGACCAAAACACTTCCATTTTCTAATGCATCGGCATCAAATTCTGTTATTTCAGCGCCTAAAGATGTACAACCAACAGTCAAACACACATCAGAAGTGTAAGTACAACCATAATTATCAACTACTTCATACGTATAGCATGGAGTCCCCATAGCTGTTGGATATACATCAGCAGTTGTTGCACTTGTTGAAGTTAAATCTGGATTTGCTTGCCATCCTTGAGAAACTATTGTTGGTGTAAAACTAGTTACACTAGAAAGAGATGGAATTAAATCAAATCCCCATTCAAAAATATATCCGTCATCTAATGTGAGGTTATCGGTCACAGTAATTGTCCAAGTACCATTCAATGGACAACCAATCATGTTTGAAAAGCTATTTACTGGCATGTAATCTCCAGCAACAATCGAGTTACCAGCTGGCGAACCAGCGGATGATGTTGGGCCGTTTACTAATAAAGTAGTAGCTGTTGGTGTAAAACAATACGTTCTTGGTGTACCAGGTCCGGAAGTCACATCATCGATTGGAGCTCCTAAATAAGTTCCTCCACCTCCAGGATAAGCCTTTAAAACCATAGATTGACCATTTGGACACGTGAACACAATATCCAAGTCACCAAGAAAGGAATGCTCCAAATCCAAGCATATGCTTATAAAGTCGTTGGCATTGGTAATTGCTGAACCGGGAGGATAACAATCCGTAAAAATATCAGTTGAATAGCTCACTCCACTCCCATCAGGCAAATAGGTTGTCCCACTTACGGGAGGAGTACAATTCACATCGTAGGGAGTCATCGTAACATTAGCATCTAATTCTGACAATTGATTGGTACATAGTGATGAAGGACTTGCACTCGTATTAATTGTTGGAGTTGTGGAAACCTCAATTACTTGCTCTGGAGAAACTGCAACACATCCTGTATTATCTGTCACTTGCAAATAAGCAACATATCCACCACCTGTTGGATAGGAATCATTGATATTTGTTCCAAAATTAGATGTCCCATCTCCCATGATCCATTCATAGGTTGCTCCTGCTCCACTTGAAGAAAATGTAGCGTTCCCAACAAAGTTGATCGATTCATTTTGACATACTCGCAAGATCCCATCACCATCCGCAGCCGGAGTAGTAGAAGTAATAGTTGGTGTAATTGTTTGACAAGGACTAAAACAACTAATTGTTGCTGCCCAACCTGAATAATTGAAAGAACCATCAGAATCAAAACGAAATGTTAAACACCCTGAAGCACCAGTTGCAGTAATAGAACCAGGACTTGTGGTTCCAGAATACACTCCTATTAAAGGTGCTCCTGTTGTTGTTCCATCGTACACGTAAAAATCATCCCATGTATTCTCAATATTGAAAGCGCTAAAAACCACCTGAATATCAGCGCCTGGTGAGTTAGGGCAAATAGTAAAAATATAATCCTCATCCCAATCATAGTCACCACCGGCTCCACCTGAATCGTAAAATGTTCCAGAACATGTATTAACAGTTCCATTGGTCATTGTGTAAGTCTGTGCTTCTGCTATTGATGCAGAAAGAAAAAGGGCAATAAATCCTAAACATTTCAATTTCATAGCAGTCATTATTGAGGTTGGATGATTAGTAAGTAGTTGGTTCCATCAAGACGATAAACTTTTGTCAATGTAGATTGATAGAAATCCAATTGATAATGTAAAGGATTAAATGATTCAAGAGTAAACTCTTCGGGATTAAACGGAGAGATTGATGAATTCAATTTATTTGCCAATCCGGCTTCACTGATCTTTTCATATTTCTCATTAGGAGAAATTGATTCCTCCGAAAAACTGATTCTATTTTCAAGTAAGTTGACCCAAAAATTATAACCATCTTCCTTGTCTACAAAAAATTCAGTACCGTAAACTTCGTGTATTTTTTCTTGAGTGGAGAGTTGTGAAAGCCCTATCGTTCCATAGGCAATAAAAGTAATAAGAAGTAACTTTCTCATAGCAGTTTCGATTTTTTTAGTTCTTCTTAAAGCTAACAATAATCTCCTCCAAGCCTGTTCAGAATGTAAATACTACCTATTTCGATGTACAAAATAGCAATCACATCGAATATTTGTGATTATTTCAACAATTTAAATTTGTTTTGTTTATTTTAAATAATCAACAGCGGGACATAAAATTTACAACTATGTTAAAAACTAACTTCTACAGTTCTCGCATTAACACTTTGTAGAGTTCTACCATGGTAACAATATCGTATTTAAAGACTTTTTCGTCTGGAGTATGCACATTGTCTTCTGGGGCACCAATGAAGCACCAATCAATTGGTAAATCAGATTTTTGTAGCACGCCACCATCACTTCCTCCTGCAGATTCTACTTCTAATTGAAAATCTATCGCTGATTCGCGAGCAATAGAAATGATTCTATCCAAATAACTTTTTCTAGGCAAACCGCTATCACGCATTGAAATAGCCACTCCGCCGCCATGAACAACTCCTGAAGTCACCCAAGTAATATCACTAATCAGTGCCTGGTTTAATTCATATTTATCCCACAAATATTTCGCACAAAAACCAACTGAATTCCCGCCATGCTCTTCATAGGTTGAAAAAACGATCGCACCATTTTCCAATGTTTCAGCAACTTTTAACGCATTCCACATTCCTAAACGGTTATCCATATATGGAGACTGAATGTATTCATCCGTTTCTCTGAAATTTGGCTTAAATGTTAACAAAGTACCTCGATCAATTTCACGTTCAAAGACATATTCCAAGTCTTTTGTACCATCTTCATGTTCGATCACCATCAATTCCGTTTCAATTTCTCCTTGTGAATCCGAACCAACAAGCTCCATTCCATCAATCAATCTTGGTCCTCCGACTTTGATCAATTCTTTATCGTACCCAACCGAAAAGCCAATGCTGTCCATGTGTGCATATATTGCAGTTCTAGGCTTCCCAAAAACCAAAATTACCGCATCTTGAAATCCTTTACCAGCGATTATCTTAGGTTGAACTTTCCAGTTTTTTGCTTCTCGTGCTACGTATTCTTTTACAAATTCCGCCACTTTTGCCTCATCACTTGCCGCACCCCTGATCGCTACTAATTGTTTTAATAATTCCATCTAATGTCTATTTTAATATTCACCTAAGTCAAGCGTACTCAAGTCTTCAAATTCATTTAATTCAGCTAATAACTGTTCGCTTCGTAGCAACGGAAACGCGACTTCCAGCTGACAATTTACTTCAAACAGTTGATTTTTGTAATCAAGATTGGATTTCTTCAACCAGTTCATGATATCTGACATAATCGGATAGTCAAATATCAAGCGGAAATGATGAAAAACTTCCACTTCTATGATTTCATTTTTTTCAAGCGCTTCCTTTGCTGCAGTTCGATATGCATTGATCAATCCACCAACGCCCAACTTTGTGCCACCGTAGTAGCGAACAACACCTATCAACACATTTGTCAAACCAAAAGATTGAATTTGACCTAGAATTGGTGCTCCAGCAGAATTGGACGGTTCTCCATCGTCATTTGCACGAAAAACAGTGAGCTCTTTTCCAAATCGATAGGCATAACATAAATGTCCTGCTTGATGATGTTCTTTTTTCCATTCACTCAGCAATTCTTTGGCCTCTTCTTCAGAGTAACATGATTGCGCTATGCCGATAAACTTTGAACCTTTCTCCTTATACAATCCTTCCGTTCGAAGTTTCAGTGTGTTATATGTTGAAATTACTTCCAAAAAATGAGTTTAAAACAAAACCTCATCTTGTAAACAAAATGAGGCTCCGTGAACTTTTTAATTATTTACTTTTCTTGATTGTTTCCTTGATCTTGGTTTCTGTCTCTATTCAAGTCTTTCAATTCATTTCCAACAAAGGTTCCTGTTATGATTTGATTCTGGAAATCTTTCATTCCACCAGGTGAATGAGGCATCAAGATTGAGGAATTTTTAGAATTTGCACCAATATCCTTGATTGTGTCAAAATACTGAGTCATCAATACAAATTGCATAATCTCCTCGTGCGTAACCGTATCCAATGATTTTTTGAAATCTTCCACCGACTCTTTGAAACCTCTAACAATTTCTAGACGTTGACGAGCAATTCCTTCTCCAGAAAGGCGTTTTGATTCTGCTTCCGCTTCTGCTTCTTTAATGATTTTAATTTTCTTTGCTTCTCCTTCTTCGTGAGCAGCCTCTTTGTCGCGTTTAGCGGCATTAATTCTGTTCATTGCATCTTTCACCTTGTGATCTGGATTAATGTCTGTAATCAACGCTTTAATGATCACATATCCATATTCCTGCATACTTTCAGAAATATTTTGCTGTACAGCGATGGCAATGTCTTCTTTTTTCGCAAAAACATCGTCCAATTCCAATTTTGGAACTTCAGCACGAACGTCGTCAAAAACGTAAGAAGCAATTTGATTGCGTGAATTCTCCAAAGAGTAATAAGCCTCTTTTATCGAATCTCTGGCAATTTTGTATTGCACTGAAACTTGTAAATGAACGAATACGTCGTCTTTCGTTTTTGTTTCAATCTCAACATCTAATTGTTGCACACGCAAGTTCACTGTTGCCGCTTTTCGATCGACAAAAGGTATAATCATTCCAATACCTGAGTTGGCAATGCGATTGAATCGTCCGAATCGTTCCACGATAACAGCAGATTGTTCGCGTACAATAATGAACGCTTTCAAAATCAATAGCAATAGTACAACGCCTATAACTATTTGAGGGATAAAATCTTGTGGCATAGTTTTTTTCTTTTAAATTAATCAAAAAAGCCATTCAAATCACTTCGAATGGCTAATAATATTATTGAATTGTCAATTTCTTCTCTAAGTCTTCTAAATACACTCTAAACTGTTTATCTGTTTCAGATAAATTAGTCACAGTTCTACAAGCATGTAAAACCGTCGCGTGATCCTTTCCACCACAGTGTGCTCCAATATTTGCTAAAGATGACTTTGTCATTTTCTTTGAGAAGAACATTGAAATTTGACGTGCTTGAACAACTTCACGTTTACGCGTTTTAGATTTCAATAACTCTATTGGTAAGTCGAAATAGTCACACACCACTTTTTGAATGTACTCAATTGAAACTTCACGTGCTGTGTTCTTCACGAACTTATCAACCATTTGTTTCGCTAACTCAAGAGTGATTGCTTTTTTGTTCAATGAAGCTTGCGCTAACAATGTATTCAACGCTCCTTCCATTTCACGAACATTTGTATTGATAGAATAAGCTAAATACTCAACAACATCTTTTGGTAACTCAATACCGTTCGCATACATTTTCTTTTCCAAGATGGCAATTCTTGTCTCCAAGTCAGGCGCACCTAAATCTGCTGAAAGTCCCCATTTGAAACGAGACAATAAGCGTTGTTCCATTCCTTGCATTTCAACAGGCGGTTTATCCGATGTTAAAATGATTTGTTTTCCATTTTGATGCAAGTGATTAAAAATATGGAAGAAAACATCTTGCGTTTTATCTTTTCCAGAGAAGAATTGAACGTCATCGATGATTAACACATCAATCATTTGATAGAAGTGAATAAAATCATTCGTTGATTGATTCTTAATTGCATCAATAAACTGGTGAGCAAACTTTTCAGAACCAACGTACAAGACAGTTTTGTTCGGGAATTGATTCTTAATTGCAATACCAATTGAATGTGCCAAATGTGTTTTTCCTAAACCAACACCACCATAAATCAACAAAGGATTAAAAGCTGTTCCACCTGGTTTATTTGCTACTGCATAACCAGATGCTCTCGCTAATCTATTGCAATCACCTTCAACAAAATTGTCAAAAGAATAAGATGGATTTAAATTTGAATCAACATTTACTTTCTTCAATCCTGGAATAATGAATGGGTTGCGAATTTGTTTTTCACTTACATTCAAAGGCATCGAAACTGGTGAATTTTTCAATGCTTTTCCATTTAACGCTGGCAGTTTCACAGTATATGGAGTTGAATTCGTTGAATTGTTTTCCATCACAATACTGTATTCTAAACTTCCATTTGTACCTAGTTCCTTGCGAATTACTTTTTTCAACAAAGAAATATAATGCTCTTCTAGCCATTCGTAGAAAAAATGAGAAGGAACTTGGATTGTCAAGATATTGTCTTGCAACTTCACAGGAACGATTGGCTCGAACCATGTTTTAAACGCTTGCAATGACACATTATCCTTAATCACCTTTAGACATGAATCCCAAACTCCTACATGAACATTACTCATTGAATTATTTTATTATAATGTGGTTAAATTATATCGACAAGATAAGTTGTAATACGTCTTATTTGTAATAGCAATTACCTTGTTAATTATCGTGGAACAAATATTTACATAAAAAAGTTAAAAAAAAAGTTGAATTGCTATTGACTTTTAAGAAAGTTTTACTTGGCAAAAAGTTATTCTACCAATAAAGGACTTCAACTACCTATTTATAAGGTATCTAGAGAATTATAAATAATCTCTCAATTAAGACAATGTAAAATTCATGTTAAACTCTATCAACAATTTACTCTTCAAATGTATGAAAATCGCGTGGTTTTTGAAAGAAAATAATTACTAACATTGAAAAGATAGAAAGAAAATGGAATTAGAATTCACAAATCAAACGAAGCTTAGAGTTCGTTATGGAGAAACAGACCAAATGGGTTATTGTTATTACGGAAACTACGCTCAATACTTTGAAGTTGGTCGTGTTGAAGCCATGAGAAGCATTGGAATGAGCTATAAAGACATGGAAAACAGAGGGATTATGCTTCCCGTATCGAGTTTCAATGTCAATTATTTTGCTCCTGCACTTTATGACGACGAATTAACAATTGCAACAACAATCACCTCATTAAAGGGAGCTCGTTTGACTTTTGACTATGAAATTTACAATGATTCTGGAACTAAAATAGCAGTTGCACAAACAACTTTGGTATTTGTCAACAAAGACACTATGCGTCCAACCAAAGCCCCAGATGACTTTATTCAATTATTAGAAAAATACCAAATCAATGAATAATTTTGAATTTATTGCGTTTGACGCGACCAATATTGCCAAACTCACTTCTCAGAGAGAAGGTGAATTAAAGTTGGGAGAAGAGTTAAGTCATCAAGCAACCGAAAACACTCAATTTGTTATTTTGGGAATCTGCGAAGATATTGGTCCACAAGCAAATTTGGGGAATCCTGGTGCAGCAAATACATTCATTCCTTCGATTACGAAATTTTTCAATATGCAATCCAACCGCCTCTGCAATGGGAAGGATACTGCAGTCATTGGCTACATTCAACAAAATTGTTCGTTTACGACAGTGGAAAACGCTCGAGTGTTGGTTGCTGAACTAGATGAATTAGTATCAACTATTCTACAACCGTATTTTGAACAAGGAATCACTCCGATAGTTGTTGGTGGTGGACACAACAATGCCTATCCAATCATTCAAGCTTATTCAAAAAGCAAGAAACAACCATTGGAAGTGGTTAACTTAGATCCACATGCAGATTGCAGACCTTTGGAAGGAAGACACAGCGGAAACCCGTTTTCTTATGCAAAAAGAGACGGTTATTTGGGACATTACACCGTGTTAGGATTGCATGGAGCATACAACAGTGAGAACATGTTGAAATACTTGAATGAACAAGAATTTTATTACTCCTATTTTGCTGAATACATGGTTCGACCGGATAAATTTAATTCTGATTTACAAACAATCATTATTCGCTCAGACGAAGATTTAGGGATTGAATTGGACCTAGATTCCATCAAAGATATGCCGAGTTCTGCCTTTACACCATCAGGATTCGAATTGGAAGTCGCGCGTAAGTACGTAATGAAGCTGGCAAGCTCAAAAAGAAAGGCCGCTTATTTGCATTTACCAGAAGGTGCACCGATCAATGAAAGCGAAGTAAAATTTGTATCAAAATCAATTGCTTATTTAATTCATGATTTTATTGCATCGTCTCGTTAATTTCAATTATCTTTAGTAACATATGGCAAATGCAAAAGTTTTATCCAGATCACTCCGGTTCATTCGAACTTTTTTGCCATTTAACATCATTTTCAGTCAGCTAAAATTTAATTTGGTTGCTGTCATCTATTGGATTTTCCTCTTTCTCATTGTTTCTGACAATTTGGGATACTCATTTGGAATTCCAATTCTTTTTTATTCTCCAGAATACTTAGGCAGTGTCAGTCCCTTGTCATTTGGACTTTTAGGTTTTGCTCTTGGGGGATTTATTATGGGTTTCAATACATATAGCTACATTAAATTAGGTCCAAAATATCCGTTTTTTGTCACTGTCTACCAACCATTTATTAAGTTCTGCAAGAATAATTCGATACTTCCATTGTTATTCATTGGCTATTACATCTATAAGATGGCTCTTTTTCAAGCACGAGAAGAATTCGCCAGTTCTTTTGATATTTTCACTTTTGCATTAAGTTTTATTGGAGGGATTATATTATTTGTTGTTCTTTCTACTGTTTATTTTTTCCCTATTTCTAAAAGGAATAGAATGGAAATGGTGAATTCGCCTGAAGAAGAAGAAAATGATCAACCCATTGAGTCAGTCATTCACAACACCAAAACAAAATGGTACCAGCAACTACTGAGAAACAAGCACAAAACTTACATTTACCTTGGAAGAGGGCTTCAATTCGCCAGAAGTAGATCCATAAAGCACATAGAACAAGATTTGATTGAAAAAATTTATGCGCGAAACAAGATTAACACTTCAATATTTGAATTGCTCACCATCCTTATTTTTATTACACTTGGTTTATTCAGTGGATTCCGCATCTTTGAAACTCCGGCCGCAGCAAGTGTCATATTGCTTCTTACAATTGTATTGATGCTATTCTCTGCCCTGCAATCATGGTTCGGTAAGTGGACATATGCATTGCTTATTATTTTCGTCCTTTCGATTAATTACTTAAGTACTCATACGCGTTATTTCACTTTCAAAAACTACGCTTATGGATTGGATTATGAATCCGAAAATCGTCCTGAATATTCGATTGCATCCATTACTCATAACATGGATTCAGATTCTTCGCACGATGAATCTTTGGAACATTATATCAAAACCTTAGAAAACTGGAAAAAACAAACAGGTGAAAGACGACCTAAACTCATTATTTTAAACACTTCCGGTGGTGGATCACGAAGCGCACTTTGGACTTTAGGAGTATTACAAAAACTAGACAAGGAACTCAATGGTAAATTGCAGAAATCGATGCAGTTCATTACAGGAGCATCCGGAGGTATGGTTGGTGCATCATACTTCAGAGAATTGGTATTGCGTTCTAAAAAAGGAGAAATTAACGATTTATACTCCCCTGAATACAGAGAGAATATTGGAAAAGATTTGTTGAATAAATTATCATTTTCAGCTTCAACAAACGATATTTTCTTTCGCTATCAATCAATGAACTACAATAATTTCAACTATCCGATTGATCGTGGATATGCTTTTGAGCAACAACTGCATGAAAACACACAACAACTGATGGATCATTCATTGGGATATTACCTCGAATATGAACAAAATGGTGAAATTCCAACAATGGTTTTTAGTCCAACAATTGTCAACGATGGTCGCAGGTTGCTTATTAGCTCACAAAACTTGTGTTTTTTATGCACCAACAAAATGGGCAAAGGAAGTGTGTCAAAATCCTATGAAAATGTCGATTATCAGTCGTTTTTTGAGTCATTGAATCCAAATGAAGTTCGTTTTTCATCTGTGATGCGCTCAAGCTCTACTTTCCCGTTTGTAATGCCAATGGTTACGATGCCGACGAAACCTGAAGTACAATTAATGGATGCTGGAATTCGCGATAATTACGGCGGTAAAGTCACGATTAATTACCTAACAGTCTTAAATGATTGGATTAAGAAAAATACATCTGGAGTCATCATTCTTCAAATTCGAGATACCAAAAAGATATTAAACAATGAATTGTATCATCCTGTTTCATTCATTGACAAGCTCACGATGCCATTTGGAAACATTTACAAGAATTTTCCAAAAACTCAAGATTACGACCAGGAACAACTTTTCAAAGTAGGGACACAACAATTCACTTTTCCGGTTGATTTAATTGTATTCAATTTGAGAGAGAACAAGAGCGACCGAATTTCATTATCGTGGCATCTTACCAGTCAAGAAAAACTAAAAATTGATACGGCTTTTAATAGTTCGCTCAATCAAAATGCATTATTGCAATTGAAGCGATTACTGAATCAATGATTGTAGCAACAAAAAAGGGACTCAACTGAGCCCCTCTTCTTTATCATTAACCTGTAGATGTTAATAATTGATCCGTACAACTATAACGCAAGTCGATACAAAAGGTTTCAATTTATTTTAAAAAAAGGTGAAATGGTGTTCTGTAAGTCAATGGGAATGGACTGCTCACTAAAAGTTTAGTGATCTATTTTTTTAAAAATTTATTCGATTAAATTTTACAAAGTTTAAAGGTTTAAAAATTATTTGATTTAAAAATTTACACTTTTTAAAAGTTATTTAATTAATCAACTATTCATTTAAATTTTTCAACGTTTAAATTTTTTCCATTTTATTGATTCTCAAACACTAGCCTCCTATCTAATCTATTTCTCCTTTTCCATCCAACCAATTCTTTTCCAAATCAATTAAATCCCCTTATAGCTTCTCATTTTTAACCCTAATTAACATTTACACTTTGATAACCATTTCTTTCCGTGAAAAATCGATTGACAAATTGCCATACATTTGTTTCAATGTTAAGTAATTCGAGCATACAGGCCTTAATTCATTTGATTGACGATCCAGACGAGTCAATCTTCTTGCATGTTCGTGACCGCTTGTTACAATATGGGCCAGATGCGATTCCATTTTTAGAAAATTCATGGGAAGAAAAAGATTTCGGTCTCATCTTTCACAACCGAATAGAAAACCTCATTCATGAAATTCAATTTGAGGACATTAAAATGCAATTGACTCAATGGGCTTCAGGCGACAAAGATTTGCTTCAAGGTTCTATCATTGTTGCTAAATATCAGTATTCTGGCTTGGATGAGAACGAGTTACGAAACAGCATTCAATCCATTCGAAAAGACATCTGGTTGGAGTTGAGTCAAAAGCAAACGGCATTTGAAAAAGTGCGTGTATTCAATAAGATTTTTTTCGGTCAACACCGTTTTCATGGTGATTCGAAGCATTTTCATTCTCCAATGAATTCATACATCAACACAGTCTTAGAATCACGCAAAGGCAATCCTCTCAGCTTAAGTATTATCTATAGTTTGATTGCTCAATCTCTGGATTTACCTGTTTATGGTGTAAACTTGCCCAATCACTTCATTTTAGCTTATATGGATGAAGATGGTGTGAATCAATATTTGGAAAACAAGAACGAACACGGCGTGCTATTTTACATCAATCCATTTTCGAAAGGAAGTATTTTTGATGAAACTGAAATTAAAGAATTTGTGAAAGGAATGAACATTCCTTTGAGTCGTGAATACTTTGAACCGTGCTCCAATACTACCATCATTCGTAGAATGCTAACAAATTTAATTGCTTCCTTTCAACAAGTTGGAAATGCAGAAAAAGTGCAAGAATTGACTGAATTGAGAGAGATTTTGGAGTGAGATTCTGATAAAAATCAATTTTGATAAAAGGGAATCAATCACAATTACAATAAGATTTTAAGTGATGCTATTCCGGCGAATAAAAATCTGCTGTTTTTGTGAGAATTCAAACTAGATTGTCCAGAATGTAGATTCCGTCAATTGCAAAAATCACCCTCTCACCTCGTATTCCACTTGATATTCTTCTAAAGCCTTAAAGACTTTGTTGTTCGGATCAATCTTGATACTTTTTGAAGGCATATTAATTTCAACATTCTCAAGCGAATCAAACACAGTAAAACTTAGTGAACAATTGCCTTCGTTTTCCAAAAACAGTTTATTCAAATCTGAAATCAAACGTTGTTCTAATGCTCTTGCTTCAACCTTTAAATGAAGGGATTTAGCGTTCTTTTCCCTCATACCAGATAACAACTCAATGGCATGAATGGAAAATTCCAATTCTGAGCGACGAGGTGGCACTTCAATGCGACCTTTAATTGCTAAAAACGATCCCGGCGACAAGAAATGTTTGAATTTCAAGTAATTTTCTCGCCACAAAAATATTTTGTAGGATTCGGAATAATCCTCAATCAACAAGGTGCCAAATGGATCGCCATTTTTTGTGAAGCGATGTTCAGCATCTGTAACCACGCAACCTATTGTTAAGTCTTTGTTCTGATGATTTTGCATGTCATTCAACATAGAAATATCACCATTGCAAAAACTGGTCATTTCTAATTTATAATCATCCAATGGATGTCCAGAAATAAAGATTCCAACAACCTCTTTTTCTCGATTCAACTTGTAGATACTTCCCCATTCTTCGCATTTTGGAATTTCAGGTTCTGGCATATCTGTTCCTGTCGCTTCTCCAAACAATGAAGCTTGCGATGAATTTTCGTTTTCTTGAAAGTTTGCGCCAAATTTTACAGCATTTTCCAAGAACGTTCGTCCATTAGAATCTTCTTGAAAATACTGTGCTCTATGCACATTACCAAAAGAGTCAAATCCTCCAGCATACGCCAAACTTTCAAAGGCTTTTTTGTTACAAACACGTAAGTTGATTCGTTTTGCAAAATCAAAGATCGATTGATACGGCCCTGATTCATTTCTTGTCGCAATGATGGCATCCACAGGTGCACTTCCAACACCTTTTACTGCTCCTAGACCAAAGCGAATTCCTCCTTCTTTGTTAACGGTAAACTTATAGTTCGATTCGTTGACATCTGGTCCAAGAACTTGCAATCCCATGCGCTTACATTCTTCCATGAAAAACGACACTTGTTTGATGTCATTCATGTTATTTGAAAGAACTGAAGCCATAAATTCAGCTGGATAATTGGCTTTTAAATAAGCCGTTTGATAAGCAATCCAAGCATAACATGTCGAGTGTGACTTATTGAAGGCATAGGATGCAAATGCTTCCCAGTCCTTCCAAATTTTCTCTAAACTATCCGGATTATGTCCTTTTTCAGCTCCATTTTTCACAAAAAGAGGCTTCATTTTGTCCAAGACATCCTTCTGCTTCTTACCCATTGCCTTTCTCAAGGTATCGGCTTCACCTTTTGTAAATCCAGCTAACTTTTGAGACAACAACATTACTTGCTCTTGGTAAACTGTAATTCCGTAAGTTTCTTTTAAATATTCCTCACAATCATCTAAATCATAGACAATTTCCTCATCACCATGCTTTCTCCGAATAAACGAAGGAATGTATTCCAACGGTCCTGGACGATACAAGGCATTCATGGCAATCAAATCGGCAAATACTGTCGGCTTTAAATCCTTCATGTATTTTTGCATTCCAGCAGATTCATATTGGAAAATCCCTACTGTTTCTCCTTTCTGAAAGAGTTCATAGGTCTTTTCATCATCCACTGGAAAATCATCTGGAACCAAGTCAATTCCTTTGATTTCTTTGACATTTTTGACCGCATCTTTAATTAATGTCAAGGTTTTCAGTCCCAAAAAGTCCATTTTCAGCAATCCAGCCGATTCCGCAACAGAGTTATCAAATTGCGTACAATACATGGCAGAATCTTTTGCCAATGCAACGGGAACATAATTGGTAATATCGTCAGGAGTTATGATTACACCACATGCGTGAATTCCGGTATTACGAACAGAACCTTCCAGTTGACGAGCTTGATTGATGACCTCAGCCTGTAAATCACTTCCAGCTGACATTTTTCGCAATTCTTTCGCACGGTTGATGTCGTCTTGATTGTTTTTCAATTTATCGGCTAGCTCCAAATCATTCATTCCAAACAATTTCGCCAATGAAATATCTGGAATCAACTTCGAAATACGATCCGCATCAGGCAATGGCAAGTCTAGCACTCGAGCTGTATCTCGAATGGAAGATTTTGCTGCCATGGTACCATAAGTGATTATCTGAGCGACTTGATTAGAGCCATATTTTTCAATTACCCAATCAATTACTCGACCGCGACCTTCATCATCGAAGTCAATATCAATATCGGGCATCGAAACACGATCTGGATTCAAGAAACGCTCAAAAAGTAAATCGTATGCAATTGGATCAACATTCGTAATTCCTGTGCAATAGGCAACTACTGATCCAGCTGCTGAACCACGACCTGGTCCTACTGAAACATCCATTTCTCGCGCAGCATTGCAAAAATCTTGTACGATCAAGAAGTAACCAGGATAACCTGTTCGCTCAACAGTTGCTAATTCGAAATCAATGCGTTCCCTGATTTCATCTGTTATTTCCTTATAGCGTTTTTTTGCCCCTTCATATGTTAAATGACGCAAGAAATTATTCTCCCCTCGTTTTCCCCATCTTCCAAATCTAAAGGATCTTGAAACTCTTCGGGAATATCAAATGCAGGCAACAATACGTCACGCGCCAAGCCATAAGGTTCACATTTATCTATGATTTCTTGAACTGATTCAATTGCTTCAGGGAGATCTACAAATAACTCTTTCATCTCTTCTTGAGATTTGAAATAGTATTCTTCATTCTCTAATCCATAACGGAATCCTCGTCCTCTACCTTTTGGTGTTTTCACCAATTCATTGTCTTTCACACACAATAGTACATCATGTGCTGTAGCATCCGATTTATCGAGATAAAAAGTATTGTTTGTCGCAACTAATTTTACACCATGCTCTTGACTAAATTTGATCAACGTATCATTGACACGGTTTTCATTCTCTTGTCCATGTCGCATCACTTCAATGTACAAATCATCTTGAAACTGTTCTTTCCACCACAACAAAGCGTCTTCTGCCTGTTTTTCACCCAGATTTAAGATCATGTTGGGAACTTCTCCGTAGAGATTACCGGTAAGAACAATTAAATCTTCTTTGTATTGAACGATCGCATCCTTGTCAATTCGGGGAACATAGTACATTCCTTCTGTATATGCCAAAGACGCTAACTTGATTAAATTGTGGTATCCATTTCGATTTTTTGCCAAAATAACGATTTGATAGCCATTGTCCTTTTGAGATTTATCTCTTAAATCTTTACACACGTTGAATTCACAGCCAATAATTGGCTTCAACTCCATTTCATCGAAAGGTTCTCCAGCTTCTTCCGCTGCTGCTTTTCGAGATTTTACACCTTTGTTGTAAGTTGAAATTTCCTTTTCAAAATGAAAGGCCGCCATCATGTTACCTGTATCTGTTAGTGCAACAGCAGGCATTTTATATTTCACAGCACGAGCGACTAAATCACGAACATTGATTGTCGACTGTAGAATAGTGTACTGAGTATGGTTGTGCAAATGAGCAAATTGAACATCGCTAAGGCGTTCTAGATTTTCATTGACTTCAGCCTTTGAAATGACGGGTTCTGTATCAACTTTAAGTTTCGCACTATCAGCTTTAAGATTGAGATGTTTAAGGCCGATAAACCCAATTGGTTTTGGATTAAATGCTTTAAAATCCTCAATGTATGAACCACCTTGTTGCAGTTCTTCCTCTGTATAAATTCCACGGCGCAACAATTCCAAAAAACAACGAGTGGTTGCTTCTACGTCGGCAGTTGCATTGTGCGCTTCACCAAATTTTTCTTGAAATAAAAACTCATGTAGTTCAGTTAAGGTAGGCAATTTAAACTTCCCCCCTCGTCCACCAGGAATTTCACATAAGTTGGCTGTCACTTCCGTACATGTATCCAAAACAGGCATTGAACTCATTGGAGAATCTGTTTCAATACGCACAAATTCACAACCAACAACGTTTAAATCAAATCCAACGTTTTGTCCAACAACAAACTTAGCTTTTGAAAGAGCAACATTGAATTCAGCCAATACATCTGCTAATTCTGCCCCATCTTTCTGAGCCAATTCCGTTGAAATACCGTGAATTGATTCAGCATCGTAAGGAATATCAAATCCATCTGGACGAATTAAATAATCCTTGTGTTCAATGAGTTGCCCCATTTCATCATGCAATTGCCATGCAATTTGAACAACTCTTGGCCAATTGCTCGTATCTGTAATAGGAGCATTCCAATCTCTTGGTAAACCTGTCGTTTCCGTATCAAAAATTATGTACATCTGCTGATATTTGCTTTGAGGTTTAAAGTTACGAAAGATTCAAAAAAGCAGGATGGAAAAGTTTTAAAGGATATTAACAATGGCAAGTAAAAGGATATAAAAATTCAAAGATTCAAGGGTTCAAGGATTCAAAGGTTCAAGGATTCAAAGATTCAAAGATTCAAGGATTCAAAAATCGGAAACCATCTCAATCGTTGATTTTTTTACTCGACATTCACTTTTATCCTCAACGTTTCTTCTTTTTTCTTGGTGTTGGTTGAAAGATAAATTGTTCTATCTTGAAAGTAAGACTTTCCAGTTGTGTCAAACGTGACTTTGATTGCAACCGTTTCACCCGGAGCAATGGGTTTCTTTGGTAGAAACAGTTTTGTGCATTCACATGCTACTTTGTAATCTGAAATGATCAAAGGAATTGTTCCAGTATTTGTAACCTGAAAATGGTGTTCCAGCAAAATTCCTTCTTTCGATTTTGGAAATTTATGTACCGATTTATCAACTGAAAATTTTGCTTCTTGTGCAAGGACAGTGTGACTAAATGCAAAAAAAGATATAAAAAATAGGATTGCTTTCATGTTTATCAATTGTAACAGAACTAAGGTACGAGAAAATTGTGCCAAAAAAAATCCGTTCAGATGTTATTCTAAACGGATTCAATGAACATTTGTTGTATTCTTAATTCGTTGTTGGTCCTCCAGTGTTATTTACAGGTGCTCCAGACTCAGGTTTTGCTCCAACATTTCCTTTGATAGAAACCACTTTACTTGGTTCATTCACAGCATTTGAAGTAATTGTAACTGTCTTATTGAAGTTTCCTGGACGATTTGTATCGTATTTCACTTTCAATACAGCAGTTTTACCAGGATTAATTGGTTCTTTTGGCCATTCAGGAACTGTACATCCGCAAGATCCATGTGCTTCAGAAATAATTAAAGGTTCGTTTCCAGTATTTTTAAATTCAAATGTGCACGTTCCATCGGCTCCGTATTTTACGTTACCATAATCGTGTACTTCTTTCGAAAATTCAATTTTTGCTCCTTTTGTAGATTGAGCGTTCGCAGTAGTGAAAGCAACAAGTGCTACCAACATCAGCGCAAGGGAAAATAGTGCTTTTTTCATAGATTAAAATTTTATAGAAATAAAGTTAGCTGAAAAGAGAATCTCAACTTTTAAAATAACCAAAGTTTAACTAAACCAAGAGAAATTAAAAATGAAAAGTTAAAAGTTAAAAATGGCAGGAAATAGTTTTTGGTTGGTGGTTAAAAATTAAACATGGATAACAATTGTTCAATGTATCATTGATTTATATTCCATGTCCCATAATGCAGAAGAATGGAAAATCGATGGGCTAACAAAACAAAAAAAATCCGCTTGAAATAAATTCCAAGCGGATTCTAGAATGCTATTCTATGATCGCGAAAATAGCTTTTTTAGTTATTTGATGGCGCTCCTGTTGTGTTCACTGGCGCTCCAGTTTCTGGCTTTGGTCCAACTGTCCCTTTGATACGAACAACTTTTGTTGGCTCGTTCGATGCGTTAGAAGTGATTGTTACACTTTTATTGATTGCACCTGGACGTTTCGTATCATATTTCACTTTGATAGAAGCTGATTGTCCTGGATTGATTGGCTCTTTTGGCCACTCAGGAACAGTACAACCACAAGATCCTTTTGCATTCGAAATAATCAATGGTGCAGTACCTGTATTTTTAAATTCAAATGAACATGTTCCGTCTCCACCGTATTTCACGTCACCGTAATCATGAACATCTTTGTTAAATTCAATTTTTGCGCCACCGCCAACTTCTTGTGCGAATGAGTTGTTGAATGCAAACACAGCAACCAACATCATAGTAAGGGAAAATAATACTTTTTTCATTGTGTTGTTTTTAGTTAATTTCTTTCTATTCTCAAATATACACGCAATTCTCATTCCAAAAATCATTTTAACACGACGTTAACATCTATTCAGCCAACGCTTCATCCTTCATTTGAAGCATAATATATTGATCAAAAGTCAAGCTATTATTGCGTAAACGCTTTTCTATTCCTTCACGTTTTTCCTTGTCCAAATTCGGAAACTCTTTCAACAATTGTGTGTAATATTTTCGCACTTTAACACTATCTCGCGGTTCCACAATTGCATCATAAGTTGTTGCTTGACTTTCTAAAACCAATGCGCGATTAGCATAATTTGGATACTTTTCCAATAAGGTATCCGCCCATTTTGAAGCTAGATCAAAATTTCCAGAACCTGAATATACCATGTGTGCTTTATCCAAACATTCAGCTGCTTTTTCACTTTTCGGAAACTCAGAATAGAAAGCAATCAATTGATCGATGTATTCTTTTTCAGCTTTTTTATATTCTTCTTGATCCAATTGAGGAGAAGCAGACATTTCTCGCAAATGTTCTTCTGTTTCAAGAATGTTCTTCAACATTGATTCTTCCGATTTAGAAGAACACGAAACCACTAACAAGGTTAGTAAAATTGCAACTATACTTTTCACTATCTTCCTTTTTTAATTGCTGGAAACTTCATTTTATAGCTTGTAGAAATTTCACCTTTCGAAATATTCTGCAACTTTTTAGTCAATAATCTCTTTTTCAAGATGGAAAGGTGATCTGTAAACAAAACTCCTTCAATGTGATCGTATTCGTGCTGAATGATTCGCGCTTTGTAACCATCAAAACGTTCTTCTTTCAATTCCCAATTTTCATCATAATATGAAATATGAATGATTTCCTTGCGAAAAACTTCTTCTCGTATTTTCGGTATTGATAAGCATCCTTCTTTAAAACCCCACTCTTCACCTTCTTCCTCTTCAATGATAGGATTGATGAACACCTTCTTGAAACCTTCCATCCCTTCAGCCATTGGATCTGGTTCTTCGTCTTCATCCACATCAGCGAAAGGACTTCCATCAACAACGAACAAACGAATCGACTCTCCAATCTGAGGAGCTGCCAATCCAACACCTTGTGCTGCGTACATTGTTTCGAACATATTTTCGAGCAAAGTATCCAAATTGGGATAATTTTTGTCAATTTCCTGTGCTTCTTTTTTTAAAACTGGATCTCCGTATGCTACTATTGGTAATATCATAATTCTAAATTCTACTGCAAAATTACGGATTTAATGAATCTTCTTTAGAAATATCCTTGAAAAATACTAAAATATTGAATTTTTAAAAACGTTCAATATCTTTAAACTAGGCATGTAAACATTGTTCTAGGCACCCAACTCTTGTAAGTACGATTGTAAAATTATTGTTGCACTAATTTTGTCGATCAACCCTTTTTGCTGACGTTGTTTCTTTTTCAATCCGCCATCAATCATTGTTTGAAACGCCATTTTTGACGTGAAACGCTCATCCATGAGAATGATTTGAACTGCAGGAAACTGTTTTTCAAGTGCTTGTTTCAATAAATACACATTTTCGGTAATGTGTGAATTTTCACCATTCAATCGCTTCGGTTCACCTAAAATTATTTTAGAAATGTCCTCTTTGTCAACCAACGCAATAAGCACGTCCATCAACTTTACTGAGTCGACTGTGTCTAAGCCAGACGCGATGATATTAGACGAATCAGTGATTGCTAATCCAGTGCGTTTCAAACCGAAATCTATTGCGAGGTACTTTCCCATGGAACGAAAGTAGACAAAAAAGACCAGTCGCGACGCTCCTTTCAAGACAAAAGACCGCTCGTTCCTCACTAAAGGACTTGATTTTGTTTCAATTTCTTACGTTGAGTTCTCTAAAAATTCACTTGATTTCAAAAAAAAGTCCTTAAGCGAAGCAGTCGTTTGTCTTCAAGCGTAGCAGACTATAGTCTGTTTTTTTCCTATTTTTGCAGAAAAAAAACATGAGATCAATCATAGAAGCAGCGTGGGAAAACAGAGATTTACTGACTGAAAAAGAAACCATCGCAGCAATCGAAAAAGTAATCGAAGACTTAGATAAAGGAATTTTACGTGTTGCTGAACCATTAGAAAATGGAGAATGGCAAGTCAACGAATGGGTAAAAAAGGCCGTAGTAATGTACTTCCCTATTCGTAAAATGGAAACGATAGAGGTTGGTCCGTTTGAATTTCACGACAAAATGGCTTTGAAAACGAACTACAAAGAACTTGGAGTTCGTGTAGTTCCTCATGCTGTTGCTCGCTATGGTGCATTTGTTGCCCCAGGAGTAATCATGATGCCTTCTTACATTAATATTGGAGCTTTTGTTGATTCAGGAACAATGGTTGACACTTGGGCGACTGTTGGATCTTGTGCGCAAATTGGAAAGAATGTTCATTTATCTGGAGGAGTTGGAATTGGTGGAGTTTTGGAACCATTGCAAGCTGCCCCAGTTGTTATTGAAGATGGCGCTTTTATCGGTTCTAGATGTATCGTTGTTGAAGGAGTTCGTGTTGGAAAAGAAGCTGTTTTAGGAGCCAATGTTGTTTTAACAAAATCGACTAAAATCATTGATGTGACAGGTGCTGAACCAGTTGAAATTAAAGGATATGTTCCAGAAAGAAGTGTTGTAATTCCAGGTTCCTACACAAAATCATTCCCAGCGGGCGAGTATCAAGTTCCTTGTGCTTTGATCATTGGAAAACGAAAAGCATCCACTGACTTGAAGACATCATTGAATGATGCCTTGAGAGAAAATGATGTTGCAGTATAAAACTGTGTAATGAGTTCATTTTTGTGTAATAATTTAGGGAAATCCCTAAATAGAAAGTGATATTCCTCTAGTAATTTTGGAATAAAAAATGAATTCATTAATTCTTTCTGTTATTTTAACTTGTTGCGCATTGTACAGTAGCGGACAGGATGCTCAGTTTGGTGAGAATAAAATCTCCTACGAACCATATGTTGGGATTCCTAACAATGCAAACTATTTACTATATCGCAGTTATAGTGGTGATGATACGACCGTTTCGAATTATCACACAATAGGCACTCCTGTACTTTTTGGATTTAGAGGTGAATTTCCATCGACCAACCGTATGAGTATTGGTTTTGATATCAACTACGAGGAATCTGGTTTTAAGTATTCTTATGCTGATTCCTTACAGCATTCAACCAGTTACAATTTAACCTACAAGGCAACTAAATTAAGATTGATGCTAAAAGGAAGTTATTACTTTTTAGACCGTACTAAACTTCGAGCGTCCATAAATGCAAATTTAGGCTATAGATACATTAAACGCTTCGAAAAATCAAATGATCCAAATCACATTGAGAAGTATAGTGAGAATTCCATACCAATTGCCGGGAGAGTTGCCATTTGTTTAAAATATTACCCAGTAGTTCCAATTGGAATATTCGTTGAAGTTGGAGCTTTTGGAGGATCAATCATACAAACAGGGTTGAGCTTTAGACTTTAAAGAATAACACTTAATTTAATAACACCTTCCAAATAACACATATTTAGAAGGCTTAAAAAATCCCAACTCATTATACGAGCTGGGATTTTTAATTTACTTCCTATTTCGCATTCTCCAATTTGATCAAATTCAAAGCTGATCCTGCTCTGTACCAATCAATTTGTTGTGCATTGTATGTGTGATTTAATTTGATTTCATCTTTTGAGCCATCGGCATGAACTGCTTCCAAGGTCAATTGTTTGTTTGGGGCAAAATCTGCTAAGTCGATGAAATTAAACGTGTCATTCTCTTTGATTTTATCATAATCAGCTTCGTTTGCAAACGTTAAACCAAGCATTCCTTGTTTCTTCAAATTCGTTTCATGGATGCGCGCAAATGACTTTACAATTACCGCTACGACACCTAAATGTCTTGGTTCCATTGCAGCATGCTCACGCGATGAACCTTCTCCGTAATTGTGATCACCTACCACGATTGAAGGCACTCCAGCCGCTTTGTATGCTCGTGCAGTTGCTGGAACTTCCGCTTTTGAACCCGTCAGCTGATTCACAACTTCATTTGTAGCTCCACCAAATGCATTGACAACACCAATTAAACAATTGTTGGAAATATTATCGAGGTGTCCGCGGTAACGCAACCATGGCCCAGCCATAGAAATATGATCCGTTGTACATTTTCCTTCTGCTTTGATTAACAATTTTGCTCCAGTAATGTTTTTTCCATCCCAAGGAGCAAAAGGCGACAATAATTGCAAACGATCAGAATCTGATTTCACAATGACTTCGACTGCAGAACCATCAGCTACTGGCGCTTGAAATCCATTATCTTCCACATCAAAACCTCTTGATGGTAACTCATCACCAACTGGAGGATCCAATTTCACTTGTTCACCATTTTTGTTTGTCAAGGTATCAGTAATTGGGTTGAATCCCAGATCTCCTGATATAGCGATCGCAGCAACCATTTCAGGAGAAGTCACGAAAGCATGTGTATTCGGATTTCCATCAGCTCTTTTCGAAAAATTTCTGTTGAATGAATGAACAATGGTATTCTTTTCTTCTTTGCTTGCTCCTGCTCTGTCCCACTGTCCGATACAAGGTCCACAAGCATTGGTAAATATTGTTGCATTTAAATCTTGGAATGGCTTCAACAATCCATCTCTTTCAGCCGTAAAACGCACCTGCTCTGAACCTGGATTGATTCCAAACTCTGATTTTGTGACCAATCCTTTTTCCACAGCTTGTTTTGCAATTGAAGCAGCGCGAGCTAAATCTTCGTAGGATGAATTTGTACAAGATCCTATTAATCCCCATTCAACTTTCAAAGGCCAACCGTTTTCTGTTGCTTTTTGGCGCATTTCAGCAATTGGAGTTGCCAAATCTGGTGTAAATGGACCATTCACATGAGGAGATAAGGTTGACAAATCAATTTCAATGACTTGATCAAAATATTTTTCTGGTTGTGCATATACTTCAGCATCTCCTGTTAAATGTTCAGCAATTTTATCCGCTGCATCAACGATATCTTGTCGATCTGTCGCCGCCAAATAGCGTCTCATTGAATCATCGTAACCAAACGTTGAAGTCGTTGCTCCAATCTCTGCTCCCATGTTACAAATTGTTCCCTTTCCTGTACAGGACATCGATTGTGCTCCTTCTCCGAAGTATTCAACAATTGCACCAGTTCCACCTTTCACAGTTAAAATGCCAGCAACTTTTAAGATGACATCTTTAGGTGATGTCCAACCGTTCAATTTTCCAGTTAATTTGACTCCAATTAATTTTGGCATCTTCAATTCCCAAGGCATTCCCGCCATAACATCAACAGCATCAGCTCCACCAACTCCGATTGCAACCATTCCAAGTCCACCAGCGTTTACGGTATGTGAATCAGTACCAATCATCATTCCACCTGGAAACGCATAATTCTCCAGAACAACTTGATGAATGATTCCGGCACCTGGCTTCCAGAAGCCTATACCATATTTATTGGATACACTTTCAAGAAAGTTAAACACTTCAGAGCTTTTATTCATTGCTTCCTGCAAATCTGCCGTTGCACCAATTTTCGCTTGAATTAAGTGATCACAATGAACTGTTGATGGCACAGCCACTTTCGGTTTTCCAGCCTGCATGAATTGCAACAATGCCATTTGAGCCGTTGCATCTTGCATCGCTACTCGATCTGGAGCAAAGTCTACGTATGATTTTCCACGTTCGTGTACAACTGTTGCGTTTCCATCCCATAAATGGGCATACAATATTTTTTCAGAAAGTGTTAAGGGTTTTCCAACAGTCGTTCTTGCAGCTGCAATACGCTCTGGGAATTTGGAATACACTGCTTTTATCATTTCAATGTCAAAGGCCATAATTCGATTTCGTTTATTTTAAGATTCGTACTTCTAGTTCACTATAAACTAATGTACTAAAAATAGATGAATTTGAAACGAAAAAAGCCCGAAACAACCAGTTCCGAGCTTTTAAATTATCATAAATTAACACCTATGCGTTAATCAACTGCTTTTTAGATGGCTTGAATTTCGTTAAAACGATTCCATCAACCGCTGCTTCGTATTCAGCCATTGTTGGAGTTCTACCCAATATTGTTGATAAAACAACAACTGGCGTTGACGATAACAAGGATTCACCTTTCTTCTCAGAAGAATCTTTTACAACACGACCTTGGAACAAACGAGTAGATGTTGCCATTACTGTATCACCTGGTTCTGCTTTCTCTTGATTCCCCATACACAAGTTACATCCTGGTCTTTCCAAGTACAACATGTTTTCGTATTTCGTACGTGCAGCTCCTTTAGGATCATTGTCATTGAACTCAAAACCTGAGTATTTTTGCAACACTTCCCAATCTCCTTCTGCTTTTAACTCATCTACAATATTGTATGTTGGAGGAGCAACCACTAATGGTGCTTTGAATTCAACTTTACCGTGCTGTGCCTCGATGTTTTTCAACATTTGAGCTAAGATTTGCATATCTCCTTTGTGCACCATGCACGATCCGATGAATCCAAGGTCTACTTTCTTAGTACCACCATAGTAAGACAAAGGACGAATTGTATCATGCGTATAACGTTTAGAAACATCATCGTTGTTTACATCTGGATCCGCAATCATTGGTTCAGCAATTTGATCTAAATCAATGACAACTTCTGCATAATATTTTGCATTTGCATCTGGTCGCAAAGCTGGTTTGATACCTGTTTTGATCTCTTGAATACGCTGATTCGCTTTATCAACCAATCCTTGAAGTACTTGATTCGCATTGTCCATTCCTTTATCAATCATGATTTGGATACGACCTTTTGCAATTTCTAATGATTCAATCAATGTTTCATCTTCAGAGATACAGATAGATGCTTTCGCTTTCATTTCTGCTGTCCAGTCAGTAAATGTGAAGGCTTGATCAGATGTCAATGTTCCAATGTGAACCTCAATGATTCTTCCCTGGAACACATTTTCTCCTCCAAACTGTTTCAACATTTGTTGTTGCGTAGCATGAACAACATCACGGAAATCCATGAAACTTCTCATTTCTCCTTTGAAAGTCACTTTAACAGATTCTGGGATTGGCATTGTAGCCTCTCCAGTTGCCAAAGCCAAGGCAACAGTTCCTGAATCGGCACCAAAAGCGACACCTTTCGACATTCTTGTATGTGAATCACCACCAATGATGATTGCCCAATCGTCGATTGTAATGTCATTCAACACTTTGTGAATAACATCGGTCATTGCGTGGTACTTCCCTTTTGGATCACGTGCTGTGATCAACCCGAAGTCGTTCATGAACTTCATCAACTTAGGGATGTTTGCTTTTGATTTATCATCCCAAACAGATGCCGTATGACATCCTGATTGATATGCTCCATCAACAATTGGCGAAATAACTGTCGCTGCCATTGCTTCCAACTCTTGAGAAGTCATTAATCCTGTTGTATCTTGCGAACCGACGATGTTCACTTCAACTCGAACATCAGATCCAGCGTGCAATGTTTTTCCTGGAGTTGTCCCAACCGCATTTTTGTTGAAGATTTTCTCTACCGCTGTTAAGCCTTGTCCGTCAATTGAGATTTCTTTTGAAGGAGCAAAAACGACAGGCGCTTCAATTCCTAATACTTTTGCAGCAAAGGTTTGTAACTTTTTACCAAAAACTACCGCGTAAGAACCACCAGCTTTTATAAACTCCATTTTCTGCGGAGTCAAAGCGGAAGAAATATCTTTTACTTCTTTGTCTCCTTTGTATAATTTCTTTGTTTTTGTATTGATTGTAAACACCGTTCCCGTTTCTACTGAGTACGTTTGCTCTAGAACTGGTTCGCCGTTTTCATCCATAATGGTATTTCCTTCAGCATCGGTTTTCTTGACCCAATTCTTCAAGTCAATTCCAATACCTCCAGTTACACCAACAGTCGTTAAAAAGATCGGTGAGATTCCGTTTGTTCCAGCAATGATTGGAGCGATGTTTATAAATGGCACATAAGGACTTGCTTGAACACCTGTCCACAAAGCAACATTGTTCACACCTGACATTCTTGAAGACCCCACTCCCATTGTTCCTTTTTCCGCAACAAGCATCACACGTTTGTCTGGGTGTTGCGCTTTCAAGGCTATCAATTCTTTTTGCATTTCCTTGTTGTGTTCGAAAATACATTGTCCGTGTAATTCTCTATCAGATCGTGAGTGTGCATCGGCACCAGGAGACAATAAATCGGTAGAAATATCACCTGTTCCAGCGATGAAACTTACGATTTCAATTTTCTCTTCAACATCAGGAAGGTTTGTAAAGAATTCTGCTTTTGCGTAGCTCTCCAAAATACTTTTAGCAATCGCATTTCCTGATTTGAATGCTTCTTCCAATCGTGCTGTATCAGCTTCGTATAAGAACACTTGTGTTTTTAATACTTCCGCAGCTTTTTGAGCAATTGATGCATCATTTCCTAAGGCTAAATCAATCAACACTTCAATAGAAGTTCCTCCTTTCATGTGTGACAATAATTCTAAGGCGAAAGTTGGAGTAATTTCCTCTACAACTTCTTCTCCTAAAACGATTGATTTTAAAAATTTCGCTTTTACACCAGCTGATTCAGTCGTACCAGGTACAATATTGTAAATAAAGAATTGAAGAGAAGCATCTCTGTGCTCGTTACCAACTTCTTTAATTTGTTTGATAATTTCTGTAGTCAATTCAGCACCTTCAATTGGCTTTGGGTTCAAGCCTTGTGCTTTTCTAACTTCAATTTCTTTCAAGTACTCTAAATAAACGCTCATAGTTAAAAACCATTTTTAATATAATTCGATGTCTTCTGCAATTGTGCTCCTTAATAACTTCTGATTGAAATTTTTAAGTGAACAAATTACCCAAAATTGCATGCCGTTTTCCTTTTTTCAGAGGATTGATAAATAGATACAATTAAGTGCTGCGAAATTACGTAATTTAAAGCAAAAAGTAAAAAGGGAAAAGGGAAAATTGATACTGATGATTAAAAATGAAAAAATCGTGTATTTGTACTTAAGTTAATAAGAATCTAAAAGAGTATTGGATTGTATTCACATTTCACCTAGGATGACAAAGACAGGTTTGAACAGAAACTTCTTTAGAAAGCTATTATTCTTGCACTGAAAATCCCGATTCATTAGCTTCGTCGAGTGTGAAAGGGTAGCCAAATAATCCTGCAATTTTCATCGATTCGTATACCCTTTTTGTGTATTTATTGGATAGGACAACTATCGTAACAGTATCTGATTTCAGTGAAATATATTCACTTGTATTTCCATGCCACCATCCTGTGTGATAAAAAATCTGTTGGTTATTCTCCCATTCTTTTATACGAATTCCCAAACCGTAGTTCTTTACTCCTGGCTTTTCGTAGCTGTATCCTTTGTATGCTTCGTCTTTAATTCTCTTTGAAACGAACGTGTCATTGTACGTAGCCAAATCAAAACGCAACAAGTCTTGAGGTGTTGAATAACAATTTTTATCGCCGTAAATACCATCAAGGTAATTAAATGGAACCAGTTCAAATTTAGAGGTATAAGAATAACTTACTTTTTTACGATGAATTGGGTAATCAAAAACAAACGTTTGTTTCATATTCAGCGGGTCGAACACTAATTGTTTCATTGCTTTAGGAAATGACAATTGCGTTAATTGTTCAATTGCAAGAGCGAGAATGACAAAATTAGTATTGCAATAATTAAATTTTGTACCTGGAACAGACAGCAATTTAGGTTGTTCTTTGACAAGAACTTTTAGAACATCACTGTTTGTTTGAACTTTCGACACATCCCACACTTCTTCTTCATAAATGAAATGGGCATAATTTGGCAATCCGCTTCTATGGTTCAACAACATTCTAAATGTAATGTCCTTATATGGAAAATGTGCAAGGATTTTTGCCACTGGATCATCTAGTTGAACCTTGTTTTTATCAACTAAACGAAAAATGCTGTTGCAGTCAGCACTTTGCTTATGGAAGCAACATGTATTGGAGTATTGGATGTGATTTTTCTATTCGTTCGATAATTACTCATTCCACTATATGCCTCAAAAATGATTTGGCCGTTTTTGGCCACCAGGAAACCACCACTGAAGTCCAGCGAATCAAATTTTAGCGAATAAAACGCTTCAATTTTCGCCTTCGTAGTATCGAATAGTTCTTTGCTAATTAATGGGAAAACGCTTGAATCATGATAGTACAATTCTGCGGGATGTTGCTTAACTCTTTTATTCTTTAAGGGGCTCTTAGTTTTATCACCTTGACATCCAACGAATAAAAAAAACATACACGCACCAATAAGTTTGTTATTCAAACTCTCCATTTCACCATTCAAATTCAATTCAGCCTGCAAAGATAGTTAGCTAATTTGGAGACAAGGAATTTTATTTAAACATTGTTCTGAACGTAAAATCGGAAACTAGCCTTGCTTTCTCAATAAACCGCTGCCAAGTGTTAAAAATTTCTAGCTTTGCAAAGCATCTAAAATTGAGCTGCATGGATCTTTTCGAACTCGAACAGGATAAAATGCATGGTTTCATTCAATAATTTGCATCGAAGTATAGATAATTCAATTGAAAACGCTATCTTTGCACCTTTAAAATTTATTAATTAATTATTCAAATATGAATTCTTACGAAACTGTTTTCATTTTAACTCCCGTTTTGTCTGAGGATCAGGCAAAGGAAGCAGTGCAAAAATTCGAAGCTGAAATCAAAAATTTCGGTGGTAATATTAAGCACTCTGAGAGTTGGGGATTACGCAAAATGGCGTACCCAATCCAAAAAAAATCAACTGGATTCTACTTTTTATTAGAATTTGAAGCTGAAGGTTCAGTAGTTGCAGATTACGAATTGATGATGAAACGTGATGAGCGTATCATGAGATTCTTGACTGTGAAAATGGATAAAGATCATTTAGCTTGGGCGGCAAAACGCAGAGCAAAAATGGGTGAAGCTAAATCTGCTCCAGCTGCAACACCAGCGACAGAAGCTTAATATTAACATTTAAAAATTTAGAGAAATGGCTCAAAATGACATTCGTTATTTGACTCCGATTAACATCGAGATCAAAAAAGATAAATACTGTAGATTCCAAAAAAGCGGAATTAAATTCATTGATTACAAGGATCCTAATTTCTTATTGAAATTGATCAACGAGCAAGGTAAAATTTTACCTCGTCGTATTACTGGTACTTCTGCGAAATACCAAACAAGAGTAAACAAAGCAATTAAGAGAGCACGTCACATTGCGGTTCTTCCTTATGTTGCTGATATGTTGAAATAAGTCATTGTTAATCATAAAAAATTAGAAAACATGGAAGTAATTTTGAAGAAAAACGTTGACAAGTTAGGTTATGCAAACGAGATCGTTTCTGTTAAACCTGGATACGGACGTAATTTTTTAATTCCTCAAGGATATGCGACTTTGGCTACAGCATCAGCTAAAAAAGCGCATGAGGAAATCATGAAACAAAAAGCACACAAAGAGTCTAAAGTATTGGCTGAGGCGGAAGCATTATCAGCGAAAATTGAGGCTTTAACTGTTACAATCACTACAAAAGCTGGTGACAACGGTAAAATCTTTGGATCGATTAACACGGTTCAATTGGCTGAAGAATTGAAAAAAGCAGGATTCGACATCGATCGTAAAGCGCTTAAAATCAAAGATGAGCCAATTAGAGAATTGGGTACTTTTGAAGCAACAGCTAGCTTGCACAAAGGAATCAATCCTACATTTAAATTTGAAGTTGTTGGTGAATAATTCCAATTACAGCATATTGAAAACCGACTTCATTTGGAGTCGGTTTTTTTTTGTTTTATAAAAAATGATGGTCTGTATGTTAATGGGGTTGGACCGTTCACTAAAAGTTTAGTGTTCTATTTTTTTAAAAATTTATTCGATTAAAAGTTTAAAAGTTTATATTTTTTAAAGACTAATTATTTAGTCCACTATTCTTTTAACCTTTTAAATTTTTTGTTTGTTTATTGATATCAGTCCTACTCCAAAACTCCCTCATCCCCTTTTTCGTTCCAATTTATCATCAATACTTTCTATATTTGCGGCTCAATAACGCTTAATATGAAAAAGCTTCTCATTATTCCCTTTCTTCTTTTCATTTCCTTAAGTTGTGGCAATTCCACTACTTCCGTTCAACAGGATTCAGAATCGTCAGAAGCATCATCTATTTTATATGCAAAGCATTTCAAGATTTCAGTGAAAGAGAAGCGCACTATACTCCAAATCATGGACCCAGAAACTGGAAGTGTACAACATGAAATTGATATTTCGTCGTTCAAAGAAGTCAACAATCCTAAACAAGCTTCTTTTGTAGCACTCTCAAGCACACATATTGGAATGATTTCAAAGCTCGACGAAGCCAATAAAATTGTCGGTGTTTCAGGAATGCAATATGTTTCGAATGCCGTTGTAAAAGCGAACTTCAAACAGAAAAAAGTCATTGAATTAGGCGAAGAAAGCACCATTCCACTCGAGCAAATTATCAATTCGAAAGCCAACATTATTATTTATAGCGGATTTGGAAAAGAATTTCCTCACCAAAAACAATTGGAAAAACTTGGAATTATTTGCATTCCAAACTACGATTGGAAAGAATTACATCCACTTGGCAAAGCAGAATGGATCAAATTGTTTGGCGTTTTGTTGAACAAAGAACAAGCAGCGAATGACTATTTTAATCACATCGAAAAAGAATACAAAGCATTAAAAGAATTGGCTAAAAACTCAAAAAAATCAGACTGTTTGTTTAGTGGAAATGTTTTCGGCGACTTCTGGTATACACCTGCAGGAGAAAGTTTCAATGCGCAGATTTTTAAAGACGCAAATTGTGCGTATGCCTATGAAAACACCAAAGGAATTGGAAGTTTATCCCTGACTTTAGAAGAAGTGCTCCAACAAAACGCAACGTGCAAGTATTGGATGAATCCTGGAGCTTCAACATTGGACGAACTGAAACAACAAAACCCGAAAGCTGTATTTTTCGAAGCGTTCAAAAAGAACAATGTTTATTGCTATTCAAGAAAAGGAAATAATTTTTGGGAAATGAGTGCCATTGAACCTCACAAAGTACTTTCTGATATCATCCAAGTAACTCATCCTGAAATGCATTTGGAGAAACCTTTGTACTTTTATAGTCAACTGAAATAGTGATACAACAGAAACACCGCATATTATTTATTGTTTGCGCAGTTCTACTGCCGCTGATTGCGTTTTGGCACTTGTTTGCTGGTGAAATTGTTCTAACAATCAACGATCTCGCTGGAAGTTTGACCAACTATGATGCAACTAATACAGGTCACATCATCATGCGCGACTTCCGTTTTCCTCGTATGTCTATGGCAATGCTTTCAGGAGCTGGGCTTTCGGTTGCTGGATTGCTGATGCAGAACTTGTTCAACAATCCATTGGCTGGACCAAACATTCTAGGAATTAGCACAGGATCGAGCTTGTTTGTTGCATTATCCATCATGACTGGTATATCTATTTTCACAACAAACTTTGGAATTCTTTCCAGCGCATTGATTGGGGCAATCGTCTTTGGAGCCATTATATTATTCTTTTCGATCTTTGCCAAATCGCACACTTCTTTGCTCTTAATCGGAATTATGATTGGTAGCTTTTCAAGTGCTTTTGTTTCCATTATTCAAACCTATAGCGATGCACAAGAATTAAAAGTATTTGTTATGTGGGCAATGGGATCTCTGCAACAAGTAACGTTTGAGCAGTTGCCAATCATTGTGGCATTTTTAATGGGTGGTTTTCTCTTATGCTTCACACTTGTTCGTTCTCTGAATGCACTAGCAATTGGTAGCGACAACGCATCTGTGCTAGGAATCAACGTTAAACAAGTGAGATTGCTGATTATTTTAGTGACTGCGATATTAACTGGAGTAATAACAGCATTTTGCGGTCCAATTGCATTTGTCGGTTTAGCTGTGCCCAATTTGGCTAAAATTTTATTCAAGACTCAAAATCACCTCACATTGATCATCGCATGTATTTTCATTGGGTCGATTTTCATGTTGTTGTGCGACATTTGCATTCAGTTACTCGACAGTCACATCCATCTACCAATCAACGCGTTGACATCATTAATTGGGGCGCCGTTTGTCATATTCATCATCCTAAAAAAATTGACATGATAGAATTTAAGCAAACACAAATAGGCTACACTCAAACATTGTTATCCGTCGCCATTCAATCGTTGGAAAAAGGAAAAAGCTATGCTTTAATTGGTCCGAATGGAAGTGGCAAGTCAACTTTTTTAAAATCTATTACGGGGCAGCTTTCGTTAATCACAGGAACCATTCTAGTGAATGGAATTGAGTCATCTACATTCAGCGCATTGGATCGTTCTAAGGTAATTGCATTTGTACCTTCACGCTTTCCTGAAATTTCCAACATGACAGTTTTCGACTTCATTGGTTTGGGGAGAACACCTTATTTAAATGCCCTTGGTCGTTTGAAAGAATCTGATCAAACAATGATTGGTAAAGCAATTCAACAACTTGAGATTGAAGGTCTGACACATAAATTCATTCAGGAATTGAGCGATGGAGAAAAACAATTGTGTGCCATTGCACGAGCAATTTGTCAAGAAACTCCTATCATCATATTGGATGAACCAACTAGTTTCTTAGACTACAAGAACAAACTGATTGTTTTGAATAAGTTGAATGAATTGAGTTCTACACTTGGGAAGTGCATCTTATTTTCATCGCATGATTTGGAAATGGTACACAAATCTGTTCGTGATTTTTTAGTTATCAATACCAAAACACATTTAATAGAGCACAAGACTAACATTGATTTACAAGAAATTATTGCCACAAGTTTTTCTTGATCCTAAAAACACAATCTAAACCCAAATTTAGGTCGAACGCTAAAAAAGTTCACTTTCTCGTGATACTTCAAATAACCAGTCGGATATTCCTCATTCGGAGTTAGACCCCACACCTTTCCATCACCTACTCCTGTTGAATTTACCAACACACAACCAATATATGCTTCAAAACGATGTAAACGATTGTGTACATAGCCTATAACTGGAATAATTTGAGCATCATTGATCGTATAATATATCATAGCTCCTCCGTGTTCAGTATCCGTTTCACTTTTTGACCAATTCTTGTATTTGAATTCAACTTCAGAATAAAATCCAAATGGATTATTTATTTTATTCAAATATCTACGCGCACCAGCACTTAAAAACCATCCCCACTTATAGGTATTAGAATGAAAATCATTGAATTCAATGTTTTTCCCAAATGAGCCTGCAGTATAAAACAAACTTCCTTTATTTACTCCTGCAGCAGCTACCAAACTCCATAAACCATTAAAATTATGTTCAAAATTTAACCCACCTTCTAGCATAATCAACTGTCCGAAGTCCAACTTGTAATAATTTTCCCTTGTAAGTCTAGAATGGTGTTTATCTACGTTTTCACTTTCTTGAGAAAATGAAAAATTTGACGCAAGTATCAGGAATAGGAGTAGGTTAACACGCATAGTTTTAAATTTTTATCTCGATATGATTAAAAGTAAAGGTTATTTCCATTTTTTACAAATTTCACAAAAAACAAAAACCGACTTCGTATGAAATCGGTTCTTGTTTCTTAAAGTTAAGCACTTAACTATTATCAACTACTTAAAATCTGTAACCAAGTGTTAGTTGTAACCATTGGTTTTTATATCTAGGAGTCGATGACGTTCCATCTCCATGGTTCGATTGAAAATCCCATCCTGCTCGAGGAGAAATCACGAAGTGGCTGATGTTAACGTCTGCACCGACATGAATACCCATTATATTTTTACGAATGTTATCATTTTCGAATTCTTCATATTGTTCATTTGTAATGTTCTCAGAAGTAAATCGATTTGTTTCGCTCAGCAAAAAGCTGAATTGTGGTCCACCTAAAAATGTAATGTGCGGACTTGGTTTAAAGGCAAATAGTAGAGGGACATCTAAAAAAGTCGTTGTTGTACTGTAGGAATACGGATATGTTAGAAATGATCCTGATCCTTGAAACCCCTTCTGAGAAATCATTACCTCTGGTTGCAACCCTAAAAGTGTTCCTAAGGGAATTGCGATAAATGCACCTCCTGCAAATCCTGCTTTACCGTCTGCTTGAAAATCTTCGTTTCGTTCATCCCAAACATTGGAATAGTTTAGTCCGGCTTTTAATCCAAATACTACTTTGTCTCTCATGTCTTCTTGTGCCATTGTTACAGAAGCAAACAATGCGAAGAAGATTGCTAATTGTGTGTGTAAATTTTTCATGTCAATTAATTTTGGTTTGTTTACTGAAGTACTTGCAAATTGTCCACCAATTGATTCAAAACTTCATAAAAACGATCAAATCACCTTTATTTTAACAGATTTTAAGAGAAAATGGCTGTTTTTGAGTGAATTTTAATCTTTACGATTTCTCCTTTTTTTTCATTTTGAAAATATTTTTTCCATTTGAACAAGATCTCAGGATTACCTTTCTACGATTTATTTTCATCCGGTTCTTGTACTGCGTTGCTCGTTGCCGACTTTAAATTGAATTTGTTTTCAATTTCAGGTTTCAACTTATGGAAAATCGAATGATAAAAGATATTCCCAATGGTGGAAATCAGTCCATATTTTGGATCAGTTATCGTACCTTTTAACGGTATTTTACTAGCGATTTCATCGTGACTCCAATTTTTAATCAATTTACTGCTTCCTCCTATCAATGCTTGCCAAAAGAGATTCAATGGTTTCTTCTTTTCTACAGGATAATTCACGATGTCTAAATCATCAATGAAAGGTTTGACATAACCGTCCAAATCTCCTTTCTCGATCTCCACTTCGGAATAGATGGAAAACTCTCCTTTTTCAACATCAAAATTAGCATAGGCTAAGAACATATTGTTCAACTCCTTTAAATTGAGCTTTTTCAACTCAAAATCTAAGTTCAATGAAACATTTTCATCATAAGGATCGAAGGAACCATCAAACTCTAAAGTAGCAGATTTCATAACCTTAGAAGAAAAATCAAAATCGGAAATCAATGTTTCAGATAAATCGAGTGAATTCGATAAATTATTAATGCGCAAGCTCATTTCTGACAATTGAACCTCAACATTTGGGCTAGAAGATTTATCGATGTAATGCACTTTCCCGTCGAATACTTCTAAACGGTTGATTTGAAGTGGAACCTGAGTCACCAAAATATCCTTAAACACTGTTAATTGGATCTTCTCAAAGTTATTGGAACGTTTCTTTTTTTCATCAGGTGCGACAACAAAATAAATTTCAGGTTCAATGAATTCCACTTCTGCCACTAATGAACCTTTAAACAAGGCCAACCATTGAATTGAAATATCAATCTCTTTCATTTCCAATAAAGGAAACTCTTCCCCCAATTCATCACTATACAAGTGTATGTCCTGAATTTGGTAAGCTCCACGAATCAATGAAATATCAATGTCTTCAACATAACCATAGTAACCTTCCATGTTCTCAAGTTTGGTATTGATGACATGTTTAATGATTGGAGGTAAAATGATATGAACGACAATTGAAATCACGATAATTGTCCACATGAATCGTTTCGGCCATTTTCTCATTTTCTTATATCTTTCTTTCAAACTTCGCATACCTTTAAATTTAATGATTATTTCTTTCAACTGATTAAACACAAAAATCTAACCACTAAGCTCCCCAACCTTCCCGGTCCAAACTTCTATATTGAATCGCTTCCGCTAAATGATTTGTTAGAATATTTTCTGAATGTTCTAAATCAGCAATTGTTCTTGCCACCTTTAAAATTCGATCGTAAGCACGTGCAGACAAGCCCAATCTGTCCATGGCATGCTTCAAAATTGATTTGCCTGAATCATCAATGATACAATATTTTTTTAATTCTTTACTGCCCAATTGTGCATTGCAATGAATTCCATTTTTTCCTTCAAAACGTTTGCCCTGAAACAAACGCGCATTCACCACTCTTTCTCGGATATCCTGACTTCCTTCTCCATTTTCTTCTGTTGCCAATTCATCAAACGACACAGGTGTTACTTCTATGTGCAAATCAATGCGATCAAGCAAAGGTCCCGAAATTTTATTTAAGTAATGTCGCACAGCCCCTGGTTTACAACTGCATTCTTTATCAGGATGATTGAAGTAACCACAAGGACAAGGATTCATCGCACCAACCAGCATTACACCAGCAGGGAAATCAATGGTGTATTTTGCTCTCGATACAGTAACAACTCTATCTTCCAAGGGTTGGCGCATGACTTCTAAGGCTGAACGTTTGAATTCTGGTAATTCATCTAAAAACAATACGCCATTGTGAGCCAACGAAAATTCTCCTGGCTGAGGAAAACCACCTCCGCCAACTAAAGCAGTATCTGAAATCGTATGATGTGGCTTTCTAAACGGACGCTGAGTAATTAAACCTTTCGCATCTTTTACTTTCCCTGCAACACTGTGGATTTTTGTCGTTTCAAGAGCTTCTTCCAAACTCATCGGAGGTAAAATGGTTGAAAATCGTTTGGCAAGCATAGACTTTCCTGCTCCTGGAGGACCAATCAAAATAACATTATGTCCACCAGATGCGGCGATTTCAAAGGCACGTTTAATTTTTTGTTGTCCTTTCACATCTTTAAAATCAACTTCGAAATCATTCAAGGTGCGTTGAAACTCTAATTCTAAATCGACAATTGTTGGATGAATAACTTCTTCATCATTCATGAATTTCACGACTTGCAGTAGGTCTTCTGCTCCATAAATTTCCAATCCTTCAACAACAGCCGCTTCTAAGGCATTTTCTTTTGGAACAATCAAACCTTTAAATCCTTCTTTCTTCGCTTGTAGTGCGATGGGTAAAATTCCTTTTAGGGGTTTGAGTTTGCCATCGAGCGACAATTCACCAACCATCATTAAATTATCAAGTTTTACAGCTGAAATTTGCTCACTCACAGCAAGTACACCAATGGCGATTGGCAAATCAAACACAGATCCTTCTTTCCGAATATCGGCCGGCGCCATGTTGATTGTAATTTCTTTTCCTGGAAATTTTAAGTCGTTATTTGCAAAAGCTGCTTTTATCCGTAAGTGACTTTCTTTAACGGATGAATCTGGTAAACCAACAAGAAAAAAATTAATTCCTTGTCCTAAATTTACTTCAATCGTAATGGTTGTTGCATCAATACCGATGACAGAACTACTGTAGGTTTTTACTAACATTTGGTAGGTTATTTAAAGTTATTTCTACTTAAGTTAGTGAAATAGTTGAGTTGATGCAAGCAGTTTCACAAAAAAATCGTCCAAACTTCCAAGACCTAATCTAACAGGAAATAAAAAAGCTCAGGCAGTTGTTCTATGAACTTTACCTGAGCTTAGAATTGCTTTCACATCAAATGTTAATGTGCATGTCCGCCACCTTCTTCACTGTTTTTCAATGTTGCTAAAATCGAATAAGCACCTTTAACAGCAATTTTCATGTTGGTTAAATCTTGTTTACCATCCATTAACTCCACTTCAGTATATCCATTTTCAGTTACCCCTTTTCGCACTTCGGTTAAATTAAAATGATTCATTTTTTTACCATCCTCTTCGTGCACTCCTTCTAACACCGCAATGTAATTTTTACCATCGAAAAACAACACAGCATTTTCCGGCAAAGAATTGACTTTATTATCATCGGTTTCAACCACGGCTGTAACGTACATTCCCGGCGCTAAGAACGAATAATCCTTGTCAAAATGCGCATGTACTTTTACTGAACGATCAGCATCAATTGTGTGGCCAATTAAATACACTTCTGCATTTATTTGTTCATTAGGAGCACTTGGACTTGAGATCGTAATTTTTTGTCCCAATTTTATTTTCGACAAATCTTTCTCAAAGACAGTCAATTCCGAATGTAAATGCTCTGTATCTACCAGTTCGATTAGCACATCGGTTGGATTACAGTATTTCCCAATATTGATGTTCATTTGAGATACAAATCCGCTAGCTGGAGCATAAATAGTTACTCTCCGAGAAATGTTACTTTCGGTTAAATTCGCAGGATTGATTCCAACATAGCTCAATTTCTCTTTCATTCCATTCACTTGAGCTTTCATACTTTTATACTGTGCCGAACTTAGTTGAAAGACTTTTTCTGAATTAACATTTTCATTGCGCAACTGCGATTGGCGCTTGTATTCACTTTCCAAATATTCCAATTGACTTTTCTTATCTAGAAAATCTTGTTGCAATTGAATGTAGTCTTGATGTTCTATTGTTACTAATTTTTGACCTTTTTTCACTTTCATTCCTGTCACTAAATCAGTTGAAACAACATATCCTCCAAGAGGAGCCGAAATAGAAATAAGGTTTTGAGGTGGAGCATCAACCATCCCATTTACGCGCAAGGTATTGCTCAATGTTCTTAATTCTACTGAACCTAATTCAATTCCAGCATTTTTAAATTGTGCTTGTGTCAATTCGACTTCATTTTCTCCATGCGCTTCTTCTGTGCTTTGTTGAACTGCTGAGTCTGCGTTACAACTTGAAATGAGCGCTATCATTCCTAAGAATAAAACTGATTTTATCGTTTGATTACTAAACTTTTTCATACTTCATTATTTATTTCCTAGCAAATAATCCAATTGAATTACAGCTTGATTGTAGTTATTAATTGCATCCAAATAATCCATTTTTGTTTGAATGTATTGCTGAATAATTATGGAATAATCCGATTGACTAATTTCTCCATTACTTAATGCCACATCGGCGTTTTCATGCATTATTTCAACTTGAGACAAGGCTGTGATTTCGTAAAATGAAAGGTTTGCCAAATTTTTATCAACGGTTGATTTTGCTTCAACTATTGAACTTTGCAATTCAAACATCGCTTGATTATTCAATGCTTCATTCATCTGCATTTCAATTTTAGCAGCATTTACTCGAGCAATTTGTGGTTTCACCCAAATAGGAATACTCACTCCTACTTGAAAACCTTGAAAACGATCTCTTGGACCAAAATACTGATCTGTACCATTCACTGTTTGCGTTCCAATCAACGAAGTATTGAAATAACCTACTGAAATATCTGGTAGAATTTTAGATTTTTCCAACGCAATCTGACGTTCCAATTCATTTAACTTACTTTGATTTAACAGGTTACTTGGATGGTTTTCGACTTGCGAAAGCTCATCATTGTTCACCAATTGCTTTTCCGAATCAGTCGTTTCATTTAATAATACAATCGATTCATTTGCTGGAATTTGCATTATCATTTTCAAATGAGTTTCAGCGATATCAACATCCAAACGAGCATTATTTAATTGATTTTTAATTTGCATTGATTTTGTACCTGCTTGCAATTCATCCAATTTTGAGCTATTCCCTGCATTGTAATTCGAAATTGCATCACTATGATTTTTGGAAATAATACTATCTAGTTCTTGCAATAACTGCTCTTTTCCTTTCGCTAAGACTAACGTGTAATATGCCGATTTTACTTGTGCAATCACCTGTATCTCAGTCAAATTGCGCTGAAGAGAAGATGTTGTAATTTTAGCTTCATTCAATTTTGATCGATTCACGTAAACAGTTGGAAATGCAAACGTTTGATCAATTGAAATAAAATTATCCCTTTTATCAATACTGTTGTACTGTCCATGCTGCCATGAAACTTGAGTTTTATTGATATCAACAGATGACTTTTTGTTGGCTTCGCTTAACTCAACAGACAAATCAGCCGCTTTGATGTTCAAATTCTTCTCTAAAGCAATAGCCACTGCATCATCTACTGACAATAGTTGAACTTGTGCATTACTCCAAGAACCAATTAAGCAAGCAATAATAAATATAGCTGTAGTTGAATTGATTTTCATTTTTCTAGTTTTAGATTCAAACAAAATATAGAGGATAGGCAATACTACAAGTGTTAAAAAAGTAGCAGTGACTAATCCTCCAATGACAACTGTTGCCAATGGACGTTGCACCTCTGCACCTGACGATCCGGAAATTGCCATTGGCAAAACCCCGAAGGAAGCCACTGCTGCGGTCATTAATATAGGTCGTAAACGTACGGCCGTACCTTTTCTCACACGTTCATACAATTCCAATCCTTCTTTTTTCAGGCGATTAAACTCACCAATAAGTACAATTCCATTCAATACTGCAACACCGAATAGTGCAATAAATCCAACACCTGCAGAAATACTAAAAGGCATATCTCTAAACCAAAGAGCAGCTACTCCTCCAATAGCGGACAAGGGAATTGCAGTGAAAATGAGCAAGGATTGTTTCACTGAACGAAAAGTAAAATACAATAAGACAAAAATCAATAACAAAGCTGCAGGCACTGCAACCATAAGTCGACCTTTTGCTTCAATCAGGTTTTGAAACTGACCACCAAAAGTTGCATAATAACCTGAAGGGAATTGAATATCCTTTTCTACTAAGGCTTGCAATTCATTGACAACACTTTCAACATCGCGGTTACGAACATTAAATCCGACCATGATTCTACGCTTTGTATCATCTCGCTGAATTTGACTTGGTCCCATTTTCATTGAAACCGTGGCAAGTTGAGATAATGGAATTTGACCACCATCATTCGTAGGAATTAATAAATCAGCCAAATCTTCCAAACTTGACCGTTGCTCTTCCTTTAATTTAACCACCAAATCAAAGTTGCGTTCACCTTCATAAACACTTCCTGCAGATTTTCCTGCGAAAGCTGTTTCTACCATCCAGTTAATGTCTTGAATATTTAACCCGTGACGTGCAATGGCTTCTCTATTATAATCTACTTGATATTGAGGTAGTCCAGTTACTTCTTCAACATATAAGTCTTCGGCGCCATCAACCATTTTGACCAATTTTGCAACTTTTGCAGCTTGTTCAGAAAGAACATCCAGGTCTTCACCATATATTTTCACTACAACATCTTGTCGCGCTCCAGTCATTAATTCATTAAAGCGCATTTGAATGGGTTGTAAAAAACCGAAAGTTACACCTGGAAGCTCCTTTAATTTTTCAGCCATTAAATTTGCCAAATCATCTTTAGAATCTGCACTTACCCATTCATCTTTATCTTTCAGTATGACCATTAAATCGCAAGCTTCGACAGGCATAGGATCCGTTGGAATTTCACCAGATCCAATTTTCCCAACAACTTGTTCAACTTCTGGGAAATTATCCAATAATAGTTGAGCAGCTTTGTTAGAAGCATCAATTGTTTCAGACAAAGAACTTCCTGTCATCACCCTTGTTTCAAGAGCAAAATCACCTTCATCCAAGCTCGGAATAAACTCTCCTCCCATTCGAGCAAAAACAATTATAGCCAGTAACAATAATGAACCTGCAATGAGTAGAACCGATTTTTTTGAACGCAAGGCAAGATTGAGAACGGGCGCATAGATTTTTTGAAACCAGTTCATCATGCGATCAGAGAAATTAGTGGTAGACTTTGTAGAACGACTCAAAGCAAGTGCCGACATCATTGGAACATACGTCAACGACAGAATAAATGCACCAAGAATGGCAAATGAGACCGTTTGAGCCATCGGTTTAAACATCTTACCTTCAATGCCAACGAGTGCAAGAATTGGCAAGTAAACAATCAGAATAATGATTTCTCCAAATGCGGCAGTGCTTCTAATTTTCGTAGATGCATTGTACACTTGTTCGTCCATTTGTTGACGTGATAATTTAGCAGTGAGCAAGTTTTCCTTATTCGTAAGAATGCGGTGTAAAATACTTTCAACGATGATAACTGCTCCATCGACAATCAATCCGAAATCGATTGCACCAAGACTCATAAGGTTTCCTGAAACCCCAAACATATTCATCATTCCAATTGCAAATAACATTGCCAATGGAATTACAGAAGCCACAATTAAACCTGCTCTAAAATTTCCTAGAAATAAAATCAGAATAAATATGACAATTAAAGCTCCCTCCAATAGGTTTTTCTGAACAGTTCCAATCGCATTATCGACCAATTTAGTACGATCGAGAAAGGGCTCAATAACGACTCCTTCTGGCAAGGTTTTTTTAATCTGTTCCATTTTCTCCTTCACATCAGTGATTACTTTTGCCGAATTCGCACCTTTTAACATCATCACAATCGCACTAGTCACTTCACCTTCACCATTTCTAACAGATGCTCCGTAACGCGTTGCGTTGCCGAATTGCACCGTCGCAACATCTTTGATTAAAATCGGAATTCCAGATGCATTGTTCTTCACCACAATTTCCTCAATATCATTTACGGAACCAATCAATCCTTCAGTTCGAATAAAGTAAGCATTTGGTTTTTTGTCAATATAAGCGCCTCCAGTATTTTGATTGTTCTTCTCGAGTGCTGAAAAAACATCGTAAATACTAATTTCCATGGCCTTTAGTTGCTGAGGATCTAAGGCAATTTCATACGTTTTTAAATAGCCTCCAAAGCTACTCACATCAGCCACACCAGGTGTTCCTAACAACTGACGTTTTACAATCCAATCCTGAATTGTGCGCAAATCTGCTGCAGAGTATTTACCCTCATATCCTTTTTTAGTGTGAAGCACATATTGGTAAATTTCTCCCAATCCTGTTGTTACCGGCGCCATTTCTGGTGTTCCGATACCATTTGGAATTTTATTTTTCGCTTCTGACAATCGCTGGTCTACTTGGGATCTTGCCCAATATACTTCCACGTCATCTTCGAAAACGATGGTAACAACTGACAAACCGAACCGCGAGAATGATCGAATTTCAACAATTCCGGGAATCGTGGCCATTGTTTGTTCAACACGGTAAGTGATTAAACGTTCAACTTCTTGAGCTGCAATACTCGGTGCAACAGTGATAACTTGAACTTGATTGTTGGTGATATCAGGAACCGCGTCAATTGGCAGATTTTTCAACGCAAAACTACCCCAAACGATTAGTCCAAGTACACCAAGACCTACAATTAATTTATTCTTAATTGAAAAGCCAATTAATTTATCTATCATGATTTTTATTTCTATGTAAACAATTGGTATTCTATAAAATAGAATACATAAAACGCAATCATTTGCGCTGAGCTGTTAACAAGAAAATGCGGGTGGTCCACGATGGACGTTGGCCTTACACTAAAGTATTGGGTGGTAGAAGTGAGTGGTATCATCAAAACACGAAGTTTGATTTTCCACAATAAATCCAGCTAATTCGATTGGAAGAATTGTTTCGTTTGGCAAAATCGCTAACTGCGTACATGATTGAACTTCTAATTCAAAATTGTTGATTAATTGTGTTTCTGGTTTTGTTGACTTATGTTCAGATGACTCCAGCAAGCAAATAACATATTCAATAAAACCAACATCTGAATGTTCTAGATGCTCAAAACTCACTGTATTTGAGGATGTCTCCGAATGTGAATGAGTAAGATCATGAAGTTGATCATTCTTTGCCGAAACCATTCCAACAATTGGAGTTATTTCATGAAAATGAGGCACAAAATTATGGGCAAACTCAATGAAATAAGTCAGCAAAATAATACTTGCGAAAATGAACCTTTTAATTTTCATCGCATTAAAAGTAGGATTTTTTTTAAAATGGTTAAGGTTGTTAACAAAATGATAGGAAAAAAGAGGAGGTTAAAAAGCGTTGGAGCAATGTAAATATCACTATAGTCCAACGCTTTTAAGATTTAGTTTTTAACTCTTGTTCTAATCTCAGCTAAAGAGTCATTCATCAAAAGCTTTCCATCCCTAAAAACTTCTTTCAATTCACCTTGCTGTTCTTCTTCCCAAGAAACTTGATCAATTAATTTATAAGTTCCGTTTTCTTTAACAACTTTCATTAATCCTTTTGCTGATTTTTTCGTTCCGTCATCCGTAATAGGATCTTTATAGATTTCCCTTCCTTTACCAGCTACTTCACCATATGTCGCCTTCATCGCAAAACCAAATGTATCTCTTGTGTTGTATTGATATGTAAATGAACCAATTCCAAGAACTACATTCGTGGAAGCAAAACCTTTCATTTTTAAACGTTCGCAAATATTTTTTGCACGTTCAGTTGTGATACTATCGCCATAGATCGCGCCAATATGCGCATCTAATTCTTTGTATCCTTTATCATTTGTTGTTCCACCAAACGTATCCCATAACAACTCAATCACTCCTTTTTTCTCTTCTTGGGATTTGCCATTTGGATTCCCACAAATAATATCAACAGGATCACCACTGTCTGGACGAACAACTACTTTTCCATTTCTCGCTAGGACTTCTTCTTTCAAGTTTGGCAAATAAACTGTCAAGACTTTCCATAAATCCCATGTATCCGAAACAATTGAAACGATGCCATTTGGGTAAACTTCAGTTATCAATCGTTTAAACGTTTCTTGTTCTCCCAAATTGGTTCCCATGCACATAACTGAATGTTCAGTAGCTGCAACTGACCCACCAATTAATTCTAGGTCAGAATTAGCATTGTAATAGTTTTCCAAAAAGTCAATACTTGGAATAGTATCTGTCCCCAAGAAACTCAATAAATGTCCAGCTGAACTAACTATTGCAGCTTCTAAACTTCCCATTCCTCTCATGGAAAAATCGTGACCTTGCCAATCAACAAATTCTGGAATTGACGATGTTTCTTCTGCATATTTATCGAGAATAGATCTGTATTGCTTAGCAATCGTAGCAGAGTTGCAAGGCAGCCAAACTGTTGTAGAAATCAATGTTTCAAAATAATTTGTTAACCAGAAGAATTCAGCAATCGTATTGTACATCGTGAACATTGGAACACGAATTGGCACAGAAGCACCTTCAGGTAAAGCTTTAAAAACCATTGGAATGTATCCCAATTTGTGTAAAGCTTGGATATGCTCAATACCAACTTGATTTTCACCTAAATAGTTATTGATTCTTCTACTGTACTTTTTACAGACTTCTTCCATCGGTTGATTGAAAAAATTCGTTTGAAAATCTTCAATAATGTACTTCTTAATGAAGTATTGCAATCCAAAAAAGACAACTTCATTCACACCTTCAATTCTACTTTTTCTAGGTGTCCAATTGGAATAAACTAATGTCGTTTGATTCGGATATTGGCGTCTATGGTCAACTTTATAACCATCTGTATACAATAATGGGTTCATGTTATTTTGTTTTTATGATTGTTAGTACTAATTGTTTTAATTCATCATATACTTGTTTGAGGCCTGCGCGATCATCCAAGTAAACATTGGCATATATTTTTCTACTGTTTGTTTCTCTAAACTGTGGGTGTTCATTTATCGCGTCAAACGGTATCTTATTTTCTTTCAAATATTGGGACACAAAATCACTGTCTTCCTGACCTGTCCAGCAAATCAAATAACAATTGATTGCTTTTAAGTCCTTTAACAATTGAATCACATCTGAATAGATTCTTCCTTTTTTATGAAAATCATAAACGGTATCATCAAAATCAAAGGCAACAACTAATGATTTGTGATTCTTATATTCTTCAACTAACCTGTTGTAAGAATTTTCAGTTTCGAGATAGTAATCCATTGCTTCGCTTTTTATTATTATTTCTAGTGTTTTTCTTTGTGATTAAGTCATTTTGATCCTTGTGTTTATCAAGATGATTGTTGTATTTCTTCATTAAGGTTTTCAATCAAGTCATCTAAGTTCATAAATTGCTCAATTCCAAACTTTTCACAAACAATATCAACATTCCCCTTTCGCCAAAACCCGTCTTCTACAACCACTTTCATTTTGCCTGATTGTGCAAATATTCCTAACTCTAATAATGAAATAGGTGATTTTGTATTATTTGCGATGAACATGATAATATAATCCGCCTTTTCAAGCGCATTTAACTCCCACGATACCTGTTCCTTAAATTGTTCATTTTTTATCGATTGTTCCCAGCCATTGTCCCATGAATCTCGTCTCGGGTTGAATAGTATGTACTTTTCAGACAAAACTTCTTCACATCTTTTTTGCCAATTCACGGCTTGATCCATTTCTATTGAGCCTGCTAAAAAAATTGACTTTTTAGTCGCATCTCTATCATCAATACTTTCTGGTGATTTATAGATTGTTTTCATAGCTATTTTCTTAATTCATTTCTTGATGTTTTTAAATCAATCCATCATTCAATTTAAACTGATAAACGTGTTCAACACCTTCAATAGATTTAAATGAATCCGTTGTATAAATTCCATCGAAATAGTTTAATAAATCGTCAAATCCCTTATTGAAAATTCCATGACTAACAGCCAAAAACAATCTTCCTGCATTTTTTGCTTTTAGTTCAGCCGCCAAACCAAGGAAAGTTCCTCCTCCATCGCAAATATCATCAACAACCAAACAATCTTTTCCTTGCAAATCATCTGTGTAAACTTTAAATCCTGACAATTTACCCGTTTTCACATCACGCGATTTTGACCCTTCAACGACATCAAATTTTTCCAAATGAGCTGCTACTTTGTAGATCTTTTTCAATGCACCACCATCTGGAGAGATCAAAACCAAATCGGTTGCAATATGACTGCAAACCTTTTCAATGAATGCAAAATTAGAGATGGCATTACAATTATTTAGCAATGCAGGTGTAACTTCTGAGTGTGCATCAAAAACTGTGATTGAATGCAAATTCATTTGATTAAATAATTCTGCATAAACTTTTACTGACAATGGTTCACCATCAACCATCAATCGATCTTGTCGAGCTGCAGGAAAATAAGGGATGACTAAACTTACTTTTTCGACTCCAGCGTTCTTCAAAGCATTGTTAGCCAACAAAATCAAACCAACATCGTTGAAGGATTGAATTCTATGTGAAATTGTGACATGATTGACACCAGTCAAATCATCCAATATTTTAATATGTGGTTCTCCCCCAGCGAAGGTGAAACTTTCAAAACTGATTCCTTTCTCGTCTTGAGTTGGACTAAATGTTGGATCTAAGTTTAAATACATTTTGCGTTGTTTTTACACAAAGTTAAAACAAGTTTTTAGTTTACCAAATTTAATTTGCGTAATTTTTACACTAATTTAATTTCAAAATGAAATCCTTGCTTTTCTAAGCGTTTGTAATTGGTTAAATTAAATTTGAACAATTTAGCTGGACGACCGCTTCCTGCCTGAGAAATTTTGTCTGTTTCTTCCAAAATATTGAAGCTTAAAATCTTCTTTCTAAAATTTCTTCGATCAATTTTTTTGTCCAAAATTGTTTGGTAGAGATTTTCCAAATCAGAAAATGGAAAGTAAGTGGCTAATAAATCAAATCCTATTGGCTGATAATTAATTTTAGCTTTCAATCGCTCTAGACCAACAGAAATTATTGTTTGGTGATCATAAGCCAGCTTTGGCAAAGACTTTACATCAAACCATTTCGCATCTTTTGCATCCGTTGATGCTTCCAGTTGACTATTTTTTGGATTTATTAATGCAATATATGCTATCGATACAACTCGAAATCGAGAGTCACGCTTTGGATTTCCAAATGTATACAATTGCTCTAGGTAGGTTGCCTTAACACCAGTTTCTTCGCGTAACTCACGCTGAACCGCTTCATCTAGACTTTCAGAATCTTTCACAAATCCTCCAGGCAAAGCCCATTGATCTTTTGTTTCTCCATACTTCTGTTGAATCAACAAAATTTTCAATTCATTGTTGGAATACCCGAATACAACTGCATCAACAGCTACTTTTATTGATTGATCAACCATGATAATTGCGTACTTTTAACACAAATATAGTCGAATTTAGCTAAGAATCAATTCTCCGAATCTTCGCTCTTTTTTCCAGCAAGCCTTTCTGCCTTTTTCTCCGCTGGTGTCAATTCCATTGTCCAATTATTGGCATATCTTTCGGTTAAATGAGATGCTTCAATTTCTGCCGGATTCAACTTTCCATCGACGTAGTTGGCTAATAGACGGAATTTCTTGCGGTCCTCTTTTTTCAAAATAAGAAGCGTAGAATTTAGCGCAGCTCTCACAGCAACAGGAATTCCTCCGCCCAATTCAGCCCAATGACCGCTTAAGAACAAGTTTTCGACAGGTGTTTTATAATGTGCAACTCGTGCTTGCATGTTCGCTTTTCCCGGTCGAGCTCCCATCATTGTCCCGCCACGATTTCCAGTATAGCGCAAATGAGTAACTGGAGTTGCAATATCAAGATAAACAATGTGTTCACGCAAATTCAATCCAAACTTCTTATCTACACGATCAATGACAATATTGGACACCTCATTTTTCAAATCTTTGTACGCTTCACCTCGCTCTAATTCGCCCTTATCATTAACTGTCGTACCCCAATTGTTGAACTTGTCCAACCAACCAGGAATGAAAATGGTCAACGTTCCTTTACCTTCTGGAGCCATTGAAGTATCGCGCGTTGATGATGCCACTACATGGATTCCACTTGTTGCAGGATTTCCATTTCCTAGATCGTCTCGTGACGTTCCACCGTCAGCGATGTAATACATTTCTTTTCCAAAGCCCAAACTTTCGGCAGTACAATCCAATGCAATAGATAGAGTCACTGCAGAAGCGTACAATTCAGCCTTTTTCAAAACATTCAATCGCTTGTCAGGAACAATTCCTTTCGGCAGCATTTTCTCATACAATGTTTCTACGTCACAGGCAGCGACAATGTACTTTCCATATACTTCTTGTACTTCCGATTTCTTCTTTTGATCAAAGCGAACTCCAACAGCTTTGTTATTTTCAAGAATGATTTCCTTGACTTTGGACTGAAAACGAATTTCATTGTTGTATTCATACGTCACATGCGCCAACCATTCAGCAAAGGTCTGACTTCCACCTTTAGGTGGATACTGAAAATCTTGAATGTGAGCCCAAGCGATTGGAATCAAGCACGATAACAAGTCATGTTCCGCTCCAAATAAGCGCATCAATTTCTCATTCGTGAAGTACTTTTTCAAACCCTTTTTAACCCCTTCATCACCCGAATAAGAAATATGAGGAATAAATGGAATAACGAATTTCAACATTTTCATGCCACGCAATGCCTTCTCAAACAAGCCCATGGTAGACATATTGCGATTGATATCCGTAAAATTGACAAATGATTTTCCAATGCGTTTGGCATCTCTAAAAAAACGTCTTATTCCTTTTTCATCCTCTGGGAAGTCACGAATCAATTCATTCATGAAATCATCCACGTTAGTTGTAACGAGGTAGTCCATGTCGTCTAATTTATAGCGACGAACAAGATGTTGTACTTCACATTTTGGAAAATCGTGACCAATGAACTGAAAAGCTTTGGTTATCAAACCATTTGGTCCACATTGATTGAGCCAATGGATGGCAGAATCAAATCGGTAATCAAGTCGCTTAAACCCAGCAATATAACCGCCTGGTCGCGCGTCCATTTCTAGAATACAGACACGATATCCCAATCGGCTGAACAGTCCAGCAGAAGTTAATCCGCTTATTCCTGCACCTATTATTACGACATCAAAATGATTAGATTGGTCCAATGATTGATTTTTTTGTCAAATATAGGAATGAATTGAGAATTGAGAATGAAGAATAGGGAATTAATGTGGAAAAGGGTGGGTGGTTGGTGGTCTCTTGTTCTTGGTTCTTGGTTTGTGGTTGGTGGTTAAATGTAATTTAAACCTTTGAAAAACAAAAAAACCGACTCCATTACTGAAATCGGTTTCAAATATTTTGTTAAGACAAAGACTAACGCTTGTGCATTGGCTCGTCAGAAACAGTTAATTTCTTTCTACCTTTACGACGACGTGCAGCTAACAAACGGCGACCGTTTTTAGTTGCCATACGGCTTCTGAAACCGTGTTTGTTTCTTCTTTTTCTTACTGACGGTTGAAACGTTCTTTTGCTCATGATCTATTTCTTTATACTTTTATTCTCTAAAATCGGAATGCAAAGATAGGAGTTTTTTCTTTACAGCAAAACCTTTTGGTAAAAAAAATGAAAAATGAAAAGTGAAAATGGAAAACCCCTTTGTTTTTCCAAACTATATAGTTCTTATTCAAAGAATTATAGGAGTAATCATTCATCGTTTAAAGTGACCTACAAGGTTGATTCAACTTTAAAGTAACGTGAGTTGTTAATCAAAGTCAGTCACTTTTAATTTTTCACTTTTCACTTTTAATTCCTATTTGTATGCCTATCTTTGAGCTAAAATTACGAATTACATGCTTCGACCAAAGAAAAAAAAGGAAGAACGAGTGAAGCTTTCAAAAGAAAGCATTCAAAAAGCGAAAAAAATATTCTCTTACCTTCAACCTTATCGAACACAATTTGCTATCGGCTGGGTGTTTTTGGTCTGTTCTAGCTCTATTGGCTTGCTATTTCCATTGTTAATGGGACAATTATTAGGCGCTGGATCAAATGAAACAAGTAGCATGCAAGGAATGTTGAATCTCATTTCTGCCGATACAGTAACGACTTTCGCTGTGGCCTTGTTTGCCATGTTTGCCGTTCAATCCTTCTTTTCATTTTTTCGCATTGTCATTTTTACCAATGTCACAGAAAACGCTTTGCGAGATATTCGCCAAGATGCATTCAGTCGATTGATTTACATGCCAATGGATTTCTTTAACCAGAATAAAGTGGGCGAATTGACAAGTCGCATTTCTTCTGACATCGAAAAGATTCAAGAAACGATGCGAACTACCATTGCTGAGTTTTTTAGACAAATTGTGATCATTGTTGGAGGAATCACATTCCTTTTGTGGATATCACCGAAGTTGGCTCTCATTATGTTGGCTACGGTTCCAGTAATGGCAATTGTTGCTGTATTTTTTGGTCGATTCATTAAGAAATTATCAAAAACCGCTCAAGATGAGGCCGCAAGCTCCAATGCTGTTATAGAAGAATCATTGATGGGCATCACCAATATTAAATCGTTTACGAACGAAAAATTTGTTTTAGGAAAATACTTGAACTCTATCAATGCTATTCGCTCTCTGAACATTAAAAGCGGATTATGGCGTGGTGTTTTTGTTTCCTTCCTGATCTTTTGCATGTCTGGGGCTATTGTATTCATTGTATGGAAAGGATTATTGATGACTCAAGGTCCAACTCCTGAACTTTCACGAGGAGACTTCTTTTCATTCATTATGTTCACAATCATGATGGGAGCATCGTTTGGTTCTATTCCAGACATGTACGCAAGCATTCAAAAAGCAATTGGAGCAACAGAGAACTTAATGAACATCATTGGTGAGCAATCAGAGCAAGAATTGTACACAGGAACTGAGCGACCAGTTATTTCAGGTTCCGTGAAGTTTGAAAATGTTGCCTTCACGTATCCACAACGTCCAGATTTCGAAGTATTGAAAGGTGTTAGTTTTGAAGCGAAGAAAAACGAAACAATTGCATTTGTTGGTTCTTCTGGAGCTGGGAAATCGACCATCGCCTCACTCTTGTTGAATTACTACCAGAATCAAACGGGAAGTATCACTTTTGATGGTGTTGAAAGCAAACAAATTGATGTAGAACATTTGCGTTCAAACATGGCAATCGTTCCACAAGAAGTGATTCTATTTGCTGGCTCCATTCAAGAAAACATTGCTTTCGGAAAGCCAACAGCTAGTTTGGAAGAAATTACTGAAGCGGCTAGAAAAGCAAATGCCATGGAATTCATTGCGACGTTCCCAGACGGACTTGCAACACAAGTTGGAGATCGTGGAATACAACTTTCTGGCGGACAGAAACAGCGCATAGCTATTGCGCGTGCAATATTGAAAAATCCAACTATTTTGATTCTTGACGAAGCTACGTCAGCATTGGACTCTGAATCAGAACGATTGGTACAAGATGCACTGAATACTTTAATGGAAGGCCGCACATCATTTGTCATTGCACATCGATTGTCAACTATTCGCAATGCAGATAAAATCTTGGTCTTGAACGAAGGAAAGATTGTTGAAATGGGTCGACATGACGAGTTGATTGCCCTTTCTGGAGCTTATGCAGGATTTGTAGAGATGCAAAATGCTGGAATGATACAATAAATTAGTTTATACATAAGTTAGCTTCATTTTCTAACACAATCGGTTCATACAAATCGTCGTGGTTGTTACACCGATCGCAAGACTGGAAATGGACAATATTCCATCATTAGCCCCTAAAACAGATGCACTCAATCAATTACTTCTGTGTATGTAATGTTTGACGAAACACTCTTCCAAATCTTCTTCAATGCTTTTGATCTTTAATAAATGATAAACGCACTAATTTAAAAGAAGGAAATTCAACAATGAAATTTAACTGTAAAAACAATGGGTGGTTTTGATTAGCGAATAGAACCAAAAGCTCCGTGAGACTCGTAATCACCGAGTTGAATCATAAATTGATTTCCCTTTTGAATTAAACGCATTGCATGACTCGTGTAAAAGTTAGGTACATCATTGTATTCATTGGTTTCGAGGATATACTCACCCGCTTCCAACTCATACCTCTTTTTATTGAACTTAATCAGCTGAAAGCTTAGAAATTCTTCTGTGGCCTCGGGAAGCAGTAAAATAATATCCTTCTGCTTGGGCGATTCTAACCATTTTATCTGACCCAACGCCGTTTCCAAATCAATATCATACGTATAGTTGAAATGCGTTTCTATCCAGTGACTGTGAATGTATAACTTCACGGATTCGGATTCCAAATCAATATGCATGAGTAAAGGATAGGTGTTCGCTACCAACTCAAAAAGCATCTCCGATTCATTTTCCTCCAATAAATTGATTTCAAGCTTTTGTTGCTCAAATTCAATGTGAGATTCCTGCGCTACTGCATTGTCGCTATTAAAGCAAAGGGCGCACAATACTATGACGTGAATCACTGCCCATTCAAATCGGTTCTGGATTGTTTTCAGTTTCAATTTAGGCGATTTGCTGTGCGTTTCAAGTGATACTGTACATTTTCATTTCGCAATATTGCGCTATTGAAATCTTCCGCACTTTTATAATTGCGAGGCGAATCATCCAACTGATCGTACAAAAAGGATTTATCCGTTTGCGGGTAAAGTATTACGGTTTCACCAAAGCGCAAATCAAACAATTTCATGTTCACGATCACCGTTGAAAACCCATCTGGACTCGCTGCAAAAATCCAATCGTACTTCGAATGCGGCTCTTGAAATGTTCCTTGCGCCGTTAAATAAGGATAATTCCGCGACTCTACTAAAACCTGATCGTCCGCATCATTGTTATCCGTTAAAATAAGCAGTGTGAGTTTATCAATAACCTTATCGCTATCGGGATTTTCAAATTCGCCAATTCGAACACCTTTAATCATTTGATCTCCAGTTTCTATCTTGACAGGGACACTGGAAACCGCATAATCATAATACGCAACAGGAAATGGTGACTTTGTAATTGGGAAGCCATCAAAAACGCCAGGCAAACGGTGGTAAATTTCAATGTCTTGTCCAAACAACTCCATGTCCCATTTGGTACTATCCACATTTTGCTTTGCACGTTCACGCAAGGTATCGTACATCGGATTTGCATGTTCAGCCTTCAAATCATGTTCAACACACGTTTTTTCTTCAACGCAGGCAGTTACAACAAGTAGTGACGCCATGCAAAAGATCAGTCCTTTCTTCATTCAATCTCTTTATGCCATTTACAGTGTAAAAATGGGAATTTCTTTGATTTGTATTGAAGTTCCATTTACCTATTTGTTCACATTCTCGCACGCGATTTGGATTGGTGCATCTGCTGCCCATCTTGGTTCGCTGGCATACGTTCCGCCACCTTTGTATTCATATTCGGCATATACGGTAACGATTTGGCAAAGTCCGTCTGTGTCTTTATACGCAACGACAATTTCCTTGAACTGATACAATGGAACACCCAACGCATTCTTTTTAACTTGTGGTTGACTATGCAATGAAACTGCTTTAATGGAACTTACAGGATTTCCTTTTTTCGCATCGCCATGTGTACTTGCCAAGTAATTTTTAAATGCTTGTCCTTTGAGTATGTAGTTAATAGCTTGAGATTCCAATGCGGTTGATTTTGTCACCGCTTTTGGCATTTCGACCAATTTAGCCCGTTCTGCACGCATTGCCGCTTTGTATTTATCAAATTCACCACTAGAAATGTACACTTCCGCTTCTGTCTTGATGCGTGAAACTTCTGCTTTCGTAGTTTTCAAAGCTTGTAAAGACGAAGCAGGTAAATTCAAACTTGGATCTGTTTCAATGCGGTCCAATGCTTCCAAATATTCTCCACATTTCGAAATCACTGCCGTTGGATTGGCTGGTTTTTCTTGTGCGTTGTAATCCACGATATCTTTTTTAACCGCTTTGGTTGAAACGTATTCAACATATTTCACGCTGTTCGAAAGACAGTTATCCATATTTGCGATGCTTTTTTCTGCGGCTTCGTCTTTGTATTTCGGAACTTTGCTTCCTTCCGTTAGATAATCTTGCTTCAATTTCTCGTATTCAGCGTACGTTCCCGTTTGATCGTGTTCACG
>Ga0098074_1000109_pt1 | contig 81149 bp, 97 predicted proteins | sample 32_taG_FD_75064 | JGI IMG/M metagenome (GOLD analysis project Ga0098074, IMG submission 75064) | Marine viral communities from the Gulf of Mexico - 32_GoM_OMZ_CsCl metaG | ecosystem: Environmental > Aquatic > Marine > Oceanic | place: Atlantic Ocean: Gulf of Mexico | collected 2015-07-12 | reverse complement strand
ACGAGGTCGAGCCGGTCGAGGATCGCCGCGCGGTCGGTGAGCGGGCTCGCGAGATCGTCGGCGAGCAGCCGCGCGCCCGCGGCGGTGACGGTGCGGTCGATCGTCCCGAGCAGGCTGCCCTCGCGCGTTCCCGCCATCGTGCGGACGATTTCGAGGCTTTCGCGCGTCGCCGCGTCGATCGCCATCCGGTCCGACGCCGCGACGCGCAGCGGCGGCTGGAGGAAGGTCGCGCCGCCGGTCCCGACATGGTCGAGATAGGCGGCGATCGCGCCCATCGCGGCGAGTTCGCTGCGGCCGAACTGGCCGAACCCGTCGAGCGTCTGGACGCCGAACAGCGCCTCGAGCCGTTTCTGCCCCGCGCCGCTCGAAAAATCGGCGGCCGGACGGCGCACGATCTGGCGCACGCCCGCTGCGGGCGCTTCGTCGGCCGCCTCGCTGAGCAACAGTTCGGACGGCGCGAGGCGCGCGAGTTCGGCGTCGACCTGCGCGCGCGCCACCGCGACAACCTCAAACCGCCCGGTCGAAATATCGGCGGCGGCGATCGCCACCTCCTCCTCGCTGCCGACGGCGGCAATCGCGGCAAGGCGGTTCGCGCTGCGCCCTTCGAGCAGCGCCTCTTCGGTCAGCGTGCCCGCGGTGACGAAGCGCACGATGTCGCGCGCGACGAGCGCCTTCGACCCGCCGCGCGCCTTCGCCTCTGCCGGGGTTTCGACCTGTTCGGCAATCGCGACGCGGTGCCCCGCCTTGATCAGCCGCGCGAGATAGGATTCGGCCGAATGCACGGGAACGCCGCACATCGGCACCGGCTGTCCGTCATGTTCGCCGCGCGACGTCAGCGCGATGTCGAGCGTCGCCGCGGCCGCCTTGGCATCGTCGAAGAACAGCTCGAAAAAATCGCCCATCCGATAAAAGAGCAGGCAATCGCCCGCGCGCGCCTTGAGCGCCCAATATTGCGCCATCATCGGCGTCGCTGCGGCGGGGGGAGCGGCAGGGGCGGCGTTGCTGTCGGCGGCTTTGCGGGCGGTGGCGGGCATGCGCCCTGCTTAGTGACTGGGCGCGGCATGGCAAGGTCGGAGGGGAAATGCGGGCGGAATGGGGGTATGGAGCGGGGAGCGGACCTTTCCTGTTCCGTCATCCCGGACTCGAGTCCGGGATGACCGATGAAAGGAAGGTGGCCTTAGGGTCAGGACCCAAGGCCGCAAGCCCCCTCGCCGTCCAATCCCCCTCCCCGACCAGCGCGCAAACATTGCCGGTTACATTTTCGCATGGCGGCGCTAGGGGAAAGGACGGACGCGCATCTTGTGACTTTATTGAGAGGACGACGAATGGATAGCGGCAACAAGGTGCAATTTTCCGACCGCGAGGCGCTGCTCTATCACAGCTATGGGCGCCCCGGGAAAATCGAGATTGTCGCGTCGAAGCCGATGGCGACGCAGCGCGACCTTTCCCTCGCCTATTCGCCCGGCGTCGCGGTGCCGGTGAAGGCGATCGCCGACGATCCCGCCGCCGCCTATCAATATACCGCCAAGGGCAACCTCGTCGCCGTCATTTCGAACGGCACCGCGATCCTCGGGCTCGGCAACCTCGGCGCGCTCGCGTCGAAGCCGGTGATGGAAGGCAAGGCGGTGCTGTTCAAGCGCTTTGCCGACGTCGATTCGATCGACCTCGAGGTCAAGACCGAAGACCCGCAGGCGTTCATCGACGCGGTCGAGCTGCTCGAGCCGAGCTTTGGCGGCATCAACCTTGAAGATATTGCCGCGCCGAACTGCTTCATCATCGAAGCCGCGCTCAAGGAAAAGATGAACATCCCGGTGTTCCATGACGACCAGCATGGCACCGCGATCATCACCGCCGCGGGGCTGATCAACGCGTGCCACCTGACCGGGCGCGACCTGGCCACCGTCAAGGTCGTCGTCAACGGCGCCGGCGCTGCGGCGATCGCGTGCACCGCGCTGATCAAGGCGATGGGCGTGCGGCACGAAAATGTCATCATGTGCGACCGCAAGGGCACCATCTATCAGGGCCGCACCGAGGGGATGGACCAGTGGAAGTCGGCGCATGCGGTGCCGACCGAGGCGCGCGACCTGACCGCGGCGCTGAAGGGCGCCGACGTCTTCCTCGGCCTGTCGGCCGCGGGCGCGCTCAAGCCCGAGATGGTCAAGGACATGGCGCCCGCGCCGATCATCTTTGCGATGGCGAACCCCGACCCCGAAATCTCGCCCCCCGATGCGCGCGCGGCGCGGCCCGACGCGATCATCGCGACGGGGCGGTCGGACTATCCGAACCAGGTCAACAATGTCCTGTGCTTCCCCTTCATCTTCCGCGGCGCGCTCGACGTCCATGCGACCGCGATCAACGAGGAGATGAAGATCGCCGCCGCCTATGCGATCGCCGACCTCGCGCGCCAGCAGGTGCCCGAAGAGGTTGCCGCGGCCTATGGCGGGCGCGCGTCGAGCTTTGGCCCCGAATATATCATCCCCTCGCCCTTCGACCCGCGCCTCATGGAAATCGTCCCCGCGGCGGTCGCGAAGGCGGCGATGGAGAGCGGCGTCGCGCAGGCGCCGATCGACGATCTCGACGCCTATCGCACGCAGCTGCGCGGGCGGCTCAACCCGACGACCTCGGTGCTCACGCTCGCCTATGAAGCGGCGCGCGCCAATCCGAAGCGCGTCGTCTTTGCCGAAGGCGAAGAGGAGGTGGTGCTGCGCGCCGCGATCCAGTTCCGCGACGGCGGCTATGGCATCCCCGTGCTCGTCGGGCGCGAAGGCCTGCACGACAAGCTGCGCGCGATGGGGGTGGCCGACCCCGACAGCTATGAGGTCCACAACAGCGTCAACTCGCCGCACGTCCCCGAAATGGTCGACCTGCTGTATAAAAGGCTCCAGCGCCGCGGCTATCTGCGCCGCGACTGCGAGCGCATGGTCAACCGCGACCGCAACATCTTCGGCTCGCTGATGCTCAAGCTCGGCCTCGGCGATGCGATGATCACCGGGACGACGCGTCCCTATTCGCAGACAATGCGCGAAGTGCGGCGCGTTATCGACCATGCCGAGGGCAAGACGCCGTTCGGCATCCATCTGCTCGTCGGCCAGCATCACACGATCTTCATGGCCGACACGACGGTCAACGAACGCCCCTCGTCGGAGATGCTCGCCGACATCGCCGAGCGCACCGCGCAGGTCGCGCGGCGCATGGGGCACGAACCGCGCGTCGCCTTTCTCTCCTATTCGACCTTCGGCAACCCGCCGGGATCGTGGCTCGACAACATCCGCGACGCGGTGAGCATCCTCGACGCGCGCCAGCCGTCGTTCGAATATGAGGGCGAAATGGCGCCCGACGTCGCGCTCAATCCGCGCGCGATGGCCAATTATCCCTTCTGCCGCCTTTCAGGCCCGGCGAATGTCCTTGTCATGCCGGGGCTGCAGTCGGCGAACCTGTCGGCAAAGCTGCTCCGCGAACTCGGCGGCGGCGCGGTGATCGGGCCGATGCTGATCGGGATGGAAAAGCCGGTGCAGGTCGCGACGATGGCGTCGCCGGCGTCGGACCTCGTCACGCTCGCCGTGCTCGCCGCGGGCGGGATCGCGCAATAAAAAGCGGCGGCCGCCCATCGGGCGCCGCCGCGCGATCATCCTTTGCAGCGGGACCGGCTTATTGCGGCGGTCCGCCCGTGCCCGGCGCGCCCACCGCGCCGATATTGCCGAAGATATCCTCGAAGAAGCTGCGTTCGCGGCCCAGCGTCGGCGTCTTGTCGCCTTCGGGGCTGATCTTGCTCACCTGATCGAGCCCGGTGCGGTCGACCGCCACGACATTGCCCGCGGGGTCGAAACGGATGCGCAGCGCCATCTGCGCGACGGGGCGCGGATTGGCAAAGGCGAGCTGGCGCGTTTCGCGCGCAAGATAGAAATATTCATTGTCGCTGAACTGGCCGACGAAGGTCGGGCGGCCGAGCGTGCGTTCGACCGATTCGCGATTGTCGACGCCGGGCGTGATCGCGTCGGTAAGCACCGTGTCCACGACATAGCCCTGCCGTCCGCGCACCTGCGAACAGCCGCCGACGGTCATCGCCACGATCAACCCGGCCAACACCAGGCGCGCACGCGGACCGGAAAGCGAAGCGGCAATCTTGGGCATCAAAAATCTCCATTGCGTCCGCGCACTCCGCAACCGGTTGCCGGTGAAGCGACGACGCCTGTTTCGCGCCTCTTAACCGCAAGCAGCCGAGGGGCACAAGCGGCTTATGCCGCGGCAAAGCTTGCGCCAAGCTGACCGACGCCCCTTTTCGGGCGAGCCGAATGCGCCTAAGCGATGCGCCATGTTTTCGATTTCACGCATTTTCGGGTCGCGCCCCGACCCGCGCGAGGCGCGCCGTCCGTTGTGGAACGCCGTCGTCGCGGCGGCGCGCGCACCGCACTGGTACGTCGAGGGCGGGGTTCCCGACACGCTCGACGGACGTTTCGACATGATCAGCCTGATCCTCGCGCTGGTGCTGCACCGGATCGACGACGCACCCGACCAGGCGCTCGCCGGGGTCGAACTCACCGAATTGTTCGTCAACGACATGGACGGCCAGATGCGCCAGGTCGGCTTTGGCGACATGGTCGTCGGCAAGCAGGTCGGACGGATGGTCGGCGCGCTCGGCGGGCGGCTCGGCGCCTATCGCGCGCCCGACGGGTCCGACGCGCTCAAGGCCGCGCTGGTGCGCAACCTGTGGCGCGGCGTCGAGCCGGACGCCGAAGCGCTGGCGCATGTGATGGCCGCGACCGCGAAGCTGCGGGCGGCGTTGCAGGCGATGCCGGTCGAGGCGCTGGTCGTCGCCGACAGGCTCCCCGAATGACCGGGCCCGAATTCTCGCACATCGTCACCGTCGCCGAGGCGGGGCCGGGGCGCAGCGTCGCGATTGAGGCCGACGCTGACGCGCGCGCCGCCATCGCGCGGCGGCTGGGGCTCGTCGAACTGGGCCATTTCGCGCTGTCGGCCGAGGTGCGCGCAGTGGCGGGCGGGATCGCCGCCCGCGGCGAGGTCGTTGCCAAACTCGTCCAACGCTGCGCCGCGACCGACCTGCCCCTTCCCGCGACGATCCGCGAGCCCTTTGACCTGCGCTATTTGCGCGATGTGGCGGCGGGGGCCGGCGAAGATGACGAGGTCGAGATCAGCAGCGACGACTGCGATATCCTCCCGCTCGAAGCCGAACGCATCGATTTGGGCGAAGCGGCGGTGCAGACGCTGTCGCTCGCGCTCGACCCCTTTCCGCGGCATGCGGACGCCGACCGCATCCTCGCCGAAAAGGGCGTGCTGAGCGAAGAACAGGCGGGGCCGTTCGCCGCGCTGGCCAAGCTGCGCGGCAAGGCGGACGGCTAGGGCCGGGACCAAACAGCTAGGACCCTGACCCTAGAGGCGCTCGTCGGGCTTCGGCTTCGCGTCTTGCTCGATCAGATCGGCGACCGCGGCGTCGAGGTCCGATTCCGCCGCGGCTTCCTTTTGGGCCGGCGGCATTTCGGCGTCAGGCGCGCCGGCCTCTTCCGCCGCCTTTTCGGCGCGCGTCGGGGGCAGCGCCCCGCCGAGCGCAGCGGCCAGTCCCGCGAGCTGTTCGCCAATCACCGTGTCGACCGCCGGCGCGATCTGCGCGACCTTGAAGCGCATATAGCCGCCGACGACATAATCGAAGCGCAGCGCGCTGCCCGTCGGGGTTTCCTTGATCTGGATCGTCAGCGTGCCGGTCACCGCCTCGCTTTGCAGCGGGCCGAGCGCGCCCGAGAGGCGCAGCAGCTCGTTCGGCCGCGCATGGATGATGCGCGCGTGCTGGACGCTGCCGAGGCCGTCGCCGCTGCCGGGGATTTTCTCGCAGAAACAGCCGCCGGCCTGCGAATCGAGCCAGAAGTTGGCGGCGTCGCCGGTCCAGCTATGCTCTTTCGACCACCATTTTTGCGGCATGCGGAGCATTTTCCACACATCGGCGGGGGTCGCGGCGACCTGCGCCGTATGCGCGACGGTGAAGCCCGCCTCGCTTTCGTCGATGACCTTCGCCGACGCGGGCGCCGCGAGCAACGCCGTGGCGGCGAGAATTGTCGGACAGATGTAAGTGCGCATAGCCAAATCCCCCAATGGCCCGACCATAACGGGCCGCCGGGGGGCTGGCTAGCAGGCTATCCGGCGGGCGCGAAAATCGCTTCGATCGCGTCGTTGACGCTCGCGATCGCCGCCATGCCGTCGACGCGCGCGACGATGCCGCGCGCTTCGTAGATCGGGAGGATCGGCGCGGTCTTGGCGCGATATTCGGCCATGCGCGTGCGCACCGTTTCCTCATTATCGTCGGGGCGGCGCTTGAATTCCTGATTGCCGCAGACGTCGCACGTGCCGGCGACCTTGGGCAGCTTGTAGCGGTCGTGATAGCCTTCGCCGCAGTTGGCGCAGGAAAAGCGTCCGGTGATCCGGTCGACCAGCGCATCTTCGTCGACGAGCAGCTCGATCACATGGTCGAGCTTGCGGCCGCGTTCGGCGAGGATCGCGTCGAGCGCCTCGGCCTGGGCGGCGGTACGCGGATAGCCGTCGAAGATGACCGATGTTTCGGAGCCGAGTTCGTCGAGCCGTTCGCCGATCAGCCCCGAGACGATCTCGTCGGAGACGAGCTCGCCCGCGTCCATCACGGCTTTCGCCTGCATGCCGATCGGGGTGCCGGCCTTGACCGCCGCGCGCAGCATGTCGCCGGTCGACAGCTGGACCATGCCATGCTCGTCCTCGAGGCGCGACGCCTGTGTCCCCTTGCCCGCCCCCGGCGGTCCAAGCAAAATGATGTTCAGCGTCATCGGAGCCCCTGTTGCCTTTGTCCTGGTCGCTTTGCCGTAGCGAGGCGGTCAGCGCCGTGCAACGCCGCCCTTCAATTTCGCCTTTTTGATCAGGTCGCCATATTGGTGCGCGAGCATGTGGCTCTGGATCTGGCTGATCGTGTCGATCGTCACGTTCACGATGATGAGCAGGCTGGTGCCGCCGAGATAGAAGGGCAGCCCCGACTGCGCGATGAAATATTCGGGAACGAGACAGATGAGCGCCAGATAGGCCGCGCCGATCACCGTGATGCGCGTCAGCACATGATCGAGATAGGCGGCGGTGTTCTTGCCCGGACGGATGCCGGGGATGAAGCCATTCTGGCGCTTCAGATTGTCGGCGGTTTCCTCGGGATTGAAGACGACGGCGACGTAGAAGAAGCAGAAGAAGATGATCCCCGCGGCATAGAGCAGCATATAGAGCGGCTGGCCGTGCGCGAGATACTGGTTGAGCGTGATCAGGAAGTCGCCGGTCGCGGTGTCGCCCTGGACATTATTGCCCATCATCTGCGTGATGGTCAGCGGCATCAGCAGCAGCGACGAGGCGAAGATCGGCGGGATCACGCCGGCGGTGTTGACCTTGAGCGGCAGGTGGCTGCGGTCGGCCTGCATCCCGCCGCGCTGTGTCGCGCGCTTCGGATATTGGACGAGGACGCGGCGCTGCGAGCGTTCCATGAAGCTGATGAAGGCGATGATGGCGATACCGCCCGCGATCACCGCGATCACGGTGCCGCCGCCCATCGATCCTTCGCGCACCTGCTGGAACATCTGCGCAAAGCTGCGCGGCAGCTGCGCGAGGATGCCCGCCATGATGATGAGCGAGACGCCGTTGCCGATGCCGCGGCTGGTAATCTGTTCGCCGAGCCACATCAGGAAGAGCGTGCCGCCGACGATGCTGATGACCGCGCCGATGCGGAACATCATCCCCGGATCGACGACCGCGCCGATGCCCTGGCTCGCGCCGAGCGTTTCGAGCCCGACGGCGACGAAATAGCCCTGGATCGCGGTCAGCGCGACGGTGCCGTAGCGCGTATATTGGTTGAGCTTCTTGCGCCCGCTCTCGCCCTCTTTCTTGAGCGCGGCGAGGCTCGGCGACAGCGCCGAGGCGAGCTGGACGACGATCGACGCCGTAATATAGGGCATGACGCCGAGCGCGATGATGCTCATGCGCTCGAGGCTGCCGCCCGAGAAGGTGTTGAAGATGTCGAGGACGCCGCCCGACGCCGCCTGGTCGTAAAGGCGCGACAGCGCGACCGGGTCGACCCCCGGCAGCGGCACGAACGACAGGAAGCGGAATACGATGAGCGCGCCGATGGTGAACCAGATGCGGTTCTTGAGCTCGGTCGCCTGGCCGAATTTCGAGAAATTCAGGTTGGAAGCAAATTGGTCGGCGCGAGAGGCCATGATCTTCTTTCCTCGAGTGCGGACCGCGCCCCCCGCGACCCGGCGCCTATGTGCGTTCGCATGGAACGAAGCGCAAGGGGAAAGGCCCTATTTTACGCGGCGGGCCGAGGGCGTGGACCGCTGTCATTGTCCGTTCGCATCGAGCGACGTCGCGATGCCCCTGAATCCTGGGTTGTCCCGAGGGGCATCAGCCTTCGATCGACCCGAACGGGAATGCGGGTCAATCGAATGACGAAGGGGCGACACGCATTGCGCGCCGCCCCTTCGCCTGATTATTTTGCCTTGGCGTCGGCGCGGCGCTGGGCCTTCTTGCCCTCGGGCGCTGCTTCCTTGACTTCGGGCAGTTCGACCTTGCCACCGGCCTTTTCGACCGCCTCGATCGCGCCCTTCGACGCGCCGGCGACCGCAAAGGTCAGCTTGGCAGTGAATTCGCCCTTGGCGAGGAGGCGGACGCCGTCCTTGCCGCCGCGCGCCACGCCCGCGGCCTTGAGCGCCGCGTGATCGACGGTCTTCTTCGCGTCGAGCTTTTTCGCGTCGACGAGCTTCTGCACCTGGCCAAGGTTCACGATCGCGAAATCCTTGCCGAAGATGTTGTTGAAGCCGCGCTTCGGCAGACGCATGTGGAGCGGCATCTGACCGCCCTCGAAGCCGTTGATCGAAACGCCGCTGCGGCTCTTCTGACCCTTTTGGCCGCGACCGCCGGTCTTGCCCTTGCCCGAGCCGATGCCGCGCCCGACGCGCATGCGGCCCTTGCGGGCGCCGTTGTTGTCACGAAGGTCGTTGAGTTTGATAGTCATGTTGCACTCGCTTTCGCTGTGTTCGCGCTATGGGCTGACCGCCGCGGCGGATCAGTCCGGTTCGATTTCGCTCGATGGCTGAAAGCCGGGATAGGGCCCGGCCTTTTCCATCACGATGGCCTGGGCGACGTAGCCGCGGCCATCGACGCTGGTGATCGACGGGCTTCCGTGAAGTTGCCATCCCCGGTTGAGCAGCCCCTCGACCCGCGCACAGAAGGCGCTGTCATCGGGACCGGTCAACAGGCGATAGAGCTTCATTCAGCCCTCGACGACTTCCACCATGTGCGGAAGCTTGCGGATCATGCCGCGCACTTCGGGCGTGTCGACCAGCTCGACCTCGCGGTGCATCTTGCCCAGGCCGAGGCCGGTCAGGATGGCGCGCTGTTCCTTCGGACGACGGATCGGCGAACCGATCTGGCGGATCTTGATTGTCTTGTCGGCCATGTTCTTACTCCGTCACCGCGGCGGCTTCGGCCTCGGCGGCGCGATCGGACGAGCCGCCACGCTTGATGAGGTCCGACACCTTCTTGCCGCGACGCTGCGCGACCGACTTGGGGCTCGTCTGTTCGCCGAGCGCCTCAAAGGTTGCGCGGATCATGTTATAGGGGTTCGAGGTGCCGACCGACTTGGTCACCACATCGGCAACGCCGAGCGATTCGAACACCGCGCGCATCGGGCCGCCGGCGATGATGCCGGTCCCCGCGGGCGCCGAGCGCAGCGTGACATTGCCGGCGCCGAAATGGCCGCGGCCGTCATGATGCAGCGTGCGGCCATCGCGCAGCGGAACGCGAATCATCGCCTTCTTTGCCGCGGCGGTCGCCTTCGAAATGGCTTCGGGCACTTCGCGCGCCTTGCCGTGACCGAACCCGGCGCGGCCCTTGCCGTCGCCGACGACGACGAGCGCGGCGAAGCCGAAGCGCTTACCACCCTTCACCGTCTTCGACACGCGGTTGATGTGGACGAGCTTTTCGATCAGCTCTTCGCCACCATCGTCGTCGCGCGGACGGCGATCGTCGCGGCGGCCACGGCCACCGTCACGTCCGCCGCGACCACCGTCGCGACCGCCACCACGACCGCGGCGCGGGGCCTGGTTCGTGACTTCGGCGTTGGTGGTTTCGGGCGCCAGGATCGCCTCGGGCTGGTTGCCCTGACCCGTGGTGTTTTCGTCTGCCATCATTAAAACTCCAATCCGCCTTCGCGTGCCGCGTCGGCCAGCGCCTTGATGCGCCCGTGGAACAGGAAGCCGCCACGGTCGAACACGACCTGCGTCACGCCCGCCTTCTTGGCGGCAGCGGCGAGGCGCTTGCCAACATCGGCAGCCGCAGCAGCCGTCGCGCCAGCCTTGCCGCGGACATCCTTGTCGAGCGTCGAGGCAGCAGCGAGCGTGCGGCCCGCGGCGTCATCGATGAGCTGCGCATAGATGTGACGGCCCGAACGGTGCACCGAAAGGCGCGGACGCCCGGCGGCGCGCTGACGGAGTGCAGTGCGGACGCGCTGGCGGCGTTTTTGGAAAGGGGTAAGATGTGCCATGGCTTACTTCTTCTTGCCTTCTTTGCGGAAGATGTACTCGCCGCGATATTTGATGCCCTTGCCCTTATAGGGTTCGGGCTTGCGCCAACGGCGGATTTCCGCCGCGACCTGGCCGACCATCTGCTTGTCGATGCCGCTGATCTCGATCGTCGTATTGTCCGGCGTCTTGATCTCGATACCCTCGGGTACCGCAAAGTCGACGTCGTGGCTGTAGCCGAGCTGCAGCTTGAGCGTCTTGCCCTGCGAGTTGGCACGATAGCCGACGCCCGAGATTTCGAGCGTCTTGGTGAAGCCCTCGGTCACGCCCGTGACGAGGTTCTGCACCAGCGTGCGCTGCATGCCCCAGAAGGCGCGTGCTTCGCGCGTGTCGTTCGCGGGCTGGACCGAGATGCTGCCTTCGCCGACTTCATATTTGATGTTGTCGGAAAGCGGCATCGCGAGCGTGCCCTTGGGACCCTTGACCGACAGCTCGCCGCCGTCGATCGCGGCGGTGACGCCGCTGGGGATCTCCACTGCCTTTTTACCAATGCGCGACATCAGAACACCTCCGCCAGCACTTCGCCGCCGACATTATGCTCGCGGGCTTCGGCGTCCGAGAGGACGCCCCGCGGGGTCGACACGATGGTGATGCCCAGGCCGTTGCGCACGATCGGCAGTTCCTTCGAACCCGAATAGACGCGCCGGCCCGGCTTCGAGACGCGGGCCACGTGGCGGATCGCCGGCTGGCCTTCGAAATATTTGAGCTCGATGCGGATGCCCTTGTGCTGGCCCCGCACGCCCAGCGCTTCTTCGCTGTAGCCGCGGATATAGCCTTCGCGCTGGAGAACATCGAGAACGCGGACGCGCAGCGTCGAAGCCGGCGTCAGGACGCTGTCCTTCTTCGCCTGCTGGCCGTTGCGGATGCGGGTGAGCATATCACCCAGAGGATCGGTCATTGCCATCTTGCGTCTTCCTTACCAGCTCGACTTCACAACACCGGGGATCAGGCCCTTGTTGGCCAGATCGCGGAGCTGCACGCGGCAAAGCCGGAACTTGCGATAATAGGCGCGCGGACGCCCCGTGAGCTCGCACCGGTTGCGGATGCGGGTCGGGTTTCCGTTGCGCGGGATTTCCGCCATCTTGAGGCGCGCGATCAGACGCTCGCCATCGTCGAGCGACGTGTCCGCCGCAATCGCCTTCAGCTTCGCATAACGGCCGGCATATTTCTTCACCAGCTTCTTGCGACGCTCATTCTTGTTCATCGAACTCAGTTTCGCCATGACTTAAGTTCTCTTTCCTTCTTGAAAGAGCCGGCCTGGTCCCCTCGCGGGGCTCAGGCGGCTTCCTTTTCCTGCGCTTCGATCGGGAAGGGGAAGCCGAACAGCTTGAGCAGTTCGCGGGCTTCATCGTCCGTGCGAGCGGTGGTGGTCACGATCACGTCCATGCCGCGCACCTGGTCGATGCGGTCATAGTTGATTTCGGGGAAGATGATCTGTTCCTTGAGGCCCATGGCATAGTTGCCACGGCCGTCGAAGCTCTTCGCCGACACGCCGCGAAAGTCGCGGATACGCGGCATCGCGATCGTGATCAGACGATCGAGGAACTCGTACATGCGTTCGCGGCGCAGGGTGACCTTGCAACCGATCGGCATGCCTTCGCGCAGCTTGAACTGGGCGATCGACTTCTTGGCCTTGGTCACGACGGGCTTCTGCCCGGCGATCAGCTCCATTTCGGCTGCCGCGGCTTCGACCTTCTTCTTGTCCTGCGTGGCTTCGCCGACGCCCATGTTGAGCACGATCTTTTCGATCTTCGGCACTTCCATCGCATTCTTGTAACCGAATTTCTCGGTCATCGCCTTGACGATCTTGTCGTCATAGAGCTTGCGCATGCGCGGGGTGTAGTTGTCAGCCATTGAGAGTCTCCCCCGACTTCACGGCCACGCGGACCTTCTTGCCGTCCTTGGTTTCAAAGCGGACGCGCGTCGGTTTGCCGGTCTTGGGATCGGCAATCGCGACCTTGCTGGCGTGCAGCGGCGCTTCCTTGCGTTCGAGGCCGCCCTGCGGGTCCTGCTGGCTCGGCTTCTTGTGACGCGTGATGATGTTGACGCCCGCGACGACGACCTTGCCGTCCTTCGGCAGGCTCTGCGTCACTTCGCCGGTCTTGCCCTTGTCCTTGCCGGACAGGACGACGACCGTGTCGCCCTTCTTGATCTTGGCCATACCCATGGTCAGAGCACCTCCGGCGCCAGGCTGATGATCTTCATATAGCCCTTGCCGCGCAGTTCACGGACGACGGGGCCAAAGATACGCGTGCCGATCGGCTCTTCATTCTTGTTGACGAGCACGGCGGCGTTGGTGTCGAAACGAATGACCGAGCCATCGGCGCGGCGCACATCCTTCGCGGTGCGGACGATGACGGCGCGATGGACATCGCCCTTCTTCACCTTGCCGCGCGGCTGCGCTTCCTTGATCGACACGACGATGACATCGCCGACGCCGGCCACGCGACGCTTCGACCCGCCCAGCACCTTGATGCACTGGACGCGCTTCGCGCCGCTGTTGTCGGCGACTTCCAATTGTGACTGCATCTGAATCATCGATGCATTTCCTTCTTCCTTGGCCTACCGGGCCGTCCCGGCGGTTCCGTGAAAATCCTTAGCCTTCGGCCGCGGCGGGGGCAGCCGTTGCCGGCTTGCTGTGAGTGTCGACCTTGTCGAGCACCTTCCACGTCTTGAGCTTCGAAATCGGCTTCGTTTCCTCGATGCGGACGGTTTCGCCAGCCTTGACGCTGTTGTCCTCATCGTGGGCGTGATATTTTTTCGAACGCCGGATGATCTTCCCGTAGAGCGGGTGCTTCACCTTCCGCTCCACCTTCACCACGACGGTCTTGTCGCCCTTGTCGGACACCACCGTGCCGGTCAGAATGCGCTTCGGCATGACAGTCTCCTTACTTGGCCGCAGCGCGAACGCGCGCGGTCTGTTCGGTCTTGATGCGCGCGATCGAACGGCGCACTTCCTTGACCCGCGAAGCCTTTTCGAGCTGGCCGGTGGCGGCCTGGAAACGCAGGTTGAACGCCTCGCGCTTCAGCTCGCCCAGCGATTCGGACAGCTGGTCGTCGGTCTTCTTGGTCACATCGTCGGTCTTGGCCATGGCCCTCAACCCTCCAGGTGCGAGGTGTCGCCGAGGCGGGCGACGACCTTCGTCTTGATCGGCAGCTTCATCGCCGCGCGTTCGAACGCCAGCGCGGCCACCGGGCCGGGGACGCCGTCGAGTTCGAACAGGATGCGGCCGGGCTTGACGCGGGCGGCCCAATATTCGGGCGAACCCTTGCCCTTACCCATGCGGACTTCGGCGGGCTTCGACGACACGGGGACGTCGGGGAACACGCGGATCCACAGGCGGCCCTGACGCTTGATCGCACGGCTGATCGCGCGACGCGCCGCTTCGATCTGGCGCGCGGTGATGCGCTCGGGTTCCATCGCCTTCAGGCCATAGGAGCCGAAGTTCAGGCTGGTGCCGCCCTTGGCATTGCCGTGGATGCGGCCCTTGAATGCCTTGCGGAACTTGGTTTTTTTCGGTTGCAGCATGTCAGCAGTCCTTAACGGCGATCATCGCGCGCCGGGCGCACGCCCGACGTTTGCGCGTCGAGCATCAGCCGGTCGGTCGCCATCGGGTCGTGGCCAAGGATTTCGCCCTTGAAGATCCACACCTTGATGCCGCACACGCCATAGGCGGTGTGCGCTTCGGCTTCGGCATAGTCGACATTGGCGCGCAGCGTGTGCAGCGGCACGCGGCCCTCGCGGTACCATTCGGTGCGCGCGATTTCCGCGCCGCCCAGACGGCCGGCGCAGTTGATCCGGATGCCTTCGGCGCCCAGACGCATCGCCGACTGGACCGCGCGCTTCATCGCACGGCGGAACGCGACGCGGCGTTCGAGCTGGTCGGCAATGCCCTGCGCGACGAGCTTCGCATCGACTTCCGGCTTGCGGATTTCGACGATGTTCAGCGACACGTCGCTGCCCGTCATCTCGCCGAGCGCCTTGCGCAGCTTTTCGATGTCGGCGCCCTTCTTGCCGATGATGACGCCCGGACGGGCGGCATAGATCGACACGCGGCACAGCTTTGCGGGACGTTCGATCACGACCTTCGAGATCGCCGCCTGCGGCAGGGCCTTGAACACATATTTGCGGATCTTCAGATCCTCGATCAACATGCGTCCATAGTCCTGGCCTTCCGCGAACCAGCGGCTGTCCCAGGTGCGGTTGACCTGCAGGCGCAGGCCGATCGGATTGCTCTTCTGGCCCATCTTACGCCTCTTCTTCCTGTTCGCGCACGACGATGCGGATACGGCTGAACGGCTTGACGATCCGGGTCGACTTGCCGCGGCCGCGTGCGTGCCAGCGCTTCATCGAGATCGACTTGCCGACGCTCGCTTCCTTGATGACCAACGCATCGACATCGAGGTTGTGGTTGTTTTCCGCGTTGGCGACGGCGCTGGCGAGAACCTTGCGCACGTCGACCGCCATCGCCTTCTTCGAGAAAGCGAGGACGTTCATCGCGTCTTCGACCTTGCGGCCGCGGATCAGCGCGGCGACGAGGTTCAGCTTCTGCGCCGAACCGCGAATCTGCGTGCCGACCGACAGCGCCTCATTGTCCGCAACGCGGCGGGGGGATTTTGCCTTGCCCATTAGCGTTTGCCCTTCTTGTCGGCCGCGTGGCCGGGGAAGAAGCGCGTCGGCGCAAATTCACCCAGCTTCATGCCGACCATGTCTTCATTGACCGACACCGGCACGAACTTGCGACCGTTGTAGACGTTGAAGGTCAGCCCGACGAACTGCGGCAGGATGGTGGACCGACGCGACCAGGTCTTGATCGGGGCAGAGCTGCCACCGTCCTGGGCCGATTCGGCTTTCTTGAGGAGATGAAGGTCGACGAACGGACCCTTCCAGACCGAGCGAGCCATGACTTACCTCTTCTTCTTCGCGTGACGCGACCGGATGATCATCTTGTCGGTCGACTTGTTGTGACGCGTGCGTGCGCCCTTGGTCGGCTTGCCCCACGGAGTGACCGGGTGACGGCCGCCCGAGGTCCGGCCTTCACCACCGCCGTGCGGGTGATCGACCGGGTTCTTGGCGACGCCGCGAGTCAGCGGACGCTTGCCGAGCCAGCGATTGCGGCCGGCCTTGCCGAGGTTGGTGTTCTGGTTGTCGGGGTTCGACACCGCACCGACCGTGCCCATGCACTCGCCGCGGATATACCGCTGCTCGCCCGAACCGAGACGCACGATGACGAGGCCGCGGTCACGACCGACGACCTGGGCATAGGTGCCTGCCGAACGGGCAATCTGGCCGCCCTTGCCCGGCTTCATCTCGATATTGTGGACGATCGTGCCGACGGGCATCTGCGACAGTTGCATCGCATTGCCCGGCTTCACGTCGGTCTTCTTGCCCGCGATCACCGTGTCGCCGACGCCGAGGCGCTGCGGCGCGAGGATATAGGCGAGTTCGCCGTCCTCATATTTCACCAGCGCGATGAACGCCGTGCGGTTCGGGTCATATTCGAGCCGCTCGACGGTGGCCGGCATGTCCCACTTGCGACGCTTGAAGTCGATGAAGCGGTACTTCTGCTTGTGGCCGCCAGCGATGCCGCGCGAGGTCACATGACCCTTGTTGTTGCGGCCACCGGTCTTGCGCTTGCCTTCGGTCAGCGCCTTGACGGGCTTGCCCTTCCACAGCGCCGACTTGTCGACGAGGATCAGGCCGCGTTGCGCGGGGCTGGTCGGATTATAGGATTTGAGTGCCATTTTCTCTGCCTTCCCCTATCCGTCAGACGCCCGTGGTGACGTCGATCGACTGGCCTTCGGCCAGACGAACGATCGCCTTCTTCACGTCGCTGCGGGTGTAGGGCTTGCCCTTCCAGCGCTTGGTCTTGCCCTTGGTGACGAGCGTGTTCACGCCGAGCACCTTGACATCGAACAGCGCCTCGACGGCCGCCTTGATTGCGGGCTTGGTCGCATCGTTGGCGACGCGGAAGACCACGGCGTTGTTTTCGCTGAGCAGCGTCGACTTTTCGGTGATCACCGGAGCGAGGATCACGTCATAATGACGCGCATCGACTGTTTTTGCCTTAGCCATTGAAGCGTGCCTCCAGCTTTTCGACGGCCGCGCGGGTCAGGACCAGCGTGTCGGCGCGCATGATGTCATAGACATTGGCACCGATCGCCGGCATCGCGTCGATGCCGATCAGGTTGGCCGATGCCATCGCGAAGCTTTCGTGGACCGCATCGCCGTCGATGAAGAGCGCGCGATTGCCGAGTTCGAGCTTGCCGAGCTTGCCGGCGAGCGCCTTGGTCTTCGCGTCCTTGAGCTCGAGCGTGTCGAGGACGACGAGCTTGCCGCCCTTCGCCTTGTCGCTGAGCGCCATCTTGAGGCCGAGCGTGCGGATCTTCTTGTTCAGCGAGTGGCCGAAGGTGCGGGCACGGGGGCCATGCGCCTTGCCGCCGCCGATGAAGATCGGCGCCTTGCGGTCGCCGTGACGCGCCGTACCGCCGCCCTTCTGGCGACCGAACTTCTTGCCGGTGCGCGACACGTCGCTGCGTTCGCGCGCGGCACGCGCCGGCGCGCGGCGCTTTTCGAGCTGCCACGCGACAACGCGGTGCAGGATGTCGGCACGCGCATCGACGCCGAAGACGTCATCGTTAAGGTCGATGTCGGCGCCAGCCTTGCCATCGAGGGTCTGAACCTTGACCTTCATGATCAGGACTCCTGTGCGCCGTCGGTCGCCGCGGTGTCGACGACGGTGTCTTCCACCGGCGTTTCGACCGGCGCGTCAGCCGGGGCTTCGTTGCTGTTGGCCGCGCTCTTGATGCCCGCCGGATAGGGGGCCTCGGGGTGGCGCGGCAGCTTCACCGCATCGCGAACGAGCAGCCAGCCGCCCTTCGAGCCAGGGACCGAACCCTTGACGAAGAGAAGACCGCGCTCGACGTCGGTGCGGACGATTTCGAGATTCTGCTGGGTGCGATTGCGCGCACCCATGTGGCCGGCCATCTTCTTGTTCTTGAAGACGCGGCCCGGATCCTGGCGGTTACCCGTCGAACCATGCGCACGGTGGCTGATCGAAACGCCGTGGGTCGCGCGCATACCGCCGAAACCCCAGCGCTTCATCGCACCGGCAAAGCCCTTGCCCTGCGTCACGCCCTGGATGTCGACGATCTGGCCGGCGACGAAATGGTCGGCCGACAGTTCGGCGCCGACGTCGAGCGTCGCGTCGTCGGCGACGCGGAATTCGACGAGCTTCGCCTTCGGCTCGACTTCGGCCTTGCCATAGGCGCCACGCTGCGGCTTGGCGACATTCTTCGCCTTGGCCGAGCCGGCACCCAGTTGAACGGCCACATAGCCGTCGCGTTCCTTATCGCGGACGGAAACGACCTGACAGCCTTCGAGGCTCAGGATGGTGACGGGCACGTGGCGGCCGTCGTCCTGAAACAGGCGGGTCATCCCCATTTTCTTCGCGATCACGCCAGTGCGCATGATCTTCACTCCTCAACAGAGGCCGGGCGGACCATTCCGCACGGCTTGCGGGACCCGTCGAGACAACTCAACGGAACCCTCCCAGCCCGAAATTTCGATGCGTCGCCCCGTCCGGGCTGAGGTGCCGCCATCCCGAAGGAGAAGCGGCGAGACGGGGGACGCAGCCCGGTCGAGATGCCTTCCGAGGAAAGCGACCGGCGGTATCCACCGAAACCTGAATGTGTTCCTGCGAAAGCAGGAACCCAGGGCGGCTTCAGCGCGGCCTGGGGCCGCTTCTACCCTGGGCTCCGGATCAAGTCCGGAGCACGCCGGCCCAATCAGGCCAGCTTGATTTCTACATTCACGCCCGCGGCGAGGTCGAGCTTCATCAGCGCGTCGACCGTCTGCGGGGTGGGCTGCACGATGTCGAGCAGCCGCTTGTGGGTGCGCACCTCGAACTGCTCGCGCGACTTCTTGTCGATGTGCGGGCCGCGGTTCACGGTGAATTTTTCAATGCGCGTCGGCAGCGGGATCGGGCCGCGAATAAGCGCTCCGGTACGACGCGCCGTGTCGGCGATGTCGGTGGTGGCCTGATCGAGCACGCGGTGATCAAAGGCCTTCAGGCGAATGCGAATATTCTGCGTTTCCATGACTGTTCCAGTCGAATCCCGTCTGACGATGCGAAAGAGCCGAAATGGCCACTGCCCGCCCCCGCAGGGAGGCCGGCGCGGCCATCAAAAACCTTTAAGCTACGAGCCGCGCGAATCGATCCGAATCGCGCGGCTCGCGGCCCTATATTACTTTGTGATCGAAGCCACAACCCCTGCGCCGACCGTGCGGCCACCTTCGCGAATAGCGAAGCGCAGACCCTGGTCCATCGCGATCGGGGCGATCAGCTTGACCGACAGCTGGACGTTGTCGCCCGGCATCACCATCTCGGTGCCCTCGGGGAGGATGACCTCGCCGGTGACGTCGGTGGTGCGGAAGTAGAACTGCGGACGATAGTTCGCAAAGAACGGCGTGTGACGGCCACCCTCGTCCTTCGACAGGACATAGACTTCCGAGGTGAATTCGGTGTGCGGCGTGATCGAGCCGGGCTTCGCCAGAACCTGGCCACGCTCGACTTCCTCACGGCCGACTCCGCGGATCAGCGCACCGATGTTGTCGCCGGCTTCGCCCTGGTCGAGCAGCTTGCGGAACATTTCAACGCCGGTGACGACGGTCTTCTTGGTGTCCTTGATGCCGACGATTTCGACTTCTTCACCAACCTTGACCACGCCGGTTTCGACACGGCCGGTGACGACGGTGCCGCGACCCGAGATCGAGAACACGTCTTCGATCGGCATCAGGAAGGGCTTGTCGAGCGGACGTTCCGGCTGCGGAATCCAGCTGTCGACGGCTTCCATCAGCTTCAGAATGGCTTCCTTGCCGATGTTGTCGTCGCGGCCCTCGAGCGCGGCAAGCGCCGAACCCGGGATGATCGGAATATTGTCGCCGTCGAAGTCGCGCTTCGAAAGTTCTTCGCGGATTTCGAGTTCGACGAGTTCGAGCAGTTCGGGATCGTCGAGCTGGTCGACCTTGTTGAGGAACACGACCATGGTCGGAACGCCGACCTGCTTCGCGAGCAGGATGTGCTCCTTCGTCTGCGGCATCGGGCCGTCAGCGGCCGACACGACGAGGATCGCGCCGTCCATCTGCGCGGCGCCGGTGATCATGTTCTTCACATAGTCGGCGTGGCCCGGGCAGTCGACGTGCGCATAGTGGCGCGCGCCGGTTTCATATTCGACGTGCGCGGTCGAGATGGTGATGCCGCGCTCGCGCTCTTCGGGAGCCTTGTCGATGTTCGCGAAGTCGACGGCGGTGCCGCCGGTCGTTTCGGCGAGCACCTTGGTGATCGCGGCGGTCAGCGAGGTCTTGCCATGGTCGACGTGACCGATGGTGCCGATGTTGCAGTGCGGCTTGTTCCGCTCAAATTTAGCCTTGGCCATGTTGTTGAACCTTCTTGTTCATTGGGTTGGGTTGATCAGTCCTGGCCGACGCCCGCTGAATCAGGCGCCGCCCTTAGTAGGTCTTGCCGCGCGGTGCAAGCCCGCGCGGCCTCGACCATCAGGCCATCTTGGCCTTCACTTCTTCGGCGACGTTGGTCGGCACTTCTTCGTAATGCGAGAATTGCATCGAATATTGCGCACGGCCCTGCGTGAAAGAGCGCAGCTGGTTCACATAGCCGAACATGTTCGCCAGCGGCACCATGGCCTCGACAACCTGCGCGTTACCGCGGCTGTCGGTGCCCTGGATCTGGCCGCGACGGCTGTTGAGGTCGCCGATCACGTCGCCCATGAATTCCTCGGGCGTGACAACTTCGACCTTCATCACCGGCTCAAGCAGCTTGATGCCTGCCTTTGCCGCGACTTCGCGCATGGCTGCGCGGCCCGCGATTTCGAACGCCAGCGCCGACGAGTCGACGTCGTGGTAGGCACCGTCGACGAGCTTGATCTCGAAGTCGATGATCGGGAAGCCGATCATGTGCCCGTTCTCGGCCGATTCGCGCATGCCCTTCTCGACCGACGGGATATATTCGCGCGGAATGTTGCCGCCCTTGATCTCGTCGATGAAGGTGATGCCGCTGCCGCGTTCGCCGGGCGCAACCTCGATCTTCACGCGGCCGAACTGACCCGAACCACCCGACTGCTTCTTGTGGGTGTAATCGACGGCCACCGGCTTCGCGAGGCTTTCGCGATACGCCACCTGCGGCGCGCCGACATTCGCCTCGACCTTGAACTCGCGCTTCATGCGATCGACGAGGATGTCGAGGTGAAGCTCGCCCATGCCCTTGATGATCGTCTGACCCGATTCATGGTCGGTCGAAACGCGGAAGCTGGGGTCCTCGGCGGCCAGACGATTGAGCGCGACGCCCATCTTTTCCTGGTCGGCCTTGGTCTTGGGCTCGACCGACAGCTCGATGACCGGCTCGGGGAATTCCATACGCTCGAGGATGATCGGCGCGCTGGTGGCGCAGATCGTATCGCCCGTCGTGGTTTCCTTGAGGCCGGCGAGCGCAACGATGTCGCCCGCATAGGCTTCTTCGATGTCCTCACGGCTGTTCGCATGCATCAGAAGCATACGGCCGATCTTTTCCTTCTTGTCCTTCACCGAGTTCAGATAGGTGCCTTTCGACAGCGTACCCGAATAGATGCGCGCGAAGGTGAGCGAGCCGACGAACGGGTCGTTCATGATCTTGAACGCGAGCATCGAGAGCGGCGCCGAGTCCGACGTCGCGCGCGAATCGGCTTCTTCCGAATCGGGGTTGATGCCCTGGACGTCGGGGATGTCGAGCGGCGAAGGCAGATAGTCGACAACCGCGTCGAGCAGCGGCTGAACGCCCTTGTTCTTGAATGCCGAGCCGCAGAGCACGGGCACGAACGACTGGTTCAGCGTACCCTTGCGGATCAGCGCCTTCAGCGTCGCGACGTCGGGCTCTTCGCCTTCGAGATAGGCCATCATCGCATCGTCGTCCTGTTCGACGGCGAGCTCGATCAGCTTCTGGCGATATTCGGCCGCCTTGTCGGCGAGGTCCGCGGGGACGTCGACATATTCGAACTCGGCCCCGAGGCTTTCATCCTTCCAGATGATGCCGCGGTTGTTGACGAGATCGACGAGGCCCTTGAAATCGCCTTCGGCGCCGATGGGAAGGTACAGAACAGCCGGCGTCGCGCCGAGGCGATCGATGATCGTCTGGACGCAATAATAGAAATCGGCGCCGGTGCGGTCGAGCTTGTTGATGAAGCACATCCGCGGAACCTTGTACTTGTCCGCCTGACGCCACACGGTTTCCGACTGCGGTTCGACACCAGCCACGCCGTCAAACGCCGCGACCGCGCCGTCGAGGACGCGCAAGCTGCGCTCGACTTCAATCGTGAAGTCGACGTGTCCGGGGGTGTCGATGATGTTCAGGCGATGCTCGGGGCCATTGCCCTCTTCGGCTTTCCACAAGCAAGTGGTGGCCGCGGACGTGATGGTGATGCCGCGCTCCTGCTCCTGTTCCATCCAGTCCATCGTCGCAGCGCCGTCATGGACTTCGCCGATCTTGTAGGACTTGCCGGTGTAGTAAAGAATACGCTCGGTCGTCGTGGTCTTGCCGGCGTCGATGTGCGCCATGATACCGAAATTGCGATAGCGTTCGAGCGGATGGCTGCGTGCCATGGTCTTTTCCTTGGACTTGGGGGGAGGCTTTGGAGGCCGCCCCCGATATAGGAAGAATGATTACATTTGCGAGACGCCGAAGCGCCCGCGCAAATTACCAGCGGAGTCTAACCTGCCCGCTGTTACCAGCGGTAGTGGCTGAAAGCGCGGTTGGCTTCCGCCATGCGGTGCGTGTCTTCGCGCTTCTTCACCGCGTTGCCGCGGTTGTTCGACGCATCGAGCAGCTCGCCCGAGAGGCGCGCGGCCATCGTCGTTTCGCTGCGGTTACGCGCGGCCGTGATCAGCCAGCGGATCGCGAGCGCCTGCGCGCGGTCCGGACGGACTTCGACGGGAACCTGATAGGTCGCACCGCCGACGCGGCGGCTGCGCACTTCGATGTTCGGGCGGATGTTCGCCAGCGCTTCGTGGAACACGCCGAGCGGTTCCTTCTTGGCGCGAGCTTCGACCGATTCGAGCGCACCGTAAACGATGCTTTCGGCGACGGACTTTTTCCCGTCGAGCATGACGCTGTTCATGAATTTCGACAGCACGACATCCCCGAAACGGGGATCGGGCAGGATTTCGCGGCGTTCGGGACGACGACGACGAGCCATAGGTAATTCCTTTTACAACAGCATCCCGGCGCAAGAGCGACCTCGGGATGATCAAATAGCCGAGGAGTGAATGGATCCCGGACGAAATCGCCTGAAGCGATTTTCCGGGACGACGTTCACCCCGTGAACGTCACTTCGGACGCTTCGCGCCGTACTTCGAACGGCTCTGCTTGCGGTCCTTCACACCCTGGGTGTCGAGCACGCCGCGCAGGACGTGGTAGCGCACGCCGGGAAGGTCGCGCACACGGCCGCCGCGGATGAGCACAACGCTGTGCTCCTGCAGGTTGTGGCCTTCGCCGGGGATGTAGGAGATGACCTCGCGCTGGTTGGTCAGGCGGACCTTGGCAACCTTGCGGAGCGCCGAGTTCGGCTTTTTCGGGGTCGTCGTATAGACACGGGTGCAAACGCCGCGCTTCTGCGGGTTCGCCTCCATCGCCGGGACCTTGGACTTCGCCTTCTGCGGCGTCCGGCCCTTGCGGACCAGCTGGTTGATCGTGGGCATGAATGCTTCACCTTTTTGTGTCCGCCCATCAGAGCGAACGGTTACTCTACCGCGGTGGATGAAGCTCCGGCGCATTGCAAAATGCACCGACCTGATAACAGCAAAAGACCCCGGCGGAATCATTTCATCCCCCGGAGGCTCCATCCGCGCCAGCAATGTTCAAGCGCTGTTGTGATCGAAACGGGCCGCAAAGCGTCCTTTTCCGAACGAGCGCGCCCCTAGACCCGATTCCCCCCGCGGTCAAGGGCGAAGCGGCTTGCGAGGGGCGGTTGCGCCCGATAGCAGACAGGGATGCGCGCCGCCCGACATACCAGCTTTGCCCCGCATGTCGGCCGCGATGCCCGCCTGCTGATCCTCGGCAGCCTTCCCGGTGCGCGGTCGCTGGCCGAGCGGCGCTATTATGCGCATCCGACGAACCAGTTCTGGCGGTTGGTCGGCGAGGTGATCGACCGGCCGGTCGCATCGCTGGACTATGAGGAAAGGCTGGCGGAACTGCGCGCCGCAAAGGTCGGCCTGTGGGACGTGATCCGCAGCGCCGCTCGGCGCACGAGCAGCGATTCGGACATTCGCGCGGCCGAGGCGCATGATCTCGCCGACCTCATTGCCGGCCTGCCCGACCTCCGCATGATTGCGTTCAACGGCGGCAAGGCCGCTGCGATCGGGCGGCGGCAACTGCCGGTGCTGAACGGAGTCGAGGTCGTCGACCTGCCGTCGAGCAGCGCCGCGAACACGAGCGGCTATGCCGCGAAGCTGGAGCGGTGGCGGGCGCTGCGCACCGCGGTGGCGGAGCGATAATTCTCCCGGCGGCCAAAATTTAGGGAAGCGGACCGTCCGAAGGATGATGGACGGGCGGCGACGCCGCGCCACGCCCCCTCCCGTCAGCCCTGCGGGCCGCCTCCGCCCCACCGCTTCGCGGCGGGGCGGATCGTTTCCGTCAGTCGACGACCTCGCCGCGCGCCATCACGAAATCGACCGTCTTGAGCACGCGCACATCGGCGATCGGGTCGCCCGAAACGGCGATGATGTCGGCGCTCTTGCCCGGCGCGATCGTGCCGATCTCGTCGGCGAGGCCGAGCAGGTCGGCGGCGTTGACCGTCGCGGCCTTCAGCGCTTCGACCGGCGTCATGCCGTGCTGGACCATCAGTTCGAATTCGTCGGCGTTGCGGCCGTGCTTCGAGACGCCGGCGTCGGTACCGAAGGCGATGCGCACACCGCGCGGGACAAGCTGTTCGAGGCTCTTGCCCGTGATCGAAATACGCCATTTGATCTTTTCGAGCACATCGGGTTCATAGGCATTGGCATTGGCCGCGAGCCGTTCCTTGTAGCCGTTCACCGTCGACAGCGTCGGGACATAATAGGTTTTCGACTTCGCCCACAAAGCGATCGTTTCCTCGTCGAGAATCGTGCCATGCTCGATCGAATCGGCGCCTGCGGCAATCGCAAGACGGATGCCGTCGGCGCCATGCGCGTGCACCGCAACCTTGCGACCGAAGAGGCGCGCCGTATCGACGATCGCCTTTGCCTCGTCGTCGAACATCTGTTTGCCGAGCCCCGCGCCGATGCGGCTGTTGACCCCGCCGGTCGAGGCGAATTTGATGACGTCGGCGCCGCGCCCGATCTGGATGCGCACGACGCGACGGCAATCGTCGGCGCCGTTGCAGGTGTTCGCCGCGCCTTCGAAAAATGGCCGCAGCTCGTCGCGATAGCCGAGCGCGCCATCCATGTGCCCGCTGGTGCCCGAGATCGATACGCCCGCGTCGACGATACGCGGACCGCGCACCTTGCCGGCCGCCACCGCATCGCGCAGCGCGAGCGTCGCCCCGTCGCCGTCGCCGAGGTTGCGCACCGTAGTGAAGCCTGCGCGCAGCGTCTTCATGCCGTTGACCTCGGCATTGAAGGCCTGTGCCGCAGGTGAAAGCGTCACGTCTTCGAGCTGTCCGGCCAGCCCACCCGCATCGCTCGTAAGATGGACGTGGCTGTCGATCAGGCCGGGGAGGACATATTTGTCCTTGAGGTCGACCAGCGTCGCGCCGGGGTCAGCAGGCTGGAAACCATCGCTGATTGCAACGATCCGTCCGCCCTCGACGACGATGGTCGATGGGCCGCGTACTTGCTTGCCCGGCTCGGCAAGAAGTTGGCCGGCATGGATAAAGGTCCGCGTCGGAGCCTGGGCAGCCGCCGAACCGGCCAGCGCCGCGCCCAACATTGCGAACGACATGATTGCGATTTTTCTCATCCGGAAACCTGTCCCCTGTATTTCGAACAGCGGACCTTAGAGCCGATCAGAAGCCGCGCGTAAAGCGGAGCGCTGCACCCTTGTCGTCGTCGATCGCGGCGATGTGGCCGGGGTCCTTGCGCCACCATGTGTTGACGATCAGTTCGCCACCGAGCAGCGACACCATGTAGCTCGCTTCGGCCACCAACTCGCGTCCTGTCGGGGCGAGGTTGAACGTACGGCGGCCCAGTTCGGCAGTACCGCTGTCATAATCATAGGCGACGGGCAGATCGAGCTGCAGCCCGCCCCGCTCAACGCGGAGCGGCTGCGCCAAACGCAGCGCCGCACGATCGCCGCCACGGAACAGGTTCGCGCGCGCGACGTCGAACGAAAAGGCGTTCGACTGCAGCGCTCCGCCCGCGACCAACCCCCCGCGATCGGGACGCGTCCACATCTGGCGCCACGCGGCGGCGAGGTTCCATCCGCTGTCGAGATCGACCGCCAGGCGGGCGTCGCCGACAAGGCTCGTCGCGCCGCCGCTTCCAAAGACCGGCCCGAGCCGCGCGCCGAGCAGGCTGTCCGCTTCGCGCAGCCACGCGCCGCCCGCCGCGACCGAAACCGCGCCGATGCGGCCATCCCACGCTGCGCCCAGTCGCTGGTATCGTGCCTCGTGATGGTGCTGCAACCGGCCCAGCGGATCGTCCGCCCAGCGCCCTCGCGACACCGACCCGTTTTCGGCGGTCAGGCTGAGATGCTGGCGCGCGCCGATCCGGCGGCGAAAAATCACGCCGACGTCAGGCGAGGATGCAAAGCCCAACCCTTCCTGCGCGGCGTCGCCGATCAACATCGCAAGCCCCTTCTCTCCGCGCTCGCCGGCGAGCAGGCCACTCGTTCCGCGACCCGCCGCAAAACCGAAGCGCGTGCGCGCATCGACGCGCGTGACGACCGATGCGGCGAGCGCGCGGGCGCGCGAGGCGTCATGATAGGAAAGCCCCGCGAGCGGATCGTGCGCCGCCGATCCGGGCGACGTGACAAACGACAGCGCGAGCGCGCGCGATGCCGCGCTTTGCTGTCGAACATGCCCGGCGATCGCCCCCGTCAATTTGTAATCGGGGCGGCGCTGGATGAGCGATTGGCCGAAATCGACGTTGAACGCGCGGCCGAATCCGTCGGTGACCAGCCCGACAGCGGTCCGGGGTCCGGCGGTGCCCGCATCGCCCATCGGTCCGCCGAGCGCACCGAGCGGCTCGTCGAGCGCCACCGCCGTTTCGGTGCCGGCCAGCGTCGTCGCCCCCATCGGTTGGAAGGCGCGCGCAATATCGAGGATGCCCTGACCGAAAACCGCGTCATCGCCCGCAGCGCCGACGTCGCGAGCCGACTGGTACAGAAGCTGGACGATCTGCTGGCCGGTGAGCGAGGGAAAAGCCTCGGCGAGAAGCGCGACGGCACCCGCCACCTGCGGCGCTGCAAAGCTTGTCCCGTTGAGCAGGAAGACAAAGGTACCGCCGGGCCCGGTTTCGGTCTTCAGCACGCCATTCTCATAGGCGCAGCAAACGCCCTCTCCCAGTGCCGCGAGATAGGAACCGGCATAGGTTCCCGCGCGGTTGCTGAAGGGAGAAATCGCGCCATCCTCGTCGACCGATCCGGCGATGATCACGAGGCCGCCCCCCGCATCGCGCAAGCCCTGCGCAAAGGGTTCGGGGTTGTTCGGATTGTTTCCGCCGGCGGTGTTGTCGCCCTCATTCCCTGCCGATGCGACCACGATGATCCCGGCAGCGGTCGCGCGGGAAATCGCCGCGCGCAACGTCGCCCCCGGCGCATCGGCGCCGCCGAGCGAGATATTGACCACGCGCGCGCCGGCGCTGACCGCTCGGTCGAGCCCGGCGGCGATCGCGGTTTCGGGAAAGCGGCAACCGCTTTCGTCGTTCGATGGGTCCTCGGTCGCACAGCTTCCCGGTCGATCGGCGCGCAGCACCAGAAGGCTCGCATTGAAGGCGATGCCCATGGTCCCGACCTCGTCCTTCGCGCCGAGCAGGATCTGGGCAACATTGGTTCCGTGGCTGCCCTCGCCATCGATACCGCGCGATCCGGCCAGATCTGCCGATTGCGGCGAAATGCGGCCCGCAAATTCGGGGCTGTCCTCGTCGATGCCGTCGTCGATCACGCCGGCCAATATGCCGCTTCCGGTAGCACCGGACTGGTAGGCAGTGATCGCGCCGTGGAAGTTGACACCGTCCGAGCGGCGGACTTCGGCGGTGTTGAAATTGCCCGTGGGCGGCGGCGCAGGCGTCGGAGTTGGGACGGGCGTAGGGGTCGGAGCAGGTGAAACCGGCGGTGGCGGTGTGGGCGAGGGTCCGCCACCCCCGCCACCGCACCCCGACAGCGCCAGCGAAGCGGCGACGAGGGGAATGATCGGTAGCGCGCCATAGTTTCCGACGGTCCGGCGTCCGGCAGTTTCGGTCATGGCCATCCCCTTTTGCCGCAGCAGCTCTTCTTAGCGCAGCGGACGGACGCCATGCTACCCCCGCAAATATTGCCCGCCGGTAAAGGCGCGCGCCTTGCCGCATCACGCCTTCGCCCTTATGGCGCGCGACGCCATGACCGCTTCGCTCGCCCATATCGATTGCTGGATCTTCGATCTCGACAATACGCTCTATTCGCCGTCGGCGCGGCTTTTCGACCTGATCGACGAGCGGATGGGCGCTTTCATCATGCGCCTCCTCGACGTCGATGCCGCTGCGGCGCGCGCGGTCCAGAAACAATATTTTCACGACCATGGCACGACGATGGCGGGACTCATGCGCCATCATGGCGTCGATCCCGAAGATTTTCTGGTCGACGTCCACGCAATCGCGCTCGACCGCATAGCACCCGACGCACGGTTGCACACGGGACTTGCGCGCCTGCCCGGCCGACGGCTCGTCTTTACCAATGCCGATGCCGACTATGCCGCGCGCGTACTCGAGGCGCGCGGGATCGCCGATTTGTTCGACGGCATCTGCGACATTCGCGTGACGCGCTACACGCCCAAGCCCGATCCGGCCGCCTATGCCGCGATGGTCGATCATCTGGGAATCGACCCGGCGCGCAGCCTGTTCGTCGAGGACATGGCGCGCAATCTGACCCCCGCCAAAGCGCTGGGAATGACGACCGTGTGGCTGGACAATGGCAGCGAAAGCGGCCATCGCGACCACCTGCCCGAGCATGTGGATTTCCACGTGAACGACATCACCGACTGGCTCGAAACGCTGCCGCAACATTGGGGAAATCGATGAGCACCGACCTTCAGACGACGATCGACGCCGCGTGGGACGCGCGCGAAACGCTCGGCCTTTCGACGCAGGGGCCGGTGCGCGACGCGGTCGAAACAGCGCTGGCGGGACTTGACGACGGCAGCTTTCGCGTCGCCGAGCGCGGCGACGACGGCGCATGGCACGTCAACCAATGGCTCAAGAAGGCGGTGCTGCTGTCGTTCCGCCTCAACGACATGGAGATCATCGACGGCGGCCCCGGCGGCGCGACCTGGTGGGACAAGGTGCCGTCGAAATTCGCCGGCTGGGGCGAGAACCGCTTTCGCGATGCGGGCTTTCGCGCGGTTCCGGGCGCGATCGTCCGCCGCGGCGCGCATATCGGCAAGGGCGCGGTGCTGATGCCGAGCTTCGTCAATATCGGCGCGCGCGTCGGCGAGGGAACGATGGTCGATACCTGGGCGACGGTCGGCAGCTGCGCGCAGATCGGCGCCAACGTCCATCTGTCGGGCGGCGCAGGAATCGGCGGCGTGCTCGAGCCGTTGCAGGCTGGCCCGGTCGTTATCGAGGATGGCGCCTTTATCGGCGCGCGCGCCGAAGTTGCCGAGGGCGTGATCGTGCGCGAGGGCGCGGTGCTGTCGATGGGCGTCTATCTTGGCGCTTCGACCAAGATCGTCGACCGCGCGACCGGCGAGGTTTTCATCGGCGAAGTCCCGCCCTTTGCGGTCGTCGTTCCCGGCGCGATGCCCGGCAAGCCGCTTCCCGACGGCTCGCCCGGCCCCTCGCTCTATTGCGCGGTGATCGTCAAGCGCGTCGATGCCAAGACGCGCGCCAAAACCGGGATCAACGAACTGCTGCGCGATTGATGCGCGTCAGCGTTCGCTGAGATAATAGCGCTCGCGCGCTGCAAGGGCGTCGTCGAGTTCATAGACGATCGGCTGCCCCGTCGGGATTTCGAGGCCGGTGATTTCCTCGTCCGAAATGCCCGAGAGATGCTTGACGAGCGCGCGCAGGCTGTTGCCATGCGCCGAGATGAGCACGGTCTTTCCGGCCTTGAGCTGCGGCGCGATGGCTTCCTCATAATAGGGCAGGACGCGCGCGATCGTGTCTTTCAGGCTTTCGGTCGCCGGAATCGCGATGCCCGCATAGCGCGCGTCGGAAGACAGATCATAGGGCGACCCCGCCTCGAGCGGCGGCGGCGGAACGTCGAAGCTGCGGCGCCAGACATGGACCTGTTCATCGCCATGTTTCGCCGCGGTTTCAGCCTTGTCGAGCCCGGTCAGCCCGCCATAGTGACGCTCGTTGAGCCGCCAATCCTTGGTCACGGGAAGCCACAGCCGCCCCATCGCCTCGAGCGCGAGGTTCAGCGTCTTGATCGCGCGCGTCTGGACCGAGGTGAAGCAGCTATCGGGCGCGATCCCCTTTTCCTTCATCAGCTCGCCCGCCGCCCAGGCTTCGGCCGCGCCCTTTTCGGTTACATCGACGTCCCACCAGCCGGTGAAACGGTTCTCGAGATTCCATTGCGACTGGCCGTGACGGATGAGGATGAGCTGCGGCATTTTCGGTCCTTCCAGAATGATCCGAGGCGATGATTCGCTGCGCCATAGCGCGCCTTTTCCGTAAGGGCCACCGCCCCCTTGAAATGGTATCCTGGGTTACCAAATCTGCACTGTCCGGTCGCTGCAACGGGGCCGGGCGGAGGCTGCCGCACAGCTCGTGCGGCAGCTCCATGACTTCGCTTTGAAAGGAAGGAATGACCCATGCGTAACAGCTTTGACTGGACCCCCTATCGCCGCTCGACCGTCGGTTTCGACCGGCTGTTCGATTTCCTCGAAAACAGCGGCTCGGCGGAAAATTACCCGCCCTTCGACATTGAAAAGATCGCCGACGACCATTTCCGCATCACCGTGGCGGTCGCGGGTTTCAAGTCCGACGAGATCGACCTGACCGCGCAGCAGAATATGCTGACCGTCAGCGGCCGGAAGGCTGCGCCGAAGGAGGGCGAGGAACGCCAGCTGCTTTACAGCGGCATCGCCACCCGTGCCTTTGAGCGCCGCTTCCAGCTTGCCGACTTCGTCCGCGTCGACAAGGCCGACCTTGCCGACGGGTTGTTGACCATCGACCTCGTCCGCGAAGTGCCCGAAGCGATGAAGCCGCACAAGATCGCGATCGGCGGCGGCAGCGCCACGCTCATCGAGGGCGACAAGAAGGCCGCCTGAATAGGCGCCTTGACAGGTCCGGGCGGCGACGCCCGGGCCTTTTCCTTAGGGTCAGGACCCTACAGCCTACGAGTCATGAAACGGCTGAACGGATCGGGCCGATAGTCGCCGAACGGCGGGCAATCGACAAAGCCGAACCGGCGATAGAGCGCGATCGCCGGGGCGAACGCCTCGCCCGATCCGGTTTCGAGGCTCAACCGCTCGAGCCCGCGCCGGCGCGCCTGTGTTAGGATATGCTCGAGCATGCGCGCGGCGACCCCCCTTCGAAGGTAGGATTCGGCGGTCCGCATCGACTTGATCTCGCCGTGACGCGCATCGAGCATCTTGAGCGCTCCGCACCCCGCCAGTTCGCCGCCGCAATGAATCGACCAGAAAGTCACGTCGGGCGCGTTCAGCCCGTCGAAGTCGAGGAAGTGGCAGCTTCCCGGCGGCGAATTGGCCAGCATGCCGGAAAAATGCACTTCGAGCAGCGCGCGGATCGCGGCGCCCGACAGATCGTCCTCGACAATCTGCCACAACGCCGCGTCCGCACCCGGCGTCACAGCATCTGATCCAGGGTCGCAAGGCACGCGTGCGCGAGCAGCTTCGACCGTTCGGGCGACCAGCCCTGTACGGGGTCGGGGAGGTCGCGGTTGTCCTTGAACGGCATCTCGATCGTCATCGACACGGCGCCGAAACGTTCGGCAAGCTGGGTCGTCGACATCGACAGATTGGCCTCGCCCGGTTTCGATTCGCCATACCCAAGTTCGGTCTGGAAATCGGGGCTGTTCGCGGCGAGCGCCTTTTCGAACGCCTTATATTTGTCGAGCTGGTCCGGCTGAAGCGAGGGAATGCCCTCGAACCCCGCAAGAAAGACGGCAGGAATCGCTTCGTCGCCATGGACGTCCATCGCCCAGTCGACGCCCGTTTCGTCCATCGCATTGCGTACCCACAGCACTTCGGGACTCTTCTCGGCGCTCGGCGTGTCCCATTCGCGGTTGAGGTTCACGCCCGCAAAGTTGGTGCGCAGATGGCCGCGGCGCGAGCCGTCGGGATTCATGTTGGGGACGATGTGGAAGCGGCACTTGCGCAACAGCGAACGCGCGTGCGGGTCGGCAGGATCGGTGAGCTTTTCGAGCGCGCCTTCCATCCACCATTCGGCCATGCTCTCGCCCGGATGCTGGCGCGCATAGAGCCAGACCTGCGTATCGCCCGTCCCCATTTCAAGACAGTCGATCGGCTGGCCTTCGAGGCTGGTTCCGAGGCACCGGTATGTGACGCCCTCGCATTCGGCGACCGAGGCGACAAGGTCGTGGTGGCGCTCCATCGAATAGGGCGCGAAATAGGCGATGTAGAGGATCTGGCTTTCTGCGGCATGGCGGATGGTGAGTGTGCCCGTCGCGGCATCATAGTCGGTGTCGAGGCGGAACCAATGTTCGCGATCGCTGCTCGCGCACGCGGCATAGCCCGGCCACCCGTCGGGATAGGCCGAATCGCCCAGGCCCGAAATGACGAGCTCGAGCGGGTCGCCCACCGCGCAATTCACGCGGAAATGAAACCATTGGAAGAAATCGGATTCGCGATCCTTGCGGATGGACAGTCGCGCACTGGTGCCGTCGATTCCGTCCACGACGATGTTGCCGCTATCGAAGGCGGCGTTGATGCTGATGGTCATGGGACGCTGATAGTGCGTCCCGATTCGCCGGGGAAGTCCTTGAATAAGGCTTCGGCCAATTTTGCGGCCGCGAGCGACGGCTGTGCGGCGGGTGCCTTGACCGGCACCGCGGTCAGCGCGCGGCCTTCCCACAACGCCTGCCCGCTCGCCGCATCGTCGATGCGGACCGAAAGCTGCAGGTCGAGCATCTTGCGCGGACCGCCGCCGAGATTGATTCCGACCCCGACACCGACCCCCGAGCCATAGCTTCCGGTCGATCCGCCGACCCCGACCGACACCGGCGAGCGCCGTCCCTGCGGTGCCGGTTCGGCGCGATCGAACCCGATGCGCACCTTGAGCGGCGCGGACGCACCGGCACCCGCGGCGACCAGCCCCTGCAGCTGCAATTGCTGTTCGACAGCGGCGCGGTAACTGGTCCATTCGAGCGACGGTGGAGTGTCCGCTTCGGGTGCCAGCGCTGCGCCAAGCGGCGCCGGATCGACGACATAGCGCGTCCCCGGCGCCCAGCCGGTCGGCGCATTGGCGTGAAAGCGGGTGACTTCGACGGGCGGCACAGCCGTGGCGCAGCCGCCGAGCGCAAGCGACGCTGCGAGAAGCAGCGCAGCGGAGGAATGACGCATCATTCCCGCATCATGCGCCACAAAAAATGGCTTGGCAATGAACGGCGTGCGGGGTCGCGCCCCGCACGCCGGCGCATTACCGATAGAAAATATGATTGTCGATCTGCGCGATTCGCGTCTTGCCCCAGTTCGGCGAGACGTAGCGTGCGTGGAAATAGAGCGCGCCGGGCGCACGGTTCTTCCAACGGTCGTCGCGGGCAATCTGCGCAATCGCGATGGCATTGTCCCACTGGCGGCCCTCGCGGACCTTCGGCATCTTGCCGCCGCGAACAAAGCTGAACTGGTGCTTCTGGTGGACGACGCCGCACAGGCTCTTCGGGAAACGGCCCGAATTGGCGCGGTTGATCACGACATGCGCGACCGCCAGCTGGCCGGCGAGCGATTCGCCGCGCGATTCGAAATAGACGGCGCCGGCAAGACAGCGCAGTTCGGCGTCGAGCTTGGCCGGCCGCGGCGTCGCGGCAACGAGTTCGGCAAGCGAAGCCGCGGTTAATTCCTCGACTTCGGGCTCGACGATGCTGTCTTCGACGATTTGTTCGATGGCATCGACCGGCGCAGCGGGCTCGGTCGGCAGATCCGCCGTTTCGGCCGCAACCGGCGCGTCGGCGCCGGGCAGGCTGAAGGCGGGAAGATTGGCGTCGGCGCCAAGGTCGCTGGCGAAGCCGGGTTCGGCCAGCACCAACATGGTTGCAGCAGTCATGCCGACAGCAGCCACGCTGGCCACGTTCAAAATACGACTCATCTTGTCCGTCAAAAGGGCGGCTGATGGACCGAAACTTCAATAACAGGCGGGGGGCTATGGCCCTATGGCACCTGCGGTCATCATCCGACTGCGTGTCCGAACCGTTTTACCGAATTGTCCGGACAAGCCGGGAACCCGCGGAACGACCTACGCGTTACATCGTGCGGGCCACCTATTGTGCGGCGCAGCAAAGTCAAGTTAACGCACCCCATTGCGCGACGAGCCGTGGCGCATCTGCGATATCCAGTTCGACGATCCAGAGGTCGGGATCGGCCTTCAGCCGCCGCCGGCAATAGTTTTCCCGCGATTCAGCATCTTCGGACGCATCCGGTCCGACCGCTTCCCAGACATGGCCTCCGGCAAGCGAAAAGCGCCTTTCGAGGAGCGGTCCGGCTTCGCCGCGCTCGCTGCACTGGACCAGTATCGACCCAGCGCGTTCGTCGCCGCGAGCAAGGATGGCAGCAAATCCGCCCGCCGCCTGCGTCTCGCGCAACAGCAGGTCGACGAGGAAGCGGCTGGTCAGCCGCGCCATCTGCCGACCACGGCGGCGTCAGGCCGCGTCACGCGTTTCGGTATCGGCGAGCAGCGCATAGAGCGCTTCGTCATTCTTCGCACCGCGCAAACGGTCGGCCATCGCATCGTCGCGGAGCATCCGCGACACGCCTGCGAGCGCCTTCAGATGATCGGCGCCGGCATCGAGCGGCGAGAGCAGGACGAAGAGCAGATCGACCGGAAGGCCGTCGACCGAATTGAAATCGATCGGACGCGCCAGCTGCAGGAAAAGTCCGCGCACCCCCGTCAGGTCTGCCATTTTGGCATGCGGAAGCGCGATGCCGCGTCCGAATCCGGTCGAACCCAGACGCTCGCGCTCGAGCAGCGCTTCGCTGACTTCGCCGGCGTCGAGGCCGAGCGATCGCGCAACCAGATCGCCGACGAAAGGAAAGAGCGCCTTTTTCGAATCGAGCTGCACATGTGCGCGCACGGTCGCGGGATAAAGTAGGGAAGAAAGGTTCATTGTTCTGGTCAAATCTGTTTCACGCCGGGCATGCTGCCAGGCTTGTCACGATCGCTAATGGTCGCAGGATCGTACCGGGCCCACCAACCGGCACAGGGCATTGTTGGGCGCGGCCCTTAGTCCGGTTGGCAGAGAAAATCCACCCCCTATCGCGGTTCGACCCAGCCGATGGTGCCGTCGTCGCGGCGATAGACCATATTGTGCGACCCGGTCTTGCTGTTGACGAACAGCAGCGCATTGGTGTTGCGCAGGTCGAGCATCATCACCGCGTCGGACACGCTGCTCGTCGGAATATCGACGCGCGTTTCAGCGATGATCGCGGGAGCATCGCCCGCATCTTCGTCGCCGCCACCGTCAAAGACGATATAGCTCGCATTATCTTCGATCTCTTCGACCGACGGGCTTGGCGTTCCGCCACTGCTGTTTCGATCCTTGAGTCGGCGCATATAGCGTCGGAGCTGCTTTTCGATGCGATCGGCCGCCCCTTCGAAGGCGACATGCGCGTCCTGTGCCTGTCCGTGCCCCTTGAGGACGAGACCCTGCATCACATGCGCGACGATGTCGCACTGGAAACTGTCGTGCGGCCCCTTTCCGAAGGTCGCGTGCGCGCCGATCGCGCGGGAGAAATACTTGTCGGCAATCGCGTTCATCCGGTCCGACACATGCGCCTGAAGCGCTTCGCCGGTTTCGATCTGGTGTCCAGAGACGCGGATTTCCATTTTTCTTCTCCTTCCAGGGTCTCAGCGGCGGCGGCGCGGGGCCGTCGTCACGGGCTATCGTGCCAAAGCGGCTGATTCAGCGCGGCGACAAATTCTGAATGGCGGGCAAGCTCGGCGGCGCTCGCGGCATGCGGGCGCGGTTCGCGGAACGGGCGCGCCGGTTCGGCCGGACGCGGCGCCGCCGCAACCGCGGCTCGCTGCGGCCCGCCCGCCTGTGCTGCAAGCCCGAGCCCGATCTGCCGCCCGCCGGTCATCTCGATATAGAGATGCGCGAGCAGCTCGGCGTCGAGCAAGGCGCCATGTTTGACACGGTGGCTGCGGTCGATGCCATAGCGGGTGCACAGCGCATCGAGGCTGTGTTTCGCGCCCGGGTGAAGCTTTCGCGCCATCTGGACGGTGCAGCACATGCGCGCCATGTCGAGGGCAGGTCGACCCGCGCGGGCGAGCTCTGCGTTGACGAAGCCAAAGTCGAACGCCGCATTGTGCGCGACCATCGGCGCGTCGCCCAGAAATTCGAGAAGATCGTCGACCTTTGCTGCGAACAGCGGCTTGTCCGACAGGAACTGGATCGACAGGCCGTGCACTGCCTCTGCCTCGGCGGGCATGTCGCGTTCGGGATGGAAATAGGCGTGGAATGTGCGCCCCGATTCGCGCCGGTCGATCAGTTCGATACAACCGATTTCTACAAGCCGGTGCCCGGCCCTTGGGTCGAGTCCTGTCGTTTCGGTATCGAAGATGATCTCACGCATCGGAAAAGCCAATATTGACCTTAACGGGACCGGAAACAAGAGGCGATACGCCGGATTTCGCGATGCGTTTCTCTTTTCGGACGGGCCGTCTCGATAATGAAATCGGCGTGCGCGCGTTTGACGCGGTCGGGCACTTGCAGGTGGCGGATTGCCTTCAGCTTGGCATAGGTCATTCCGGGCCGCCGCATCACCCGTTTCGTCTGCACCCAGGCCGGCGCCGAGACGACGGCAATCGCCCCGACCTTGCGCCAACCGCCGCGTTCGAAAAGCAAGGGAATGTCGAGAATGACCACGTCGCGTGCGCGGTTACGCATCAGAAATTCGCGCTGCGCCCTGGCCACGGCAGGATGCACAATCGCCTCGAGCGCCGCCAGTTCGTGCGTGTTTCCGAGCACCAGCGCGCCGAGCTTTTGACGGTCGACCCCGTCGGGCCCGGTCGTGCCCGGAAAGCGTGCCTCGATCGCCGGAACCAGCGCCCCGCCACGCGCCTGGAGGCGGTGCACCTCGGCATCGGCGTCGAACACCGGAACGCCCTCGCGCTCGAACATCTGCGCCGCGGTCGATTTGCCCATCCCGATCGAACCCGTAAGCCCGATGACAAAAGGGCGGCGCAGCGGCCGGTGCGGGCGCTTCGAAAACTTCACCCGACGAGCAGTGCCCGCAGTTCGTCGTCGTGCCCTTCGGGCGGCGCAGACCCGAAAAACAGTTCGAAAGCCAGCGCAGCCTGACCGATCAACATGTCGAGTCCGTCGACGGTATCGAGTCCGCGTGCCTCGGCCGCCCTGAGCAAGCCCGTCTGGAGCGGCGAATAGACAAGATCATAAACGATCGCATCCTCCGGGAGCGGCGACAGGTCGAGGTCGAGCGGCGGCTGTCCGCTCATGCCGAGGCTGCTTGCGTTGACAAGCAGCGCGGCGGGGGAAAGCACCGTGTCGAGCGCACAGACTTCGCCCCTGAGGCCGAAGGTCGCAAGCAAACCCATCGCCTTGAGCGGCGAGCGGTTGAGGATGGTAACGTGACCAACGTCGGCGCGCGCGAGCGCGAACAGCACCGCCCGCGCGGCGCCGCCCGCGCCAACGACGACGACGGGCGCGCCAGCAAGTTCGACTTCCGAAAGCGGCGCAAAAAAGCCCGCGGCATCGGTGTTGGTGCCGACAAGGCGCCCGTCGGGCTGGCGCACCACCGTGTTCATCGCGCCGATCGTCGCCCGCACATCGCCGGGATCGTCGACAAAATCCATCACGGCGCCCTTGTGCGGCATCGTCACATTGCAACCGCGCCAGTCTGGGTCGTTGCGGCGCTCGTCAACATAGGCCGCAAGTCCCTCCGCACGGACGTGTGCGCGGCGATAGTCGCCAAAAAGTCCCAGCTTCTCCAGCCAGAAGCCGTGAATCAGCGGCGATTTCGATTGCGCGATCGGGTCGCCGATTACCTCGGCATAGGGCAAGTTCGGCGTCATGCCGGTGCCATTCCGGTCGCGCGCAACCACGCCAGCAACGGCAGCATCGGCATTCCGACGATAGTCCAGGGGTCGCCTTCGACCCGGTCGAACAATTGCACGCCCGCCCCCTCGATTTCATAACATCCGACGGTCCTGCGGATGCTGTCCCAATGGCGCGCGACATAGTCGGCGATGAAGGCGTCCGACAAGGGGCGCATCCAAAGTTTGGCCTCGCCGATCGCGCGCCAGACGGGACCCCCGTCGCGCGCGGCGACGACCGCGCTGAACAGACGGTGGCGCCGCCCCGCCATGCGCCCAAGCTGCGCCATCGCCTCGTCGCGATCAGCGGGCTTGGTGAGCATCGTACCGTCGTCGAGCGCCAGCGTCGAATCGGCGCCGAGCACCGTAACGCCGGGGACGCGCGAGGAAATCTTGATCGCCTTTGCTTCGGCGAGCGCGTCAGCGATGTTGCGCGCACTTTGCCCCGTCGCCGCGAGCGACGCGGTGAGCGCGTCCTCGTCGATGTGCGCCGCGGTCGTTTCGAAAACCAGTCCGGCCGCGCGCAGCATCGCCGCGCGTCCGCTGCTTTGCGAGGCGAGAAGCAGCTGGGTCATGCCGCGCCCGCCGCGCGGTCGTCGACAAGCTTGATGACCGCGGCGGCGGTTTCCTCGATCGAGCGCCGTGTCACATCGATAACCGGCCAGTCATTGTCGGCAAAGATACGGCGCGCAAAGGCGATCTCCGCCTTGACGCGTTCGTCGTCGACATAGGCGGTTTCAGGCGCCTGATTGAGCGACAGGAGGCGATTGCGACGCACCTGGACAAGCCGGTCCAGGCTCGTCGTCAACCCGACAACGAGCGGGCGCCGGAGGTGGTACAGACAGTCGGGCGGCGGCGATTCGGGGACGATCGGGATGTTTGCCGTCTTGTACCCGCGATTGGCGAGATAGATGCTCGTCGGCGTTTTCGACGTGCGCGACACGCCAGCGAGGACAATATCGGCCTGTTCCCAATTCTCCCAACCGATACCGTCGTCGTGCGCGACGGTGAACTGGATCGCCTCGACGCGGGCGAAATAGGCGGCATCGAGCGCGTGCTGGCGCCCGGGCCGCGCCTTGGCCTCCTGACCCAGCATGCGCGACAACGCATCGGTAACAGCGTCGAGCGCGGCTACGGTCGGCAGATCAAGCGCCGTTGCGCGGCGTTCGAGGCTCGCGCGCAGCTCGCCGTTGACGAGGGTGAAGAGGATCATCCCGGGGCTGGCCTGCACTTCGGCCATGATCCGGTCGAGATGCGATTCCGATCGCACCATCGGCCAGAAATGGCGCACGACCTCGACATCGTCGAACTGCGCGATGGCCGCCTTTGCGATATTTTCGAGCGTCTCGCCCGTGGAATCGGATATGAGGTGCAGATGAAGGCGGCTCATCGCCGCACCATGGCGCTCAGGCGTCGAAAAAGGCAAGTAGCGAACCGCAAACGGTGCCTGTGGATAATTTTCGGCATAAGCTCAGGGAGCATTTCGGGGGTAAATATCCATCCCGCGACGCGTCGATTCGATCCGCATCTTGTCCACATGGGACGAATCTTATCCACAGGCTGTGGGCAGCGGGAATATGGCGCGCGACTCCGGTGCAGGCCGATCGCGCGACCGAGTCAAGCTGTTGGCAAAGGCGGCGCCAATCCCTAAAGCCGCGCTATTCGCCCGACAACAAACCACCACAATATTTCTATATATCTATATGATGAAAGAAAGAGGGGCCGCGTGAAGGCGTCACCGAAGAGCTTGCTGGCAACGCTGCGCGGGATGCCGCAGGACAGGCCTGCGATGTGGCTGATGCGCCAGGCGGGACGTTATCTCCCCGAATATCGCGCGCTCCGCGAAACGAAAGGAGGATTCCTCGAGCTTTGCTACGATCCCGAGGCGGCGGCCGAAGTCACGATGCAGCCGATCCGGCGCTTCGGCTTCGACGGCGCGATTCTCTTTTCGGACATTCTCGTCATACCGCATGCCTTGGGGCAGGATCTGTGGTTCGAAGCGGGCGAGGGGCCTCGGCTCGCGCCGGCGCTCGTCGATCACGCGCTCGAAAGCCTGACTGCAGCGCCAGCGCGGCTCGATCCGGTCTATGCAACGGTCGCGCGTGTCGCCGCGGCGCTACCGCCCGAGACGACCTTTCTTGGCTTTGCCGGGAGCCCTTGGACGGTCGCGACCTATATGGTCGCGGGGCAAGGGTCGAAGGATCAGGCGGCGGCGCGGCGCATGGCGTTTGGCGACGCATCCGCATTCGGCGCTATTATTGATGCGATCGTCGACGTTACCGTAACTTACCTGTCGGGACAGATCGAACAGGGGGTCGAAGCGGTCCAGCTCTTCGACAGCTGGGCAGGAAGCCTCAGTCCCGCGCAGTTCGAGCAGTGGGTCATCGCGCCGAACGCCGAAATCGTCCGCCGAATCAAACAGATGCACCCAGACACGCCCGTCATCGGTTTCCCCAAGGGCGCGGGCGCCAAGCTCGTCGCCTATACTAACGAAACCGGCGTCGATGCGGTCGGGCTTGACGAGACGATCGACCCGGCATGGGCCAATGCCGTCTTGCCGTCACAACTGCCGGTCCAGGGCAATCTCGACCCGCTCGCGCTGATCGCGGGCGGTGAAGCGCTCGATACAGCGATCGACCGCATCCTTGCAGCCTTTCCGGACAGGCCCCATATATTCAATCTCGGCCACGGCATCCTGCCCGACACGCCCATCGCGCATGTCGAACATCTCATCAGGCGCGTTCGCGACTAAATTATGGATATGACCGGATTTTTGGGAGCGACGATGCTGTGGATCAAGGCAGGGCACGTCATTTTCGTCATCTTTCTGATGGCGGGTCTTTTCATGATGCCGCGCTTCTTCGTTTATCATCAGCAATGCGCGGTCGGTTCGGACGAAGACAGAAAGTGGATCGAGCGCGAGGATCGGTTGCGGCGGATCATCCTCAACCCGTCGCTGGTGATCGTGTGGGTCTTTGGGCTGATGTTGGCGTTTAACGGCAATTATTGGGGCCAGGGCTGGTTCATCGCCAAGCTTGTGCTGGTGATCGCGCTGTCGGGCTATCATGGCTGGACGATCGGCTATTTCAAGAAGCTGCAGAAGGGCGAACGCCCGCTGACCGAAAAGCAGCTTCGGTTGCTCAACGAAGTTCCCGGCGCCGCGGCGGCTATCATTGTCATACTCGCGGTCATTCGTCCCTGACCGCGTCCGGTTCGTGTTACGCCGATTGACTTGGACCAAAGCGGGTTATAGGGGCCGATCGAACCTGTTCCACGCAGGCGGCGCACCCGATCGCGCCGAATCTATCGACAACGGCTGTCCCCCAGCCGGATAGGCACCACCCGGTGCGACAGAAACTGATATCCTCCATCGAATTTTACCCTGGAATCCATCGATGCACCTCAAAGAACTCAAAACCAAATCGCCCGCCCAACTCGTTGAAATGGCGGAAGAACTCGGCGTCGAAGGTGCGTCGACCTTGCGCAAGCAAGATTTGATGTTCTCGATCCTCAAGGAGCTCGCCGAAGAAGGCGAGGAGATTATCGGATCGGGAACCATCGAAGTGTTGCCCGACAGCTTCGGCTTTCTGCGCTCGTCGGAAGCCAATTATCTTGCCGGGCCTGACGACATCTATGTCTCGCCGAACCAGGTTCGCAAATTCGGGCTGCGCACTGGTGATACGGTCGAAGGCGAGATCCGCGCCCCGCGCGACGGCGAACGCTATTTTGCGCTCACCAAGCTGATCAGCGTCAATTTCGACGATCCCGACGTCGTGCGCCACCGCGTCAATTTCGACAACCTCACGCCGCTCTATCCGAACCAGAAATTGTCGCTCGACACGGTCGATCCGACGGTCAAGGACAAGTCGGCGCGCGTCATCGATCTCGTGAGCCCGCAGGGCAAGGGGCAGCGCGCACTGATCGTTGCGCCGCCGCGTACCGGTAAGACGGTGCTGCTCCAGAATATCGCGAAGGCGATCACCGACAATCATCCCGAAGTCTATCTGATCGTCCTTCTCGTCGACGAACGGCCTGAGGAAGTCACCGACATGCAGCGAAGCGTGAAGGGCGAGGTTGTCTCCTCGACCTTTGACGAGCCCGCAACGCGCCACGTCCAGGTTGCTGAAATGGTGATCGAAAAGGCGAAGCGCCTCGTCGAGCACAAGAAGGATGTCGTGATCCTGCTCGACTCGATTACCCGCCTTGGACGGGCTTACAACACCGTCGTTCCCTCGTCGGGCAAGGTGCTCACGGGCGGCGTCGACGCCAATGCGCTCCAGCGTCCGAAGCGCTTCTTCGGCGCCGCACGCAATATCGAGGAGGGTGGATCGCTTTCGATCATCGCCACAGCGCTCATCGATACCGGAAGCCGCATGGACGAGGTTATTTTTGAAGAGTTCAAGGGCACCGGTAACAGCGAAATCGTGCTCGACCGCAAGGTTTCCGACAAGCGCATCTTCCCGTCGCTCGATGTCGGCAAGTCAGGCACGCGCAAGGAAGAACTGCTCGTCGAAAAGGACAAGCTGTCGAAAATGTGGGTGCTGCGCCGTATCCTCATGCAGATGGGCACCGTCGACGCGATGGAGTTCCTGCTCGACAAGATCAAGGATTCGAAAACGAACGAAGATTTCTTCGATTCGATGAACCAATAATCGCGGCGCGGGTTAGGGCGATATGCTGGACTTTCTGATGCAGGCTGGCGCCCATGCCGGCGGATTTGGCGGACCCGCAGGGATGTGGGACGCCATCGTCTCCGATTTTTCGAACATCACTGAGCCTGCCGCCTTTGCGGCTTTCCTGCAGGTGCTGATGATCGACATCGTGCTCGCGGGCGACAATGCGATCGTTGTCGGTGCGCTCGCCGCAGGGCTTCCCGCCGATCAGCGCCGCAAGGTTATCATGATCGGCGTGCTGGCCGCGCTTGTCCTGCGCATCGCCTTCGCCCTCGTCGTGACCCAGCTGATGCAGATCGTCGGCCTGATTTTCGTCGGCGGCCTGCTGCTCGTGTGGGTTGCCTGGAAGATGTGGCGCGAGCTGCGCGAGGGCGCCCATTCGGCGGGTTCGCCCGAAATCGAGGGCGATGAACATTCGGGACTGAAGCCGGCGAAAAGCTTTGCCGGGGCCGCCTGGGCGGTCGCGGTCGCCGACGTCAGCATGAGCCTCGACAATGTGCTGGCTGTCGCCGGTGCAGCGCGCGATCACCCCGGAATCCTGATCGTTGGCCTGATCTTCGCGGTAGCGCTGATGGGTCTCGCAGCGAACATCATCGCCAAATATATCGAGCGCTATCGCTGGATGGCCTATGTCGGACTCGTGGTCATTCTCTATGTCGCGGTGAAGATGATCGTCGACGGTTGGGTCGACCCGAGTGTCGGCGTCGGGACGCTGTTCGGCTGAACCCAAGGCTTTGTATATGCCGCGCTTTGCGATAGCATGATTCTATAGGGGCGTGCTGACTAGCGAGGCGCATATGAAGAAGCTTGGACTGATCGTCGTGGCCGTTTCGATGTTTTCGAGTGCGACCGCATGCGCCGAGGAACCGGCTTCGACGAAGCCGACAGCAAACGTCCAGGTCTTCGATGTAACGACCGGATCGCGCCCGCACGACGTGGCACCCGCTCCGGACGGAAAGATCTGGTACACGGCGCAGCGTCAGGGCGCGCTTGGTATCCTCGATCCTGCGACCGGTGCGGTCGAACAGATTCCGCTCGGTCCCGATTCGGCGCCGCACGGCGTGATTCAGGGGCCCGACGGCATGGCCTGGATCACCGACGGCGGGCAGAATGCGATCGTCCGCTTCGACCCCGCAACGCGCAAGATCGACGTCTGGAAGCTTCCCGCGGACAGCGGCTACACCAATCTCAACACCGGCGCGTTCGACGGCAAGGGCGTGCATTGGTTTACCGGACAGAATGGCATCTATGGCCGGGTGTCGGCCTTGGACGGCAAGGTGACTATCTGGAAGGACCCGAAAGGGCGCGGCCCCTATGGCATCGCGACCGCCCCCGACGGCACCGTCTGGTATGTCTCGCTTGCGGGCAGCCACCTCGCGCGGATCGACAGCGAGGATGGCAGCATCGAAACGATCGAACCGCCGGCGCCGGGTGCTGGGCTGCGCCGTGTATGGGCCGACAGCAAGGGTGATCTGTGGGTAACCGGCTGGAATAGCGGCGAACTCTATCGCTATCGCCCCGCTGACAAGAGCTGGAAGACATGGAAGCTGCCGGGTGAGGCGCCCAAGGCCTATGCCGTCTATGTCGATGAGCGCGACCTTGTGTGGGTGAGCGATTTTGCTGCCAACGCCACGCTGGTGTTCGATCCTGCAGACGAGAGTTGGACCAGCTATGCGGGGAGCGCACCGGGAGCCAATGTTCGCCAGATACTCGGACGCCCGGGGCAGATATTCCTTCCCGAATCGGGCACCGACCGCATCATGGTGGTGACGACCGCCGAATGAGGACAATCGCAACGTTTTTCACGCTGTTGGCGGGTGGTGCCTGCTTCGCCGCTATGGCCATCGCTCAGACCCCCACTCCCCGCCCCGCAACGGGCGAGCGGGCGTTTCAGCGCTGCTACAGCTGCCATTCGCTCGACGCGACCGAGACGGGGCTTAGCGGTCCCAATCTCGACCGATTGATCGGAAAGCCGATCGCGGCCGATCGCAATTTTGCCTACTCGCCGGCATTCCGCGGCTTTGCCCGGCGCGAGAAGGTCTGGACGCGCCCCTTGCTCGATCAGTTTATAGCCGACCCCGAAAAACTCGTCCCGCATAACAGTATGAGCTATTTCGGAATGAAGGACGCCGAGCAAAGGCGCGCGCTCGTCGCCTATATTGCGGCGGACCGTTGAGGGTTTGGACGCCACGCGTCACGGCCAGCGGATTCGATTTGCTGGACAAATCAACCGACCGGTTTCAATCTTGGCATATGTCGGACGATGCCATGCTTCCAGTCGCCTTGATATTTGGTCGTGGCGAAGCCCTGAGCGTCGCGGCAATGCTCGATGCGGCCGGAATCATTGTCCATGTGGGCGGCGAACATTATACGAGCGTCACAGCCCATATCATCGCTGTGGGAGGGTTTCGTTTGACGGTCCCTGTCTGGCAGCATGCCGAAGCGGTCGCCGTTCTCACCGAGTTGGTGGCTATGCCCGAACCAGAGCCTTCCCCCGATCGCCATCGAGCATTGCGCAGGCTGCTCAAAGGCATCTTGATTGCATCCAGCGTAACGATGGCGCCATTTGTCGCCATCCACGGGGTCAAAATATTGCTGGCCATCCTGCTTTCGCCGTCGATCATGCTGCAAATTCCCGTCGATCCACGCGTGCGAGGGGAATATTTTCTCGCCTCCGACCGCGCTTGATTCATAAAGGTTGTGACCCGATCTAGGCAGCATGAGCATGCTACATATGACCCGCGTCGCGGTGGGATGTCCCGACTATGCCGCGCTCGCAGCACGGATTTCGGATCGTGCCGAGCGCGGCGAAGTCAGGCTCACGACGCGGTTTCGGCCGAAACGTGCCGATGAATTGATCGGCGGCTACCTTCATTTTATCGTTAGGCACCTGATCGTCGGCCGCGTCCGGATACTGCGCTTCGACGATCGGTCCGACGGTCGCGTCGATATCGTTTGCGCGGCGCGGCTCGAACGCGTCCATCCGCAGCCGAAACGCGCGCATCAGGGCTGGCGATATCTGGCCGAGAGCGACGCACCGCGGCCAGCGGGCGATGACAGCGGAATCGCCGACCTGCCGCCCGAACTCTATCGCGAGCTTGCGGAACTCAGCCTGATTTAGCCGCCTGCGCCGCAAGCATTCTTGCCATCGTCTCCCAGACCTTGTTGATCGCCTTCAGCGGTCGAACCATCACTTTGAAATCAGAGATTTTTCCGCTGTTGTCCCAACGGATGATGTCGACTCCATTGATCCGGATGCCGTCGATTTCGGTCTCGAATTCGAGCATCGCCTGGTCGCCATCGACGATTTCGCGCAAGTAACGAAAATTGTCTCCGCCGAGCACATGGCTTGCAGCGTGAAGATAGGCGAAGACGCTATCGCGTCCCTCCTGCGGCGTGTGGACCACCGGCGAATGAAATACAGCGTCGAGTGCGAGCAGGTCGCGCAGCGCCTGCGGATCGCCTCTGTCCTCCATATAGGCATGCCATGCGGTGAGACCGGCGTGGCCCGCGGTCGCACTCATCCGAGATGCTTTGCGAAAAATTCGCGCGTGCGGCGATCGGCGAGTTCGGCCGCGTCGTTGTCGCGCCGGTTGCCCTCGGTCACCGCGAACCCATGACCAAGTCCTTGATAATCGTGGAGAGTGACCTTTGGGTGCGAGTCGAGCGCTTCGTGCATCTTCGCCTGCGCCTCCGCGCTCACAAACTGGTCGTCGGTCGGGATATGGAGCATCAGGGGGTTGGCGATCGCGTGGCTTTCGCCGACCATCTGATCGATCATCACGCCATAATAGCCGACCGACGCGTCGATGTCGGTCCGTGCGGCAGCCAAATAGGCAAGCCGACCGCCCAGGCAGAAGCCGACGCATCCGGTCTTTGCGGCACCCTGTGTGCGCAGCCAGCGGATCGCCGCCTCGATATCCTTCACTCCGCCGTCCGGGTCGTACTGGCCAAAATAACCGAACGCCTCCTGCAACTGCTCCTCGACATCGGGGTCGAGTTCGATTCCGGGCGCGAAGCGCCAGAAAATGTCGGGTGCGATCGCCAGATAGCCCTCGGCCGCCCAGGCATCGCATTTTTCCCGGATTCCGGCGTTCACCCCGAAAATCTCCGGGATGACGACGATGCCGCGCGACGAATCGGCATCTGGGCGCGCGACATAGGCTGGGATGTCGCCCTCGCCGCCGAGCGCGGGGATGATGGTGTTCGTCGCGGACATGATGTCACTCCTCACTCTTGCCAATTGGGCGGGAAGGCGCAAAGCTAGCGATGCTGCGGGCGGTGCTCAAGCGGCATGGCAAATCGGGGCGGAGATGGCGCGATGAAATTCAATATCGAGATCGATTGCACTCCCGAAGAGGCACGACGGCTGGTTGGCCTCCCCGACCTGGAGCCGCTTCACGACATTTATCTCAGCCGAGTCAAGGAGTTGATGGCCAAGGGAATTACGCCCGACATGGTTCAAACGATGGTGAAAAGCTGGGTTCCGATGGGCGAATCGGGGCTGGGGTTGATCCAGTCGCTGCTCGGCCAGTTCGGCGGCCCGATGATGGGGGCGTCGGCGGCGAAGGCGGATAGCGACGACAAGCCGACGCGGGGACGCAAGAGCTGAGCGACACGGCCGCGACGGACACGATCTTTGCGCTGTCGAGCGGGATGCCGCCGGCGGCGATTGCGGTCGTGCGCATCAGCGGGCCGGCGGCGGCGAGCGCACTGACGTCGCTGAGCGGGCGGCTGCCGTCACCGCGCCGCGCTTCGCTCGCGCGGCTTTGCGATCCCGAGGGAAGGGCGCTCGATCAGGCACTGATGCTTTGGTTTCCCGGACCTGCGACCGCGACTGGCGAGGATCTGGCGGAACTGCATCTGCACGGCGGCCGCGCGGTGGTGGCGGCTGTAGAACGCGCACTTGCGGCGCTGCCGGGATTGCGTGCGGCGGCGCCGGGCGAGTTCACGCGGCGCGCTTTTGCGAATGGACGGATCGACCTCGCAGAGGCCGAAGGACTCGCCGACCTGCTCGCAGCTGAAACCGAAAGCCAGCGCGTGCAGGCGCTCGACATGGCGAGCGGGCATGTATCGCGCGCGATTGCGGGCTGGCAAGAGCAACTGCTCGCGCTGATGGCGGGGGCGGAGGCCGAGTTGAATTTTTCCGACGAGGATGATGTCGAAGTTTATGAAAGTGCCGCGGAGCGTCTGGTTGGCGGGATGGGGGGGCTGGCGGCGGAGTTGGGGGAGTGGCTGGCGCGGCCGGCGGCCGAGGTGATTGCCGACGGGTTGTCGGTGGTGATCGCGGGGCCGCCCAATGCCGGAAAATCGACGCTGATCAATGCCTTGGCACAGCGCGAGCTGGCGATCGTGTCGCCGCTGGCCGGGACGACGCGCGACGTGATTGAGACGCCGCTCGCGCTCGACGGGATCGCGATGCGCTTTTCGGACACCGCGGGCCTGCGCGGCGAAGGTGCCGATGTTGTCGAGGCGATCGGAATCGACCGCGCGCGCGCCGCGATCGAGGCGGCCGACATCGTCCTGTGGCTCGGCGCCCCGGACGAGGCGCCCGCACACCCGCGCACCATTTTGGTCGCGGCGCAGGCCGACCGCTGGCGCGGCGACGCCGCCGCCGAAGCGCGCGCCGCGCGCTGCGACCTCGCCGTGTCGGCAACAACGGGCGAGGGGATGGCGGCGCTGCACCGCCATATCGTCGAAATGGCGCGCACGCTGTTGCCGCGCGAGGGCGAGGCAGCGCTCCGCAAACGCCAGCGCGACGCACTTGCCGAAGCACGCGACTGGCTGACCGTCGAAAGCGGATCGCGCGAGGCGAGCGACCTGATCCTGCTGGCCGAACGGCTGCGCCTCGCTGGTGCCGCGCTCGACCGGATCACCGGGCGCGCCGGCGTCGAGGACATGCTCGATACCTTGTTCGGTCGTTTCTGCATCGGGAAATGATGTTCCACGTGAAACAGCGCGAGCGCCGCGCGGCGGTAGCTTTGGCGCGCGTCATCGGCTAAAGCGCGCCGCAATCATGCCCAATCGCGCACTTTATGATGTCATCGTCGTCGGCGGCGGCCACGCCGGGACCGAGGCGGCAGCCGCCGCCGCGCGGCTCGGCGCGCGCGTCGCGCTCGTCAGTTTCGACCCCGCGCTGATCGGGACAATGTCGTGCAACCCCGCGATCGGCGGCCTCGGCAAGGGGCATCTGATGCGCGAGGTCGACGCGCTCGACGGCTGGATGGCGCGCGCCGCCGACGCGGCGGCGATCCATTATCGCATGCTCAACGCATCGAAGGGCGCCGCCGTCCAGGGGCCGCGCGTGCAGGCCGACCGGGGTCTCTATCGCGAGGCGATCCAGGCGATGCTCGCGTCGGAGCCAGGGATCGAGGTGATCGCGGGAGAGGCGGCAGGGCTGCGCCTGTCGCCCGACGGCGCACGGGTCGAAGGGCTCGATCTTGCCGACGGCCGCGCGCTGACCGCCGCGTCGCTTGTGCTCGCCACGGGCACCTTCCTCGGCGGGCGGCTGTTCCGCGGCGAGGAACGGATGGAGGGCGGACGCATCGGCGAGGCCGGCGCGCACCGCCTTGCCGAACAGTTGCGCGGCGCAAGTTTGCCGATGGCGCGGCTCAAGACCGGGACGCCTCCGCGCCTCGACGGACGTACGATCGACTGGGCGCGGCTCGAGGAACAGCCTTCGGACGGCGGCGACTGGACCTGTTCCACGTGGAACAATCACCGCTCGGTGCCGCAGATTTTCTGCGCGATTACGCGCACGAACGCCGAATCGCACCGGATTATCGCCGACAATCTTCACCGGTCGCCGCTCTTTACCGGCGCCATCGGCGCCGCGGGACCGCGTTACTGCCCCTCGATCGAGGACAAGATCCACCGCTTTGCCGACCGCGACGGCCACCAGGTCTTCCTCGAGCCCGAGGGGCTCGATACGCATCTGGTCTATCCGAACGGCATTTCGACCTCGCTCCCTGCCGATGTTCAGCTCGCGATGCTCCGCACGATGGATGGCCTCGAACGGGTCGCGATGATCGTTCCGGGTTACGCGGTCGAGTATGACCATATCGATCCGCGCGCGCTCGACCGGACGTTGCAGGTCCGCGAAATCGCAGGCCTTTATTGCGCCGGGCAGATCAATGGCACGACCGGTTATGAAGAGGCGGCGGCGCAGGGCCTGATTGCCGGCGCGAATGCCGCGCTGAGCGTGGCGGGGCAGGGGCCGCTGATCCTCGACCGCGCGCAATCCTATATCGGGGTGATGGTCGACGATCTTGTCCTGCAGGGCGTCACCGAACCCTATCGCATGCTCACAGCGCGCGCCGAGTATCGGCTGCGGCTGCGCGCCGACAATGCCGCGACGCGGCTTACGCCATCGGGGGTCGCGCTGGGGCTGGTGCGCGGCGCCACCGCCGCGCAGTTCGCGGCGCGGCAGGCGATGCGCGAGCGTGCGGCCGCGCTGCTCGACGTTGCTGCGACCACCGCCGATTATGCCGCGCTGGGCCTGGCGCTTCCGGGCGACGGCGCGCCGCGCAAGCGCATCGACCTGCTGCGTTTTCCGGGCATGACGATCGACCGGCTGTCGGCGATTGCGCCCGAGCTGGGCGACATCGACGGCGCGATTCGCGCCGAAATCGCCGAAGATGCGCATTATGCGCCCTATGTCGCGCGGCACGACGCCGAGCTGAAAGCGCTGGCGGCGAATGAGGCGATCATCCTCGACCCAGCGCTCGATTATGCGGCGATCGGCGGATTGTCGCGCGAGATGGTCGAGCGGCTGTCGAAGGCGCGCCCCGAAACGCTGGGGCAGGCGTCGCGCGTCGATGGTGTGACGCCCGCTGCTCTCACCGCGATCCTCGTCCATAGCCGCCGGCGGGCGGCGTGATGGCGGTATCGGCCCTTCGATTTACCTCACACAAGGCCACGAAGGGGGCGGCGCATGACCGGACTGTCCTCGGCAAAGACGGATTTGTGGTCCGCGACGCTTTTAGGGTCCTGCTATGAGAAACTTTCCCGATGGGCCTGGCCGGCCCCGCTTCGCGCCCTTGCGCCCTTGCATGAGCGATGAAAAATCTCACGCAAAGGCGCAAAGGCTCGAAGATATTTTCGGGGGCCAGCAGGTTTGAACGGCTTGAATATATTGACGAATGAGGTCGAGGCCCGGGCGTGGATCGGGGAGGCGCTTGCGCCGACGCCCGAGCAATGGGGAAGGCTCGAGCGCTTCGCTGCGATGCTCGTCGAAGAGAATGCGCAGCAGAATCTGATCGCGGCGTCGACGATTCCGACGATCTGGGCGCGTCATATCGCCGACAGCGCGCAGTTGCTGGCGTTCGACAGGGACGGCGAGGGGCTCTGGATCGACCTGGGGAGCGGGCCGGGGTTGCCGGGGCTGGTCGTTGCGATCCTGTCGGAGCGGCCGATGCTGCTCGTCGAATCGCGGCGACGCCGCTGCGACTTTCTGCGCGCGGTGACGGCCGAACTGGGACTCGCGCATGTCGAGGTCGCCGAAGCGCGGCTCGAGACGCTCGATACGCGCGCGGCGGCGACGATCAGCGCGCGCGCTTTTGCTCCGCTCGACCGCCTGCTCGACTTATCCGCGCGTTTTTCCACCGAATCGACGCGCTGGCTGCTTCCCAAGGGCCGAAATGCGGTAAAGGAACTGGCATTGCTGCCGCCGGCATGGCAGACTCTGTTTCACGTGGAACAGAGCCGCACCGACGTCGACAGCCAGATATTGGTCGGCACAGGCCGGATCGGCAGCAAAAAAAGAGGGAAGCGATGATCCGTATCGCCGTGGCGAACCAGAAGGGGGGAGTCGGCAAGACGACGACCGCGATCAATCTGGCGACCGCGCTCGCGGCGACGGGGTGGCGGACGCTGATTATCGACCTCGATCCGCAAGGCAATGCCTCGACCGGGCTGGGAATCAGCAAGGCGCAACGCGATTGTTCGAGCTACGAGCTGCTGCGCGGCGACGCGACGCTCGGCGAATGCACCGTGCCGACCGCGGTACCGCGCCTCGATATCGTTCCCGCGACGGTCGACCTGTCGGGCGCCGAGATCGAGCTTGTCGAATTTTCCGACCGGCTGCACCGGCTGCAATCCGCGCTCGCGAGCGCCGAAGCGGGTCAGTGGGACATCTGCCTGATCGATTGCCCGCCGTCGCTCGGCATGCTCACGCTCAACGCGCTGATTGCGGCCGAATCGCTGATCGTGCCGTTGCAGTGCGAATTTTTTGCGCTCGAAGGGCTGAGCCAGCTGCTCACCACGGTCGAGCGCGTGCGCGGCCGCTTCAATCCGCAACTGATGATCCTCGGCGTCGCGCTGACGATGTTCGACCGCCGCAACCGGTTGACCGATCAGGTGTCCGACGATGTCCGCGAATGCCTGGGGCCCGTGGTCTTCGATACGGTAATTCCGCGCAATGTGCGGCTGTCGGAGGCGCCGAGCCACGGGCTTCCGGCGCTGATCTACGATCACCGCTGTCCCGGGTCGATGGCCTATATCGCGCTCGCGCGCGAGCTTATCGGCCGCCTCCCGAACGTCCGCAAGGCCGCTTAAATGTCTGATTCAAGTGATGAAAATGCCGCTCCAACGCCGCGCAAGCGCCCGTCGGGCCTCGGCCGCGGGCTGAACGCGCTGTTCGGCGACGCCGCGGTCGAATCGCCGGTGCTTGCGAGCGCCGGCGGCGCGGCACGGCCGGCGCCGGTCGATGGCGACGCTGTCCAGCATATCGCGCTCGGCGCAATTCGTCCGCTTCCCGGGCAGCCGCGCCGCCATTTCGACGAGGCCGCGATTGCCGAACTGTCCGAATCGATCGCCGCGCGCGGGCTGCTTCAGCCGATCATCGTCCGCCGCGCCCCCGACGGGCAGGGGTATCAACTGGTCGCGGGCGAGCGCCGCTGGCGCGCCGCGCAGCGCGCCGGGCTGCACCAGATCCCGACGCTCGTGCGCGAACTCGACGATGCCGCGACCTACGAGATTGCGCTCGTCGAGAATATCCAGCGCGAGGACCTGAATGCGATCGAAGAGGCGGTCGCCTATCGCCGCCTGATCGAGGATTATGGGCATAGCCAGGAAGCGCTGGCGAAACTCGTCGGAAAGTCGCGCAGCCACGTCGCCAATTTGATGCGCCTGCTCGACCTGCCGCCGACGGTGCGCGCGATGGTCGCCGACGGATCGCTCGCAATGGGGCATGCGCGCGCGCTGATCGGCGCCGACGAGGCCGAAACGCTCGCGCGGCGCGTCGTCAAGGAGGGATTGTCGGTGCGCGCGGTCGAATCGCTCGTGCGCGACAGCCGCGCGCCGCGCAAGTCAGCCGGCGATGCGGCGCCTTCGTCGGGGCGCGATCCCGACATTGTCGCGGTCGAGCGGCACCTGTCCGAGTTGCTCGGGATCGGCACGGCGATCCAATATGCCGGCGGCGGCAAGGGCACGCTGACGCTGAAATTCGCATCGCTCGACCAGCTCGACATGATCTGCCAGAGGTTGTCGGGCGAAGGAATCTAGGGTCCTGACCCTGGGCGCGGCAGCGAATGCCGGGGCGCGGCGCCCTAACGCGCCCGAATGCCGTAATCGATCCGGATCCGGACCCAGCTGCCCACCTGAGGCCGCCCGCGAATGCGCGCCGGTCGTACCCTGAACTGCCATGCCGCCGCGAGGACGGCGCGGGTGATCTGCGATCCGTTGGGATATTCGTCGAGCCCGACGCAATCCTCGACGCGGTAATCGGGCGCGGTGCGGCATGCGATAAGCCCCCAGCCGGGGCCGCTCGCGGTCGACAGAAAACCGCGCAGTTCCGCGTCAGTGGGCTCGCGATACCAGGAGGCGGCGTAGAGCGGTTCGCCATTGGGCGCCGTTCCGACCCGCTCCGAATCGCGCGCGGCGGGGGAGCCGCCGCGGTCGGGGGGGCCGTAAACCGCGCCGACGGGCGGACGGACGCCGATCGGGGGGGCTTTGGGCGAAGGCAGCGGTTCGACGGGGATCGGCGGGGGTGGGGCGGGCTGCGGCTCGGGCATCCGCACCGGCTGCGGTTCGACCATGTCGGGTTCGGTCGGGACGGGCTGTTCGGCGGCAGGCACGCTTTCCGAGCGGCTCGATTGCGCCTCGTCCACGGACTCCTGCGGCGCGCTGATCGTCACGACGCTGATCGGTTGCAGCTTTTCGTCGGTTGGCAGTTGCGGGCCAAAGGCGAGCAGCATCAGAAGCAGCAGCGCCGTGATCAGGACGGCGAGGCTTATCGCAAAGGTGCGGCGCCCCGCCCCGATGCTGAGAAGTTCGACATAGGGGGTGGCGGAAGCGCGGCTCAGCTGGGGCAATCTTTGATGATGTCCGCTGGCCCGGATGCCAGATGCGACAGGTCGCGGAATACGGGCGCGCCCGATGTTTTACAAGTATCTGCCCGCAAGCGCGCGCCGAACGGCCCCGCGAAAGCGCCGCCTCAGGCGGGACGGAAATCGAGCGCGACGCCGTTCATGCAATAGCGCTTGCCCGTCGGCTTCGGTCCGTCGTTGAAAACATGGCCCAAATGCCCGCCGCAGCGCTTGCAATGCACCTCGGTGCGCGGATAGCCGAGGTCATAGTCGGTGCCGGTGCCGATCGCGCCCTTCAATGGCGCCCAGAAGCTGGGCCAGCCGGTGCGGCTGTCATATTTGGTCCTGCTCGAATAGAGCGGCAGCGCGCACCCCGCGCAGACAAAGGTTCCGGCGCGTTTTTCGCCGTCGAGCGGGCTCGAATAAGGGCGCTCGGTGGCCGCCTCGCGCAGCACGCGAAACTCCATCGGGGTCAGCCGCTTGCGCCATTCGGCCTCGCTCAGCCGCCAGCCGGGCGCCGCCTGCGGGCGCGAACCCGATTTGGCGAACAGCATCGGCGCGCCGATCAGCGCGCCGCCGAGGGCGAGTCCGGACAATATATAGCGGCGTTCGATCATGTCGGGCTTTCTCATTGCCCCTTGTTCGGTGGCGACGCCCGCCCGGTTTCAGCGCGCGTCAGTATTTTTCGAGCGTGACGTTCATGTGGCGATAGCCGTGGACGAAGCTGGCGTGGACGCGCTCGGGCTCGGCCTCGACATTCACGCGGAGGCGGCGGCGCTGCATTTCGGAAATCAGCGTCGTCAGCTGAAGCTCGGCGACGCGCGCGCCGACGCAGCGGTGGATGCCGTAACCGAAGGCGAGGTGGCGGCGCGCATTTTCGCGGTCGACGATGATGCGGTCGCCGTCGGGAAAGACGCTCTCGTCGCGGTTCGCCGAGGCGTACCAGAGCGCGATCTTGTCGCGCGCCCTGATCTGCTGGCCGAACAGCTCGGTATCCTCCATCGCGGTGCGGCGCATGTGCGCGAGGGGGGTCTGCCAGCGGATAATCTCGTGCATCGCATTGACCGCGAGTTCGGGATCGTGGTTCGATTCGAGCTTCGCGCGCTCGTCGGGGAAGCGATGGAGGCCATAGGCATAGGCCGACATCGAATTGCGCGTCGTGTCGTTGCCGCCGACGATGAGCAGGATGAGGTTGCCCATGAATTCCTCATGGCTCATGTGGCTCATCGCGTCCGACTGGAGCATGATCGAGATCAGGTCGTGCTTGCCGGGATTCTTGGCCTTGTGATCCCATAACTCCTTGAAAGCAGCGCCCATTTCATAGGCGGTCGCGAGCCGCGCCTGGCGCTCCTCGACCGTGCCGAAGCTTTCGATATCGCCGAGGCGGTCGGACCAGCCGGTGAGCTTGTGCCGGTCGGCCCAGGGAAAGTCGAAGAGGATCGCGAGCATGTCGGTCGTGAGTTCGATCGACACTTTTTCGACCCAGTCGAACGTTTCGCCGACGGGCAGCGTGTCGAGAAGGTCGCTCGTGCGCTGATGCGTGTCGGCGCGCATCCGTTCGATTTCGGAGGGGCCGAAGGCGGGCGCGACGGTGCGCCGCTGCGCGGTGTGCTGCGGCGGGTCCATCGCGATGAACATCGGCATCGGGACCTCGCCCTCTTTCAGATGGTCGACCCCGTCGCCGGCGACGGTGATGCCGCCATATTGCCACGACGAGGAGAATATCTTGGGCAGCGCCTCGACATGCTGGATCGGCTTGTAGGTCGTGACCGACCAATAGGGGCCGAACTTCGAATCCTCGCAATAATAGATCGGCGATTCGGTGCGCAGCTGGCGCATCGGCTCCTGCCAGCGATCCTCGCTCCACAGCTCGGCGCGGCTGACGTCGAGCGGATTGGCGGCGGCAGCGGGGGATTCGCGAACGACGGTGGCCATGGGGCAGCTCCTCTCTTGGCCGTCTGATGCGGCCCGATCAGTTGCAGAATGCCACTATTAACAGCTTTGTCAACGAAGCGCTGGCGAATCGCCCTGCGCGCGCGCCGTGCCGCGCCAGAATTTCCACCCACCGCCGCCGCTGAGCACGCCCGAGCGGAAGAGGCGGACCGAGAGGAGGATGACGAGTCCGACCCACAGCGCCTGCCAGCCGAGCGCGAGCAGGTGGACCGCGTGGTCGCCGTCGGTCGCGGCGCGCGCCGCCATCGCGAGCGGCGACGAGAAGGGGAATATCTGCGCGACGGTCGCGAGCGTCGTGCCGGGCGCGCTCGCCGCGGCCGCCGACAGGCTGAACATGCCGACCTGGAAAATGGTGATCGGCAGGCTGAGCATCTGGATTTCGCGCACCGTCCCCGCCTGTGCGCCGACGCCGAGGAACACCGCGCCGAGCAACAGGAATTCCATGACGAAATAGGCAAAGCAGATGGCGATGAAGAAAGCCCAGCCGGTTGCAGGGGCGGCACCGAGCGCGGCTGCGGCCGGACTCGCCGCATTGGCAGCCGCGACTGCCGCGGGGTCCATCTGCGTCGCGGCGATGAAACCGCCGCCGACCGCCATCGCCGACCAGAAAGCGATGAAAAGGATCGCGACGCCGAGCAGGCCGAGCAGCTTGCCGAGAAAGACGCTTTCGAGCGGCACGGCCGCCGCCAGTATCTCTATGACCTTGTTGCCTTTTTCTTCGGCGAGCATCCCCACTGCCTGTCCCGCGAGGAGCAGGGTGAGGAGGAAGATGGTGAAGACCGCGCCAAAGCCCATCGATTGCTGCGCCGCGACGCTGGTGCCGCCGGTCGCGACGCTTTCGAAGCGCGCTTCGACCGGGGCGACCGTCCCCGCGGCGCGGTCGCGCATCGCGGCGTCGGCGAGCAGCGCGAGATAGCGCCCCGAGCGGCTGCCCGCTTCCTGCTCGACGATCGCGGGTGCGGCAAGCGGGCCTTGCATCACCGCATAGGTGTCGCTTCCCTTTTCGCGCATCACCGCGCGCGGGTCGTCGCCGGGGGCGGCGACACGGATGAGCAGCGTCGGCGGGGCGCCGCGTCCCGCGAGCGCGGCGCGCAGCCGCTGGTCGGCGCTGCGCAGCGCCTCGATATCGGCGGCGTCGGCCAGCGCGACGATGCGTCCCGCGCCGCGCGCGCTGTCGGCGAGCTGCGACGCGCCGAGCCCGCCGATCGCGCCGAGGCCGATCATGAACAGCGGCGCGAGGAGGAAAAGGAGGAAGGTCGGCGTTGCGACGATCGAAAGAAAGTCGCGCCGCGCGATAACGAGCATGTTGCGGACGAAATGATTCATGCCGCTGCCTCCTCGACCGCGTCGCTCGTTGCGTCGGCGTCGAAGGCGGCGTCGACCTGCCGCACGATATGGACGAAGGCATCGTGCAATCCGGGGCGCGCGATCGACAGCCCGGCGACGCCGAACCCGCTCGCGGTGATGCGCGCGAGCAGCGGCTCGATCGCCGTGTCGTCGACGGGAAAATACCAGGCGTCGCCGCGCCGCTCGGCGCCCGCGGGGAGCAGAGCGGCGATGGCGTCGGCGTCGGCGTCGCCGCGCGGCGTATAGCGCACCTGCATCGGCAGCAGCGCGCGCGCGTCGTCGACACTGCCCTCGAAGCGGCGCTGCGACCGTGCGATGATCGCGATCCGGTCGCACAGCCTCTCGGCATGCGCCATGACATGCGTCGAAAAGAGGATCGTCGCGCCGCGGTCGCGCTCGCGCCGGACGAGCATTTCGAGCCGTTCCTGGTTGACGGGGTCGAGCCCCGAAAAAGGCTCGTCGAGGACGATAAGGTCGGGCGCGTGGACGATCGACCCGATGAGCTGGATCATCTGCGCCATGCCTTTCGACATCTTGCGGATCTTTTCGTCGACGACGCGTTCGAGCCCGAGTTCGCCCATGAAGGCGGCGGCGCGGCGGCGCCCCTCGCGCCAGTCGAGCCCGCGCAGCGCGCCCATGAAGGCGATCGCCTCGCGCGCCTTCATCCCGGGATAAAGGCCCCGTTCTTCGGGCAGATAGCCGATGCGGTGGCGCACGGCGCGCGGCGCGTGGCCGCCAAGCAGGCGGCTTTGGCCCGCGTCGGGGTCGATGATGCCGAGCGTCATGCGCAGGCTCGTCGTCTTGCCCGCGCCATTGGGGCCGAGCACGCCATAGATGCTGCCCGATGGAACCTGCAACGAGACGCCGTCGACCGCCTTGAATCCGCCGAAATCTTTCGAGAGGCCGGTCGCCTCGACGCTATAGTCGGTCAAAAGCTGGTCCCCGTGCTGACATATCCCGACCTATGGCATGGACGGGTGCTTGCCGTATAGAGCGCCGATGGTTTCCGAAGCCTTGCCTTCCCTCGAACAGCGCCTCGAAGCCGCCGCGCGCGCGCACGGGTTCGTCGCCTTCGGGATCGCGGGGGCCGATTCCGCGCCGCAAACGGCGACGCGGCTGCGCGAATGGCTTGCCGATGGATGCCACGGCGACATGATCTGGATGGAGAGCCGCGCCGCGCAGCGCGGATCGCCCAAGGGGCTGTGGCCCGAGGTCAAATCGGTGATTGCGCTCGGGATGAGCTATGCGCCCGCGACCGACCCGCTCGCGCTCGCCGGTCATCGCGACCGCGGGCGCATTTCGGTCTATGCGCAGGGCGCGGACTATCATGACGTCGTCAAAAAGGCGCTCAAGGCAACCGCACGCTGGCTCGTCGCCGAGGTTCCCGATGCCGAGGTCAAGGTCTTCGTCGACACCGCGCCGGTGATGGAAAAGCCGCTCGCCGCCGCCGCGGGGCTCGGCTGGCAGGGCAAGCATACGAACATGGTCAGCCGCGAACATGGCAGCTGGCTGTTCCTCGGCGCGATCTATACCACGCTCGATCTCGTCCCGAGCACGCCGGGGCGAGACCGCTGCGGCAGTTGCGCCGCGTGCCAGGACGCGTGCCCGACGAACGCCTTTCCCGCGCCCTATCGCCTCGATGCGCGGCGCTGCATCTCCTATCTCACGATCGAGCATGACGGGCCGATCCCGGTCGAGCATCGCCGCGCGATCGGCAATCGCATCTATGGCTGCGACGATTGCCTTGCGGTGTGCCCGTGGAACAAATTTGCAAGCACGGCGCAGGCGCACCGCGCCTTCCTGCCGCGCGCCGAGCTTGCGGCGCCGTCGCTGGCGGGGCTGCTCGCGCTCGACGACGCCGATTTCCGCCGCGTCTTTGCGGGATCGCCGATCAAGCGGATCGGGCGCAACCGCATGGTCCGCAACGCCGCAATCGCGGCGGGAAACAGCGGCGATGCAGGATTTACCAAGATTCTCAATGCGTTGGCGAACGACGAATCGCCGATGGTCGCCGACGCGGCGCGCTGGGCGCTCGCCGAACTGGCGTCATGACGCCGCGCTAGCGGCGCAGTGTCTCGGCGCAGCTGTCGACTTCGGCGTTGCGGCCATCGGGGGTGCGCGCGTCGGCGTGCGTTGCGACCGCCTGTGCCCCGGTGCGCGGCGCATAGAAATAGACGTCGAGAATGCAGCTCGACCCCGCAAATTGCAGCTTGCGCCCGCCGCCCTCGCTGACGTCGAGCCGCGGCTTGCCGAACATCCGTCCCACCGCATCGGCGCTGTTGCCGAGCAGCCGGTTGTGCTGGACCGGTTGCGCGGCGACGGGCGGAGCGGTCGCTGCCGGGGGGCGATAAACCTGCGGGATCGCGCTGCCGGCGCATCCGGCGAGCAGTGCCGCAAGCGGCAGGAGGGCGAGCGGGCGCAGGGTCATGGCACATCCTCGATCGGGCCGGTGCGGCCGAGATGGAACAGGTGGACCGCCATAGCCGCGCCGACGATGGGCGCCAACAGATTGGCGACGGGGACCAGAAAGGCTGCGGCGGACAGCGCGCCGAGCGACCAGCGCGCCCGCCGCGACAGGGGCATGCTGGCCGGATGGCGCGCGCGCACCATCGCCTCGAGATCGCGGCCGAGCAGGACCGCGTTGATCGCAAAGGCGAGGAGCGGCGCGCCGACGCCTGTGAAGATGAGCGCGATATAGAATGGCAGCGCGACGAGGTTCACCGCGACGACCCGCCCGGCCGAGGCGAGCCCGAGCCTTGCGCTCGACGCAAGGCTGACCGGAACCGCGCGGTCGGCGGCGGCGGGATAGTGGCGCCGCTCGACCGCGGCGACGATGCCGTCGGCGAACAGGCCGATGACGAGGATCGCGACCGCGCGAAAGAGCAGCCACGCGCCCGCGACGAGCAGGAGCGCGACCAGCACCCCCGCCATGTCGGCTTCGCGCGAGCCGAGCCATTGCCAATGGACGAGCGCCCAGCGCGCCGCCGCGACAATCGCCGCGCCCGCCGCGACGAAGACGAGCAGCGTGAGCGCGAGGCTCTGCGCCAGGATCGCGAGCACGCGCCGGTTGGGGAGGTCGCCGAGGGCGAGCGACAGGGCGTGGAGCGCGCGGGTCATGCGCTTCGTTGGCGCGCCGGGCGGCGCCGCGTCAAGCGCTGCGCTTGCCTTGCGGCGCCCCGCCCCCTAAAGGCGCGCGCAACTCCCGCATCCGGACACAGGAATTTTCATGGCCTCCACCGCCCGTTTCGACGTTGTCGCCATCGGCAATGCCATCGTCGACGTCATCGCCCGCGCCGACGATGCGCTGATCACCGCCGAAGGGCTGACCAAGGGGTCGATGCGCCTGATCGACGCCGACGAGGCGACGCGCCTTTATGCCGCAATGGGTCCGGCGGTCGAAATGTCGGGCGGGTCGGCGGCGAACACGCTGGCCGGGATGGCGGCGCTCGGGCGGCGCTGCGCGTTCATCGGGCAGGTCGCCGACGACCAGCTCGGCCATGTCTTCACGCACGACCTGCGCGCGCTCGGCGTCGCCTATGATACGCCCGCGCTCAAGGAAGGCGCGCCGACCGCGCGCTGCCTGATCCTCGTCACGCCCGACGGCCAGCGCACGATGAACACCTTTCTCGGCGCGAGCCACCTGCTCGAACAGGCGATGATCGACGAGGACGTGATCGCGGCGTCGGATATCCTCTATCTCGAGGGGTATCTGTGGGATCCGCCGCTGTCGCGTGCGGCGATGCGCCGCGCGATCGACGTGTCGCGCGCGGCGGGCCGCAAGGTCGCGTTCACCCTTTCGGACGCCTTCATCATCGACCGCCACGGCGAGGATTTCCGCGCGCTGATCGCCGAAGGGCTGTTCGACATCCTGTTCGCGAACGAGGTCGAGATCATGGCGCTCGCGAACGAGCAGGATTTCGAGGCGGCGGTCGCGAAGATTGCTCCGAAAGTGCCGTTGCTTGTCGTGACACGCAGCGAAAAGGGCGCGATCGCGGTCGAGGGCGGCATCCGCACCGAAGTCGGCGCCGAGCCGATCGACGAGGTCGTCGATACGACGGGCGCGGGCGACCTGTTCGCGGCCGGATTCCTCGCGGGCCTCGCCGAAGCGCGCCCGGTTGCCGAATGCCTGACGATGGGCGCGGTGTGCGCGCGCGAAATCATCGCGCAGATCGGCCCGCGCGCACAAAGCGACCTCAACGCCAAGGTCGCCGCGCGGCTCGGTTAGGAACCTTCGGCCCGCGTCGTGCGTCCTATCGCCCAACAGCATAGGAGGCATAAGCATGGCCGATGAAATTCACACGACGCGCAATCCCGACGGGACGACGCACACCACGACGGTCGTCGATCGCGAACCGCGCCGCGGCGGCGGGCTGGGCATGGCGATCATCGCGCTGGTCGCGCTTGCGGTCGCCGTCTTCGTCGCGTTCCAGTTCCTCGGCAACGAGCAGGCCGAAACCGGCGCAATCACCGAAGCCGCGCAAAAGGTGGGCGACGCCGCGCAGGATGTCGGCAATGCGGCGCAGGACGCCGTGAATAACGACTAGGCCTGGGTTGCCGGTGCTGCGGCGTCGGGATGCTTGCGGAACAGCGCGCGGTCGGCGGGGCCGAAGCCGCGCGTCCAGATGAGCCAGGCATAGATACCGAGGATGACGGGGACGCCGATCAGCAGCTCGGCCCATTCGGGAAGCTGCGTCGCGCCCCAGCCGAGCACCGCCGCGCCGCCGGTCGCCCAGAACAGCGCCCAGCGCAGGCTGTTCACCGGCGCGCCGAGGATCCGCGACAGCAGCCGCGCCTTGACGAGCGAGGCAAAGCCGAGTGCCAGCATCAGCGCGAGCGCGACGGCGCCAGCATAATAGATCGGGTGAAGCCCCATCGACTGCGCGAGCAGGATCAGCCCGACGCTGAGGACCGCCTGCAGCGCGAGCGTCGCGAGGCTGATGAGCAGGTTGCGGTGGCGCGCGACATAGACGAGCGCGGCTTCGCTGACGACCGCGGTCGCCGCCACGACCTCGGCGGCGAGCAGGAAGGCGAGCGCGCCGGTACCGCTGACGAATTCGGGGCCGACGAGCCCCATCACCGCCTCGCCCGGAATGCCGAGCGCGAGCGCGACGCCCGCCTGCGCGGCGATAATCCAGAAGCCGACCTGGCTGACCTGTGCCGCCACGGCGCCAAGCCGGTTTTCCGCCAGGTTCCGCGTGATCACGGGGCCGAGGATCGGCTCGAAGCTTGTCTTGAGTTTCTGTGGCAGCGAGGCGACCTGCTGCGCCATGTAATAGATGCCGTAAATCGCCGGCGAGGTGAACTGGCCGAGGATGAAGAGGTCGAGCCGGCGCGTCCCCCATTCGATCGCATCGGCGGCGGCGAGCGGCGCGTTGCGCCGCGCAACCCTGATCAGCGTTGCGGGGTGCGGCTGCCACCCGCGCGGGGCGCCATAATGGCCGATCATCGGGACGAGTGCGGTCAGAAAGGCCGCGATCATCGCTGTGGCGTAGGACAGCATCAGCCCGTCGCGAACCGACACGTACCAGAATCCGGCTGCCGCGGCGCTGATCACCCACGGCTCGACGACCGCGCGCGCACGCACCGTCGCGCCGATGTCAAAGCGATAGGCGCAGGCGGCGAGCGCAATCTCGGTCCCTGCGATCGCAAAGACGAGCAGCGCCATCCAGCGGTCGGCTCCCGCGACGTCGCCCGCCGGGAACATGACCTGTGGAAGAAGAAAGAGGAAGGTCGAGCCTGCGGCGGAGGCGAGAAAGGCGACGAACATGCCGTCCCACACGACCATGCGGTGATCGGCGCCCGGCGCGCTCAACTGCTCGGCGAGACCGCGCTTGAGGCCCAAAGTGGCGAGCTGCGCGACGAGTTCGATGACGAGGACGGCAAAGGCGAAGCGCCCGACCGCTTCGGGCCCGTACCAGCGCCCGGCCACATAGAGAAAGGGCAGGCGCGCGACGAGGCGCAGCACGAATCCGAAGAAATTGGTGCGTCCGCCCTTGGCGAGCGCGGCGGCATCGGCATCGCGCAACTCGGCGTCGGGGCGATGCGCCGAATCGGGCGTGCGCGCGGTTCCGCTGTCGGTCTGGCTCAAGCCCCGCGCCCCTTCTGTTCGTCCCCTGCGCCGGGTTTAGCGCGGCGCGGGGAGGCAGGCAATTGCAAGCGGTCGCTCATCGCCCCTCGGGTCGCAGCGGTCGGCTGAGCAGCGCCTGAATGGCGTCGGCGATGCGGGTCTCGCCCGCGACGAGGCGCGCCACCGCATCGGTAATCGGCATGTCGATACCGTCGGCGCGGGCGGCGGCGGCGATGACCGGCGCGCTGAAGGCGCCTTCGGCGACCGAACGGCGGTCGGACATCAGCGAGGCGGCGGATTCGCCGCGCCCCAGCCCTTCGCCAAGCGCGAAATTGCGCGAATTGGACGAGGTGCAGGTGAGGACAAGGTCGCCAAGCCCCGCGAGTCCGGCGAGCGTTTCGGCATGCGCGCCGCGCGCGAGGCCGAAGCGCGTCATCTCGGCAAAACCCCGGCTGATCAGCGCGGCGCGCGCATTGAGGCCGAGCCCCGCGCCCTCGACGATGCCGCAGGCGATGGCGAGGACATTCTTGATCGCGCCGCCGATCTCGGCGCCGATCATGTCGTGCGAAACATAGGGGCGGAAATGCTGCCGCGCGATCGCGCGAGCGAGCGCGTCGGCAACGCCGGCGTCCTCGGCCGCGAGCGTGATCGCCGTGGGCAGCCCCGCCGCAACCTCCTTGGCAAAGGTCGGCCCGGCGAGCACGGCGAGCGGCCTGCCGGGGCAGAGCGCGCGCGCAATATCGATGGGAAAGGCGAAGCTCTCCGCCTCCATCCCCTTGCTGCACAGGATGAGCGGGGCGTCGCCTGCGGGGAGATTGGCAAGCACGCCGCGCATGAAGGGAACGGGCACGACAATGAGCAGCGCGTCGCACGATGCAAGATCGGCAAGCGAGTCGGTCGCGGCAATCGACGGCGAAAGCCTGGCATTCGGAAGGAAAAGCGGATTGGCGTGATCGGCGTTGACCGCGGCGACAACCTCGGCCTCGCGCGCCCAGAGCCGCACGGGGGCGCCGTCGGCGGCGAGGAGCTGCGCGAGCGCCGTGCCCCACGCACCCGCGCCGACGACGCCGAAATGCGCAGGTGACGACGTCATGCTGTCATCGGTCATGCTTTGACTCCGGCACCGCGCACGGCTTCGGCCGCGGGATCGAGCGGCCAGCGCGGGCGCGCCGCCGTGTCGAGGGGATCGGTGAGCCCTGCGGCGAAACGCTCGGCGCCCGCCCACGCGATCATCGCGCCATTGTCGGTGCACAGCCACAGCGGCGGCGCGACAAAGGGCTTGCCGAACTCGCCCGCGAGCGCGGTAAGCGCGGTACGGATCGCGCCATTGGCGGCAACGCCCCCCGCGACGACAAAGGCGGTTGCCTGCGGGCAGGCCGCGAGCGCGATGCGGCTTCGGTCGACGAGGCAATCGACCACCGCGGCCTGGAAGGAGGCGGCGAGATCGGGCGTGGCGTGCGCTCCGCTGGCCGCCGCGCGCGCGACCGCGCTCTTGAGCCCTGCGAAGGAGAAATGCGGCTCGTCGCTGCCAACGAGCGGGCGCGGCAGCGCGACGGCGCGCGGATCGCCCTCGGCGGCAATATGTTCGACCGCGGGCCCGCCCGGATAGCCGAGCCCGAGAAGTTTCGCTGTCTTGTCAAAGGCTTCGCCTGCCGCGTCGTCGATCGTCGTGGCGAGGCGGCGATAGGCGCCCACCCCCTCGACGAGCAGCAGCTGGCAGTGACCGCCCGAGACGAGCAGCAGCAGGTAGGGAAAGCTGAGGTCGGGTTCGACGAGTCGCGGGCTGAGCGCATGGCCTTCGAGATGATTGACCGCGACGAGCGGCTTGCCCGCCGCATGCGCGAGCGCCTTTCCGGTGACGAGGCCGACCATGACGCCGCCGATCAGCCCGGGGCCGGCGGTCGCCGCGATCGCGTCGACATCGGATAGCACGACGCCCGCGTCGGCGAGCACCTGCTCGACGAGCGGCGCGAGGCGGTCGACGTGCGCGCGCGCGGCGATTTCGGGAACGACGCCGCCATAGGGGCGATGCTCGGCCTCCTGCCCCGCGACGCGATGCGCCAAAATGGCCCGGTCACTGGTGACGAGCGCGGCCGCGGTTTCGTCGCAGCTCGATTCGAGGCCGAGGATCAGAGTCATAATATTACGCTTCCCTTTACCCGCCCCTTTATCGGCAGGGCAAGCCACGCTAGCAGCGGCACGATGACCATGCTTCCGACGCCCGACCACCCGCTTCGCATCGGCACGCGCGCCTCGCCGCTCGCGATGGCGCAGGCGCATATGGCGGTTGCCGCGCTGATTGCGAGTCACGGGCTCGATCCGCAGGCGCTCGAAATCGTGCCGGTCACCGCGACGGGCGACAAGATCCAGGACCGCGCGCTCGCCGAGGTCGGCGGCAAGGCGCTGTGGACGCGCGAACTGGACGCGATGCTCGACGCGGGCGTGATCGATGTCGCGGTGCACAGCCTCAAGGATGTCGAGACGATCCGCGATCCGCGCTTTCACGTCGCGGCGATGCTCGAGCGCGCCGATCCGCGCGACCGGCTTGTCGTGCGTGACGGGCTGGAAGCGCAGACGATCGCCGACCTGCCGCAGGGTGCGCGGCTGGGGACGAGCAGCCCGCGCCGCGCCGCGCAGGTCAAAAAGCTTCGGCCCGACCTCGAAACGCCGCTGCTGCGCGGCAATGTGGCGACGCGCCTCGCCAAGCTGAACAGCGGCGACTGCGATGCGACCCTGCTTGCGGCGGCGGGTCTCGACCGGCTCGGGATGCACGACGTCGGCTTTGCCCAATCGGCCGAGATCCTGCTCCCCGCGGCGTCGCAGGGCGCGATCGGGATCGAGTGCCGCGCCGACGATGCCGCGACGCGCGCGCTGGTTGCTGCGGTCGACCATGAACCGACGCATCGCGCCGTCGCCGCCGAACGCGCGCTGCTCGCGGCGCTCGGCGGCGATTGCCGCTCGCCGGTGGCGGCCCATGCGATGTGGCAGGACGACGGGCGCCTGCGGCTTTTCGCCGAAATATTCTCGGAAGACGGGGCCGATCATATTGGCGGTGCGACCTTCGTGTCTGACTCCGCCGACGCCGAGGCTTTGGGGCACCGCCTGCTGGCGCAGGCGCCCGCGTCGGTAAAGCGCCTTTTCACGGTATGATGGCCGCGATTCCGCTCGTTGTCGTGCGTCCCGACCCCGGCGGCGCGCAGACGGTGGAGCGCGCTGCGGCCATGGGGCTCGACGTGCGGCACATGCCCCTGTTCGCCGCGCATCCACTCGACTGGATGCCGCCCGATCCCGCCGATTTCGACGCGCTGATGCTGACCAGCGCACAGGCGCCGCGCTTGGCGGGACCGGGGATTGCTGCGTTTGCGGGCCTGCCCGTATTTGCCGTCGGCGATGCGACCGCCGCCGCGGCGCGTGCGGCGGGGCTGGCCGTGACCGCAATCGGCCCGGGCGACGGGCAGGGGCTTCTTGACGCGATGACGTCACAGAATTTTACAAGGATTCTATGGCTTTGCGGGCGCGAACGGTCGTCGTTCGATGCGCGCGGCGCCGCGCTCACCGCGCTTGCGGTCTATGCGGTCGACCCGGTCGATCCCCCCGCCGAATGGAGCGCGCTGGTTGCCGGGCCGGCGGTGATGATGGTGCATTCGTCACGGGCGGCTGCCCGGCTGTCCGACCTGGTGGGGCCGGAACGTAAGCATCTGATCTTGCTTGCGATAAGTGCCGCCGCTGCGGACGCTGCGGGCGCCGGTTGGGCCGGATTGGCAATTTCTCCTCGCCCCGACGACGCCGCAATGTTGGCAGAGGCACATGCTTTGTGCCACAAGAGGGGATAACAGGGTCGTTCGAAAGAGAAACATGCCAATCGAAAACTTCGACACGGCTGCGCCTGCGAATGGCGCGGCATCGACGAAGGGGCCATCGTTCCGCACATTGGCGATCGGAGCGGCGCTGCTGCTGTTGATCGGCATCGTCGGCGGCGGCTGGGCGATGAACCGCCTGATAGCTGTCGAAGATCGCCCGGCGGCGGCGAAGGCTGCTCCCGAACCGGCGGCTGCCGACACGCTGATCGGCACCACGGCCGAGGCTGCGGTCGCCGCGCAACCGGCGATGGTCGTCGCACCGGTCGATGGCGCCAGCGCGCTCGCAGCGCGCGTCGCCGAACTCGAGCAGCGCCTGTCGCGCATCACGCTGCAGGCCGAATCGGCGTCGGGCAATGCCTCGCGCGCCGAAGGGCTGCTCGTCGCCTTTGCAGTGCGTCGCGCGCTCGACCGCGGGCTGTCGCTCGGCTATCTCGACGCCCAGCTCCGGCTGCGCTTTGGCGACGACCAGCCCAATGCGGTGAAAACGATCATCGACACCTCGCGCGACCCGGTGACGCTCGAACAATTGCGCACCGCGCTCGACCGGCTTGCGCCCGAGCTTGTCGGTCGCGGTGCCGAGGATGGCGGCAGCCTGTGGACCGGCCTGCGCCGTGAATTGTCCGAGCTGTTCGTCGTGCGTCCCGCGGGTACCCAATCGCCGCGCGCGTCGGAGCGGCTCGACCGTGCACGTCGCTATTTGTCGGCGGGCCAGGTCGACAAGGCGATCGAGGAGGTCGAGGCGATGCCCGGCGCCGATGACGCCGCCGACTGGATCATGGATGCGCGCCGCTATCATGAAGCGCGCCGCGCGCTTGACCTGATCGAGACTGCGGCGATACTGGAACCGCGCGACAGCCCCGCTGCCGCAATCGCCCGCAGCCAGGGCGATCGGACCCCCTAGCACCGGCCCGCGCGCGGCGCCGGTCGCCTTTGAAGAAAGCCCTTTCATGGCCCTCGCCGATCCGCAGCGCATCGAGGCGCTCGACCCGCTCGACCCCCTCCAGCTCGACGATCAGCTGACCGAAGAGGAGCGCATGGTGCGCGATACCGCGCGCAGCTATGCGACCGACGCGCTGCTGCCGCGCGTGACCTCGGCCTTTCTCGACGAGCGATTCGACCGCGAGATCATGTCCGAAATGGGCGCGCTCGGGTTGCTCGGCGCGACGATCGACCCCGAATATGGCGGCGCGGGGCTCAATTATGTCAGCTACGGGCTGATCGCGCGCGAAGTCGAGCGCGTCGATTCGGGCTATCGTTCGGCCTGTTCGGTGCAAAGCTCGCTCGTGATGCATCCGATTAACGCCTATGGCAGCGACGAGCAGAAGAAGCGTTTTCTCCCCGGCCTCGCGTCGGGCGAGCTGATCGGCTGTTTCGGGCTCACCGAACCCGATGCGGGCAGCGACCCCGCCGGAATGCGCACGCGCGCCGAAAAGATCGAGGGCGGCTATCGCCTCAAGGGCGCGAAGATGTGGATCACCAATTCGCCGATCGCCGACGTTTTCGTCGTGTGGGCGAAGTCGGACGCGCACGACGGCGCGATCCGGGGCTTCATCCTCGAAAAGGGGATGAAGGGGCTGTCGGCGCCCAAGATCGAGGGCAAGGTCAGCTTGCGCGCCTCGATCACCGGCGAAATCGTGATGGACGGCGTCGAGGTCGGCGAGGATGCGCTGCTGCCGCACGTATCGGGGCTGAAAGGGCCGTTCGGCTGCCTCAACCGTGCGCGTTACGGCATCGGCTGGGGTGCGATGGGCGCCGCCGAATTCTGTTACGAGGCCGCGCGCAATTACACGCTCGAGCGCAAGCAGTTCGGGCGTCCACTCGCGGCGAACCAGATCGTTCAGCTGAAGCTTGCGAACATGCTCACCGAAATCGCGCTGGGCACGCAAGCGGCGCTGCGCGTCGGGCGGCTGATCGACGAGGGGCGGCTCGCGCCCGACATGATCAGTTTCCTGAAGCGCAACAATTGCGGCAAGGCGCTCGACATCGCGCGGGTTGCGCGCGACATGCACGGCGGTAACGGGATCGCCGCCGAATATCACGTCATCCGTCATGCGGTGAACCTCGAAACGGTGAACACCTATGAAGGGACGCACGACGTCCACGCGCTGATCCTCGGCCGCGCGATTACCGGCATCAGCGCCTTTGCCTGATCCGAGGCCGCTCGAGGGCGTCCGCGTCGTCGAACTGGCGCGGGTGCTTGCGGGGCCGTGGTGCGGGCAGTTGCTCGCCGACCTTGGTGCAGAGGTTATCAAGGTCGAACGGCCGCGACAGGGCGACGATACGCGCCACTGGGGGCCACCCTTCGTCACCGGCGCCGACGGCGACAATCTGGGCGCGGCCTATTATCACAGCTGCAACCGCGGCAAGCGCGGCGTCGCGATCGATATCGCGACCGCGGCGGGGCAGGCCGAGATCCGCGACCTGATCGCGGGCGCCGACGTCGTCATCGAAAATTACAAGGTCGGCGGCCTCGCCAAATATGGGCTCGACCCCGCGCGGCTGCGCGCCGATTTCCCCCGACTGATCGTCTGTTCGATCACCGGTTTCGGGCAGACCGGTCCTTATGCCGGGCGCGCGGGATATGACTTCATCATCCAGGCGATGGGCGGCGCGATGGCGCTGACGGGCGAGCCCGACGGCCCGCCGCAGAAGGCGGGAATCGCCTATGCCGACATTTTCACGGGCATGTATTCGGCGGTCGCGATCCTTGCGGCGTTGCGGCGTCGTGACGCCATGGGCGAGACTCAGGGCGGCGGCGCACACATCGACATGGCGCTGCTCGATTGCCAGGTCGGGGTACTCGCCAATCAGGCTGCCAACTATCTGACGAGCGGCGTGTCGCCGCGACGCATGGGCAACGGCCACGCGAACGTCGTCCCCTATCAGGCGTTCGCGACCGCCGACGGCGATCTGGTGATTGCGGTGGGCAACGACAGCCAGTTCCGGCGGCTGTGCGTGCTGTTGGGCGCGCCCGATTGGGCGGACGACCCGCGCTTTGCAACCAATGCCGCGCGGCTTGAGCATCGCAGGGAGTTGATCCCGCTGCTCGCCGCGCGCATCGCGACGTGGAAGGCGCAGCCGCTGGCGCTCGCGCTCGAGGCCGAGGGGATTCCCGCGGGGCCGATCAACGACATGGCCGCGGTCTTCGCCGATCCGCAGGTGGTCGCGCGCGGGATGCGCTTTCGGCCCGAGGGCGCAGCGGTCGACGGGCTCGCAAGCCCGATCGTCATCGACGGCGAACGGATGGTGGCCGACAAGGGCGCGCCGCCGCTCGCGGGCTGACCGCTCCCAAAGAAAAGGGGCGCCAAAGCGGCGCCCCTCCCCCAGTATGTCCAACGCGTCAGAATTTGACCGTGCCGGTGACGAAGACCTGGCGCGGATTGCCGTAATAGGCGGTCAGAACACCTTCGGCGCCCAGGGTCGAGCTGATGCCCGGCTGGCCATTGAGAAGAATGAACTGACCGGTGTCGGGGTTCTGACGCAGGAAGTTGTATCCGGACGTGATGTACCGCTTGTTCGTCAGGTTGCGGCCATGAACCCCGAGCGAGAATATGTCGTCGATGTTCCACACCAGATTGGCGTCCCACAAGGCAAAGCCGGGCTGATCGAGGCCGGGGGTCGGGATTTCAAACTGCTGGCTCGCACTGCGATAGGAAATTGTGGTGCTCGCGTTGATCGAACCCGCGCCGACCGGCGTGCTGTACGAAAGGGTGCCCGAAGCGGTCAGGTCCGGGGTGTTCTGAATGGACCGTCGATCCGCAACGTCGATACCGCGCGAATCGATGAACCGGTCGAACTTTGCATCGAGATATCCGAGCGCCCAGCTGAAGTTGAGCGAATCGCCGTCGACGCCGAAATCGCGCGCGGCGACAAGATTGCCTTCGAACTCGAGGCCCTTGAACGTCGCCTTGCCCGCGTTGGTGGTGATGCCGATAAAGGTCTGGACGCCGCCGACGACTGCGCCGACCGAGCCCGGAATCTGAATGTCGGTATAGTCGGCGTAGAAGGCGGCGAGCGCGAATGTCAGGCGGCGGTCGAACAATTGTCCTTTCCAGCCAAGCTCGTAGCTATCGACCGTTTCCGGATCGAATGACAGGAAATTGTAGATGTCCTCATAGTCGCCGCCGGCGCCGCCGATGCCGTTGCCATTGGCATCGGGCGCGGCCGTGCCGACGCCGCGCGGATCAAAGCCGCCGCCCTTGAACCCTTTGGAGTAGGAGGCATAGACGGTGTGATCCTGCGTCGGCTTGAAAGCGATCGAGGCGCGCGGCGTAAATTTCTTGAAATCGGCCGTGCCACGGAAATCGGTCTGGCGAACGATCGACGCCGTGGTGCCGCCGAAGAAGGGCGACGATCCGAGATAGACGTTGCGCTGGACGATCGAAGTGCGACGGTCCCACGTGTAACGGCCGCCGGCCGAGAGGCTCAGCTGATCGGTGATGTCATAGGTGAAATCGCCGAAAATTGCGCCGGTCCTGGTGTCGACATCGCCAAAGGTGAGCGCCGTGACCGTACCCGGCAGACGAACGTCGAAGGTCGTGCGCGCACTCGCGTCGAGATAATAGCCACCGATCAGGCCGTTGAACCGCCCCACGTCGAACAACAGCTGAATTTCCTGGCTGATTTGCTTGTTGTTGTAAAAGGCCGGCACATCGAGATCGACGGCGGGCAGGGCATCGAAGTCGATCGGAGTCGCGCTGTCGTCCTTGCGATAGCCGGTGATCGTGCGGACGGTCAGCCAGTCGGTCGGCTTGAGTTCGCCAAGCGCCGAGAATCCCCAGGCCTCGACATCCTGCGTCGGGCTGACGAGGGCGCCGCGGCTGTCGAACACATCGTCGAGCACGGGCGCGCCGGTCGCCAGCGAGGTGATCAGGCGATGGCCGCCGCGCGTTTCGCTTTTGTCGCGCGTGTAGTCGCCTGTGATGCGGAAAAAGGCGTCGTCGCCGGGCACGATTTCGACCGTTCCCCGGCCCGCCCAGACGTCCTTGTTATAATTCTCGCGCCCTGTCGTCAGGTTGGTGCCAAAGCCGCCGCGGCTGAGACGCGCGACGGCACCGCCGACGCGGACGGTGCCGTCGCCCAACGGCACCGCAGCGCTGATCACGCCGTCAGCCTGGTCATAGCTGCCATAGGTGCCGCGCAGTTTGAACTCCGCGGTATCGCCGATGCGCTTGGTGACATATTTCACCGCCCCGCCGATGGTGTTGCGGCCATAGAGGGTGCCCTGCGGCCCGCGCAGCACTTCGATGCGTTCGACGTCATATATGTCGAGCACCGCCCCCTGCGGGCGGTTGAGCACGACATCGTCAAGATAGAGGCCAACCCCCGCCTCGAAACCGGCGACCGGATCTTGTTGCCCGACGCCGCGGATAAAGGCCGAAAGCGTATTGTTGGTGCCGCGCGAAACCTCGAGCGTGACGTTCGGGGCGCTGGCTGCGACATCGGTGATGTCGATGGCGCCTGCATTGGCCAGCGCCTCGCCGGATATTGACGAAACCGCGATCGGAACGTCGATCAGCCGCTCGTCGCGGCGGCGGGCCGTGACGACGATGGCGTCGTCGTCGGACGCGGCGCTCGCGCCTTCGTCCTGCGCAAAGGCGGCGGGGGCAAAGCCGAGCATCGAAAGCGCGCTCGTCGCCAGAACGGCGCGGCGCAGGCTGCGGGCGGATGAACGCATGATCTCTCTCCCTTGACGGGGTGACCCCTCGCCACCCGTTGTTTTTGTTAAGCCGGACTTGCCAAGCTGTGCCGCACCCAATAATGAAACATGAACCAAGTTTCAACTTGGAAAATGAAGAGCACGCTTTTTGCTTGCCAGTGGTGCGAAAATGCCACGATGGAGGTCAGGGGCGATGCGGGGGAGATGGAAGACCGCTATGGATCAGCCGCAATCTGGGCACGGCACCGAAGCCGCGAACCGCGACAAGACGCCGCGCACCGAACGCGGGCGCCGAACGCTGCGCAGGCTGCTCGACGCGGCGGCCGTCGAGTTCGGCGAACGCGGCTTTCATGATGCGTCGATCAGCGGGATCACGCGGCGTGCCGGGACTGCGCTCGGCAGTTTCTACACCTATTTCGATTCGAAAGAGGAGATCTTCCAGGCGCTCGTCCGCTATATGAGCGAGCAGCTGCGCGACCATGTCACGCCGATCGTTCAGGAAGCGCCCGACGAGATTGCGGCAGAGCGCGCCGGCCTCCTCTCCTTCCTCGGCTTCGTGCGCGAGCACAAGGAAATCTATCGCATCATCGACGAGGCCGAATTCGTCGATTACGCCAGTTATCGCCGCCATTATGAAACGACGGTCGCGCGCATGCGCCAGCGACTCGAGGCGGGCGCGGCGCGCGGCGAAATCCGCGCCGACGCGGGCGAGGTTCACGCCTGGGCGATCGCCGGAATGAACGTCTTTCTGGGCATGCGCTATGGCCTGTGGGACGAAACCGCCGACATCTGCGACGTCGCCCGCATCGCGAACGATCTGCTCGCAAACGGACTGAAGCGGCGGGATTAGCCGCGCGAAATCAGAAAGATGGCGTGCTCTGCGCGCCAACTGGCGGCCGCGTCGCCGGTCGTGCGGTCGCGGTTCAGATACCAGACGGCATCGACCTTTATGCCCTTTGCGCGCACGAGTTCGCGAAAGTCGCGGACCGTGACATGGTGGATATTCGGCGTCGCGTACCATGCGACCGGCAAAAGCCGCGTGACGGGCATCCGCCCGTTCCACAGCAGCGACAGCCGCACGCGCCAGTGTGCGAAATTGGGGAAGCTGACGAACGCGCGCGGCGCGATGCGGAGCAGTTCGTCGACGACGCGGTCGGGTCGCTCGGTCGTCTGCAGCGTCTGCGACAGGATCGCATAGTCGAAGCCATCGGCGGGATAGCCTGAAAGGTCGCGGTTCGCGTCGCCCTGCACGACCGACAGGCCGCGCGCGATCGCGGTGGTGACGTTCGCCGCGTCAATCTCCAGCCCGCGCGCGTCGACGCGCTTGTCGTCGCGGAGCGCCGCCATCAGCGTGCCGTCGCCGCAACCGATGTCGAGGATGCGCGCGCCCGCGGGCACCGCATCGGCTATAATCGCAAGGTCGGGGCGCAGCGTCATGGGTGCGCCTCGCAATAGACGTCGGGGAAATGGCGCTGCATGAACGGCGCGCTGTCCTTGATCGCCGTCCAGCCGAGTGCGGCATAGAGCCGATGCGCGTCGCGCGTCGCCAGCATCCACCGCCGCAGTCCCTGCAGGTCGGGATGATCGTGCAGTGCCTGGACCATTTGCGAGGCAAGTCCGTGCCCGCGATGGGCATCGAGAACATAGACATCCGCCAGATAGGCGAAAGTCGCGCGATCGGTCACGACGCGCGCGAACCCGACCTGTTCGCCATCGTCGGTAAAGGCGCCGACGCACAGCGAACCCGCGATCGCGCGTGCGACGACGGTGAGCGGGATATCGGCCGACCAATAGCTTTGCGCGAGAAAGGCGTGGATCGACGCCACCTGCATCTCGGCCGGTTCGAAGGACAGGCGATAGGCTGCGGTCATGCGGCACCGGATTGTAGCGCCCCGGCGACGAGCCGGTCGAGCGCGGGGACGTCGAGGAGGAAGCTGTCGTGGCCGAAGGGCGCCGACAATTCGACGAAGCTCGCCGCGGCGCCGACGCTTTGCAGCGCCTGGACGACGCGGCGCGATTCGGCCGTGGGGTAAAGCCAGTCGGTGTCGAAGCTGACGAGCGTGAAACGCACCTCATTCGACCGCGCGAAAGCGCCCGCGAGCTGGCCGTCGTGAGGTTCGGCGAGGTCGAAATAGTCCATCGCGCGCGTGATATAGAGATAGGCGTTGGCGTCGAAACGGTCGGTGAAGGCGAGCCCCTGGTGCCGCAGATAGGATTCAATCTGGAAATCGGCGTCGAAGCCGAAGCTCTTGATGTCGCGCGCCTGCAGGCGGCGGCCGAACTTTTCGGTCAGCCCTTCTTCGGACAGATAGGTGATATGCGCGGCCATGCGCGCGACCGCGAGGCCCTTTGCCGGGCTGCGCGCGCTGCCGTAATATTGGCCGTCCTGCCAGTCGGGGTCGGCCATGATCGCCTGCCGCCCGACCTCGTGGAATGCGATATTCTGGGCGGAATGGCGCGCGGCGCTGGCGATGACGACCGCCGAGACGAGCCGCTCGGGATAATGCGCCGCCCAGGCGAGCGCCTGCATCCCGCCCATCGACCCGCCGACGACGGCATGAAGTCGCGCGATGCCGAAATGGTCGAGCAGCATCGCCTGCGCGCGCACCATGTCGCCGATGGTGATGACGGGGAAATCCATGCCGAGCGGCGCGCCGGTCGCCGGGTCGGGAGTCGCGGGACCGCTCGATCCCATGCAGCTGCCAAGCACATTGGCGCAGATCACGTAAAAGCGGTCGGTGTCGATCGGCTTGCCCGGCCCGACCATCCGCGCCCACCAGCCCGGTTTGCCCGTCGCAGGATGGTCGCTCGCGACATATTGGTCGCCGGTGAGCGCGTGGCAGACGAGCAGCGCGTTCGACTTGTCGGCGTTGAGCGCGCCATAGCTTTGCCAGGCGATCGTCACCGATGGCAGCGACTGGCCGCTGTCGAGCGGAAGCGGCGCGTCGATCGTCACGCTTTGATGCTGGATCTGGTGGAGCAGGCTCGCCATCGTTCGCGCGGGGCTAAGCGCGTGCGCGGGGGCTGTCAACGCACTGGACTCGACCGCCACAACCGCTAAACGGCCCCGCATGACCGACACGACGCGCACCTTGCAGCCAAAGCCGTGGATCAGCGGCATCGCTCCCTATGTTCCAGGCAAGTCGGCGGGTGCCGACGGACGCCCGCTCGTCAAGCTTTCGGCAAACGAAAATCCGCTCGGAACCGGCGACAAGGCGCGCGCCGCCTTCGCCGAAGCCGCGGGCGAACTGTCGCGCTATCCCGACCCCGGCGCCGCGGCGCTGCGCGAGGCGATCGCGGCGAAATATGGCCTCGATCCCGCGCGCGTCATTTATGGCACCGGGTCGGACGAGCTGCTGCACCTTGCGACGAGCGCCTTTGCCGGCCCCGGCGACGAGGTGCTTTATGTCCGCTATGGCTTTGCGGTCTATGAAATCGCCGCGCGCCGCGTCGGCGCGACGCCCGTCGAGGCGCCCGACCGTGACTATGCGACCGACGTCGACGCGCTGCTCGCCGCGGTGACCGACAAGACGCGCGTCGTCTTCCTTGCCAACCCGAACAATCCGACGGGCACGCTCGCGACGCGCGAAGAGGTGGCGCGGCTCCATGCCGGGCTGCCCGGCGACGTGCTGTTCGTGCTCGACCAGGCCTATGCCGAATATCTCGAGCCCCACGAGGATGACGGCGGCCTCGACCTTGCCAGAACGGCGTCCAATGTTTTCGTCACGCGCACCTTTTCGAAAATCCACGGCCTCGCCGCCGAGCGCATCGGCTGGGGCTATGCGTCGAGCGCGGTGATCGCCGCGCTCCACAAGATCCGCGCGCCGTTCAACGTCACGCGCTGCGGGCAGGCGGCGGCAATCGCGGCGCTCGGCGACGACGATTTCGTCGAGCGCAGCCGGACGCACAATGCCAAATGGCGCCAATGGCTCGCCGACGAGATCGAAAGCCTGGGCAATCATGGGCTGCGTGTCGTGCCGTCGGCGACCAATTTCCTGCTCGTGCTGTTCGATGGTGCGGTCACCGCCGAGGCGATGAACCAGCGACTGATGGATGCGGGCTATATCGTGCGCTGGCTGCCGGGGCAGGGGCTGCCCAATGCGCTGCGCATGACGATCGGGACCGAGGAAGAGACGCGCGGCCTCGCGGCGGCGATTCGCGCCGCGCTGGCGGATTGACGTCGTGACGCGCCGCTTCGGCAGCCTCGCGATCATCGGGCTCGGCCTGATCGGATCGTCGATCGCGCGCGCGGTCCGCGCGAAGCTTCCCGATGTGCGCGTCGTGGGCCACGACGCCGATGCGGGCGTGCGCGACACCGCGCGCGCGATCGAGCTGTGCGATGTCGTCGCCGACGATGCCGTGGCGGCGGTTGCCGAGGCCGATCTCGTGATTCTTGCGGTACCCGTCGGCCGGATGGAGGAGGCGGCGCGTGCGATTGCACCCGGCCTTGACCCCGATGCGATCGTATCGGACGTCGGATCATCGAAGGCGGGAATTGCCGAGGCGCTGGCGCGCGCGCTGCCCGGCCGGACGGTGATCCCGGCGCATCCCGTGGCAGGGACCGAAAACAGCGGCCCGGCTGCAGGCTTTGCGACATTGTTCGAGGGACGCTGGTGCATCCTGACGCCCGCATCCGATGCGCCCGCGACCGAGGTCGAGGCGCTGGCCGCTTTCTGGAAAGCGCTCGGCGCCAGGGTCGAAACGATGGACGCGGCGCACCACGACATGGTGCTCGCGGTGACGAGCCACCTGCCGCACCTCATCGCCTATACGATTGTCGGCACCGCGAGCGAGCTCGAGGAAGTGACCGAGAGCGAGGTCATCAAATATTCGGCTGGCGGTTTTCGCGATTTCACGCGCATCGCGGCGAGCGACCCGGTGATGTGGCGCGACGTTTTCCTTGCCAACAAGGACGCCGTGCTCGCGACCCTGCAGCGGTTCAACGAGGACCTGACCGCGCTCCAGCAGGCGATCCGCCGCGGCGACGGCGCGCGGCTCGAGGACTGGTTCACGCGCACGCGCGCGATTCGCCGCTCGATCATCGAGCAGGGGCAGGACGATGCGGCGCCCGATTTCGGGCGCAAGCATTAGATCAGTCCGCCAGCAACGCCTCCGGCGGGTTCAATGCATTGATCGCGGCGCGTACCCGCGCCTCGGCCTCGTCGCGCGGAAGGCCGGCAGGGATGCGCTCGCCGACCTTGTAGGTGATCGTTCCCGGCCATTTGATCCAGCGGCGCGGCGGATAGGCGATGCCGCTGTTCACCGCGACCGGAATCACATCGGTCCCGAGCAGGCGATACATGCCGGCAAAACCGGGGCGCAGCGGCGGCGCCTCGCCGTGCGGGACGCGCGTTCCCTCGGCAAAGAGGCAGAGCGGCCGTCCCGCCGCGAGCGCGGCCTTGGCGGCGCCGAGCATCGCGCGCATCGCCTTGCCGCCGCCGTCGCGGTCGACCGGGATCAATCCGTAGAAACGCGCCGCCTGGCCCCAGACGGGGATCGAGAACAGCTCTTCCTTGGCGAAAACCGCCGGGTGGCGAAACAGCATCGGCTGTTCGATCGTCTCGAACGCCGATTCATGCTTGAAGACATAAAGGACGGGCGCGTCGGGCATTTCGCCTTCGACGATGATCTTCTGGCCGAGCAGAACGCGGCAGATCAGCCGGTGGAATATTGCCCAGATGCGCACGAAGAAGATCGTGGCGCGATGCGAGATCGGCAGGCTGACGACGGCGCCGATCGAGGAAATGCTGCTCATCAGCACAAAGGCGATCCAGAAGAGGATCGACCGGACAAGGGCGACCGCATATCTCACGCGAAAAGCCTCACAATCCGAGCAGGCCGCCGACGAGCCCTGCGAGATATTTGTGATACTCGCGGAACAGGGTCGCGAAGCTCGGTTCGCTGCGCACCGCGTCGGGGAGGATCGTCACCTTGTCGCCGACTGCGCGGCCGATTTCATATTCGGCGCGGCGCATGTGCCAATCGGTTGTGACGAGCCGCACGCTCCGATAGTTGCGCCGCGCAACCCAGGTCGCGACTTCGGTCGCGTTCGATCGCGTATCCTCTGCCTCGAAACCCAGCGCGACGCAGCAATCGAAAAGTTGCGGGGGGCGCTTGTAGGTTGCGGCAAGCTCGCGCGGTTTGACCTCGCGCGCGACGCCGCTGATCAAAAGCCGCTTGGCATCGCCCGCCTCGAGCCGTTCGAGCGCGCGGTCGATGCGTCCCGGACCGCCGGTGAGCACGACGATCGCATCGGTCTTTTCCGGCCCTGCGGGCATCGGCGGCAGCAGCGCGAACCAGGCAAAGCCCAGTACCCACGCAAGGAACAACAAGGAAATCAGGCGCTTGATCATAATATCTTCTTGAGCGCGGCGAGCAATGTCTGCCGCGCCGTCAAAGCCGCGAGCGCGATAGCCAATAGCGGCAGCGCCAGCAAGAGCGCCCAGCCCGCGGTTCCGAGCGACGCCGTCGCGGCGAGGCCCGCCGTGACGCCCGACCATTGCCAGCCGATGAGCAGCAGGATCGCCGCGGCGACCGCCGTGCCAAGCGCGATGCCATAGGCGGTGTCGATCGCGATCCGCCGCTGGAACAGCCGCGTAATCTGGCGGTCGGTCGCGCCGATCAGGTGGAGCATCTCGATCGTCGCATAATGGGTGCCGAGCGCGGCGCGCGCGGTCATGATGACGATGGCGGCACTCGCGAGCGTCATCAGTACGACCATCGCGCCCGCCACCCACGCGAGCGAGCGGATGAGCCGCGCAACGGGGCCAAGCCATTCGGCGTGCGGGATAATCCGTGCGCCCGGCGCCTCCTCGGCAACCAGCGCGCGCAGCGCACGCATCTGGTCCGCACGGTCGGGCCCGGCGAAGTCGATGTCGACGAGTGCGGGAAGCGGAAGCGATTCGAGCACCGGATCGTCGCCTGCGGCGCTCCCGAACCATTGGCCGAGCGTTGCGAGCAGCTCATCCCTTCCAACCGCGCGCGCCGAGCGGACATAGGGCTGCGCGGCGGCGCGGTCGAGCAGCGCCGCCGCCTGCTCCGCGCGCATTTCGGGATTGGCGGTGACGATCTGCACGGTGACGCGGCCCGCGATCGCATCGCCGATCGCATTGGCCGAACGCGCGAGCCCCACGCCCGCCGCTGCGGCGAGCAGGGTGAGGAGCATCAGAATCGCGATGACCCACGGCGTCGGCCCCGACAGGCGCCGGTCGGGGAGCAGGCTGCGATGCTGGGCGGGAACGCGCGGAATGATCATCGTCCGCCCTCAACTCCGGTTCGGCGGATAGCGCAACGCGCCCGTCGGGTCGGCGAGCCGCCCTTTTTCGAGGCGCATCATCTGCACATTTTCGATCCGGCTGATCAGGTGAATATCGTGCGTCGCGACGACGACTGTCGTGCCGAGCCGGTTGAGCGCCTCGAACAGTCCCAAAAGGCGCATCGCCATGTCGGGATCGACGTTCCCCGTCGGCTCGTCGGCGACGAGCAGTTGGGGGCGGGCGATCACCGCGCGCGCGATCGCTACGCGCTGCTGCTCGCCGCCCGACAGCGTCGCGGGGCGCGCGTCGGCGCGCTCGCTGAGCCCGATCCAGCTCAGCATCTCGCCCACCGGACCCGCCAGATCCTCTTCGCTCACCCCGGCGACCCGCAGCGGCAGCGCGATATTGTCGCGTGCGGTCAGGTGCGGGATCAGCCGGAAATCCTGGAACACGACGCCGATCCGGCGGCGAAAACCGGGCAGGCGATGGCGCGGCATGTGCCCCAGATCCTCGCCGAACAGCCGGACGATGCCGCGGCTCGGCCGCTGCGCCAGATAGAGCATCTTGAGCAACGACGTCTTGCCCGCACCCGAAGGGCCGGTGAGGAAATAGAAGCTGCCCGGCTGAAGGTTGAAGCTGATGTCGCGCAGCACCTCGGCATCGGGGCCATAGCGCAGACCAACCCCGTCGAACTCGACCATCGCGCCACCGGACCGGGGAGTGCTGCCGCTCATGTGCTGCCTCTTGCACGGCTATGACGGCAGGACAAGCGGCGAGTGCGGCGGCTTGGGCCACGCGGCGCTTGCAACGCCGCGAATCAGCGTGTTTAGAAGGGCCATGATCCTTGCCTGCCCGTCCTGCCACACCCGCTATGTCGTTCCCGACACGGCCATCGGCCCGGCGGGCCGTACCGTACGCTGCGCCAATTGCCGCCACAGCTGGTTCCAGGAACCCGCAGCGCCGGTCGCGGCGCCGCCGCCTGCGCCTGCGCCTGCGCCTGCGCCCGAGGCCGCGCCATCTCCCGAACCCGCTT
>Ga0098074_1000107_pt1 | contig 81916 bp, 62 predicted proteins | sample 32_taG_FD_75064 | JGI IMG/M metagenome (GOLD analysis project Ga0098074, IMG submission 75064) | Marine viral communities from the Gulf of Mexico - 32_GoM_OMZ_CsCl metaG | ecosystem: Environmental > Aquatic > Marine > Oceanic | place: Atlantic Ocean: Gulf of Mexico | collected 2015-07-12 | reverse complement strand
TCTTTTGCTCCATATTTTATTGAAATCGGAATTGTGAAACTCAAGACGTTTAATAGGGTTTTCGGAATAACCGATGTAATATTTATTGATGGTTTTGGAGTATAAAATGTACACGAAATACATAATTTAGTAGTGTTGGGATATTCTATAAAACTAAAAAAGGTCAACATGTGTTGACCTTTTTTGCTCTTCCTCTTGGGCTCGAACCAAGGACCCTCTGATTAACAGTCAGATGCTCTAACCAACTGAGCTAAGGAAGAATTTAACTTCTATATTTCAAACTTCTCTATCTCTTTTGGCAAGGACCCTTCCCGAATTTCGGGATCAGATGCTCTAACCAACTGAGCTAAGGAAGAAATTCACTTCTTTGCAGAAATGCGAGTGCAAATATAAGGAAACTTATTTTTTTTCAAATAGAAAAATGAATTTTTTTTTAGTTCAATGTATAACTCCTTAAAAATCATCTTCATCTATACTAAAATCAGAAAGAGAATTGTCGAAATCATCACCAAAATCATCGTTATCATCAGAAGATGTTGTTTGTGGTGTTTTTAATATGTTCGTTTTAGAAACGTTTAATCGAATTTCAGCTCGGGCGGAACCATCTTCTTCTATGAATCCCTTTGCAAAGGGTTCACCAGTGATTTCAATGAGAGTTCCTTTCTTTAAAAAGTCAACGATTCTTAGGTTGGCACCCTCGCGTTTCCAAATAGTGCAATTGATCCAAGTTGTTTTAGTTCGTTGTTCTCCGCTTTTTTTATCGCGCCAGTTTTTGTTGTGGGCGACAGGGAAATTTATAGCAATAACACCTCTTTCCATAGATTTAACGGTAGCATCCTTGCCAATATTACCAATAAGTCGTGTTTCGAATATTGTGGCCATTTCAGTGATTTTTGAATAATGAATATACAAAAAACGAACCACTTTATAGCTTTTACTCTTTTAATTCCAACAAAAAGGCATCTTTAAATCCGGATGATTGTGCTTTTTTTAGATCTTCTTGAGCTGCGGCTTTACTTTCATAGCTACCCATCGTGTATCTATATTTGTAGGCATTGCTGGTATTTAGTTTATCACGCTTGACTTCAGCTGGTAGTTTTCTGAAGTAGCTAGCACTAGTTTCTATCGGGTCAATGGAAGACATTAATTGAATGCTGTATTTTTTGCCATCACTCTTGTCATCTGTTTTAATGAATTCAATAGTTGGATGATTTTTTTGCAATTGTGCTCGAATTCCTCGAAAAATAGCAGATGCTATAATTTCTTGCCCTGATGTTGTATTCAAGTAATTGGCCTCAACGGTGTTTGTAAGAAAACCACATTCAACTAACACACTTGTCATTGCCGTGTATTTTAGAACTTGAATGGAATGTGCCCTGTCCTTCCCGTCTTTCACTCCTCGCGAATATCGTCCTGCTCGGTTGGCAAATTGATCTTCTATTTCACGGGCTAGGGCAACTGACTTAGTTGATTTTAAAGAATGGACATGGCATTCTGTTCCTTTAATTGATTTTCGCTCGTTGCCATTGCAATGAATGCTAATAAAATAGTCTGCTTTAATTGAGTTGGCAATTGATACACGATCATCTAAGCTTGGATATACATCTGTTGTTCTGGTGTAAATCACCTCAATATTTTGTAGGTATTTTTCTAAATATCCGCCTAAAAAAAGGGCGATTTTAAGATTTAAATCTTTTTCGGGAAGCAAAGCACTATTGTGCGATTCGTGTCCAGGATCTTTACCTCCATGTCCAGGGTCTATCACAATTTTTATAGTTACCTGTGAATGTGTCGGTTGGATGACTCCAATTAGAAAGAATGATAATAAGAGGATGAATCTCATGCGGCAAATTTACCAATGATGTATTTTTCATTTACTTTGTAGGGAAAAGCTTACTAAAAGTAAATTGTTAATAGTGATTCGAAAATGACAAAAGTAAAAGTTGCAATTGTTGAAATAGGCGGAAGTCATGATGAATGCATTCTTTCACAAGTGTTGGCATTAAAGGAAAAAGGATGTTATGTCGTTTTTTGTGGAACACTTGAAATTTATCAGCGAAACGCGCTTTTTCAAGACCTCTTTGATGAATTTCACGAAATTATTTTCCCAAAAACAATGTTGGGTGATTTTCGAACCATGCGCCAGTTAAGCAAATGGTTTGTCAAAAACGATGTTTTCAAGGTAATTGCGAATACAGCACAAGGTGGACATATTAGAAATTTAGTCCTTACAAGTTCACGAAAAATTGAGTTTTATGGAATTGTTCATACCATTAAAATGTTTAGTGGAAGCTTTACACAATGGTTGATTTCTAGAAAAATGAAACATTTTTTTGTTCTTAATGATACACTTTTGGATAAAATTCCAGTTCAAAAAGATCGAGATATCAATTCTTTTTATCCTTTGGATTATCCTTCTTTCAACATGCAATTGGACAAAGGGTTTGATGAACGTTGGATGGTTATTATTGGTGGTGTAGAAAATAGAAGGAAGGATTTGGCTGGATTTATTGATATCGCGAAAAATGCACCACTAAATGTCAAGTTTATTTTTTTGGGTAAAACGGATCCAAGTCGAGAGGAAACAAAAGCCTTTTTAGACAAATTGAATGAGAATTCACTTCAGAATACTGTTTTGACGTTTGATTATTTTATTGATCAAGAATTATTTGACGCCTATTTGAAAAAGGCAGATGGAATTTTGCCACTTGTGCATCCAACTACACCAAGTGCAACTGAGTATTTTAATCGTCAAATTTCTGGTGCCCTAAACATAGCATTCTCTTACCACATTCCACTTTTTGTTCATGAGGAATACAAAAATTGGGATGATTTTAGAACAGGTGTGCATTTTTATCACATGAAAAATTGCCAACAACAACTTATTGAGTTCATTCGTGAATTGCCTCGCTTGAAACTTGAAATGGAAGCAAATCCAAAATTCGATAAGCAAGCTCAACGAACGAAATTTGCCCAAATTGTATTGGCGGATTAATGGAAATGTGCGTAAACAATTGTTGCTTTTGCTTTGCCAATAATTGTGCTCAATTCTTCCAAGCTCGCGGCTTTTATTTTAGAGACTGTTTTCAATTGCTTCATTAATTCTTCTTGTGTTTTTGGGCCAATTCCATTTATTCCCAAAATTTCAGATTGAATGGCACCTTTACTACGCTTATTTCGGTGATGTGTAATACCAAAGCGATGGGCCTCGTTGCGCATATGTTGAACAACTTTTAAGCTTTCAGATCGTTTATCAAGATAAATTGGCATGGAATCACCCGGAAAATAGATTTCTTCTAATCGTTTAGCAATACCGACAATAGCAATTTTTCCACGCAAGTTTAATTTTTCAAGTGCAGTTAATGCAGATGATAACTGACCTTTTCCTCCATCAATGACGATGAGTTGAGGAAGTGACTGTTTTTCTTCCAACAACCTTTTGTAGCGTCGATATACAACTTCTTCCATTGATGCAAAGTCATCAGGACCTTCAACCGTTTTAATATTAAAATGGCGGTAGTCTTTTTTGCTTGGCTTGGCATTTTTAAAGACCACACAAGCCGACACTGGATTTGTTCCCTGAATGTTTGAGTTGTCAAAACACTCCATATGAATTGGCAATTCTTTTAATCTAAAATCCTTCTTGAGAGTTTCCAATATGCGTTCTGTGTGCTTTTCAGGATTTTTTATGCGGTCTTGTTTTCGTTTTTCTAAACGATAAAATGTAGCGTTTCTTTTTGATAAATCAAGTAGGCTTTTTTTATCACCACGTTGTGGTACAAATAACTGAATTCCTTGAATGGTTGTATGAAAGGATTCCTCTACTAATACTTCCTTCGCATTGCTATTGTATCGTTGACGCATTTCCAACAAGGCGTAATTCAAAACATCCTCATTCGATTCATCAAGTTTCGTCTTTATTTCTGCAGTAAAGCCATGAACAATTGCGCCGTTAATAATACTCAAGTAATTAACGAACTTGGAATTTCCTTCTTCAACAAGTGTTAAAACATCAACTTCATGTATAGATGGAGAAACAATGGTTGATTTTGCTTGAAAATTTTGCAATAAATTCAATTTTTCTTTAGTTTCTTGTGCTGCTTCATATTCAAATAGCGCAGCATGTTCACTCATTTTATTCTTGAGAAATTGAATAACAGAACCGATGTTACCTTTTAAAATGTGTTCAATGTTCTTAATGCTTTCATCATAATTTGCTTGACTTTGAGCACTAACACATGGTCCTAAGCAGTTACCAATGTGGTACTCCAAACAGACTTTATAATTGTTTTCTTTGATTTTGTTTGGAGACAAGTCCAACTTACAATTGCGTAAGGGATACAATTCTTTGATGAGGTTTAGCAAAGTGTGCATCACTTTCACGCTAGAATATGGTCCAAAATAACTGGATCCATCTTTCACAATGTTGCGAGTAGAAAAAACACGTGGAAAGGCTTCCTTTTTAATGCAAATCCAGGGATATGTTTTATCGTCTTTGAGTTGAATGTTGTATTTCGGTTGGTATTTTTTAATTAAATTGTTTTCAAGTAGTAAGGCGTCCAATTCTGTATCTACAACAATGTATTGGATGTCGACTATTCTTTTTACGAGCAATTGCGTTTTACCGTTCTCACTCGTTTTATTGAAGTAGGAGGCCACTCGCTTTTTTAAATTTTTAGCCTTACCAACGTATATAATCACTCCTTCAGAATTGAAGTATTCATAAACTCCCGGTTTATCAGGCAAAAGCTTGATTTTTGCAAGAAGTGCATCACGATTCGACATGAAGCAAAAATAGAGAAATTGTAAGGCAATTTTCAACCAGTGAATGATATTTTTCGTCTATTCACTATATGCTTCTTGCAGCAGGATAAGAGATTCGAATGTTTTTACCAATATTTAAGCGACATTCTGTACCTTTGTCCCAATTAATTCTGACCGATATTCTATATGAAGTACTCTATTCTATTTCTTTTTTTAATTGGTGGCCAGATACTTTTGGCTCAAATCCAAACGAAGCAAGATAGAATAGATTTAATCAATAAAACAGTCAAACATTCGGGGCTTTCTGAACGGAATGCAAAATTGCTTTCATTAGTGAAAGATATATCGGAAAAGGACTTTAAAAGCCAAGAAGACTTTGTTGATTATTTAGTTTATTTTCAAGACATTATTGTAAAAGATGAGCCAAAAGAGGCAGAATTGACTTTTAAAATCGGGAAGATTTTAAATTCAATGAAGTTTCACCTTGAGTCTTTTCCATTTTTGTATCGAACGGGTGAAATAGTACATAAAGCAGAGAAAAAATACGATTTTGAATGTGACTATTATGAAACGATTGGAGGTTCATATTTTTATTTCAAGAGATACGAAGAGTCGGAATCTGCATACAAAAAAGGGTTGGCCTGCTACAGTACTTCTCAACATTCAAAAATAAACATTTACAACACTTTAGGCTTAATTAAAAGTGAGCAAAAACAATATGCAGAAGCGGAAAAAAATTACCGTACTGCGTTAAAAATTGCTAGTGAAACGAACAATGAAGCTTGGATTGGTGTGATAACGGGAAATTTAGGAAACATTTATTACTTGTTGGATGATCCGATCAAGGCAACGGAATATTTAAAGAAAGATTTTCAATTGAGTGTTGCGCATAATGAAATTGGAAGTGCCATTAATGCATACAGTTTATTGATTCACATGGATGTTAATAGCAATCGCATTCAAGATGCTGGGAAAAAACTATTGACTCTTGATTCGTTGATTGATGCCCATGAAAATAGTGGAACTGTGGCTGGATATTTTAGCGCAAAAACATCTTATTTGGAAAAAATTGGTGATTTTAAAAATGCCCTTCTTTATTATCGAAAATACATTCGCTTACAGGATTCGCTTGCAGCTAAAAGAAACTTAGTCAACTTTAATAACACCGAATTTCAAATTCAATTCGAAAAATCCCAATCAGAAATTAAGTTATTAGAAGAAAGACAACGCACAGACACTATTAGAATTAATAGTCTGTACATTATCGCAATTGTCATCTTGTTAGGAGCAATTGTTATCATTTGGCAAATTGTTAAAAGGAGAAAACGTGAAAAGGAAATTTTTGAATTGAAGAATCAGCGCATGCAAGACAACTTAGAACGGTCTAAGCTTGAATTAAAAAACGTCTTAAACAACCTGATTGAAAAAAATCAAACTGTGTCAAAGTTGACGGAAGAACTACAAGCCATTCATGAGTTGCAAAACGATCAGTCTGAATTAGAACGTGCAGAAATAAATGATAAGCTACATTCCTTTACATTGTTGACAGATGAAGATTGGCTTAACTTTAAACGCTTATTTGAAAAACTGCATCCAGGATTTTTCGAGTACTTCCACAGCAATCATGAAGAAATCACCAATGCTGAAGTGCGATTGGCAGCTTTAATAAAATTGAATTTGGAAAATTTGGAAATGTCGAAAGCGCTTGGAATTAGTCCTGATTCTGTGCGAAAAACAAACCTGAGGTTGAGAAAACGATTGGATATCGCGGATCAAAAAGACTTGCAAAAATTGATTTTTTCCATTTCATAGATAATCAACATACATTACTTTGCTTCAAATCCTTACTTTTGAAAGGACTAATTCTAGTGATATGCGCATTTTAATTCTGGGAGATCATTCAAATCCACACATTATAAAGTGGGCAAAATCTTTGTCAAAGGAAGGATTGCACATATGCATTTTTAGTCTTTCAAGTTCCATTGTTCAATCTTACGATGATACACCGGCAATCCAGATATTTCAGCAGGAATACGATGCGGATACATTTGGAGAGAAAAAGGATTTATTGAAGGTAAAGTATTTGTCGAAGTTGAAATCATTGAAGCGCTTGATCAAATCCTTTAAACCAGATATTGTTCATGCGCATTATGCTACAAGTTATGGTTTATTTGGAGCTCTATCTGGTTTTCATCCGTTGGTCATATCGGTTTGGGGTACGGATGTATTTGATTTTCCAAATGCTTCATTTCTCCACCGCGCTGTGTTGAAGTACAATTTAAGAAAAGCAGATAGAATCTTGAGTACAAGTCATGTAATGGCTTTGGAAACGCATAAATACACGAAGAAGGACATTGAAATCACACCCTTTGGTATAGACTTGGTGGAATTTACAAAGAAATCGGTGAGCAGTGTGTTTCCAGACAATTCTATTGTGGTTGGTACCATTAAAACACTCGAGCAAGTGTATGGAATTAATTATTTGATTAGAGCATTTGCTATTTTAAAGGAAAGAAGAAGTGATTTGCCGTTAAAATTGTTGATAGTTGGTGGTGGTTCTCAAGAAATGGAACTCAAATCTTTGTCACAGGAGTTGGGAATTCAAAATGATACAATCTTTACAGGTCGTGTTGCTTATGAAGAAGTACCAAACTACCACAATATGCTGGATATTTATGTTGCGGCGTCAGAAAGCGAGAGTTTTGGAGTGGCTGTGATTGAAGCTTCAGCTTGTGAAAAGCCGGTGGTTGTCACAAATGTAGGTGGATTGCCAGAAGTTGTAGAGGAGAATCAAACAGGGATTGTTGTTCCGTCGAAAAACATTGAGGCCATTGCGAATGCATTGGAACAACTCGTTTTAGATACTGCTTTGCGCGAAAAAATGGGCGTTGCAGGAAGAAAGCGTGTGAGTGAATTGTATGATTGGAAAGTAAATGTTCAACAAATGATCGACATTTATTCTTCTATTCTTCGTTCTTAACGACTGGTATCCAATTGCTTTTTTGTTTGCTTGTTTAAAATCAAGTACTTTATTATTCCTCTCAAATACCCCCAACCATAACTAAAGTGGATTGTCACAAAGGTTATTGGCAGTAGCATCAATAGTACACCTTTTTTATGTTTAAGGGCAATGGAAGTGCTAATAAAAAGATTGACGAGGAAGTAAAAACCAAGTCCTGATAAATACAACCAACAAAAAAGTGGTCCTATAAAGGCAATCGATAATCCAAAAAGCACATATAGTACAAAAGCAAACGGTACTAACTGTCGCACTGTTGAAATATGTCCCACTTTTTTATTGGCTAAGGGTTTAAAAAGTCCATATTGGTAAAACATTTTGCTCATTTTCTGCCATGTTGGGCGGGCAAAATAGATGATTTCTAAATCAGGGATGAGATAAATCTTACCTCCATTTTTAATGATGCGCGCATTGAATTCATCGTCCTGATTGCGCGTTAAATCTGTATCGAAATAACCGATACGATCGAATAGATCTTTCTTAAAGCAGCCATATGGCACAGTATCGACCTCTGTAATTCCCTCTGTTCCTAATCGGTAATATGAATTTCCAATTCCAAATGCATGAGAAGTTGCAAGGGCAATTGTTTTTCCTACTTCACTATTAGAACCAGGTCGTGTAATCCAAACTCCTCCAGTGTTTTCTGCATTTAATTCCTGATGAACTTCAATGAGTCGAGAAACATAATTGGAAGGATATTCACAATGTGCATCAATTCGGACAATGTATTCTCCTTTTGCAGCTTGAATGGCTTTATTCAAACCATAAGGAACAACTTTTTCTTCATTGTCAATTATGAGGATATTGGGATATATTGCAGCTTTCGCTTTGATCCGCTCCACAGTACCGTCATCACTTCTACCTTCCGCAATGATTATTTCAATCTTGTCAGACGGATAATCTTGTCCAATTAAGTTGTCAATGACTGTTTCAATGTAATTGTACTCATTGCGACAAGGAATAATAAGAGAGACTGTTGGCTTCATGAATTATAGAATTGTGTCAGTTCGACATGCAACAAATATAAATAAACTAAACAGTTTTCATTTAGCACCTTGTTTCATTTGTTAGTTTATTTCATATCCTTGTTTTTAGTGTTGTTTTTTGTACAAAAATTTATTTTTCAACAGAACGGCTTCTTTTTGCAAATCATGAAAATGTTCGATGAAACAAGAATTTTGTTAATTGAAAGGGGTGTTTTAACATTGTCTCGTGTTTGTCTCACTTTAATTTTTGTTCACCATGGTAATTGATAGACCTTTGTGTTCTAAAATTTTAACTATGAGAATTAAACAATTACTAAAATCGAGAGGTAAATCTTTCCTGTTGCAAACAATGAGTTTTGTTGTTTCAGGAATGATGGTGACTTCTTTGAATGCGCAGACAACGCTGCAAATTGGAACGGGAACAGGAACTACGTCCTATGTTCCATTAGTTACAAACTATGGTTATAACTATACTCAGATGATTTATACTGTTTCAGATTTGAACGGTGTAGGCGTTACTGGACCAGCAACGATAAGTAAAATTTCATTTTATTTAAATTCTGGATCGACTACGAGTTCATTTGACTGGACAGTTTATCTTGGGAATACAGTAAAGAGCTCATTTTCGAGTACGACAGACTGGGAAGTAGTAGGTAATTTATCTAATTGTTTTTCAGGGACTGTAACTTTTCCTCCATCTTCAGGTGGATGGCTTGAAATTAATTTAACAACGCCTTTTCAATGGGATGGAACTTCAAATCTTATCGTTGGTATAGATGAAAATCAACCAGGTTTTGGTTCACTTCTCTATTGGAGAAAATCTGATCTAGGTTCTAACAGAAGTATTTATTATCGAAATGACAATAATAATCCAGACCCGAATACTCCACCTACAGCGACTGGAAGACAAAATTATGTTCCGAATTTGCAATTTGATGTAATGCCAACAAATGATTGTGCTGGAAGTCCTTCTGTGTCAAACATAGTTGCCACTCAAGGATCAAATTTATGTGTTGGAGATGATTTAGAGCTTGAGCTTGATGGAGATTATTATTTAAACGGCATTTCGTATCAGTGGCAAGCATTCAACGGTTCTACTTATGAAGACATCATAGGTGCAACTGAGTCGACATTGGATACAGCAAACTTGCAAGTTTCGACAAGTTATCAGGCGATAGTTACTTGTAATATTTCAGGTATGTCAACAACTTTGGCTCCGATAAGTATTACTGCTAATGCTTTACCGACAGTTCTTGTAGATGTTCCAGAAACATCAATTTGTTCTGGTGATGCTGCAACAATTACAGCGACAGGAGCAACTTCTTACACTTGGTCTCCAGCAACAGGTTTGAGTAATACAAACATGGATGTAGTAGACGCGAATCCGACTTCAACAACAGTTTATACAGTTACAGGTACGGATGCGAATGGATGTACAAATGTTGCGACTTCAACAATTATTCCTAATAGCTCAGTTATGGCTGATGTGGTAATTAATCAGGCTGATATTTGTGCTCCAGGTTCTGCGGTAAGCGCTACGATTGGTGGTTCAATTCCTTCAAACTCTGCAGGAGGTGTTTGGAACTATCGATTTTTAGAGGCTGATGGAGTAACTGAAGCTCAAACATGGAGTACGAATGATGTATTCAATTTTATTCCTACTGAAGATTCAGTGTATACATTTTACTATCAGTTGAATAATTCCGCTTGTGCTGAAGCAAATGATTCAGTACTATTCAACTTTATCGTTGGGTTTGGTGCTGATGTTACGACAATTGATTACGACTGTAACAACTTAGGTGGAACAATTAATTTGTCAAATTCTTTTGGTCAAACTGATATCTCTGTAGTTTATTCAAATGATTTTTCAGCCACTGCAGATCCTACAGCGTTGTCTTTTACTGGCGCCGCTGCTATTTCAAATGACCGTGCAGTTATTACTCCATCTGCAACTAGTACAAGTGGAGCAATGATGATTACAATCCCTGGCTTTTCTGCAGGTGTGAACAACTCAATGAATGTTAATTTTGATTTAACAACTGATTTACCGATTAATAACTGGGGAACTGGTGGAGCAGATGGAATTACATATTCTTTTGGTGATGATGCAAATCCTGGTGCAACTGGGAATGGAATAAATGGAAAAGGATCGAAATTAAGATTATCTTTTGATACTGCTCCGAATGGTACTGAAAATGGAAATGCACCAGGAATATATTTAGTATATGGTTGGACTGCAGGAAATGCTTTTGGTCCTGGAAGCACACAAACGTTGGCTTATAGCTCGAATACTACTTGGAAGGGTGGTACGGATGTACCTGTAAGCTTTGCAATAGATGTTGCTGGACGCGCCAGCCTTTGGGTAGATGGTGTTTTGATTTTTGAGAATGTACAGTTGCCAGCAAGTTATATGACAGAGGATGTCTCAAGTTGGACTCATTTATTTTCTGCTGGTACAGGTGGTGATGCTGAACGACATGCAATCGATAATTTCGAGATTTCTTCAGGAAGCTTGTTCTATGGGTTGTCTCAAGGGTTGCCAACGGATGTTCCAACAGTTTGGCAAAATTCAACTGAATTTGCTGGATTAGTACCAGGAATCTACCACGTTTGGTTGGCAAAAGATGAAACTGCAGCATGTGGTAAAAACATTGAAACAATTGAAATTATCAATACAGATCCAGTAGTAGCATTAGGAAATGATACAACAATCTGTGAAGGAACAACATTGGTATTGGATGCTGAAAATGTTGGTTCAACTTATGTATGGAGTAATAATCCAGCAACAACGCAAACAATTGATGTAACTACAACTGGTTCTTACGCTGCATATGTAACAGCACCAAATGGATGTACAGCAATTGGGTCAATCTATGTTGAGGTGATTGATGCACCAACAGCTTCAGGAATTACAATGCAAGGAAACTGGCAAAGCTATAGCTTCACAGTTGACAATCCAGTAAATGGAGTAACGTACGATTGGAATTTTGGTGATGGAACTACAGCAATGAACGCTTCTTCATCTGTATCTCATGTTTATTGGACAGAAGGAAACTTTGATGTTACAGTTACAATTTCAAATGACTGTGGTTCAACTGATGTTACAGAACAATTCGTGATAGCTAATGTTGCAGGAATCAATGACATTGAGTTGGAAGGATTATCAATCTATCCTAACCCAACTTCAACAGAGTTGACAATTGCTTTGGAAGATGCTACACCTTCAACAGTTACAGTTTCAACAATTGAAGGTGCAATCGTTGTAGCGAATGAAAACTTTAACGGTGCAATTAAAATGAATGTACAAAATTGGGAGCGTGGAGTTTACTTCGTAACAGTTTCTAATAATGGAATTTCGACTACACAAAGAGTTGTAGTTCAATAAGTTTAGTAGTAGTAGCTAAGTTAGGAAGTGGGAGGTGACTAAGGTTGCTTCCCACTTTTTTTGTCCTGTATTTGTCTCGCTGATTTTGCACCTTTTCGCCGTAATTTCACGTCTTGAAAACAGATGAAATACTTAATAATTATGAAACGGAAAATGCGATATACTCAATTCCTAGCTCTCATATCAACAATGTTTATTGCTGCTCAAAGTTTTGGGCAATGTGTTGGTCCTTCTCCAGATTTAGGACAAGACACAACTGTTTGTACTGGTCAATCAATTATATTGAATCCTGGAACTTTTAGTTCCTATTTGTGGAATAATGGCTCAACTCAGCCAACTCGTTCAGTCAATCAAGCGGGTACTTATTGGGTAACAGTTGGAACAATTGGCGCAAATTTGATTGTAAACGGTGATTTTGAACAAGGCAACACAGCATTTACTACGGATTATGTTGTTGGTACTGGAGGAACTTGGGGTCAACTTTCTTCTGAAGGAACGTATGCTATTACAACATCTCCAAATGCAGCACATTCAAATTTTTCAAGTTGTGCTGACCATACACCAAATCCAGGAACTCAAATGATGGTTGTTAACGGATCTGGAAATCCAAACACTGATGTTTGGTGTCAGACAGTTCCTGTCAATCAAAATACTGATTATCAATTTAGCACATGGGCATCTTCTGCATTGAATGATCCAAATGTGGCACAATTACAATTTTCAATCAATGGGAATTCTTTAGGTGCAATATTTTCACCACCTGCTACTGGTTGTTCGTGGACTCAATTCTATCAAACGTGGAACTCTGGAATGCAAGTGAGCGCGCAAATTTGTATTGTAAACCAAAACATCGGTGTATCAGGAAACGACTTCATGATTGATGATATTTCTTTTGCACCGTTGTGCTATGAAACAGATTCTGTAAATGTTTCAAATATCGCTCCTCCAGTAATTACTGCAACTCCGAATGATTCTATTTGTGTAGGAGAAATCGCAACAATTACTGCAAGTTCATCAGATCCTAACTTGACGTATACATGGAATCCAGGTGCAATTGTTAACCCAACGTTGTCTGTCTCTCCAGCTACATCAACATTTTACAATGTAAGTGCTGTAAGTCCTCAAGGGTGTGTTTCAAATTTAATTAGTCGGTTGGTATATGTTTCGCCTTCACCAACTGTAAGCTTATCCATTGTTGATGATACGTTGTGTTTTGGAGATCAAGCGGATATTTCTGCAACTGCAACTGGTACAGGATTAACCTATTCTTGGACACCAAACTTATCATCTTCAAATCAGTTGACTGATATACCAACAGCATCACAAAACTATTCAGTGATTGTTGAGAATAATGTAGGCTGCGAAGCATTTGATACAGTTCAAGTTACTGTTATTCCGCCATTAGACGTTCAGATTACAGGAGATTTAGAATTATGTGAAGGGGAAGTAACATCATTGACTGCTACAGGAAATTTGTCTAATATGACTTATGCTTGGTCTACCGGATCTTCTTTGCAACAGATAGCCGTGAATCCATCATCATCAACTACTTATGTTGTAACGGCTTCATTGTTGGATTGTGATGTTGCTCAAGATTCAGTTTTGGTAACAGTGCATCAAATTCCAACTGTTAGTGCATCTGAAGATCAAATGATTTGTCCGGGTGAAGAAGTGAATGTTTCAGCTCAAAGTTCTGTTTCAGGTTCTACTTTTTCGTGGATGCCTTTTAATCTCTCAGGCAATAATCAAACGTATACATTTAATGAAAGTACCTATGTATATGTTGTGGCGAATAATCAAGGGTGTTTATCCTCTCCTGATTCATTGTTGATTGATGTATCTGGTGCTTGCTTCGTTGAAGTTCCTAATGTATTTACTCCAAATGCCGATGGATCCAATGATTGGTTTGCTTTGGTTTCTTTTGAAGGAATTGAAAGCTTGTCTTGTACAATTGTCAATAGATGGGGAAATACGATTCAATCTTTTGACACTCCAAACTTTGCTTGGGATGGACGTGATAAAAGTGGAATTGAGGTAGAAGAAGGAGTTTACTTTTATGTAATCTCAGGTAAAACAAATGCCCAAGAAGAAATTGAAAAACAAGGTTTTGTTCAGTTAGTTCGAAATTAATTTGTAATGTAGTTTTTAGTGTTTTTAACTAATTGAAACAGTGTGAAAGGGGGATTTATTTCCCCTTTTTATTTTCCTAATAATTCTGGAATTGGACAACCTTTGGCATCTGGCATTGTTATTCCAAAAATCGTTGCAAGTGTTGCCGTCAAGTCGACTTGATCATATTCAGTTGCAACCTCTCTGTTCTTTTGGAAATCTGGACCAATTGCTAATAAGCTGATGTGTCTGCAGCCTTCACAGCCATCTCCATGACTGACAAATCCATTTTTATGTCCATCCAAGTGACGACCATGATCATTCGTTAAATACAAGGCTGTTTTGTCCTTCATCACTGGGTCAGATTGAATCATGTTCCATAAATCCATAACCATCGCATCAACATCTCGGTGAGCTTGAATGTAACGCTCCCAATTATTGGCATGTCCCCAAACATCTATGTCCAACAGATTGATAAGTGTAAAAACAGGTTTGTGTTCAGCTATAATTTGTTTGAAGACAGGAAATGTATATTTATCATCAGGGTAGCCAACACCAGAACCATTCAAACCGCAGTATGTCGACGGCAAGTATTGATTCCACCAATCTTTGTCTTTGGTGTTGGACAACATTTCTAACTTCCCTTTACTTGTCAACAGCCAAACTTTGCGTTTATCCAATTGTTTTTCTTTGATTAAATGCTGAAAAATATTGGAGCGTTTTGGCAATTGTGTACCTTGATTAGATATGTTTTGGTGAACTCCAGTGCAAAGAGCGGTATGACCTGAATTCGTATAGGTTCTTCCTCCGTTTCTAAAGTTGGTAAATAATGTTCCTTCCTTGCGCAAGATTTTCCCAATATTCGGTATGTATTGATAACTGGTGTCTCCGTAAGTTTCAGTCCAACGAGGCCCATCAATTACTACAACGATATGGTGTTTAGCAATCATTTTTGACGGATCAAAATCAATGGTGTTAGAATTAACATTGGAATTGGATTGCACTTGTGTTCCTAAAAGAATAGGGAGTGCGGCAAGAATCATTGTTAGAATAAGCAATTTTTTCATGCTGCAAATGTACATATTTTAAAAGTTGAAGGATAGAAAGGAGAATTATTTGACTGCTTACAGCAAATTTGTTTCTCTTTTTTAAATTTGTGTCATGAAGTACTTAATTGTGGGTCTTGGAAATCCTGGTGAAAAATATGCTGAAACACGTCATAACATCGGTTTCAAAGTAGTTGAAGCATTCGCAAAGGAACGTGAAGGAACCTTTAAAACAGACAAATTAGCCGAAGTTGCAACTGTTAAATTCAAAGGGAGGGTAGTTGTTTTAATCAAACCAACAACATTCATGAATCTTTCTGGGAAAGCTGTCAATTATTGGATGCAAGCAGAAAAGATTCCTCGTGAGAATGTACTTGTTATCACAGATGATTTGGCTTTGCCTTTTGGAAAATTGCGCATGAAAGGAAAAGGAAGCGATGGTGGTCATAACGGATTAAAAGACATTCAAGCAACATTGAATTCTCAAGACTATGCACGTTTGCGTTTTGGTGTAGGTGCAGAATTTAGTGCAGGACAACAAAGTGATTATGTGCTAGGAGAATGGAATTCCGATGAAAAGAATACCATTGAAGAACGAATCAAAACGGCAACAGAATTCATCAAAGGATTTACAACAATTGGACTTGGATTGACGATGACGAATTGGAATGGGAAGTGATTAATGCGGAGCAATAAAATAACTTGTCAACTTTATTGTGTCTTCTGATAAATTGCTTGGGTCAATACCATCTATGATTTGAATTAAACCAATGTTTTTTGCATAATCATACGAATCACTGTAAGAGGGTCCACCGAACATATGATAATAATAAGTTCCGAAAGTTTCATAAATTCGGATTACATCATAGTAAGTAATTCCGTTCACAATTAATGAATCAAAGTGATTTATTGTTGAGCGCTTGGTGTAATTGTACCCACTATATTGACCAGAGCCAAAAGGAATATGATAATTGTAAAACTCTCCTAGTCCCTCAGAGACTAATCGTGAATACCGGCTAGGAATCGTATTAATATTTAAGGTGCTTTGATTGTAAATTAATCCAAAAGATGTGGATGGAACAATGTGAAAATCTGATGTAATGGTAACGCAATTTCCATTTGTTTCTTTTGACTTTGTTTGGACCATTGCCCATGAGTTGGAAGTTTTACTAGTACCATTACTGTAATTCCACCAAGAACCTGGATATGCCATTAAATAATCGGAAGGATAAATAGTATCATTGGAATTGAATTCAATATATGTCGTATCGCATGGTGGTTCTGTGTAAGTTGAGGCAATGGTGGGGTTTGTGTGATTAGTGACTGTGGTTACAATGTTATCTTTTTTACATCCTAAAATAAGCATGGTCACTACTAATAAAGTAAAGCATAGTTTTTTCATAATTGGCTTGTTAGTTTCAATGAAAAACGGATTAGTTGCTAATCAACAATCAAATATAAACTATAAAAGCATAAGTTACCAACTGATTGTTTAACAATCAGTTACTTAGTATAACTACTATGCGCCTCCAAGGTCTCAAATGCATTCACATATTCCAATAAACGATCCATCACAGCTATAATTTTTTCTGGTTGAGCATCAGGAAATAGTGCCTGAAGTTGGTCGTAGCCACTTTTTACCGCTTGATGTGCCGCGTCCCTGTTTCCAGATTCAAATGCATTCGCCATGTTTTTTAAGCTTTGATTAGCAATTGCCACTGCCATCAACTTTGTATGCTCTTTATCAATAGACATGTCTAAAGCTCCAGATGCCAACATCCATTCAGGATGTGTTTTTTTGCTTAGCACAACAGGCTTGTTCGTTATAGCATCAATGTATTCAAGTGTTACTGTGACTTCTTCTTTCTCTAATTCTTTTGTTGCGTTGATTAAATCAAACTTGATCAATGCCATTTGATTCAACCCTGGAAATAAATGCGGGATATCAACAGTCATTTGTCCTGTCGTTACTTTTTCATTGGCGTAGCCATACAATTGACGATACACAATTTGATCATGGTACTTCACAGTTAACACTGCTTTCTTTGCCATTGGATAAAGAATGCTTTCCAATTCATGCTGAAATGCTTCTTGAATGTTTGCTGAGGTTCCTGCTAAGTGCAACATTCCACCACCTGCAGAAGCTAATTGACTCAATAATGCTTGATTGTAATCTACTCCAACACCAACAGCAGATAATTCTATTCCTTTTTGAATGTATGTTTTTGCTTTGGCGATAACTTCTTCAGGTGGTTTTGATCCGTATCCGTCTGTTAACAGCACAACACGATTGATGTAGTTTGGAGAAAAGTGTTTTTTTACCTCTTCAAAGCCCATTACCATTCCGTCATAAATGACTGTTCCGCCACCAGCTTCAATGGCATAAATGATGTCAATGATTTTTTTCTTATCACCGATTAATTCTGATGGAACTGCCAGTGTTGCCGCGTCATCAAACACAACAATTGAAACTCGGTCTTTGGCGTCTAATTGTTGCACAAATTGAATAAGTGATTGTTTCAATTGCTCAATGCGATCTTCTCCCATCATTGACCCACTTTTGTCAACAACAAAGCAAATGTTCAAAGGGTCGGTGCTTTTTCGATCCATTTTTGATTTCACTTTGATACCAACTTCAAGCAAGGCTTCTTTGGAATTTTGATTGAATTTATTGCCCCATTTTAATTGGAAATCTATGTCGCCCGCAACAGGTTCTGGATACATCTTGTCAACAAAATTCTGTAAATCGTAGTCTATTAGCTCTTTTACTGAAGGAATAAAATTCTCAATGTTTGATAGTTTTGGGTCAACGACGTATTCAACCGAAAAGTCCTGGTAAGCAATTCCCTTTACTTGCGATAAATCAATTTCATCCGCATTGCGCTGGTACTCAAAATCAACGAAGTACTTATTTCGAATTGGTAACATGAACACGACTTGACCTAAATCATTTGTTTTTGCTTTATAAACAGTGTTGGACTTCAGCATTCTTACATAAACATCTTCATTGACAGCAGTGCTTCCATCTTTTCGAACCGTTAACTTCACTCGAGCATGAGATGAACTTGGCTGCACGTTTTGGGGAATGGTTTGCAAAGTGAACTTGGATGATTTAGTTTCTTTGAACGTACGAGGTTGATACAGCACTCTCAATGTTGTAGTCATTGGTCGTGGACCCAAATCTATCCAGCGAAGAGATTCAACACCGTCCACGTCAATTTCATAATTTTGATTGATAGGAACCTTGAAACTAACGCCACCAGAACCATTTGAAACACCAAAATAGCGTGTTTGAGTTTCAAAACAAGTCAAATAAACGGGAACTTTCGCATGCAATTTTCCGGCCTGGTCAACAAGAACAATTTGAACAATACTTTCGGTTTTTGAAGGAACCGTTGTTGGGTCAAATCGCTGTTGATCCACTTCTTTGAAAGCAATGGAACGTCGATCGGGCAATAGTTGGTTTTCACGTTCATAACTTTCAGGATTGTAAGTGATTGTTCGTTGTGCGCTTCCTCCAAATTGAGCCTCTAGTTGGATGCAATTACGCATGTCGCCTACAGAACCTAACCATTTGTTTCCATGGTCAAATGTCGTTTCAACTTTTCCAGCTGCGTCTGTTTTAAAGGTTATACGTTCATACGTGCTTGTTTCGATAAAAACAACATCTCTGCCCACATCAGCAGTACCTTTCGTGTTTTTTACAGTCAAACTAAACGTTAATACTTTTGAGTTTTGAGCAAAAAGAGTGCTAGAAATTAAGACAAATGTGAATAGAACTGAACGCATAGGAGAGAGTTTTTACTATAACCAAGAGAATTATTTTTGGTTACAAAGTAGTAATTCCTTTCATGGTAAAGAATGTTTGTCACAAGAATAATCTCGTGATTCTATACACTTCTCTTATCTGTAATTTATCTATCTTTAACGCCTGAAATAATTCAAGGAAATGAAAAGAGTAAAAATTGCAGAGATTTTAAATCAACCTGTTGTAGGAACAGAATTAACAGTAAAAGGCTGGGTACGTGCTTTTCGAAGCAATCGATTCATTCAACTGAATGATGGTTCCACAATTAATAATATACAAGCAGTTGTTGATTTTGAAAATTTCGACGAGGCAATTTTAAAGAAAATTTCGACTGGAGCTGCGGTTGGCTTATCGGGCAAATTGGTAGAATCGCAAGGAGCTGGTCAGGCAGTTGAAATAGAAGTGTCAGCAATTGAGATAATTGGGGAAGCAAACCCAGATGAGGTTCAAAAAACAGTAATGCAACCAAAGAAACACTCGATGGAGTTTTTGCGAGAGCAAGCACATTTGCGTTTCAGAACGAACGTATTTGGAGCAGTTTTTAGAATTCGTCACAATGTAGCCTTTGCTATCCATAACTATTTCAACGAAAAAGGATTCTACTATTTACACACACCAATTATTACTGGTTCTGATGCTGAAGGTGCGGGAGAAATGTTTCGTGTAACGAATTTAGATCCGATCAATCCACCTTTGAATGAAGATGGAACAGTGAATTTCAAAGAAGACTTTTTTGGTAAAAGTGTGAACTTAACGGTTTCTGGACAATTGGAAGCAGAATTAGGTGCAACGGCTTTGGGACAAGTATATACTTTCGGACCAACATTTAGAGCAGAGAACTCTAATACTTCTCGTCACTTAGCAGAATTTTGGATGATTGAACCAGAAGTTGCTTTCAATGATTTGACAGACAACATGAATTTGACAGAGGATTTCTTAAAATACATTTGTCAATACGTAATGGATAAATGCAAGGATGATTTGGCATTTTTAAATGAACGCGAAATCAATGAGCAAAAACAGAAACCGCAAAATGAGCGCAATGAATTGAGTTTGATTGAGCGTTTGCAATTTGTCGTTAGCAACGAATTCAAACGTTTGACCTATACTGAAGCAATTGAAGTGTTGAAAAATTCGAGTCACTATAAAAAGAAGAAATTCAAATACGATGTGAATTGGGGAATTGACTTACAAAGTGAGCATGAACGATATTTAGTAGAAAAGGAATTCAAATGTCCAGTGATTTTAACAGATTACCCAAAAGAAATCAAAGCGTTTTACATGCGTCAAAACGATGATGGAAAAACAGTTGCAGCAATGGATGTTTTGTTCCCAGGAATTGGTGAAATAGTTGGAGGTTCACAGCGTGAAGAGCGATTGGAAATATTGAAATCAAAAATGGCTGATTTTGGCATTCATGAATCTGAATTAGAGTGGTATTTGGACACTCGTCGATTTGGAACCATTCCTCATGCTGGATTTGGATTAGGATTTGAACGAATGATCATGTTTGTTACAGGAATGACAAATATTCGTGATGTGATTCCTTTCCCGAGAACACCAATGAATGCGGAATTTTAAATGAGTTCTTAACGGAGAAAAATAAAAAATCCCTACTAATCTTTTAGTAGGGATTTTTCGTTTTTAATTGTAATGTTTGCGCTTATTTGGCATCAAATTCAATAGTTAGCATGCGACTCTTTTTTAATCGTGCAAATTGAGCTAAATATAAGTTCTCGCTAATTTGAACTGCAGATCCTATGGAAATTGGAAAACTTCCGATTTCTTTTTTGGTGAAGACATCTTTTGCTTTTCCTTTTCCATCTTCTTTGCTGATTTTGGCAATTTTTATAGTCTCATCTTCATAGTAAACAATGTTAAAGTCTGTCTCTCCATCCATGAAAAGAAACGGTCCTTGATATGGACTTGTTGAATGATTGTATTTTTTAAAACGTTCAATCCATTCAATTTTACCTTCTTGGCTTGTACGCATAATAATTAAATCTGAGTGAATGTAGTGGTCGACAGTGGTTGTTCTACCTTTTGAGTCCGTTGTTGTTGTTTGATAATAGCGATAGCGCTCAGCAACCAAAGTTGAACTTCCATCTGCATTTGGAATAACATGGCGGACAAGGTAGCTAAATGCGTCAATGTCTTTTCCTTTACTACTTCTTTTCGCTGTCTTTTTCTTTTGTTTTTCAGTCATTTTTTCAGTGATGAACTCAAAAGTAAACGGATGTATGTCTTGCGAAACAATTGCTCCATCATTGATCGTGTAAATTTGTGTAAAAGCACCACCCGAGTCGTTTACTTTTTCTCCATCCGCTTTGTAAAACCCAGAAACATATAATCGTCCGTCTTCGTGAATTGCACATTCAAAGTCCGAAATGTCATTACCAATATCTTTCAACAAGATTTCAAAACTATTGATGCTTTCAGTTTCGCGATCGATCAGGTAAAAGTTTGCTTTGTCAGGCCATCCTTTCTTGCCTTTAATGATGCATACGAATGAAACAAAATCTTCTGTTATCATGTAGTTTGTGAATCGAGTTTGTTCATACGAACCTTCAATACCAAACTCTGATTTTTGCATGATTTTTAAGCTTTTGTCGATGATGAAAAGCGATGCAGTCGATTTTGTTGACGTTTTTGAAGATTGGATAATGACTGCAAATTCATCTGAGTTTTTCGGGTCATGGATCGTGGTAGCAAAATTTTTCGACTTTGTCTTTCCTTTTTTCTTCGCTTTGTATGAATCAAGAAACAGTCTTCCCCTTGGTTTGAGTGAACTAGTATTGTATTCTACAACATAGAAACTTTCTTTGCTTGTTTTTTTGTTGTATCCTGCAACAGTTTGGATGATTCGATTACCATACATTCCAATTGTTATCCCAGTGTAATACCCAATTTTGTACGCATCAGTCTTCATTGGTACGTTTTCAGATAGAACATGGTTCATTTTACTATCGTACTTATTCAAGACATACTTGAAACCCATTGGAATTCCGTTAACAATTGCACCTTTTGTACTCATTGAGTACAAATTATTGCCGTCAGAGCCCAAGGTCATAAAACCTAACCCTTTCTGACCTTTTAGTTCGTTAGAAAGTTCAAATTTGGTATCGTAAACAGTCTTCTTTTTTTGAGCTATTCCTGCATTGGAAGCTACTATTAGGATAAAGGTAAAAAGTAGTTTATTCATATGTTTATATTATAAAAGCGGTGCAAAAATAACCTTTTCTTTGAATGTATAACCATAAAATATTTTGGAGTTAGCATGAGTTGTGAAGTACTCAATTCTAAAACAGGATAAAACTCTTCGAAGCAGTGTTCTTGTAGACAAGGATTGAATAATAAATTTTTACAGTATCTTTGGTTGGTTAAAGAAAATGCAGTGAAGATGGCTCACTTTTATTCGTTCCGTTGAATTAAAATTGAATGTGATAAAAAGGAAGAAGGATTTTATAACTACAGCTTTTCTTAGCTTGATAAAAAGGAATAAAGTGATTAAATTTCGAACGTAACCTGTTTTGCTTTTGAACTTTGTAATCCACGAACTAGAACATAATTTAAAATGGCACTTAAACAACATCTTGCCCAAAAACTTGAACAGCGATTATCGCCACAGCAAATTCAATTAATGAAATTGTTGCAGGTTCCAACGATGGAACTCGATCAGCGCATCAAACAGGAGATAGAAGAGAACCCGGCACTAGAAGAAGGGGCAGAAGAGGTTGATATAGACAGTGATGAAATTCAAGATGATTTCGACGATTCGGATGATTTTGAAAGTGATCAAGAAGATTTCGACTTATCTGATTATTTGGATGATGATCAAGCAGATTATAAAACTCAAGCAAATAATCATAGTAAAGATGACGAACAACGCGTCATTCCCCTTTCTGGTGAACAATCATTTCAAGAGCGTTTAACAGAACAATTGCATTTATTGGATTTGAATGATGATCAGTTCATGATTGCAGATACGATCATTGGAAACTTGGATGAATCTGGTTATTTGAATCGAGAAATGGAAGCGTTGGTAGATGACTTGGCCTTTTCGGCGAATGTCATGACAACCTTGGAAGAAGTGGAACACATCTTGGAATTGATTCAAGATTTGGATCCTGCAGGAGTGGGTGCACGTGATTTACAAGAATGTTTGTTGATACAAATTCGTCGCAAACAAGATGGAGATATTACACGCTATACTGCGATGAAAATTTTGGAGGACTTTTTTGAAGAGTTTACAAAGAAACATTACGCGCAAATCCTGAAAAAATTGGAAATCGAGGATGAAGATTTGAAAGAAGCAATTGATGAAATTATCAAGTTGAACCCTAAACCTGGTGGCTCAATGAAAGAAGCTTCGAAAAATTTGCAGCAAATTACTCCTGATTTTATGATTACTGAGTTTGAAGGAAAATTGGAGTTGTCATTGAATGGAAGAAATGCACCGGAATTAAGAGTAAGCAAAGGATATGAAAATATGTTGCGTACTTATGCTGAAGGTGGCAAAGCAACGAAATCAGACAAAGAAGCAATGACTTTTGTAAAACAAAAGCTGGAAGGTGCAAAATGGTTCATTGATGCGATTAAACAGCGACAAAACACCTTGTTTTTCACGATGTCTGCTATCATGGAATATCAAAAGGAATATTTTTTGACAGGTGATGAGACGAAATTGAAACCAATGATTTTGAAAGACATTGCCGAAAAGGTAAACCTGGATATTTCAACCATTTCACGTGTTGCGAACAGTAAATATGTGCAAACAGGCTATGGAATTTATTCGCTCAAGTATTTCTTTTCAGAATCATTGTCAACAGATTCAGGGGAAGAAGTTTCTACACGCGAAGTGAAAAAAATCTTGTCAGATGCAATCGAAGGTGAGCAAAAACGCAAACCATTGACAGATGAAAAATTGGCAATACTGTTGAAAGAAAAAGGATACAATATTGCGCGTAGAACAGTGGCGAAATACCGGGAACAACTGAACATTCCTGTCGCACGTTTAAGAAAAGAACTGTAATGAAAATCACTTCGGGAATCATTTCATGGCTGTTTATTCCGCTGATAATGCCAGTTTTGGCATTACTCTTTGCAATGTATGTTCCAGCAGAATTGGATTATACAAGTTTTAATTCGCTCTACTTTATTGATAGTCGATCGAAAATGTATTTTTTATATTTCTTCGTAGTTTTTGCATTTGTTGCTCCAGGAATTTCCATTGTTATTTTAAAAATGGCCAAAGTGATCAAATCCATCGAATTGGAATCGCCAAGTGAACGATTTGTTCCCCTTTTCTTGACAGCTGCATATAGTGGAATGCTCATGGTTTTCTTAATAAAATTGGAGAAAGATGTGCCGATTTCAATTCACTTAATTGCCCTAACAATAGCGGGCTTAGTGTTGTCATTAATATTGGGAATTATCAATTATTGGACAAAAGTTAGCTTACATACAGGAGGTGTTGGAATGTTTCTTGGCTTTGTACTTGCTTATTCCTTGGAACAAAATTTGTTGGTGTTTTGGCCACTCTACCTTGTTGTTTTATTGGCTGGATTGGTAACAATGGCGCGCATATATTTAGGGAAACACACTCCTCAACAGGCTTATTATGGTCTTGTTTTGGGAAGTTTTATTACTTTTATCGTAGATTATTTGAGCATCCATTATTGGGTGTGAAAATGTAAAATTTGAATAAGTTAAGAATGAAAATAGCATTAAAATCAGGATTCGTAGCGGCATCGCTCATTGTTATTTCAGCTTGTGGATTGGTGAATGACAAAAACAAGGGAAAAGGAGTCAACCTCTTTACGATTGAGCAAGATAAAGAATTAGGAGCGCAAGTTGCAGCTGAAATAGACGGAAATAGAGCAGAGTATCCTATTTTGGATCCTGTGAAGTACAAAGCTGCATACGACTATGTGTACAAAGTTCGCGACAAAATTCTAAATTCAGGAAAAGTGGATTACAAGGATGAATTTGATTGGCAAGTAAAAATCATTCATAATGATTCGGTGCTGAATGCATTTTGTACGCCTGGAGGATATATTTATGTTTATACGGGTATTTTGAAATACTTGGATTCTGAAGATCAGTTTGCTGGTGTAATGGGACATGAAATTGGTCATGCGGACATGCGCCATTCTACACGACAAATGACATCAATGTTTGGAGTAGAAGCCTTATTGAGTATCCTAGCTGGAGATAAAGCGATGTTAACACAAGTTACCGGAGCATTGATTGGATTGAAGTTCTCGAGAAAGCATGAAACGGAAGCAGATGAACGTTCAGTGTTGTATTTGTGTCCAACAGACTACAATGCTGATGGTGGAGCTGGATTCTTTGAAAAAATTCAAGCAGCAGGAGGTTCACGTCAACCTGAGTTTTTAAGCACTCACCCAGATCCAGGAAATAGAATTGAACATTTCCATAATTCGAAAGTAACGATGGGATGTACAGGAAATAAGGACTACAAGTCTGAATATAGAGCAATGGTTTCGAAATTACCATAGGAGCTATGAAATAAGTTAACTCAACCATGAAAGAGAAAAGAACGTCTTTAGACGATATTGCAAAAAAAGTAGGTGTATCTAAAGCAACTGTATCATTTGTTTTAAATGGAAAAGGTGATGAGTTCAATATTAGCAAAGAAAAGCAGGCATTAATTAAAGAAACCGCGAAGGAATTGTCTTATGTGCCGAATTTTTTTGCGAAGAGCTTACGTCAAGGTTCCACGAAAACAATTGGGGTTGTATTGGCCGATATTTCCAATGCTTTTTATGCAGAATTGTGTAAGACTGTTCAAGAACAGTTGTATGAAAAGGGATACAACGTGTTTATCGTGAATACAAGCGACAATAAAGAGTTGGAGCAAACATTGATGAGAGAATTGATTCAACGATCTATTGATGGTATGATTATTTCTCCGTCCAATAAAATTGATACTTTGATTCCTATTTTACAGGAAACACACATACCAGTAGTTTTTGCCGATCGTCCAGGTGATGAGAATGCAGATTTCGTTGGCGTGGATAATTACAAAGAAGCAGGATCATTGGTACATGCTTTCTCAAAGAAACCGAAAAAATTGGCCATTCTAGTGCAGAGCAATTCACACGTTGTCACGTTGGAGGAACGAATTCGAGGAGCAAAAGATGAATGTGAAAAATCGAGTATCGATTTTGAATTAGTTAGCCTTTCAGCTGACCAAGAAAATGCAAATTCAACCATTAGTGCTTTGTTGAAGAACGGAGTAGACTCATTTTTAGCCTTGAACAATGTAGTTGCTCTAAAAACTTTGGGAGGACTCAAATCATGTAACGTTCAAATGCCTGAAAACATCAGAATGATTTCCTTCGATGATTCTGAGGCGTTTAGCTTTTTTGAACCTGGAATTTCAGCATTGCGCCAACCAATACAAGAAATTGGAATCAATTCTGTTAAACGACTACTTTCTCGCTTGAGTGAAACACAAACTCCTGGTGAACACTTTATGTTGCCTTGTGAATTTATTCAAAGGGGTTCACATTAATTCAATGACTTCTTTTTAGTAAGCAATTAGTTTTTCTTGTTGTTGTTGATTTGAATTCAAAAACTGAATGGAAACAAAGTAGATGCCTTTTGAATAAGGATTTATAGTTGTTACATTTCCTTTCGTCGACTGGCCTGATTGTACAGTTTTTCCATTGATGTCAACCAACTCATAGCTAAAATCTTTTCCATTGTTTGAATGCATTTGTAGTGTGTTATTCACAATGGACTGAACAATTACTTTGTTTGTAGCATCTGAGCAGTCAGCGGTTCTGATTATTTCTGTGTTTTTAATGTCACCGTTGAAATCCACCATTTTAAGACGCAAGTACGGTAAGCGATCTGCAATAGAACTAATATCGACAGAGTAATGTAATATGTCAGATGAATTTCCATGTGCTTTTGTTTGTGATAGCGTGTGATAAATGAATCCATCGTATGAATACTCCAAGTTGTAATAGTCAAGGTCTTTCTCGCTTACAGATGTCCATTTTACGAATGTGTTGTCGTTTTCACAGCTGCTGTTAAATGTACTCAATTCAGAAGGCAACAAGACAACTGTTTCAGGACAAAAGTACTGTTGATTGTTCAATCCACCAGTTGCACCAGTTGCACCCCAATAAACAATGTTCTGACCTCCAAAAACTGTGGTAACAAAATCTCCTGAACAGCTCAAGCGTAAGTTACCATCAAAATAGATGTCCAACTGTTGTGTTGTTGCATTCCATAAGATTTCAATTTCATGTGTTGCGCCGTCTTCTAAAGATGCACCTCCTGCATTGGCGCAAATTGGTCCACAATAGGGTGCTTGGTTGGCAGGAAAGTTACTTGGATCATCTGGAAGGTCACCGTCAATTTCAACAGCAATATGATCACAGGATAAATCATTGTTCGCTCCACCATCATTGTCATATGTATCAAATTCTACGACTAAAGAATTGGAAATTCCTCCTGCCCCTAATTGAGCACCACTAGCACCGCATGCGCCTGGGTTCGGCTGGAATGTAAATGATGTACCATCTGCTCCGTTGGGATCGGTACCAAAATAATAATCCAATGAAAGCGTAAAGTCTGAATTAAAATCGATTTGAGATTCTGACCATGCACATCCTGTTTGATCATTGGAAGCAGCAGTTAGCTGAATGCAGTTTTCGCCAGCTACATTGATGTAATTGGCGTTTCCATTTAATAAATAACAAGGAGCTGTTGCCATGGTAATTGGCAATGTTGTGACATTACCGTTTAGAGTATATTCGATTGTATAGGAAGCACCTTCAACAGCATTTGATACGAATCCAGTGTTGTTGTCAATGACTGCGCCGTCTGAAGGGGCTGGATTAAAAGCAAAAGTACCTGGACAAGCTGTAGGATAAGTTGCAGTGGCAGATGTACAACTTGCATCATAACTTACGGTTGGCGGTGTGACATTATAAGCCAATGTTGCTGTATTTCCACTTGAATTGTTACAGCTGTACTGTGATACGAGCACGTGAATAGTACCTGTAAAAGTAGCAGTCCAACTAACTGCAGATTGCAACCCACAATTGTCATCATTGTAGGCAATTTGTGTGCTATTATCGATTTGGTTTATAGTGATTTGAGTGTCAAATGTAGCTGAACCTCCATTCGAGCAAAATGTGAAGTTGTAAGTAGAGCCACAAGTTACGTTGACAACAAAATATTGTCCAACAGTAACTGGAGTTGTTGCATAGGCTGCTGCTGGAGTTAAACTACCAGCGGATGTTCCTCCTGTGCAGGCCAATGAAACGGGTGTCCAACCCAAAAGGATTAAAATTGATGTGAATAATTTTGACTTCATGGTATAGATTTGTGACAAATATATACAAAATCGGTTTAGTAAATCGGTTTAGTTGTTAATTTTTAAGTTTTTAGCAAAAAAAATGAGGACCGAAGTCCTCATAATAATTGTATAGAATATGGTTTTAGACTAAATCTACAGTCAATAAATCATCTACTTTTGACACAGCAACTAATCCCATCTTTGTCAAGGCTTTAATTCCTAAATCCCATTGTTTTCCACTCAAACCAGTACTTGATTTCAATGCACTCAATTCCATCGACTTTTCTTTGCTGATAATATCAAAAATCACTTTTTCATTGTCAGCCAAAGCTACTTTTTTCACTTCAGGACGCATTTGCGGGAAAAATAATACTTCTTGGATGGATGGATTATTTGTTAAATACATGATCAAACGGTCCATTCCAATTCCTAATCCTGATGTTGGTGGCATACCGTATTCCAAGGAACGCAAGAAATCGTAATCAATGAACTCTCCAGCTTCATCATCGCCTTTTTGTGCCAAACGAACTTGCTCTTCAAAGCGTTCACGTTGATCAATTGGGTCATTCAACTCGGAATAAGCATTCGCAATTTCTTTTCCGCACACCATTAATTCAAATCGCTCTGTCAAACTTGGGTCATCTCGGTGTTCTTTGCACAATGGCGACATTTCTTTCGGATAATCAGTAATGAATGTTGGTTGAATGTAATTTCCTTCACATTTCTCACCAAAAATTTCATCGATTAGTTTTCCAACTCCCATAGTTTCGTCTGCTGAAATTCCCATTGATAAACATGCAGCTCTCAACTCTTCTTCAGATTTTCCTTGAATGTCAAAACCTGTAAAATCAATGATGGATTGACGCATTGTTACGCGTTTGTATGGTGCTTTAAAGCTAATTTTATGCTCGCCAAATGTGCAATCCGATGTTCCATTCACTTCAACAGCGCAATGTTCCAGCAATCGCTCAGTAAAATCCATCATCCAATTGTAATCTTTGTACGATACATAGATTTCCATTGCAGTAAATTCTGGATTGTGCGTTCTATCCATTCCTTCATTTCTGAAGTTTTTAGAAAACTCATACACTCCATCAAATCCACCAACGATCAATCGTTTTAAATACAACTCATTGGCAATTCGCATGTACAATGGAATGTCCAAAGCGTTGTGATGTGTAATAAATGGTCGAGCAGCAGCACCACCAGGAATGGATTGAAGTACTGGAGTTTCAACCTCCATGTAACCTGCGTCGTTGAAAAAGTTTCTCATTGCTGAGAACAATTTTGTGCGTTTAATGAAAATGTCTTTCACAAACGGGTTGACAACTAAATCAGCATATCGCTGACGGTAACGCATTTCTGGATCGGTAAATGCATCGTGTACATTTCCTTCAGCATCTGTTTTTGGTAAAGGAAGTGGTTTCAAGGACTTACTTAAAAGAGTAAATTCTTGAACGTGTACAGATGTTTCACCCACTTTTGTTTTAAAAACATATCCTTTTATGCCAATAAAATCACCTAAATCCAATAATTTCTTAAAAACTTGATTGTACAATGTTTTATTTTCTCCCGGACAAATTTCATCGCGGTTGAAATACAACTGGATACGACCAGATGAATCTTGTAGCTCCGCAAAACAGGCTTTCCCCATGTCGCGTTGACTCATCATTCTACCAGCAATACATACTTGTTTTTGGTCCTCGAACTTCTCTTTGATCTTCGCAGCTAAATCTGTTACAGGATATAAATCTGCCGGATAAGGGTTGATTCCCAAATCGCGCAATTTTTTCAACGATTCTCTTCGTTGAATTTCTTGGTCTGAAAGTTCGATAAAACTCATACTGTTGAATTACTTTTTTTTAAGAATGCAAAGTTAACCAATTGCGTGAAAGTGACAATGCTAAAATTTGAGTAGTAGATGAAGCACCATTCCTTCGATCTGCCTTAAAGTTTGTCAAACAATGAAGTACGATTTTGACCGTTCATTCGTCCATAAAATCATAAAAAATTAAAATCGCTGTAACTTTTTTGTAACTTCCTAGTCTTATTGTTGAAACTCAATTTTTTCAATGACGACAAAAGAGTACAATAATGCTGTAGACATGTACGCGGATAATCTGTTCCGTTTTGCGTTGAAACACCTCAAAAATGAGATGTCGGCAAAAGATGTTGTGCAAGAAACCTTTGAAAAAGTTTGGGTGAAACACGAAGATGTAGCTGCTGAAAAAGCAAAGTCATATTTGTTTACAACAGCTTATCATGCCATTGTCGATTGGGTGAAAAAAGAAAGTCGCAACGGTGATTGGGAAAAAGTTGGTAACAACGAAGGACATGATTCAATGCAAAATTTTGACATACAGTCGGTGTTGAATGAAGGGTTGGAAAAATTGCCTGTCATTCAGAAAACAGTGGTTTTGTTACGCGATTATGAAGGATACAATTACGATGAAATTGCTTCGATTACTGATTTAAGTGAATCGCAAGTAAAAGTGTATATATTTAGGGCGCGTAAAACATTGAAAGAATTTATACAACGATTAGACTTAGTAATCTGATGGAAAGAATTAGCATATTTAATTACGAAGCATTTTACCTCGATCATTTAGAAGGAAATCTAAACGAGGAGGATACTGCTTTGCTATTAAATTTTTTATCGGATCACCCAGAATTGGCCTTAGAAGTTGATGACTTGCCAACTCTTTCGTCGGAAGAAGAAGAGAGTGTTGTTCCATCATTTGAACACTTGAAGCAAATAGATTACGACAATGATGTAATTTCAATTGCCAATCTTGAAACGTTTGCCATTGCTCATACAGAGAAACAACTTTCAGAAGTGAAGGAAAATGAATTGTCTGCGTTTATAGCGAATAATGAAGAAGCAAAAGCGTTGATTAATGTGTATGAATCATCGAAATTGGTTCCTGATACATCCATTGTTTTCAACGATAAAGAGTCGTTGAAACGTCGTACAGTTATTCCAATATGGCGTTACGCAGCAATCGCAGCGAGTATTGTTGGAGCTGTGTTTGCTGTGCAGGTTTGGAATTCAAATGGAAATTCAATTAACTCGAATATTGTCGCGTTTGATTTCTTAGACAATCGCTATCAAGACGAGAACTTCCGAGTTCTTTCTAGCGGAAGCAAGGGTTCTAGCAGCAATGAAAACGAAGTAAGTTTGAATGACCAACCCAACAATGGTGCGATCGACTTCAGAAAACCTTCGATCCAGAAGAACATTCCAATTGTCCGAAAAGCAGACAATTTCCAATTTGCACATTTGGAAAAACGCAAGCCGCAAATGCATGTAGATCACCAACAAGACGACATCAGAATTGTTGAACATCCATTGCATCCTGTGAATCAATCAGCTGATGTTGAACCAACGGTTGCCGTTGCTTACAATGACATGCACAATCCAATCAAACCAATTACGAATCGATTGTCTGAGTTCACACAGAAAGAAATTGACCTGCGTACAGCGAAAGCAACAGAGGAACGAAAGGGAGGATTTTACTTAAAAATCGGAAGCCTAGAAATTGATCACCCAGGTCGAAAAGTGAAGAATGCGAATTGATTTCACTTAATCTTTCCATTCTCCTCCATCTTTTCAAATAGTTCATTATATTTAACTTCTCAAGATAGTTGCTTTGAGGCGATCTTTCAATATAATCGACTAATTACACGTGAAGGAAACTTCGTTTATAGAACAAAATAAAGAAAAGTGGTCTCGCTTTGAAGAGCTCTATTCCTCCAACAAAAACAATCCGGAAGAACTGAGTAATTTGTATATGGACATGACAGAAGATCTAAGTTATGCCCAAACTTTCTACAAACGCAGAACAGTTCGTGTTTACCTCAATCAATTAGCACAGCGCATTTTCACGGGTGTACACAAGCAAAAAGGTGAATCACTCAAAAAATTACTGACGGTTTGGAAAACTTCATTGCCACTCGAAATTTATCGTTCGCGTAAAAGTTTATTATTTGCGCTTGTAGCTTTTTTACTCTATGTGTTGATTGGAGTCATTACCACTCATTACAATCCTGATTTTCCTAGAATTGTTATGGGTGATGGATACGTGGATATGACAATTGCCAACATCGAAAAGGGAAATCCATTGATGGTCTATGAGGCTGAAAGTCAACTTGCTATGTTCATACAAATTACAACGAACAATATGAAAGTGGCATTTTTGACATTTTTCGCTGGATTTTTCTTTACTTTTTTAACGCACATCTTATTGTTTTCCAATGGTGTAATGTTGGGAGCATTCCAATATTTCTTCCACACAAAAGGACTATTAATCACTACGTTTTTAGGAATTTGGATCCATGGTGCGTTTGAAATTTCTGCCATCGTTTTAGCGGGTGGAGCTGGAATTACAGCTGGAAATGGTTGGCTCTTCCCCAAAAGTTATACACGCATGCAGTCGCTTCAATTGTCAACAAAGCGCGGATTGAAAATCATGATGAGCTTAGTTCCTTTCATCATTGCAGCAGGGTTTTTGGAAAGTTATGTCACGCACAATTACCAAGATTTACCTGAATGGTCCAAATGGGCATTGATCTTCTTTTCATTCGGATTGATTTTGTTCTACTATGTCTTGTATCCGTTCTACGTTGCTAGAAAACACCCAGAATTGGTCGACGATGAACCTGTATTCGCATTCAAGGAAAAAAAGGATTTCAATTTCTTGAAGATTCGATCCATTGGAGAAATCATCGCTGATACCTTTCAGTTGTACCGGAATCAATTCCATAAATTCGGAACAATATTCTTTACAATCATTGCACCGATTGTCGTACTCGTCGTTTGGATGCAAGATGTCAATCATTACAATTCCATGATTGCAGAACATTGGTATGATTGGCAAGCGCAATTGCAAATCATGATGGGATATGGATTCAAGAATGGAACAGATTGGATCGCGGTTGGAATTTGGTCTATCTTATTCGCGTTGATGTTTAGTGCCATTTTTTGGTGCATGCATTCTCCAGAAGAGTCCTTTTCTTATTCATCCTTTTTCAACTATTTGCGAAAACGCTTTGTTGGAATCTGGATTGCTAATTTGTGTTTGTTTTGTACTGTTTTCTTTCTGCCATATTATTTATTGTTGGTGGCATTTTTCATTCTTCCGTTTTTTATTTCCAATGCAGCAACTGCAGGGTTGGATGAGATAAATTTGGGTGCACGACTGAAAAAAGGATTCAAAGTGAGCTCTCAGATTTATGGAATTAATTTGTTGAATTTGTTGTTGTTGACAGTCTTTGTTGCTGTTGTTGGACAAACAATTGCATTGGTTTTTAGCATTCACAATACTTGGAACAATCAGCCGATGATGACTGATTTATTGGATTGGTTGGCCGATTTTGTAAAGCGAATTGCTATGATTTTTACCGATGACTATATGGTGTATTCCAACATTGTCCGTCAGTTTGTTTATTTATTGTTTGTCTTCTTCGTAATGCCTCTGTTGATTATCAGTACAGGTTTTGCTTATTTCAATGTGGTGGAGAAATTAGAAGCACGTGGTTTGAAAAAAGAATTTGAGAAATTCGGAAAACGTAAGCGCAATCAAGAATCGAACTTTGATTAAGAATCTCTTCCATATTGCCCTGTGGTTGATTTCTTTCAATGTATTCTCTCAAACCGACAAAGTAGATAAAGCTTGGAAAACGGAAAAAGACAAAGTAGAATACCGCAAAGAGAAAAAATACAAAGGTCCGAAGGATTGGTATGCAGACGAACCGGCTTCCATGCAGCGAGATGAAGACGATGAATCGACGTATTATCCTCAAAATAGCATTCCTCCCAATTCAGCGAATTCACCAAGTGGTAATCAAACGTATTCACAACAGCAAATTGAGGAAGAACGTCAAAAGCGCTATGGGAAAAATTACAAGGGTTCAGGAGGCGGAAAACCAGATCCAGAATTAATCAAGCCAGATCCTATTGAGTTTCCTGAGTTTGATTCTCCGGATATCGATGCACCTGATATTGATGTGCCAGATGTGGATGCGCCTGATTTTTTAAGCTCAGCAGGATTTTGGAAAACTTTGTTGTTCATTATTTTATTCTTGGTCGCTATTTGGATTGTGTACGTCATCATCAAAAACAGAAAACCTTCTGATAAAAAAGTGGTCGTTCAAAATGTTGAAAATGATTGGAACCCAACGATAATAACAAAAACAGAATTAGAATTGTTGCTGGAGAAAGCAATTGAACAAGAGAATTATAGAGAATGTGTTCGTGTTTATTTCATGTTTATTTTGAAAGAATTAACGAAGAATGGTTCCATTAAATGGAGAGTAGAGAAAACGAACTACGATTACATTTTGGAAATGCGTGGAAAACCTAATTTCCAAGGGTTTGAAGAAACAGTGCGGATTTATGACATTGTTTGGTATGGCGATTATGCCATCAACAAAGATGTTTTCAATCGCTTGCAACCATCATTAGAAAAGTATTATCAATCATTAAATCCAACGGATGACTAATAAATCGAAAATTGCGATTGTAGCCGGAATGTTGGGGTTTGTTCTCTTGCTTTTTTGGTTGATGCAATCTGGAGGAAAAGAAATAGAAAAGGACAGTACAAAAAAAGTTCCTGCAATGGTTTCATCCAACTGGGATGAGTACTATGAATTAACATCTAAAGATCCAAACGGACTATACTTTTTTAATTATTTCCTGAAATCCAAATTAAACAAGGGATTAGAAGTTTCAAAAATTGATCACATCTATAGTTTAGATACTTTGTCGCGAGCAAGCAACCCAAGCTTTGTCTTCATAGGCGATAAATTTGTATTGAATCCTGATGAAGTAGATTCCATTCTTTCTCGTGTAAAAATGGGATCAAAGTTGTTTTTGGCACAAAATAACTTAGACAAACAAATCTACAATGAGTTATTCGACAACATAGCAATAAGTTATTATTACAGTCCATCGGCGCGCGTCGTTACCAATCAATCCGATTATTTGTTCTACCGCGTTTTTCAAAATGATACAATCGCTAATAAATGGAAAGGGTTTAAAAATGTATTGCCGCACTCGTTGAATGAGCACTCAACTTTGAGCAAAATTGGCAGTTTGGAGAACAACATTGCATTGCAATATGGCAAAGGATATATTTACATCAGCCTAAACCCTGAATTGTACGTCAACTATCAATTGAAAGAGAAAGCTGGTTTCAATCACTCCAAGTTATGGCTGAATCGTTTTCCTGAAACGGAAAGCGTGTATTGGTTGGAATTAGGTCGATTCAAAGAATTACCTCCTGAAGATGATTTTGAGGACTTTTTTGATGAAGGAAATGACGAACGAGACGATAGTTATCTTCAGTTTATTTTCCAAAAGAAATCTTTGGTATATGCCATGATTTTATTGTTGGCTGGAATTTTCATTTACATTGGGTTCCGAGCGAAACGAACGCAACCTGTTGTTCCATATTTGGATAAGAAGAAAAACATGACTTTGGCATTTACGGACACGATAACATCAATTTATTTTGCAGATCGTAATCCATATGTATTATTAAATGTACAAAAGCGCAATTTCTACGAGGCGGTTCAGAAACACTTTTTCGTTGATCTGTCAAAGCGAAAAGAGGACAAAGAAATCATTACATTGTCTCAAAAAAGTAACATTCCAGTAGCAAATATCAAAGAAATGATTCGTTTGTTTGAAACGACTGAAGTATCCAAAGTGGATGAAAATTACTTGATTGATTTAGCTAAAATGCAAGTTGCTTTCTATCAAAAAACAGGAATGATTTCGAGTCGTGTTCAAGCGAAAATTGAAGCGAAAGAATTTAAGTTGTACCGCAATATGTGGATATCAACTATATTATTGATGGGTGGATTGTTCACCATTTTGCTCGGCTTTTATTACCTTGTTCAAGCGATAGGAATTGGTATTGTATTGTGGCCAATAGGAATTGTTTTGGTTGTTATCGCTGTGTTGAGAATCTCTCGCCCATTGGTCGAATACACAAAAAATGAGCTTAATTATTATAAGTTATTAGGGAAAAAGAAATCGTTTGACTTGTCAGACATTTACGCCATTGAAACGAGTGAAAAAGGAGTAAAATTCCGTTTCAACGGTGGAGCAATCTTAGTTGTTAATTATTGGGAGTTAAATCAATTGGATGCAAAACAATTCAAGCGTTTTGTTGGCATTCAGAATAAATTGAAATTATGATAAACGAAGAAGTGAACAATCCGGAAGAGAATGAAAATACAGATCATTCTGCGTATATGCCTAAAAATGAAGAAGCACCTTCTGTTTCTTCTGAACCAACTCAAGGACCTGCTTCGGAAGAAACTGTTTCAGAGACAGTTGCTGAAGGAATTCCAAATTATGGTTTTGAGCGTCAGAACAATGATTTGACTTGGGTCACACAAAAGGTGAATGAAGTTCGAGGAGAGATTGGAAAATTTGTCATCGGTCAACATGAATTGGTGGAATTGTTGCTTTCAGGAATTTTTTCCAACGGACATTTATTGTTGGAAGGTGCGCCTGGAGTAGCAAAAACGCTTTCTGCGAAAGTGCTTTCAAAGGCCTTAGCAATTGATTTTTCACGTATCCAGTTTACGCCAGACATGATGCCATCAGATGTGTTGGGGACAAGTATTTTCAACATGAAGGATGCTGAATTCGTCTTCAAAAAAGGACCAATTTTCTCAAACATTGTTTTGATTGATGAGATCAATCGTGCTCCAGCAAAGACTCAAGCGGCCTTGTTTGAAGTAATGGAAGAGCGTCAGATTACCTATGATGGAAACCAATATCCAATGGAATTTCCGTTTTTGGTGATTGCTACTCAAAACCCAATTGATCAAGAAGGAACGTATAATTTGCCTGAAGCACAATTGGACCGTTTTTTATATAAAATCAAGGTTGATTATCCAGAATTAGAACAAGAAGAAGAGATTTTGCGTCGTTACAAGAACAATATAAAATCGGCTGATTTGTCCGCAATAAAACCAATCTTTTCGGTAGCAGAAATCCAAAAGGTGCAAGACATTGTGGAGAAAATCATCATCGAAGATAACTTGTTGAAATACATTGCTGCTATTACGAATAAAACGAGAAATCATGGTAAGATTTTCTTGGGTGGTTCTCCAAGAGCATCTTTGTCAATTTTGAAATCTTCGAAAGCTGTTGCTGCTATTCGTGGTCGTGACTTTGTCATTCCAGAAGACATTCAGTTCATCGCAAAACACGTGTTGAATCACCGCTTGATTTTAACGCCAGAAGCTGAAATGGAAGGAATTACTCCGGAAGAAATTGTTGCTGAAATCATTGAAACATTGGAAGTGCCGAGATAATTTTCGCTTCCCCCTTTAGGAGTGCTTGTCCCGTTTTTTCGGGAGGGATTGAGGGGGAGGACGTCAAAAAGGTTAAAAATGATGTATCAACAAATGAAAATATTCAAAAACATATATTTATCTCGCTTTTTCTTCGGATTGTACTTCGGAGCTGTATTGCTATTTGTGATTGCTGCGTCTTATTCATGGATGTTAATCATTGCTCAAATCGTCCTCCTCATCTTATTAGGGTTAACAATTCTGGATGTGTTGCTCACGTTTAGCACAAAGAATCCAATATCATTTCAGCGCGATGTTCAGGAACGTTTGAATTTGGGAGATCCAAATGATGTTACCATCAAGTTATACAATAATACATCACAACCTATTGGGTTTCGCTTGTACGAAGGTTTTCCGGTCATTATGCAAGAGCGATCAAAAGCATACATTGGAATAGTTGGTCCAAACGGCAAGAAGGAATATACGTATACCTTTACTCCCAAAGAGCGTGGAGAGTATGAGTTTAGAGATGTATTTGTGTTATTGTCTTCTGTTTTCAATTTAATTTCTCGTAGAGTTGACATACCTGCGACTCAAACAATACAAGTTTATCCTTCTGTGTTGCAATTGAAGAAATACGAATTGTTGGTGTTTCAACAACAAAAAGTAAGTGTTGGGATCAAGAAGATGAGAAGACTTGGTAACAACAGTGAATTTGAACAAATTAAAAATTATGTTCAAGGTGATGAGGTTAAGAAAATCAATTGGAAAGCTACGAGTCGAACAAATGAGTTGATGGTCAACCAGTACCAAGAAGAGAAATCACAACAGGTCTATTGCATCATTGATAAAAGTCGAACCATGCAAATGGAATTTGATGAATTATCCATGCTGGATTATGCGATAAACTCTTCACTGGTATTATCGAATATTACCTTAAGAAACGGTGATAAGACAGGATTGATTACTTTTTCGGATAAAATTGGAACGCAGGTTGCTGCTGAGAAAACGGGAGGTCAGATGCGCCGCATCATGGAGGAATTGTATGCACAAAAGACGCAATTCAAAGAGCCGAATTACGAATTGTTGTATCAATCTTTGCGTAGAACGGTAAAAACAAGATCATTGATAATTCTCTTCACTAATTTTGAAACTGAATTTGCGATGAGAAGAGCCTTGCCAATTTTAAGAAAGATCAATCAAAAACATGTATTGGTGACGGTCTTTTTCCAAAATAGTGATTTAGAAGCATTGGCGTTTCAGCCTGCGAGAACTGTGAGAGATGCCTATCAAGCGATTGTTGCCGAAAAAATGACTGGAATTAAATCCAAAATTGCTCAGGAATTAAAACAAAATGGCATTCATGCAGTTCTGACATTACCAGAAAATTTATCCATTAACACAATCAACAAATACCTTGAGTTGAAAGCAAAAGGGGCTATATAAGAAAAGGGAGATCACTAAGACCTCCCCAATCAGTTTTATGGTTTATATATTATAGTTGAACGCTTCCCGCGTTTGTGAATTGTCCACGAACGATTACAACATTTTCAATAGTTGTTTCTCTCACTTGAGATTCTCCTTCTCGAATACCTCTGATAACAATGTCGTAAGTACCGTCTGCCATACCTTGTAATTTAAAGGCTCCATTTGCAGCAATGTATGTACTGAATGAGTTGGAAGCATCTGTCAATGTTACGCTTGCTTGAATAGCTCCTTGAACCTGTCCATATACTCCTGTTGAAGTATCTTCAATTTCATAAATTGCTGGTTGTAAAATATATGTATTGCCTAATTCATAAATCGACTGAGCGGCGTTGAAATCAATGAGAATTTCAGTTGTTGAATTAGCATTTACTTGTTCATCCACTTGAACTTCAATTTGTTGTTCAGAATTTGTTGTGAAATTCAACAAAAACTCTGTTCCACCTGCTCCTGCACCAACCCAAAGTTTGTTTTCATTCCCAAAGGTCAATCGTAATTTTGTGTACAAACCGGCTTCAAGACTACTTGAACTAGCAATGTTGGTTGAAACACCATTGGTTAAATCTAGCACACTAATCACTTGTGATTCATTACTTAAATTCACCCATCCTTCGTTTTGTAAATAGGCTTCTACTTTCACAATTTCAACTTGCAAGGCAGCATAATCTGCTGGAGCATCTGTCATTTTAACGACCATTGCACCTTTGGAGCTGTCAGTTGGTTGAACTGGATTTACATTGTCTTTTTTACATGCTTGGAACATTATTCCCGATAATGCAACCAAAATTAATAATGACTTTTTCATAACTATATGGTTTTAGTGTTAATACATTTTGTTGCAAATGTATCTGTCAGAATCATGCCAGCTATTTTTTAATTGGGAGAATAATTGCGCCAAACTCTTTGATAATAAGCTGTTTATATGCAAACTTGAACTCCAATGTTTAGGTTCGTACAAGCACAAAATCATCTCCAAAATGAAAATGATTTTCAAATTGAAAATTTAGTTTGAGTATTTTACGCACTTGACTTTCTATAAATGACTTAAATCCATTTCAATCTCTCCTTCACCAATTTGTTTAATTCATTATCTTTGTCTACCCAGAAAAGAGTGAAAATTCAGAATTAAGGACATGGATAAAAATCAGGATTTAGTCAATAGAAGAGAAGCTGCCAAACTTGGCGGTGGAGAAGCTAGAATTGAAAAACAACATAAAGGAGGAAAGTTAACAGCTCGAGAAAGAGTGACTTTGTTGATGGATGAGAATTCATTTCAAGAAATTGGACAGTTTGTTGAACACCGCGCAACCTCTTTTGGATTAGATAAGATGAAATTTCCAGGTGATGGAGTCATCACTGGTTATGGAACCATTCATGGTCGTTTAGTGTATGTTTTTTCTCAAGACTTTACAGTACTTGGTGGATCATTGTCTGAAACACATGCCGCAAAAATTTGTCGAATCATGGATTTAGCGATGAAAAATGGTGCGCCTGTCATTGGTTTGAACGATTCTGGTGGAGCACGAATCCAAGAAGGAGTTGTTTCCTTGGCAGGATATGCAGATATCTTTTATAGAAATACAAGAGCGTCTGGAGTTGTACCACAAATTTCTGTGATCATGGGACCTTGTGCCGGTGGAGCAGTTTATTCTCCAGCATTGACTGATTTCGTTTTCATGGTTGAAGATACTTCATATATGTTTGTTACAGGACCAAATGTTGTCAAAACGGTAACACATGAAGAAGTTAGTTCTGAAGATTTAGGAGGAGCAAAAGCACATGCTGAGAAATCAGGTGTGAATCATTTCACCGCTTCGAACGATGTTGAATGTTTGAAACAAGTACGTGATTTGGTCACTTATATGCCGCAAAACGCGAACGAAATTCCACCTCAACCAACAAAATTTGAATTCAATGCTTCAAAATTAGAAAGCATTAAATCAATCATTCCTGATAATTCTAACTTGCCATACGATATTCGTAAGGTGGTTGATGCAGTAATTGATGACAATAGTTTCCGTGAGGTTCATGAAGATTTTGCGAAAAACATTGTAGTTGGATTTGCGCGAATTGAAGGTAGAACAATTGGTATTGTTGCCAACCAACCAGCTGCAATGGCTGGAGTTTTGGACATAGATGCTTCTCGAAAAGGAGCTCGTTTTGTCCGTTTCTGTGATTCTTTCAATATTCCATTATTGGTGTTTGAAGATGTTCCTGGATTCTTGCCTGGTACGGATCAAGAATGGCGTGGAATTATTACGCATGGTGCAAAATTGTTGTATGCATTCTGTGAAGCCACTGTACCAAGAATTACGGTGATTACACGTAAAGCTTACGGTGGAGCATTTGATGTGATGAATTCAAAAAGCATTGGTGCTGACTTAAATTTTGCATGGCCAACAGCAGAAATTGCCGTTATGGGAGCAAAAGGAGCAGCAGAAATTATTTTCAAACGTGAAATTTCTGAAGCGGCAGATCGCGAAGCGAAGTGGTTGGAAAAAGAAGCAGAATACGCAGAAATGTTTGCGAATCCATATCGTGCAGCAGAACGCGGAATTGTAGATGACGTTATTCTTCCTGAAGAAACAAGAGCGAAAGTGATTGCAGGATTTAAAATGTTGGAAAACAAAGCAGAAGTTCTACCGCAGAAAAAACACGGGAATATTCCTCTTTAGGACGAAAGACCGTCCGCCACTGACGGACTAAAAGACAAAGGACCGCTTCGCTGAAGGACTAGATTTTGTAACGACTAAAGTTCATTTTTCTAATTAGAGTTGAATTTAGTTTGTAAAATTTTATTCTTTAAATCTTGTAAATGATTTAGCATTTTACCAAAATCTAGTCCTTGAGTGAGGAACGAACGGTCTTTTGTCTTTTAAGGAGCTACGCGACTGGTCTTTTGTCTATTTCATTATCTTTGTATCCGATTAAATTTTACTCATGTATAGATCACACACTTGCGGCGAATTGCGCTCAGAAAATATTGGAAATACAGTAACCTTGGCTGGATGGGTTCAAAAATCTCGTGACCTTGGGGGAATGACTTTTATGGACCTGCGTGATCGCTATGGAATTACACAATTGGCATTCAATGAAGATGAAAATGCATCTTTAACGGAGCAAGCAAGAAAATGTGGTCGTGAGTTCGTTGTTCAAATTACGGGAGAAGTCATTGAACGCGCAAGTAAAAATAAAAATATCCCAACGGGTGAGATTGAAATTAAAGTAACGGAATTTAAAGTCTTGAATGGCTCAAAAACGCCTCCGTTCACAATTGAAGATGATACAGATGGTGGTGAAGAATTGCGTGCAAAATACCGCTATTTAGATTTAAGAAGAAATCCAGTGCAAGAGAAATTGCGCTTGAGAAATAAAGTTTCATTGGAAACAAGAAAGTACTTGGATTCTCAGGACTTTTTGGATGTTGAAACTCCAGTTTTAATCAAATCAACACCGGAAGGAGCGCGTGATTTCGTCGTTCCTAGTCGCATGAATGAAGGACAATTTTATGCCTTGCCTCAATCTCCACAAACATTTAAGCAATTATTGATGGTTTCTGGATTTGATCGCTACTATCAAATTGTGAAATGTTTCCGTGATGAAGATTTACGTGCCGATCGTCAACCAGAGTTTACTCAAATTGACTGCGAAATGGCATTTGTTGAGCAAGAAGACATCCTTAATACATTTGAAGGATTGATCAAACATTTGTTCAGAACAGTGAGAAATGTGGAGTTGGATGAGAAATTCCCACGCATGACTTACGCTGAAGCGATGGAAAAATATGGGTCAGACAAACCAGATATCCGTTTCGATATGGAATTTGTGTACTTGAACGCTGTTGCAAAAGGAAAAGGATTTAGCATTTTTGATAACGCTGAATGTGTCTTGGGGATCAATGCGCAAGATTGTTCAGAATATACGCGTAAGCAGTTGGATGCTTTAACTGACTGGGTGAAACGTCCGCAAATTGGTGCACTTGGAATGGTTTACGTGAAGTGCAACGCAGACGGAACGTTTAAATCATCAGTAGATAAATTTTATTCTCAAGAAGATTTAGCTGAATGGGCAAAATTAGCGAATGCGAAAGCAGGAGATTTGATTTTGGTGTTGAGTGGCGACTTAGACAAAGTGCGCAAGCAAATGAATGAATTGCGTTTACACATGGGGAATGAATTGGGATTGAGAAATCCGAATGTGTTCAAACCATTGTGGGTATTGGATTTTCCATTGTTAGAATGGGACGAAGAATCGAATCGTTACCACGCTATGCACCATCCATTTACTTCTCCAAAACCAGAAGATTTTGCATTGATTGATACTGATCCAGGAAAAGTAAGAGCAAATGCTTATGATTTGGCAATGAACGGCGTTGAATTAGGTGGAGGATCTATCAGAATTCACGACAGAGATTTGCAGTCGCGCATGTTTGATTTGTTAGGATTCACAAAAGAAGAGGCGCAAGCACAATTTGGTTTCTTGATGAGCGCGTTTGAATACGGAGCGCCACCACACGGAGGTTTGGCTTTCGGTTTAGACCGTTTGGTAGCCACAATGGGTGGTTCAGATTCAATTCGTGATTACATTGCGTTCCCTAAGAACAATAGCGGTAGAGATGTAATGATTGATGCACCTTCTCCATTGGATGAAGCACAATTGAAAGAATTGGGGATTAAATTAAATTCATAATTCGCAATCTGTAATTCGTAATCCGCAATTTTTGGTATGACAGAATACATTGGTTACATCGCATCGGGTGTTGTTTTAATTTCATTTCTAATGAAAAATATGAACACTTTGAGAATGGTCAACTGCGTGGGTTGCCTTCTTTTTGTAACCTATGGAGTATTATTGGAGTCCATTCCTGTCGTCATTACCAACTTGGCAATTTGTGGAATCAATGTGTTTTATTTGATAAAAGCTCAGAAAGAAAAAGCACTATAATCTTACTACATATCTTGCAATTGATTTTGTCTTTTGCGCAATTGAACAAGGTAAGGATTCGCCAATTTATCACCGCACTCCAACGCAGCTTTTTCTGCATATTGAATTGCTTCGTCTAAGTTTCCTTGACCTTCTTTTATCAATGCAAGGTTGAATAAAACACGCCCTCTGATTTTTTCTTTGTGATAATCCACATCTTGCAATAATTGTTTTTCAGCAATGTCCCAGTTTCCTGCTTTAATCATTGGTCTTGCACGCTTCAATGACTTTGAGCCTTTTGTGTAATACTTTCTATCTACCCAAACCCAATTTGCGTAAAAGAGCATTCCCGTTCCATATCCTAATTCATAACCGAGTGCTTTGTAGTATTGTTGCTTGCGTTGAACATCATTTAAGATTGATATTATGGATGTTCCACCACTAAGCGGAATGTTGTAGTAACGGTTAATTTGGAGTTGTTCTATGGATTCATGAGTGTTGGCAATGTAAACATTGGTGTACATTGTGCCCTGTAGTCGCGATGAGTTTTGTCCTGTAGCAGAAGCTAATACCGTTCCTCCAACTGGAGAGATGGTTGTTACTGAACTTGTTTCAATGATACCGTGGAGTTGTCGTGCTGCACATAAACTATCAATGAACGACCAATTTGGAGCACCTCCCAAAGTTAAAGGTGTTGGTGGAATTGTTTCGGCGCTGAGATATCCAGATCTTTCTAAACCTCTAAACAATCCTGAAGGTGCATTTTCGGCCGCAACAACGTTACCATTGATACTTTGTGAAGCCATGATTTCCACAATGACTTTTTCCGGACTATTTTCTTTGGTTACATTATTGACAGCTCCGAGTCGAGTGACTTCATATGGCAGGTTTACCTTTGGTGGAGTCTGAACAGATATGCGAAAGGATGTTTTGCATGATGTAAGAACAAGTAATCCAATTATCAGCGTGTAAATCGTTTTCATAGTAATATTGTTTTGAGCACTATTTTCAAATATCGTGCTAAACTTTGACTTTTTTGATGGTTGTTGCTTAAAAAACTCCATATCTGACCCAATCAATTGCTTATATTTGTGAAATAAGAAGTCAGAAATCAGAACAATGATCAAGCAAAAAATCTCAATTTATAATAGTCTTTCTGGTAAAAAGGAAGTTGTAGAACCAATCAATGAAGGTCGCATTGGAATGTATGTTTGTGGTCCAACGTTGTACAGTGAACCACATATGGGAAACATGCGTACGTTCATTAATTTTGATTTGGTGTACCGTTATTTATTGGTGATTGGCTATAAAGTAAAATACGTTCGAAATATCACGGATGCTGGACATATCACGAATAGCCTTGGAGAAGCGGTTGATAGTATTGGGAAAGCAGCACGTTTAGAGCAAATGCAACCATTGGAAATTGTGTACAAATTCAACACGATTTTTCAAGATTTGCAACGTACCTATAACATGTTGCCACCGAACATTGAACCAACAGCGACAGGTCATATTCAAGAACAAATTGAAATCATTGAAAAAATCATTGAAAACGGTTTTGGATATGTGGTAAATGGATCTGTGTACTTCGATGTAAAAGCATATTCTGAAAAGTTCAATTATGGAATTTTAAGTGGACGAAAAATTGATGAATTAGCAGAAGAAACAAGAACCTTGAACGCGCAAGATGAAAAACGATTCTTCGCTGATTTCGCCTTGTGGAAAAAAGCCAACCCAGAAGATATGCAGATTTGGCGCTCTCCTTGGGGAAATGGAAATCCTGGATGGCACATTGAGTGTACAGCGATGAGTACCAAATATTTAGGCGAACACTTCGATATTCACGGAGGAGGAATGGACTTAAAGTTCCCGCATCATGAAGATGAAATTGCACAAAGTTGTGGTTCTTATGGATGTAGTCCAGCGAAATATTGGATGCACGCAAACATGTTGGATGTAAATGGTCAAAAAATGAGTAAATCATTTGGAAACTATTTCTTACCAATGGAAATTGTAAATGGAACAACGGAAATTTTCGAAAAACCATTTTCACCCAATGTCGTTCGTTTTTCCATGATGCAAGCGCATTATAGAAGTACAATGGACATGTCGAATGAAGCTATGTTGGCTACAGAAAAAGGGTTGAATCGTATTTTGGAGGCAATGAAAACGACAGAGAATTTAGCAACAGGAGCTGAATCATCAATCGATGTTGCAAGTTTGACTCAATCGTTTTACGATGCAATGAATGACGACTTTAACACGCCTGTTCTCATTGCTGGAATTTTTGAGGCTGTGAAGTTCATCAATACTGTAAAGGATGGCAAAGCAACTATTTCTGAGTCGGATTTGGCATTGCTACGCAACGAACTAAGCATTTTTGTGGTGGATGTTCTTGGGATGAAAGTTGAATCAACGGGAAGCTCAGATCGTTTGGCTCCTGTCATGGATTTAATTTTGGATTTGAGACAAGATGCACGAACAAATAAGGATTGGACAACTTCAGATAAAATCAGAGACGGTTTAGCTGCAGCTGGAATTATCGTCAAAGATGGAAAAGAAGGAACTTCTTGGAATTAATGTCTGATTTTCTTTTTTTGGACAGTTCCACCTTGTTCAAAAGTATAAATTGTTCCATTTTTTAATCCTGTTACGACTTGTTGTTCGCCATTTGACCAATAAATTATCGCTTTTTGAAGTGATTTGGCGTCTCCCAATCCGTAGTACAAAATCCGAGAAGATTGAGAAGCTTGACCACTTCCGCCATCAACTTCTCGTACCATTTTTCTATCTTCTTGCTCAAACACCACTCTGCATCCAAAGCAATCACGATTGGTTCCTGCACCTCCAATGAGTTGAATTCCAACAAAATTTCCAGCATCACTTTCGTTGCGGTATAGTTTGATTTTCTGGTCAACTTGTGAAAATGCACCCCAAGGCATCTTTACCACTGATGATGCAATATCTAAATCACCATCATGATCAAAATCAAACACTACTGAACCGCGATGAGATAACATGTCGTCAACACCAGAGTTGGATGATGAATCTTCAAACTTTCCTTGATTGTTCAAATAGAATTTGTTGGGGTCTTTGACGACAGTTTTTGGAACAAGCGCTAAAATATTTCCTTTGGAAACATACAAATCCAAATCACCATCAAATTCATAGTCAAAAAACAATCCGCTCCAACTGGTTCCTCTTAATGAATCTTTGACTAATCCAATTGTTACATTTAGGTCCTTAGCGACATCAGTAAGTTGCCCATTGTGATTGTTAAATAGGCAATTGTCTCCAATATTTGTGACGTAATAATCAATGTCACCGTCTTCATCATAATCACCTTGTCCGATTCCCATCCCATACATTTCTCGCGCAAATCCTGTTTCAATACTGACATCCGTGAACGATGTTTTAGGATAATCATTTCTGAAATATTTATTCCCGATTTTCGACCATTCACCAAAATCATTGAGTAAAAGTAAATCGAGATCTCCGTCAAAATCTACATCAGTTAAACTTGAAGCAAAACCGCAACCAAGATCATTCACACCATATTTTTCAGCAACTTCACTAAATCCAGTACCGTGTTGATTCAAGAGAAGTTTATTCTCCAAACAAACGGGAAGATAACCAATGGAAACTTCGTTGGAATCTCGTTCATGTCCCATGCTTGCTACATAATTCGTGATATAGATATCCGAAAACCCGTCTTGATTGATGTCGCCCCAAGTAGCAGTTGTGTAATTGGCTGGTGGCAACAATTCATGCATTGAAAGAAGCTCAAAGGATTGTCCGTTGATATTTTTCAGTAACGCAGGTGATTTTTTGTCGCCTCCGCCTGCTCCTTTGCCAAAATTGACAATGAAAAAATCCTGAAAACCATCGTTATTGTAATCGGCGGAAACTGCTCCTTGAATGAAATAACCTTTCAATGCATCCAATCCGTATTCTTTCGTCGCGTCTCTGAAAATTCCTTTTTCGTTCAACCACAATTTAGAATCAAACACTCCTCCAGCTTGAAACAAATCTTCCCAACCATCATTGTTGACATCGATGACAATGATTCCACCACCGGCCATTTGAAGATCGTTTCCAGGATAAATGTAAGTCAATCCAACATCATTGCTTACCTCTGTAAAGAACGGTTTTTGAGCTGAGGCTTCTATCGAAAATAAAAGGATGATAGCTAGAATGATCTTCATTTGCGGCAGTTAATTTCGGTGGCAACAAATTTTCCAATGCGTTGACCGTAATCCAAACTAATTTGTAACGTTTTAAAGAAGTGAATTCCTCCATAAAAGCGGGAAATGGATATTTCTTCAGCCAATGCCGTAAGTGTTTCGAAAGATCTCGGCGTACCGTCAATATCAGAGCGAAAAGCGTTTGTTGTATCAATTACGTGTGTTGAATCTCCAAAAATAGTTTTCATGACTTCTGTTGCAGCTCCGGATTGAAAGGAATGTCCAGAAGGAAATTCTGGAAATGGCGGACTCGCGATGCGTGTGTTGAATTGTGGATCAATATAGCGTTGAATGTAGGTAACAGGTCGAATAAAGTTGAACTCAAACTTCAATTTCCACGCAGAAATAAATGCTTCATTGATGGCAACGCCTAATTTAACATACAATTCCATCGCGGAGTCCAATGGCAATTGTTTGGCGATCGCTAGTTGTTTTGACATCGAAAAATAATGTCCAGTCGGTGTTCCAGAATAACCAGGAGAATCGTCCCAATATTCTGTGATGATTTCATATTTTGGATCTAGATTTTTTCCGTTTTCATACAGACTATATGCGTCTTTGTACAACAATGAATTGGTGTCCTTTGAAAATTCTAGTACCCTACAATCATTGGTTATTTCTTCTGTTGGCGGCAATAACCGTACATTTTCACCCCAATAAGGCAATAGGGAAGGCAAATATCCCGGAACGGTTTTCGTCCAACAAGATATGCAAGTTGGTGGTTCGTAGGTATCAGGAAAGTTTTCATTGAAACCGTTATCGGCACCGTCACGTTTCGACCATTCAATGATTTCTTGAGCAATTTTTTCCCCATATTCAATGGAAGTTGCGACAACAGTTTTTGAAAGTTTTTTGCCATAGATTGTGCGCAATGAATCTTCCAGCGCAACTACTTTTTTTTGGTTTGCTGGAGGCATATTGCGGTAGTAATAGGATAGTAAGGAAAAATCGACGCTATTTGCAACTAAAGGCCAATTGAGTTCCTTGTCTGCTTTCCATTGTGTTCGTTGAAAGGCATTCAGTTGACCACTCATGGTTTGCAGTTCGGGAAGAATTTCCACAACACTTTCATACATGCCAATCGAAAAATAGGCGTAGGCTCTTCCGCTAACGGGTGCTGAAAAACCAACACAGTTTTTTGTCAATACGAATGCCTCGTCCATCCAACGATGATGAATGGATAAGCAATTTGATCGTTCTATTTGTTCTGAAGGAGATGTGTTTTGAGCATAGGATGACGAATGAAAAATTCCAATCACAACAATGGCAGCAAAAGACAATAATTTCATGTTTTTCAAGTATTTTGACCGAATTTACTAATTATTTCATGCCTGATTTTGTCAATCACAACATTCACTCGGAAAATCGAGACATTGCTTTTTATTTGAAGTAATTTAGCTCATCAAAAAAGTACAACTTATGAAATTGGATAAATTACTGCTGTTTTTTAGTCTATTATTGATCACAATTGTAGAGACTCATGCACAATCTTCACGCTTTACAACGATGATTGATTCTGTGAATATCTTCTCTTCACCTCGTTTTTCTGATGTGAATAACGACGGAACTAAAGACATTATAATTGGTGCTGGAATTGAAAATATGGCGGTTTCAAATGGTATGGTTGCTATAGACGGAAAGAATGGTGAAATTATTTGGAACACGCCATCGAAGACTCAAATTTACACAAGCGCCTTGTTGCAGGACATAAACAAAGATGGAATAGAAGATGTATTTATTGGTGGAAGAGACGCCTCTTTTTTTGCATTGGATGGTAAAACCGGAAGTGTCATCTGGGAATTTTGGCCTAAAAGTAAGGGGAATGCGTATGAAGCTGGAATTTTAAACTTTTACTGCACTCAATTCATTGATGATCAAAACAAAGATGGAATCAAGGATTTATTAGTGGCTAATGGCGGTGATCATCAAGCAGCTCCAAGTAAGAAAGAACGACCTCGAGCACAATTGATGGTGTTGTGTGGAAAAACAGGGAAAGTAATTGCTAACGCTAAATTTCCTGAAGAACGCGAAACTTATTATGCACCGCATACATATTTGAATGAAAAAAATGAATCCATGATCGTTTTTGGCTCAGGAGGTGAAACAATTGACGGAAGTTTGTGGGAAGTTCCATTGAAGGATCTATTGAAAAAAGACATTTCTAAAGCAAATTTGATTGTGCGAGATTCAGTGAAAGGCTTCATTTTAAATTCCTTGGTGGCAGATTTGACTGGAGATGAAATTCAAGACATTGTCAATATTCGAATGAACTCTACGATTAGTGCTATTGAAGGAAAAACGCATAAAACACTTTGGGAAATTAATTTTAGTGGCTATGAGTGCTATGTTACACCCAGTTTTGGAAATTTCACTGGCGATTCAATTCCAGATGTATTTACCATAATTTCTAAAGGATCATTTCCGAATTATTCTGCGTTTAGATTATTGGTGATCGATGGAAAAACAGGAGAAATCGTGTTTCAAGAAGATTCAGGTTTCAATCAGTATTCTCCAGGAGTAGCGGCAGACATCAATGGTGATGGATTGGACGAAATCATTTATGTTGAGAACAAACTATTGGATCCAGAGACTTTTTCTATTGTTAACCAAATTAGAGTAATTGATTTAAAAAATGATTTCAAGTATTACCTCGGAAGCGTGAGAAATGGAATGTCCATGGCGTCAACTCCTTCACTGGTGGATTTGGATGGCGATGGTAACCATGAATTGATTGTGGCAGTGTCTTCTGTTCCTTCGAGTAGCACGCCATTTAGTAAAGTGGAATGTATCGATATCAACAAGGCATTGAAGTCAATTTCTTGGTCAGGTTATTTAGGCGAATATGAGAATGGTTTGTGGAAAAAATAAGTAATTGAGTGGCGTTTATTTTCTGTGAGTCAAGTCAAGAATTGCGCTGTTTTCAAGCAATTTTATTGTTAAATTAGCACGGAATATAATTCCGGTATAGAAAAAACATTGCCAATGATCTCACAACAATCAGATAAGAAATTATTTTTAATTGATGCCTATGCGTTAATTTTTAGAGCGTATTTCGCTTTCGCGAAAAATCCAAGAGTGAACTCTAAAGGAATGAATACGTCTGCTGCATTTGGTTTTACGAACGCTTTGTTGGATGTTTTGAATAAGGAAAAACCAACGCACATTGCTGTTGTGTTTGATCCTCCTGGCGGTTCCACAGTGAGAAAAGAAGAATTCAGCGAATACAAAGCGCATCGCGATGAAACGCCAGAAGGAATTATTTCGAACATCGAGCCAATCAAGGAAATTATTCGCTCCTTGTGCATTCCAATTATTGAGATTCCTGGTTATGAAGCGGATGATGTGATTGGAGCACTTGCTAAAAAAGCAGAAAAAGCAGGTTTTATAACCTATATGATGACACCAGATAAGGATTTTGGTCAGTTGGTGACAGACAAAGTGCTCATGTTTCGACCAGGTAGAGGTGGCGATCCAGCACAAGTTTGGGGACCAAAGGAAGTGTGTGAGAAGTTTGATGTAGAGAATGTATTACAAGTCATTGATATTCTTGGTTTACAAGGAGATGCAGCGGACAATATTCCGGGAATTCCGGGTATTGGACCAAAAACTGCGTCGAAATTGTTGAAGGATTTTGGTTCTGTTGAAGGAATCATTGCCAATTCAGATAAATTAAAGGGAAAGCAAAAGGAAAACATTGAAAATTTTGCACAACAAGGGTTGATGTCAAAATCATTGGCAACAATCATCACAGACATAGATGTTGAATTGAACGAAGAAGAATTGATTCAATGTGAGCCAGATCGCGATCGTGTGATGGCAATTTTCTCTGAATTGGAGTTCAAAGGAATGACGAAAAGAGTATTGGGAGAAGAAATGGCTGTTACGGCAACGGTAGATTCTTCTGGACAATTTGATTTGTTTGGAACTAACAATGTGGAGGCTACAGCTGAATTGGCATCTGAAGTCGAATGGAAGACAATTGAAACCGAAAAACCAAATTATCAATTGGTCGACACAAAGGAAGCTCGTGCTGAGTTGCTTGCAAACTTATTGAAACAAAAAGAAGTGTGCTTTGATACAGAGACATCAGGAATTGATGCGTTGCACGCTGATATTGTTGGAATGTCCTTTTCATATCAAGCGAAAGAGGCTTTTTATGTTCCAACTCCACTTGATTTTGAAGGAGCAAAAGCAATCATTGAAGAGTTTGAAGCATTCTTTCACGATCCCAAAATCGTAAAGATTGCACACAATATTAAGTACGATTTGAAAATTTTGAATCGCTACGGAATGCATGTTGCCGCTCCAACGTATGATACGATGATTGCGCATTACTTAATTTCTCCTGAATCGAAACAAGGAATGGATTTCTTGGCAGAATTCTACTTGAAATACAAGCCAGTTTCCATTGAAACATTGATTGGGAAAAAGGGAAAAAATCAAGGTTCAATGGCGGACCTAAAACCAGAAGAAATTTCAGATTATGCGTGTGAAGATGCGGATATTACTCTTCAGTTGAAACAGATTTTCGATCCTGAGATTCAAAAAGAACATTTGCGCGATTTGTTTTATCAAATGGAAATGCCATTGGTTCAAGTCTTGGTGGACATGGAATCGGAAGGAATTGCCATTGATGGTGATGGCTTGCAGGCATATTCGAAACAGTTGGGAGAAAGTTTGGTTCAACTGGAAGCAGAAATCAAAGAAATGGCAGGAATCGATTTCAATGTTGACTCGCCAAAACAGTTGGGAGAAGTATTGTTTGATCACATGAAAATTTCCGCCAAAGCAAAGAAAACAAAAACGGGACAATACGCCACTTCAGAAGATGTATTACAAAGTTTGTCTGGAGCGCACCCAATCATGGCAAAAATTTTGGATTATCGTCAGTTCAAGAAATTGAAAAGTACGTATGTCGATCCATTGCCTACGATGAAAGATCCAGTTGATGGAAGAATTCATACCCAATTCATGCAAACAGTTACTGCCACGGGTCGTTTGAGTTCCAACAATCCAAACTTGCAAAATATTCCAATTCGAACGGAAAGTGGAAAAGAAATAAGAAAATCCTTCATTGCAAGAGATAAAAATCACAAACTATTAGCGGCCGATTATTCTCAGATTGAGTTGCGAATTATTGCAGCTTTGAGTAAGGATACAAATATGATTGCAGCCTTTAAAGATGGTCAAGACATTCACGCTGCCACGGCGGCTAAAGTGTTCAATGTTGCATTGGAAGAGGTCACAAGAGAACAACGTAGTGCAGCGAAAGCTGTCAATTTTGGAATCATTTACGGACAATCGGCTTTTGGTTTAGCTCAAAATTTAGGGATTTCCAGAACTGAAGCAAAAGGAATCATTGACAGTTATTTTGAGCAATATGCAACCATTAAAACTTACATGGACAATGCAGTGGCACAAGCAAGAGACAAAGGGTTTGTAGAAACAATTTACTTGCGAAGAAGGTATTTACCAGAAATCAATTCTGCGAATGCCGTGGTACGTGGATTTGCAGAACGAAACGCAGTCAATGCGCCAATTCAAGGTTCTGCTGCTGACGTCATAAAATTAGCAATGATTGAAGTCCACAAAGCCATGAAACAAGCAAAAGTGAAATCAAAAATGTTGCTGCAAGTACATGATGAATTGGTCTTTGATGTTCCATTGGATGAAATTGATGTGATGAAAGACCTTGTCAAAAAAGCGATGGAAAGCGCAGTGAAATTAGAAGTGCCAATGCAAGCCGAAATGGAAATTGGGGATAATTGGTTGGAAGCGCATTAAACGTTTTAAATGACAGAGTTTAATTTAAATGAGCTGGATGCTGATTACTATTTGTTGAACTTCAGCAATGATGAATTACATGAAGTTCTCATAAAAGCAGATGAATGGTCAGAGCATGACGTTCAAATTGCACGGGCATTATTGCGTAAAAACGGAGTAATTATCGATGAAAATGTGCTGAAACAAGAAATTGAGGAGCGAATGGCAAATTTTCGAAAACCCGACAAAAATCAAACATTGATGGTTGTTTTTGGTTACATCTGTGCTGTTTTTGGTGGCTTTTTGGGATTGTTAATCGGATACGCATTGTATGCAACGAAGAAGGAATTACCGAATGGCGAAAAAATCCATCGCTATTCACCTGAAAATCGAAAAAGTGGATATACCATTTTAGTGATTAGTGCTATTACATGCACGATCATGATGGTACTAAAAATAACGATTTTTAGAGAGGCTTAAATCTCAGCTGCTTTCTCTAATTTCCAGTCCAACGATTCAATCAAGGCGTCAAACGCATCTTCCAAATCTTTAATTTCTGCAGGAAATTGGTAACGACGCATTACTTCTTTGCGTTTTCCATCAATGACAATTGATGTTGTTGTTGAAGGTAAATCGGTAATGGATTCATTGTCGTATTTATCTTTGAATTCCATGTAACCAATGCGTTTTGCAACTTCAATCAACTTGTTCATTTCCGCTGGAGATACTTTAGAAGAGTATGTTCCCATTCTTTTAACATTGCGAACACCTTCATAACTTGCTGTTCCATCATTATTGATTTTAAAGATGTAAACTGGACAGGTTCCAAAACAAAATGTGCGTTGAATGGAAGCAAACAACGAATCTCCTTTTTCTGCTGGTTGAAACGCCGCGTATGCTCCAGAAGAATCACCTTCCAGGGCTTTTTTGGAGTTAGCACATGAGAATGTAAGTGTTGCTATAGCGAATAAGAAGAATAGAACTTTCATGATGTAAATTTTTGAATGTAAATCAAATACCTAGCCAAAGATAGGAAAAAGACTCAAGACCGTTCGTTCCTCACTTCAAGACACAGGAGCGCTTCGCTCAAAGACTAGATTTGGGAATATCAAAGATTGATTAGATACAAACTTATTCTAAGTTAATGATTCTAAAATCGAAACGTTAAACATTCATGTTTAAACGATTAAGTCTTTAAGCGAAGCGCTCCTGTGTCTTTTAGACCGTCAACAGACGGGCGGTCTTGTGTCTATATTAAGCTTGTTTGATCAACTGAATCTCACCGTTCAATTTAATGTCATCACTCACAACAATACTTCCCGCTTCAGTGATTGCACTCCATTTTAATCCAAATTCGCTTCTTTTTAATTTTCCTGTAACTGTTAATCCAGCTTTTGTTTGGCCATAAGGATCTACTGCAATTCCACCAAATTCTGCATCGAAGTCAACTTTTTTCGTAATGTCTCTAATCGTTAAGTCACCTGAAATAGTGAAATTTTCGTCGTCTTTTTTTGTGATTTCTGTGCTTTTGAATGACATTTCTGGATATGCTTCTGCATTGAAGAAATCATCTGACTTTAAGTGACCATCTCTGTCTGCTACTCCAGTATTGATCGAATCAATTTTAACTGTAAAGCCGATTTGAGCAGTTGAAAAATCATCTCCTTGTGTAGTTGCATTTACGTCAAAATCGCCAAATGAACCACTTACATTTGTAATCATCATGTGTTTCACTTTGAATCCAACTTCGCTGTGCATTTTATCAACGTTCCAATTTGTTTCCATAACTTATATTTTTTATGTGTTTGTTAATGGAACAAAGGTATGTTGGAGGACATATAAGTTTCGTTGACCTATGTTAAGAGATTAAAATAGACGAAAGACCACTTTGCTAAAGGACTAGATTGCTTTAAGATCAACAGATTTTATAAGGTCGATAAATCTTTAAAGACATTTTTATTCTTGCAAAATCTAGTCTGTTAGTGAGGAACAAACGGTCTTGTGTCTTGAAGTCCCGATTCATCAGGACGGTCTTTTGTCTAACTTTTGTTTCTTCATGCGACTCAACGATTCTGGCAAGATTCCCAAGTAAGATGCGATTTGATGTTGTGGAACCAATTGTTCAATACCCGGCGATCGCTCTAGCAATTCTTCGTAGCGTTCTTGCGCATTTGTACTAACGGTGAGCAAGAAGCGTTTTTGTAGCACCGCTAAATGTCGTTGAATAATGATTCTAAAAAACCGTTCTAAACCAGGAATTTTAGCAAATAATTCTTCTTTTTTGTCTGGATGAATAATAAGTACGGTGGTGTCTTCCAATGCTTGTGCACTCAATAATCCACATTCATCTGGTCGGTACAATGCCATGTCGCCAACCCACCAGTTCTTGAATCCAAAGTACAAAACATGTTCCAATCCTTTACTGTCAACATAATATACGCGCATTGTTCCTTGCACGATAAATGCTTCCACGAAATGCCGTGTCCCTGCTTCAAATAAATGTTCTTTCTTTTTGAGTTTAACTAGTTGATATGCGTCGGCAATCAATTGCTTGTCGTTCTCAGATAGATCTATTTTGGAGGAAAGATATTCTACTAATGAATTTTGCATGGCTAAAAGATAGAAAAGAGTGAAACAAAAAATTCAAGAACTAGATGAAGTCCATCAAAAAGCCCCGATCGTTTTGTTTTCTTTTTAAATTGAGTATCATTCATGTTTGCAACAATCTAATTATAATGAATTTTCCAACCACGATTCATCAAAACACGATGGATGGTAACCAATTCATTGGCTGAAGTGATTCTGTCTTGTATGGATTCAAACAACAAGCTATTGCCTTCTATTATTGGACGTAAACCGAATGGAAACACGAGTGATTCTGCAGTTGAAGTTGTGTTATCTTGTGCAAATCGCAACCAATCTCTCAATAAATTGATTGACTCGTTTTCACTCAATTTAAAATCGGATGCTACTACAGATGACACAAAATCAATTTTTTTGGAAGCACGCGAAAACAATACATTCAAGCGATTGCGACCAGAAACTCGGTTCAAAGGTCCCATGCGCAATTGAAACACTCCATCCTCATTGAAAGCATAACCCAAACTGATGATTAAGTGCTCACATTCATCTCCTTGTACTTTTTCCAATGGCTTTAAGAATGCTTCGTTGCGCTCAATGCGCTCTTCCAATTGCTCTTTGTCGCTTTCTGATAAGGCATCCCAAATACAATTCACTTGGTCTTTCGAAAAAGCAACAATTCCAATGTGTTGTTTATTGTTGAGTGCTTGATGGATCAATTGGGCGACTTTTTGTGCCTCAACTTTGTTTTGTCTGTCAATGAATTGCCCGTTTTCAATGATGTGTAAGGAAATTAATTCGTTGTCCATTCCAAAAGACGGGAAAACGGTCAATTCGTTGTTGTAGAAGTGTTTGTTTGAAAACGCAATGAGTGATGGATCATGACTGCGATAGTGATGCTTTAACATCACGCGCTCTAAGTAATGATTTGCTTGTTGTAATAAACTAATTTTCTCTTCTGAACCTGATTGAAAATAATTCGTAGGTCCCATTTGTTGATCATCTCCGGCAATCACGATTCTCTTGCTGCGATAAACAGCTCCGATGGCATTGTGCAGTAAAAGTTGACTAGCTTCATCAAATACGCAATGGTCAAACAGCTCCTTTTCCAATGGAAAGCATTTTGCGAGCTGACTAGGATTGCTCAGCCAAATTGGCACTAGAAGTTGAATCCATTCGCGTGCCTCAGAAGAAAATAGGTCACGCAAGCTTGGATGACTTTTTGTTTTTGAAAATTCTTTGACCAATATTGCCTTCCCTTTTCGCAATCGTTTTTTGAGTTCTTTTTCTATTGGAGAAAGTTTTGTCGCAGGAACACTTAGTAGTTGATTGTACCAATTGAATTGCTTGGAAATGGACTGATTGATTTGGGCAACAAAAAGTGATTGTTCTGTTGATTCAGCGCGAAGTATTTCTTCAATTTTAATTTTAAAATCCGACAATTCAAACTGTGATAAATGTGGATAGTTCTTCTTGAAATTGCTCCAATGACTTCCCGTAACATTGATGAGAAAAGCGCTATATGTTGAGTTGGATTTAATGGCTTGTAAACAGTCTGAATCAAGGTTTTTGAGTTCATCTGAAAGTTCAATTATGTGATGAAAATGTGTTTGAAGCAACTGAAAATAGTTGCACAAATGCAAATCGTCACCAAACGAGAAATAATGTTTCACAAGTACACGAAATCGTTCTATTGTTGGATTGATTCCAAGTAATGTCTTCTTTTGTTCAGCGGAAAGCAAGGCGTAATCTTGCCATTTTTGCTCCGTAAACAATGGAATGGCAGTTTGAATTTGTGGAATTTCTGTTGAAGGATCAGATAACCCTAATTCTGTTAATTGAAGGTCAATTTTTGCTATTTGCTGTTGCAAATCATTGAATGTCACTAATTCATTTAAAGCCAGTTTCGCTGTGTCGAAAGGCAAATGGCTTAGTTGACTCCATCGTTTTTTTGCTTTTCTTCTTTGCCAATAATTTCCTTGTAGCTGATCTAAAAGCGAGTCTATTTCCGTACTTGAAGGTAGAATTTTCCAAGAGCTTAAATTGGAGAATTCATCAAGTGACTTCTGAAGAGTTTGCCATTTTTTGGTCAATTTCAAAAACTGTTTTTGCTCTTTAGATTGTGGCCGTAGTACACGTGAATGCTTTTCAATCAATGTGTTTTCAAACAGTTGACAAACGATTGCTTGTTGCATTAACTTCGAAAGATCTCCCCATGTATGAATGTTCATTTGATTTGAAAATTCTGTCGAAATGTGCGTTAATTCAGATAAATGTTCCGCAAGTTGATTCCAATTTCCACCTACAATCAGAGAAAACTGACAATTTCCTAAAATAGAGTGTAAGTCTTTTGCGTAAATCGTTTGGATAAGTAATTCGTTTTCTTTTAGTATGACTAAATTTGGAACCCGAGCTAGATAGTTCATATTGGATAAGTCAATATCACGCGTAAATTGTTTGAAAGTCGAATAGGAAACTCCACCAATGAGTTGATCTTGATTCAATAAGTTCAAAGTCAATTGTAAGCTGTTTTCCAATGCCCTTTTAATGGAAATAGTTGATTGTTTTTCTGGTTGAAATTCTTCGAAAAACGTCCAAGATTTTTTCAATGATTGCAAGAAATCTCTGGTGCTTAAATCAGGTGTTGAAATAAAACTCAAATGATCCAACTGCAAGTCTTTTAGTTTTGATACAATGACTTCTAATGCCGATCTTTTCTCAGAAACTACAACGATTGATTTTTGCGAAATGAGAGATTTACCGATAATATTCGTTAAAAGTTGCGATTTTCCAGTTCCTGGAGGACCTTGTACCACAATATTTCGTTGTTGGAATGAAGCGATTGCTTTTCGATGATCGTCATCCGTTGGCAATAATTCCATCTCTGAAAGAGTATCTGAATAAGTGACATTGGATTCATTGATTCCCAATATTTCTTCCAAGGAAACAGGATAGTCATTCACCGATACCAACTCTTCCAATTCTTTCAGTAATTCATACCGATGATGATGAAAGTTTCCCAATTCACAGAGTTTCTCATTGAGATGTTTAAACCCAAGTTGTTGTAAGAACTCAATCAACTCAGTCAAAGCTTTTGGTAATTCTTGGTGAATATCGTAAACTGTTTTCAAGTGTTTTTCAACAAATGGGTTCACAATGACGGCTTCTTCGTCAATGGTTAACTCGACACATTTCGAGACTTTATTGTGATTAAAAGAGCAAGGAAACAACAAAAGAGGCGACTGAATTTCTTGTCCATTTCGTTCCCAGGTAATCGACCCTTTTGCTACACACAAAGGATTAACTCCGCTTTCTTTTATTAAATTTTGCGATTTAAGAATGATTTTTCGAATCTTCTCCCAAGAAAGTTCACTTTCATATTGGTAGGTAAAACACTGTTCAAAATGTAGGTTCACCAACAAATCATTCACGTTGAATTCACTTGCTTCATGCAACAGATTTGCGATGCTATTTTGCTCATTGGTAATCACGTAGCTAAAGTACAAATAATGGATTAGTTTAATTCTAAAAGGTTTCACACAATTCTCAATTTTTGATTCTGAAATCTTCAATTGTTTCCTTTACATTTGTGTTATGGCAAAGAATGATTCCAGCATGAAATTTGACACAAAAGCGATTCACGCAGGTGTACAACCCGATCCGTCAACTGGTGCAATAATGACACCAATTTATCAGACTTCGACTTATGTCCAAGAAGCGCCAGGTGTCAACAAAGGTTATGGGTATGCAAGAGGCAAAAATCCAACACGGGAAGCATTACAAGGAAGCATTGCAGCCTTAGAAAACGGGAAACATTGTGTGTGTTTTAGCAGTGGCGTAGCAGCAACTGATGCAGTCATGAAATTGTTAAGTCCGGGAGATGAAGTCATCACAGGAGCAGATTTGTATGGTGGAACATATCGGTTATTTACCGAGATCTATCAAAAATTCGGTATCATCTTTCACTTCATTGATTTGACAAATGCCGACATGATTTCGCAGTACATCAATCCAAACACTAAACTTATTTGGGCAGAAACACCTTCAAATCCAACAATGAATATTGTGGACATTCACGCTTGTGCGAAGATTGCCAAAACCAATGACCTAATTTTGGTGGCTGACAATACCTTTGCCTCTCCATTTTTACAGAATCCTTTAAATTTGGGAGCTGACATCGTGATGCATTCTGCAACGAAGTATTTGGGTGGACATTCGGATGTTGTGATGGGAGCTTTGGTGACCAATAATGCTCAACTGCACGAAAAACTTTATTTCATTTTGAACACAACGGGAGCAAATCCTGGTCCAATGGATTCATTTTTGGTCCTACGCGGAATTAAAACATTGCATTTAAGAATGGAACGTCACTGTTTCAATGGAAGAAAAGTAGCTGAATACTTAAAACAACATCCAAAAATTGAGAAGGTATATTGGCCCGGATTTCCAGAGCATCCCAACCACGCTATTGCGAAAAAACAAATGAGCGATTTTGGCGGAATGATTTCAATTGTGTTGAAAGACAAAAGCATTGAGAATACATATAAATTGGCATCTTCGTTTAAGGTCTTTTCTTTGGCTGAATCATTGGGTGGAGTAGAATCGTTGATCAATCATCCAGCAACAATGACGCATGGTTCAATACCAAAAGAATTGAGAGAAAAAGTGGGAGTTGTAGATAATTTATTACGTTTGAGTGTTGGAATTGAACACATCGATGATATTATAGCCGATTTAGAGCAAGCATTAAAATAAAAGAAAGAAATGAATTATAGCAAATTTGCCGTTATTGGAGTTGGACGTTATGGAGCCACAATCGCAAGAAGGTTGGCTGAAAAAGGAGCACAAGTTTTTGCTTTTGATCCAGACGAAGAAAAAATTGAAAGCATCAAAGATGACGTAGCTTTTGCCGTTACTTTAGACGCTACAGACATTCGTGCTTTGCGTTCACAGAACATCGATGACATGGATGCAGCGGTTGTTGCAATTGGAGAAAACTTCGAAGCGACAATTTTAACATGTGTTCATTTATTGGATTTGGGGGTGAAGCGTGTCATTGCTAGAGCAAGTGGTGAACACCAGCGATTGATTCTCCAAAAAGTCGGTGTGTTAGAAATATTGACTCCAGAAGATGAGGTTGCATTTGTGGTACGTGAAAAATTAATCAATCCTAGTATTGTATCATTTCTTCAATTACCAGACGACTATGAAATTGCTGAAATTATTGCGCCTAAAGGCACAGTAGGTAGAACAATCGACACGATTTCATTTCGCAATAAGTATGAATTAACTTTGATTACAATCAAAAGAGAGTACAACATTCAACGAAATAGTGAGGAAATCACTGAACAACACGTAGTTGGTGTTCCGAAAAGTGATACTGTTATCATGGAAAGAGATACACTAGTTGTTTTTGGAACATCGAAAAGCGTTCAACGATTCATCGATATTAACGAAGTATAATTATGGTCATTATCACCGGAGTTTCTTCAGGAATTGGGAAGGCATTAGCATTAGATTATTTGAAGAAAGGAGAAAAAGTAATTGGAATCGGTCGAACGAATGTAATTGAACATGCCAATTATAGATTCCAAGAATGTGACTTTAACAAGCCAGAATACATTGCTGATTTGCATTTTGACTTTGTGAACGAAGATAAAGTTGTTTTGGTGAATAATGCAGGAGTAGTAGGGAATATAGAACGTTTGAGCGAACAAGATGTGTCAGATGTGAAAGAAGTTATCACAGTTAATACAATTGCTCCAATGCTCCTGACTCAAAGAATTTTGCGACTTTGTCCCATCGATGTTGAATTTGTTTTAATCAATATTAGTTCCGGTGCAGGCAAGAGAGCTATTCCTTCTTGGGCCAGTTATTGTGCTTCAAAGGCTGCACTAGATTTGTTTTCGCAGACTGTTCTAGAAGAAGAATTGGAACGTTCTCGAAACATTAAAGTATACTCTGTAAGCCCAGGTGTGGTAGACACGTCAATGCAAGAAAAAATTCGTTCCTCTTCGTTGCCAACGTTTTCTTCATTTCAATCGTTTATAGATTTAAAGCAACAGAATAAATTGGATTCTCCAGAAAATGTTGTGGAAAAATTGAACCTGCTGTTGCAGGAGCCTTACAAAAATGAAGTCTTGTTTTCATTACGTGATTATTAAGTAATGTGATTACAAGAATAATTTTAAAATAAATTTTAGTAACAACTAGAATTTGCGTAAATTGTGCGCTCTTAGGCTAAAATTAAAATAAGTAAAACTGTTAAACTATGAATATAAAATTACTTACCATCTCCTTATTGATGCTGAGCGGAACTTCTCTCTTTGCTCAACAAGCCATTGATAAATCAAACACTAGAGATGGAGAAAATGTTGAGTACTGTACGCAACACAAAAAAATCAATGAGTTAGCAACAAAAGACCCAGCTCTTTATCAATTGTATTTGCAAGAACAGCAAGCAAACGCAAACAAACCTGCATCAGTAAATTCTGAAAAAAGCGGAGTTGTTTACGTGATTCCAGTTGTGTTCCACGTTTTGCATCAAAATGGACCTGAAAACATTTCAATGGATCAGATCAAATCTGCAATGGATGTTTTGAACATTGATTACAGAAAATTAAATGCTGACGCAAATAATGTTCATGCTGATTTTGCTGGATTACCAGCTGATGCTGAAATCCAATTCGAATTAGCTACAAAAGCACCTAATGGAGCTTGCTTTAGTGGTGTTACACGTACTGTAACAGCGTTGACTTTTGACGGTTCAGATGGACAAGATCAAGTGGATGCGGTTGTTGCAGGTAACGACGTGTATCAAGGTCAATGGCCACCAAACAAATACTTGAATATCTACGTATGTGATGAAATTGGTGGTGCAGCTGGTTACACATTTAATCCGGGAGGTTGGACTGGATCGAGTATGTACTATAATGGAATTTTCGTATTACACAACTATACTGGAGATATGGGTACTTCTAGTAACTATACAAGTAGAACATTAACACATGAAGTTGGACACTGGTTGAATTTATCACATACTTGGGGATCAAATAATAACCCTGGAAATGCATCAAGCTGTAGTTCAGATGATTTGGTTTCGGATACACCAAATACAATCGGAGTTACTTCATGTAACTTGAATGAAAATTCTTGTGGTCCTAGAGCAAATGTTGAAAATTACATGGACTATTCATATTGTTCAAAAATGTTTACTCCTGGGCAGGTGACACGTATGCGTAACGCATTAACATCTTCAACTGCCGGAAGAAGTAACTTATGGAAAGCTGCGAACTTAACATCTGTTGGAGCTGGAGAGCTAGCAATTTGTCAAGCTCAGTTTAGCGCGAATAAAACAACTGTTTGTTCAGGAGACAATGTACAATTTACAGATGAGACTTATAATTTAGCTACTGGTTGGTCATGGACGTTTGCTGGAGGAACTCCTGCAACATCAACGGCTCAAAATCCAACAGTTACTTATTCTACGCCAGGTGTTTATCAAGTTGTTTTGGTAGCAACGGACGGAGTTTCAAATGATACTGAAACAAAAACAGCATATATTACAGTGTTGGATCCACCATCAACATTGCCATTCTGGGAAGGATTTGAGTCATATACAACTTTAGTTGGAAGCAATAACTGGAGTGTATCAAACCCAGGAAACAATGAAAAATGGGAGGTAACAAGTTCAGCGGGACATACAGGTTCTAAATCTGTGAAATTGTCAAACTTTGGACAACCTGCTGGTAACGAGGATGAGTTACAGTCTGCAAGTGTAGATCTTTCAGGTCAATCAACTTCTAATACAACTTTGTCGTTCCGTTACGCTTACAGTAAACGTGCTTCTGGTGATTATGAAAAATTAAGCGTTCATTTCTCAGGAGATTGTGGTACAACATGGTCTGTTAAGAAAACTATTCCTGGTAACTTGCTTGGAACAAATGTTGCATCTTCAGCGTGGACGCCAACATCAAATGACTGGGTGACAATTCACATTACAAACTTTACTTCGAATTTCATGAATTCAAATTTCCGTTACAAGTTCAAATTTGAAAGTGACAACGGAAACAACATCTACATTGATGACATCAATATTTATGCAGGTGCACCTTCTGACGAAATTGTGACAACAGTTGGTTTGGAAGAAAACGAAACACTTGGGAATATGAATCTTTATCCGAATCCAGGTTCAGGAGAGGTAAACTTGTCATTTGACGTTAACTATGCTCAAACTGTTGAGATTTCATTTACTGATGTAACAGGTAAAGTTGTACGTACACAGTATGTGAATGCTACGGCTGGTAAAAACATTGTAATGATGGATGCTTCAGCATTTTCTAAAGGAATGTATTTTGTTTCTTTGAAGTCTGAAGGAGTTCAAAAATCACTTCAATTTATCAAAAAATAAGTTGAATTATAATAGTGTTGAATGCCGCAAGGAAGACTCTTTGCGGCATTTTTTTTCCATTAAAGCTTAAAGAAATGAATAGATTAAATGTGAGAATTTCAATGATGGCATTGTCAGCAGTTTTTATGACTCAAGTCAATGCAGTGAATGCTCAGACTGCTCCCGTTTCATTTGAAAATTGGTGTGGTACAGCTCAGCGTATGAATGATATGTTAGCGAATCCAGAGCAATTCCAAGTATTGCAACAAGACGAATTGATTCGTCAGCAAGAAGCAAGTCATCCTGCCAATTTACCTAAAGGAACAATTTATTACATTCCTGTTGTATTCCATATTTTACACAATGGAGGAGTTGAAAATGTTTCTGAGGAGCAAATAATGAATGCTTTGGATGTAATCAATAGAGATTTTAGAAAACAAAATGCTGATACAGCAGAAGTTGTTCCGCTATTCCAACCAATCATTGGTGATGCTGAAGTTGAGTTTTTATTAGCAACGAACGCACCGAATGGTGAATGTTTTAGAGGTTATACACGAACTCAATCACCGTTGACTTTTGAAGGCGATGATGGCGGTGCCCAGGTAAATGCTGTTAGAAATGGGAATGATGTTTTCCAAGGAAATTGGCCGAGTAATCAGTATTTGAATGTTTATGTCATTGCAGATGCTGGTGGCGCTGGTGGATATACGAACTACCCTTCAAATTGGGGTGGAACAGATATGTCGAATGGAATATGGATTTTACACACACAATTTGGTGAAATCGGAACAAGTGGTTTGTCGGCCGGAAGATCTTTGACACATGAAATTGGACACTGGTTGAATTTACCACATACTTGGGGAAATTCAAATAACCCAGGTTTGGCATCAAACTGTAGTACAGATGACGGAGTTGCAGACACACCATTGACAATTGGAGTTCCTGGTGGTTGTCCTGTGAATCAAAATGACTGTGGACCAGTTGCAAATGTTCAAAATTACATGGATTATGCGCTGTCATGTCAATCAATGTTTACAAATGGTCAAGTTGATCGTATGCGTACAGCATTAACGTCGAGTGTTGGTGGAAGAAATAATTTGTGGACAGTAGGAAATTTGGCAGCAACTGGAGCAGGTGAATTGACACTTTGTCAAGCTGACTTTAGCGCAAACTACACAACTATTTGTGCGGGCGACAATGTTCAGTTTTCAGATGAATCTTACAATGCATCAACAGGATGGAATTGGACATTTGTGGGTGGAGTTCCAGCAAGTTCTACCGATCAAAATCCAGTTGTTTCATATGCATCTCCTGGTTTATATGAGGTGATTTTAGAGGTAACAGATGGAGTCAGTAGCGATATTGAAACTCGTTCTTCTTACATTACTGTGTTGAATGCTCCTAGCAATTTGCCTTTCTATGATGGTTTTGAGAACTATACAAGTTTGAATGGCTTGAATGAATGGATTGTTGAAAATCCTGGAAACAATGCTAAATGGGACATTACGAATTCAGCAGCTCATTTAGGTGTGAAGTCGGCGAAATTGGCCAATTTCGGTCAGCCAAGTGGAAACATCGATGAGTTGTTTGCTGCAAGTGTAGACTTGTCTGGTGCTGCTGCATCGAACACAACCTTGTCTTTTAGATATGCCTATAGAAAAAGATCATCGGGAAATTACGAAAAACTAAGCGTTCATTTTTCTAGTGACTGTGGAGCGAACTGGCTGCAAAAGAAAACCTTGGCTGGAGGTGTATTAGGATTAACTACTGAAAGCACCAATTGGACGCCAACAGCTGCCGATTGGGTTACTGTTCATATTACAACTTTTACAAATGATTTTATGACATCTAGTTTCCGTTACAAATTCAAATTTGAAAGTGATGGAGGAAACAATGTGTACTTAGACGACATCAATATCTACGAAGGAGACCCTTCAGATGAAATCGTTGTTGGAATGAATGAATTAGAAGCGTTGAAAGAATTGACATTGTTTCCTAATCCAGCAACATCAGAAGTGAATTTGAGTTTCAATGTGGAAGCGAATCAAGAAATGAACGTTACAATTACCGATGTATCAGGTAAAATTGTTCGAACGAATGCAATTCAGGCAAAAACAGGCAAAAACCTTGTGATGATGGATCTATCAGAACAAAGTAATGGAATGTATTTCGTGTCCATTTCAACTGCTTCAGGAAAAAGAGTACTGCAATTTGTAAAACAATAAATTGACTCGTAAATAATAGAAAATGTCGCTTTGAAAGAAGCGACATTTTTTTTGACCAGTATCTTTTACCAAAAAGTTGATTTTTTATATGGTGTAAATAGTGATATATTTACTCTGTAACAACATTATTTTAGAGATGAGGTTCATTGTTTGTTTTATTTTTATATCCGCTTGCATGTTTGTGGAAGCGCAGCATCAAGAAAGTGTTGAAAAGTCTACATTGTATACCATTCCAGTTGTGTTCCATGTTGTACATCAAAATGGGAATGAAAACATAAGTTTTGTTCAAATTGAAGATGCACTCAGAATATTGAATGAAAATTATAGTGCGTCAAACCCAAGTTTAACTTCTGTTCACAATGATTTTCAAGGATTACAGGCCGATGCTCAAATTGAATTTAAATTGGCAAAAATTGCCCCAAACGGAACGGTATTCAATGGAGTAACTAGAACGGTTTCAAGTTGGGGAGATTCTACTGGTCATTTTGATCAAAAGATTCAAGCGATTGTTAACGGAAATGATGTATTCCAAGGAGTTTGGCCAGAAAACAATTACCTTAATATTATTGTGTGTACACCAAGCATGAATGAAGCGACAAGCGCAAACATTGATGGAAATAGTGGAATGGAACATAATTCTGTTTTTGTACTTCATAATTATGTCGGATCAATAGGAACAGGATCTACACATACCCAAGAATTTTTAACATATGAGGTTGGAAGATGGCTGAAATTGAATAGTACTTTTGGACCAAAAACCTTTCAGTTAGACCCTGCGAATTGTTCGCAAGATGATGGGTTAGCTGATACGCCAAATTGTATTTGGGTAGCTAGTTGTGATTTGAATAACTTCGCTTGTGGAGAAAGAGCAATGACCGAAAACTTCATGGCATTGAGTTATTGTATGAAGTTTTTCACTAACGATCAGGTTGAGAAAATGCATGAAACATTGAATGACACTTTAAGTCACTACTATCATTTATGGCAACCGGATAATTTATTTTTGTTAAATATTGATGAAAAGATTCGTCCGATTGACATAAGTTTATTTCCAAATCCAAGTTCTGAATTGATAACAATAAAATTTGATTTGCCTTTTAGTGATTTGATTACAATAGATTTAATTGATGTTTTGGGTGCTAAGGTTCAAACCATTCAGCACAATGGAAAAATTGGTTCTAATTCGATTAGTGTCCATATTGACCCATTGAACGATGGATTTTATTTTCTTAAATTATCGACAAAGAGTTCAGAGAATATCACGACCTTTATTAAAGATTGATTTTTAACTTTGAATCATGGAAACGGTAATCATCACAGCGGGTGGAATTGGAAAACGTATGGAAGCAAACCTTCCAAAACAGTTTTTGTGTATTGATGGAAAGCCGATCTTGATGCGTACAATTCAGCGATTTTTTGACTACAATGCTAACATACAGATTATTGTTACTTTGCCAAATGATTGGATGAAATTTTGGAAAGAGTTGTGCGAAAAGCATGATTTTCAAATCAGTCATGAAATTGTTGAAGGTGGGAAGGAGCGCTTTCATTCCATAAAGAATGCCTTGAAAAGTGTCAAAGGAAAGGTTGTTGGTGTTCACGATGGTGTTCGACCATTTGTTTCCATAGCAACGATTCAATCTTGTTTCGCGGAAGCAACAATAAAGGGCGCCGCTATTCCTTTTTTGGCGATGAAGGAATCAATTAGAGAAGTGGGGATTGGTAGTTCAAGAGCGGTTAATCGTGCTCATTTTATCACCATTCAAACCCCACAATGTTTTCAAAAGGAGTTACTTGTGAAAGCCTATGAGCAAGACTATCATGAGGGAATTACAGACGATGCTAGTTTGGTGGAACAACTGGGTGTTACCATTCAACTTGTACCTGGAAACGAAGAAAATTGTAAAATCACAAGTCCAATTGACCTGAAAATTGCCGAATTATTTGTCTAATACTTTCGGAATTCTGAAATAATCTGAATCTTTTTTTGGTGCATTCAACAATGCGTCTTTTTGATTGATAGTGACAACTGGAACATCTTCACGCAGCTTATTGATTTCATCGTTCATGAATATCAACGGTTCTACACCTTCAGTATCTACTTCTTGCAACACTTCCATGAACGAAATAATGTTCTCCAAATCAGATTTAATTTCCTGTTTTGCTTCACCCTTAAATTCTAAGCGAGCAAGATGTGCAATGTGATCTACTGTTTCGTCTGTAATTTTCATGTTTCTTGAAATAGATGTACAAAGTTAAACATTCTTTGTCAATCTGGGATACCTCTCTATCAATGGTGCATTAATCGTGTTAAAGCATTCTTTTTTCAAGTGATCCAGACTCATTTCTTGGACCTTTTCTGATGATATTGGAGCATGAATGATGACTTTACTCAAACCAGGTCTCGCCGGACCAAACCAATCATTTGGGTCAGAAAATAAACTAAAATTGTTTTCAAAAGTGATGGGCACAATCGGCACGTTGGTTCCTTTGGCCAATAGAAAAGCACCATCCTTAAACTCCATCATTCTTGGTCGATCCCAATCTGGAATTCCTCCTTCAGGAAAAATCACAATGGACCAGTTGTTTGTTAATGCTTTTTTTGCTTGAACAAATGACTTAGCTGCTTTGATCTTATTGTCGCGAAACACCGGAATATTGAAGGATCTGAAATACGTTTTGATGATGGGATAACTCAATATCTCTGCTTTTCCCATAAATAAAAATGGATGCTTTGGAAACAGCGAAGGCAACAAAAAGATATCTAGAAATGATGCATGGTTTGGAGCAAAAATGAGCGCTGAATCGGGTAATTTCGTTTTTTGAATACGAATAACATGATAGAATAGCAAAATTCTAAAGGTCCAACTCCAGCAGACAAAACCTTTGAATGCCAATCGATGCAGTTTGGGTTTACTCACTGTGAAAGCCAAGAACGGATAGAAAATTAGTGCTGTAATGCAAAACACTGTTCCGACAATTATTTTCCAGAACAATGCAAGAATTCCTAATCCAATTTTCATGCTGTAAAAATACAATTTTAGTTATGTAATAATTCAAATGGATATTAATTCCTTGTAAAATCATTAAATTCGCCTCAAAGAAAGATTATGGCAAGGATATTAACAGGAATTCAGAGTACAGGAACGCCTCATTTAGGAAATATTTTAGGAGCTATTTTACCAGCGATTGAAATGGCGAATGATCCAAACAATGATTCATTTTTATTCATCGCTGATTTGCATTCATTGACGCAAATTAAAGACGGTGAAGAGTTGAAAAACAACACTTTATCGACTGCAGCTGTTTGGCTTTCTTTTGGTTTGGATATTGAAAAAACAGTGTTTTACCGTCAAAGTCAAAGTCCGTTAGTGACAGAATTAACATGGTACTTATTATGCTATTTCCCATTTACACGCTTGTCATTGGCACATAGTTTTAAAGACAAAGCAGATCGGTTGGACGATGTGAATGGCGGATTGTTTACGTATCCAATTTTGATGGCTGCGGATATCTTAATTTACGATGCTGAAATTGTTCCAGTAGGAAAAGATCAGTTGCAACATTTGGAAATTACGAGAGACGTGGCGAATCGATTCAACAATCAAATGGGTGAAACATTTGTTGTTCCTGAAGCGAAAATTCAAGAAGACACAAAGTTGATCCCTGGAACGGATGGTGAAAAAATGAGTAAATCGCGCAATAATTTCATTAACATTTTCTTGCCAGATAAAGCGTTGCGCAAGCAAATTATGGGAATTAAAACGGATGACAAAACGTTAGAGGAACCGAAAGATCCAGAAACATGTAATGTTTTCGCATTGTATGCCTTATTGGCCAATGAATCTCAATTGGCTGAGATGAAACAAAATTATTTGGCTGGTGGTTTTGGATATGGTCACGCCAAACAAGCATTGTTTGATTTAATTGTCGAGAAATTTGAGGAGCCGAGAAAAAAGTACTCTTATTTGATGGAAAATCCTACTGAAATTTTGGATGCATTGCGCTTAGGTGAGGAGAAAGCAAAAGCAGTTGCTTCCAATGTTTTACAAAGAGTTAGAAACACTCTTGGATATTAAATTGTTGAAGTCGAATTTGTTAGTATATTTGTTTACCAAAAAGCTATAAAACCAATGAAATTTAACATTTTTCACATTGTTCTTGCATGTATTTGCTTAATGACTAGTTGTGGCGGAGAACAAAATGAAACGTCGATTACTCTTATTAAAGGAGGTAAAACTTATGGTGGTGAAGTAAAATACATGACTGCCGATAAGGTCCAAGGATTATTTCCAATGGCCGTAGTAGACAAGTATTCTTTAAGTATTACTGGACAAGTATTTGAATCATTGTTGAAAATGGATCCGAATACATTGGTTGTTCGACCAGCAATTGCTGAGTCATTTGAAATCAATGCCGCAGGAGATGTTTACACATTTAAGATTCGACCTGGAATTTTATTCCATGAGGATGAGTGTTTTGACGGAGAACCTCGTGAGTTGACAGCAAACGATGTGAAATTTGCATTGGAATTTGCGTGCTCAGGATTGGAATTGAATAAAGTTGGAAATATATTGGTTGATAATATCAAAGGTGGTTTGACTTTCTTTGAAAAATCAAAATCTTCTTTACCAGCTGAAGGTGTGAGCGGAATTAAAGTCAATGGAAATGTGTTGACAATAACACTGAATAAGCCGTTGGTTGGGTTTGAAAAAGTATTGACACAGGCCAATTTGGGAATTTTCCCGAAAGAGGCATATGATAAATATGGAAAGGATTTATTGAAACATCCTGTTGGTACTGGGCCGTTTGTCTTAGAAACGATGGACGATAATGGAATCCGATTGGTTAGGAATAATTCTTACTGGAAGAAAGATAGTTTTGGGAATAAGTTGCCTTATTTGAATGCTATTTCAATGATCTACGCAAGCGATAAGAAAAGTGAAATGTTGGCATTTAGAAACAAGGAAATTGATTTATTGTTGGAAATTCCTGTGGAAGAAATTGAGAATGTACTTGGAACATTGCAAGAAGCGAGAGATGGTAAAAACGTAAAACATCGTTTGGAGTCGTCAAATAGTTTAAGCATTGAATACATTGGATTCAATCACAAAAGTGAATTATTTAGCAAGAAGCAAGTACGTCAAGCATTTTTATTGGCAATTAATCCGTCGAAAATGATTGACCAAAAACTGAGTGGTGAAGGAAATCCACCAACAAATGGTTTTGTACCAGAAATGGAAGAATTGGACAATCAAATCAAACCTGTTGGTCATGATCCTGAAAAGGCACGAAAATTATTGGCTGAAGCAGGTTATCCAAATGGTAATGGATTTCCTGAATTGGAGATATACGTGAACGCTATCAAAGGATCGAAAATAGATCAAATGATGGAAGGAGTCGTAGAGCAATTAAAGAGTGAACTAAACATTAATGTGAAGATCAAATTGTGTGATTACGCTGAGCGTGAAGCGGCAATTGCTTCAGGGAAAGCCTTGATTTGGAGAGCAGGATGGATTGCAGATTATCCAGATCCTGTTAGTTTCTTAGGATTGATCTATGGAAATGGGATGCAGGAAAATGCATTTCACTTTTCAGATCCAACATTCGATAAAAACTTCGAAGCAGCTTTGGTTGAAAAAAATGTGGCAAATCGCTCTAAACTGTTGTTGAACTGTGCGCAACAAGTCATTGATGATGCTTTTGTTGTTCCAATTTACAACGACAATATGTTGATCATGGTGAATGCACGTGTAAAAGGTGTAACAGCAAATCCAATGGAATTAATTGACTTCACTGAGGTGTTCATTAAAGAGCCTCGTGAAAATTAATCGTAGAGTAGTGCTGTAATAATTTCTAGCGAATTACTAACGTCGAATTTTGGTGAATGAATTTTATAATAATGCAACAGCGTTGTTAATAATTCTTTTCTAAAATCTTTCGACGGGTTTTCTCCTTCAAACAGCAATAATAGTTGTGTGCAAAGCGCTCCATCTATCCTCAATTCACCCAATCGAATTTCTGAATGAAAATCACCTTCTGTCATGCTAAAATAGCGTGGATTTATAGTCAATTCTGGAGAAATTCCAATGTACTCAGTGAATTTGGCTAAGAAATGAAGTGGGAAGTGAGCCGTTTTATCCGTTTCGTTCAATGCGAGAATTTGCGTTTCCAGAAAAGCATATAGTTGAGGTTCTGCTTGATTGGTTTGCAAGGTTTGTTTCAGTACATCTACTAAAAAAAAGGCTATACTCGACTTAACTGGGTTTGTTTGAATAGTGAGTAACGGAAAAAGGGAATCTGCTTGCGTCAATTTACCCAATTCACTGTCGTTTCTCTTGTAATAGGTTAATTCACAGCAATTGAGAGGAAAAACGTTCGTTGATTTCTTCTTGCCGCCTTGATAAATGAATTTTTGGATTCCATCCTTTTTGGTATAAAACGTCAGAATATAACTCGTCTCAGAATAAGAGATGCGATTCAGTAAAATACCATGATCGGATTGTTTCACTTTATCTTAGTTAGCTACGACAACTTTTCCTACAAATCGCCCTTTAGTTTGATTCGGCGATGTCCAAATTAAGTACACTCCAGAAGCGACTTTTTCACCTTGCAAGGTTTTACCATTCCAAGTAGCAGTTCCACCATTAGAAGTTGTTTTATAGACTAAATTTCCAGCAACATCAGTTATTCGAACATCAGAATCAAAGCGAATACCTTGAATCGTTATTGGTCCATCAAACTCTGGTCGAGCTGGATTAGGAAAAACCTGAACATCGGCCATTTCCGGATCTTCATAACTTGCATCACTACGGTATGATACCATTCCTTTATCTGTCACGATGTATACTTCACCAGTTTGTTGGTCGATTTCAATATCGATGATATTATCGGAAATAATAGGAGAATTTTCTGTGGTAAACTGTTTAATTATTTCCAATCCGTCTGGTGAAAGTAATATGACTCCAGCATTTGTTGTTCCAAACCATTTGCGATTTCCACCATCAACTTCGATATCGGTAATGCTTGTGTGCCCTAACACATATTCAACGTTTCCTTCGAAGTCTAATTTAATTCTTTGAGCATTGTAAGAACCTGCCCCACCTTCAAATGCATTGTCGGAATTATAGAGTACTGCGAATCCGTTGTCTGTTCCAATCCAAATTTCGTTGTCAAAATCTACTGCAATAGCAGTCACGTTGTTGGATGGTAGAGCCCCAGTATTGGCGCCACTGTTCAAATTAATTCGTTTATCATCAGAAATATCAGTGATAGAACTTCCTGGATTGTAACCAACCATTCCAATATTGTTGAAAGACATCCATAGATTGTTACTGTAATCAATCGCCATTTTGTATGATTGCTTATTGGACGCAACATTACCAATCTCTAGTTCGTACCATTCGTGCTCCTTTGTATATAATTTGAGTGGATTCGTTGTGAAACCATTCAGGACCCACAAGTTTCCTTCGGGATCGTATTTTACATCGGAAACATGACAATAATTTGTAGAAGGTCTTGGATCTAGCTCTGAATTATTCACTGTGAAAGTATCCACAACACCATTGTTTTTATCAATGATTGAAACACCAAAACGTGAATAATGTCCTGTTGCGATCTGATTTTCATCTGTCGGATTGATAGAAACAGATAGATTGTCGTGAATTAATTGCCCAGTCCACAATGCCTCTTCATCGCGATTGAATGAAACCCATTTTTCATCCTCAAAATAATAGACTCCAGGAGGAGTAAATGCAGGAACCATTCCGTCAATTCCACCAGGAACTGCAGCCAACACTCCTTTGTTCCAATCTAAAGCAATGAATTCATTGCGCGGCGGTCCTTCAAAAGTAATGAATTGACTTCCTTCTTGATGCTTGTATTTTACGAGACCTAATTCATTGTCAGCAATCCAATAGTCATTTTGAGCCAAAACAACGTTGTTGGGATTAGAATAAGGTCCATAATTGTAAGGTGAAAAAACAATGTTGTAGGTATAATTAGCATTGTATAAGAAACCAACTCCTGTGCAATTCACAAGTAGTTGATTATTTATTTGACCAAGGTTGACAATTTCAATATCAAAAGTGGTGTTTGTTACCAATTCAAATCCTGTTTGCAACACCTTAAACACTGTATCTCCCCCGTAAACAGTCGCATTTCGTTGAAGAAATAATTCATTGTTGATCGTTTCAATATCGCCATATTCATAAGTGCCGGATGAAAGAACAGGAACTCGATTGTCGATGCTCCACTGTGCTGGATCTGCCAAAGCAGGGTTGGAAGTTTTTCCCTTGTACAATGTTGTTTTAGTAATCGCAAAAATGCTATCACCAGTAAAAGCAATATCTAAAATTGCTTCTTCGCCGCTTCCAGGATAGTAACTGTCTTTTACTTCCTTTTTATCTGGGTCAATTTTTACGATGCCAACACCAGTAGCAAAATACATGAAGCCGTTATGGTGAACAATCTTATAAATGCTATTGTCACCAGGAATTGAAGCCAAAATGATGGCAGGAATGTTCGTAATGCGGTTTGCTTGTAACTGATCGATGTTCCCATTTTTGTACCCAATAAATACACTTTTAGTGTTCGGGTCATATCCTAAACAAGATAAATTAATATCAGATAGTCCATTGATATTGTCCCACATAGAAATTTCTTTGGCTGAAATATCATATTCCATCAATCCTGTTTCAAATGCAGTGAACAATACGTCGCCGTCGCTTACAATGTCAAGTGCTTTTTTGTTTGGAACATGCAACCTCCATTGACCCATTCCAATTTGTGAAATTCCACTAAAAATAGGACAAAGGATAAGTAGAATTAGTACTAAAATTTTCATAAAATATTGTGCAATTATGTCATAATAACGACGAAGACACAAAATTATTTGAAATAAGCTTAAAACCTAACTTTTTCATCTTTTAGAAGTAGTAATTGTCGAATGCTTTAGTAAATTTGTTCTAATAGAAAATGGTTCTGTAGCGCAATTATCCCTTTTGGGACTTCAATTGCTCTACTGTGCATTTGGCTCCGTGGCGCAACTGTATAGCGCACTGGATTTCGGCTCCAGCGGTTGCAGGTTAGAATCCTGCCGGGGTCACTCTAAAGGAGAAATTATCAAAATTGATAGTTTCTCCTTTTTTCTTTCCTCTCAAACCCTTTGCTATTTGTGGGATTGGAGCAAAAAAGCTATTTACTCGGGAGGTTAGAACTGTACCATTTTTTCGGTCATACACAATTCCGTTAGGGAATAGTAAATTTTGAAATATTATTCGCTCTCCAATTTCCGCACTTTCCCACAGATGTAAGGGTTTAGAGCAAAATTTAATTACCATATCCAAGCATTTTGAAAGGTTAGAACTCCCTTTACCCATTTTCGCTAATTCATTTTCAATATCTGTAATTTCTTTATTGAATTTTGCACTATACTTATCAAACATTGCTCGGTCAATTATACCAGTAACTAAATTTTCTTCTGCACTTTCTAGCTTCTTTTTTAATTCTGCAATTTTTGCTTTTTGGTGTGTTTGGTTTTCTTTCACTTCATCAAATACATCTTTGAACATTTCAGTAACTCCAATTTTGATTAGTTCTGCTTCTTGTTCATTGATTTGAAATGCAGAAATAAGCGTTTTAAACTGCTCATGAAGTTGTTTTGCTCCTTTGTTTGTGTTGCATCCCTTTGTTCTGCATTTGTAGTACCAAAGGTTCTTTTTACGCACGATAAATCCTGTCATTGGAGTATCACACCCCGAGCAACGCATAAAACGTTTTAAGGGTAAATTTTCATCTTCCATTTTATGTGAAACAGGATGTGAACGAGCATCGGTTATAATGTTGTTTACTTTTAAGAATAGTTCTTTTGAAACCATGGGTTCGTGATTTCCTTGGAATGCTTGATTAGGGGTCAATTTTGAAACCATAATACCGCAATAATATGGGTTTGCAAAAATTTCAGAAAGTCTGCGTTCATCTAGCTTCAATCCAAGTTCACTCAATCGCTTTACAATCTCACAATTGCGCATTTGTTTTTCCGCTTTCCAAAGGAAAGCTTTACGTAAAAGTTTTCCAGTATCGTTTAGTACAATCTTTTGGTCAACTGCTTTTGAACCTTTGTTAAGATTCACGTAACCTCGTGGAATGGAATAGGGGGTATATCCTTTTTCAACGAGTTCACGCATCCCACTAACTGTTTTATCAATACGCATTTGATTATCCAAGTAACCAAACAAAAGCATTATATTTCTCTGAAACTCTCCTGTTATAGTACTTGGGTCAATTCCTTGGGAAGATGAAAGGGTTGTAACTTTGTACTGCTTTTGTAAATCTTGTGCAATCTTCATTCCGTCTGCTCCTGTGCGTGAAAAACGCTCATAGCTGTACACAATGATATAATTTACGCTTTTGTTTCGTTTTACGAATGTAAGCATACGGTTAAATTCTTTCCTATCGTCCGTTTTAGCAGATTCATGTGTACCACCAAAATACTGTACTACTTGAAATCCATTGCTTTGTGCAAACTCTTCACACCGTTTTCGTTGTGTTTCCAAACTGGTGTTATCTTTTTGAGATGAATCAGATACACGGGTATAAATAACTGCATTTTTCCCTTGGGTTTGGTCATTGGGTGCTTTTGGTGCGAATGATTGAAATACACTTAATTTATTCATGTGTTTATAGATTAGTTCGTTTTATAAATGATTCAAGCAAAATCAAGCTAAGTACTTCAATGTTTGCAATCAATTTTTCATATTGCTTGCGTGTGATATTTTTGTACTTTGGAATTGAAACAATGTACTCGTATGAAAGTTTGTTTCTTAAACGCTCTTTTGCTTGTTCAATACGATGTTTAGCGAATGCACACATAGGAAACAATTTTAATTGTAGTTTCCGTTTGAACGTGAAGCATTTGAATAGCTTTGTTCTGCTTGCTTTCACTTCTATTTGCTTGTTTTCTATCACTTAATTTATCCCTTTTCATTTCACTTGGATATTTGCAAGTACATAAATTTTTTAAACTTCGACCCCCGTATTTTTTCTTAAAATTTCTTAAATGTGCTGAACCCCTTTATTTTCAATGGATTTAGCGCACTTGTTTTTAAAATTCACGCTATTAATCCCAATCAGGGGAATCAATTACAGATTTAGCAACAGAATAACCATGAGTAAAGGAATCCATTGCAGCGGTTCGGGAGAAATCTAGTCCAGTACTTAGTTCACGTTCTGGTTCAATGATTTTGACTTTAAATGATTTGAGTTTCCGACCGTTTTTATCCAGTAATTCAATTCCTTTTTGAGTTGCTTGTTTTACTAAATCATTGATGCGTAAAAACTCACTTACATCCGAATTTCTGATTTCATTCATTGCAATGTCAAAAATTGAACGTTCAATAATATTTAAGATATTGGGTGGTTCTTCCATTGTTTTTAGTCCATTTGTATGACAAGAAATGATTAAAAAGTAAAAATCATCGTCGTTGCTATTTTCAACGTATTTTATTGCATCACCTAAAGGAGTTACGTTTCTAATACCTCCATCAATTAAGTTGCTTAATTCAAATTTATGGGTACTTACACGTTCAACTGGTGACCAAACTATGGGAATTGTTGAAGAAGCTAAAACAGCATTTTGAAGAGCCTCATTTGAAGCAAAATCGGTATGTTTGATGGAATAGTATTTCCCATCTGTTAAAGACACAAATCCTGCTTGAAATACTTCACTTTTAATGTCTTCTACTTTGATGAGTTCATTCACTTTTTGAAGTAGTGGTGTATTGTCTGCAATACCTTTAATGGATTTGATTTTATCAATGACTTTAGCAAGAGTCTTGTTACGTGATTTTTCAAATAACAATCCAATCTTTTGAAATGTTCCAAGGTCTGAAAGAATGTATTTGGCAAATGCCTGGATATCGAGCGTTGTTTTATTGTTTACAGTTTTTAGATAGTCACTTGTAAAAATTTCATTTGGATTTCCTGCTATGTCATTCCAAAGTTGAATGATTTCATCATTTTTTTCCATGGCGATCATTGCTCCATTCAGTGCGCCTGCTGAAACGCCGAAAATGGCTTTTGGAACTCCAATTTTTTCTTTTCCATTTCCAAAATTAATTCCTTCATCAAGAATTCGGTTCCATGCACCAATTTGGAAAGCACCTCTCGCACCTCCACCAGTAAGGATTAATACTACATTTTTCATGTTTTTTAAGTTTTAGTTGTTACTTGATATTGTTTTGAATGACCATAAAGAAGTCTTTTTGATTTTGTGTTAAAAATCCTTTATAGTCAGTTGAATACTTGCTTAATTTGACAGAATTTCCTACATTTCCACCAATGGCTTTGATATAGCCTTTCCCTTTTTCTATTACAAGTTCACCATGTGATGGGAAAAATCCAGAACTATCATATCCTTTACCCGGCTGACGAGAATAGACGATAAGATCGCCTACTTTTGGGATGTATTCATTGATACGAAAACCTCTAAGTGGTGCATTCGGGTTGTCACGTTCATGTTTAGCGACTTGAAAGTAACCACTATGTGCTGTTGAATAGGGGAATTTGTCTTTAGCTCCTGCTTTGTAAAAGAGCCATGAGATAAAGGCACTTGACCACGGGTAAGATGATTGAACACTTGGGTTTTGCATTTGAGTTGGACTAAAATAGAGTCCTACGCATTGCCAATATTTAATGAGAAGTTCACTTACATTCTTGGAAAGTTCTGTAAGAGCGTTCCATTTTTGGTATTCTAAGAGTGCAATCCGAACTAGGCCCTTTTTAAAAGAGGTAAAGTGTAGATACAAAAAAACACCTAAACCAGTAAGAATAGTTGATACAATAATAATAAGAATTAGTTTTTTTTTCATTGGTATTTAGTTGTACTATTACCATTGAAACCCAAAAGGTTAGTGGGGTGGTAGAACGTTATTCAAAGCCGTACGTGATTCATGTACACGTTCTACCCTCCACTTTCTCCTTTCTAACTTTCACCTCGTTCCTACACACAGTCAAGAAAGGATTGCCTTTTAAAGTAACGTTTTTATGGTTACAAGAGTATGTTATTTTGTGTTAAACGCCCTATTTATTGAGCCTTTAGTTGATTTTCAATGTGTTTTCATCAATGAGTTTGTCGAGTTTTCTTTCAATTCGATCTAAACTTTCTTTGATTTGTTTTATTTCTGTTGCATCAATTGCTCTTGAAATCTCTAGGGCTTGAATTTGCTGTTTTGATTCACTTATTTCAAGCTTCTGTATTTGATTGACCGTATTGTTTTCTTTGGTCATTGCATTTGTTTGAAAATAAAAGGGAATCATTGATACAACTGCTCCAAGAACAAAGAGGACAAGTGTGTCTTTGACTTTTTGAATTGTTTTGGATTCTAACATGATTTCTTAAATTTAGGATTCTGAGGCAATGATAAGTTCGATAGGAAGACTTTCCTTGTATTCATTGTTGCAGAAAATTGCAATTGATGGATTTTCTTCTTTAAGAAAAAGCAGTAAAAAAACGTCTCTTGAATTCTCAGTTTCGAATCGTTGCATTGATGCTTTAAAGATGTCTTTGATAATGTTTTTAATGTGGATTCCTAAAAGCATAGTAAATCCTTTTCCACCTCCTGCATGAATAATTTCTTTTAATGTTGAAGGAGCTAAATAGTTCGATTTTTCGAATATGGCAAAAACGGGTTTTGCGTTAATATTTTCTATATCGATTCGAATATTTAGATTTTCCTTATCAATCCCATGCTGGGTTGCGAGTGTTGAAATTACTGCTAGACAGGTTTCAACTAAATACTGTTGTGCTTGTTTTGTGTCCATGATTCATTAGTTTAATTGTTCCTCACCTAGATCCATTGCATCGAAAATATCTGCAATTCTCAGGGCTTTAATAGGTTTATCATCTTGCATTACTCCAATACAAGGACATTCTAGCTTTTTAGATTGGTAGAAAATAAGTGATATACATTTTGGGTTAATGCACTCTTTTTCTAGCATAAAAGCATGATGAATACATCCAAAAAATGTTTTTAAGCTTGTTGTGTTAAAGCGAATGCCAAGCATTTTTGGATGCATTAATTCATCAAAAGGAATCGTTTTTTTGATTTTATCTTTTACACAAATGTCCAACTGTTGTTTCCCTTTTTTAGTAAAGCGGATTTGTAAAGTCATCTGATGAATTGCAAGTGCATATTTTTTACAAACTTGCATGATGGAATCTCGAAAGGTGGATTCAATGATTGATTTGCTATTAGCTGTCATGGTGTTTAATTTTTAAGGTAAGAATGATTTTAGATAGATTGACGTTTTGATAGGTACTCTTTTGAGCTTTAAAGCTCCAAGTTTGGCGGATAAATTTCCTTTAATGACAATGGGTAAATCACCAATAGTTGTACTTGCAGATTGCGAAGCAAAGGGTGAAAGTTTGGAGTCAATATCTTCCCAATTTAATCGAACATCCAAAGGAATAACTGATGTATTTTCAGCGAGTAGTCGATAAGATTCTAGGGAAGTTATTTTAGAGACTTTGTAACCAGC
>Ga0098074_1000104_pt1 | contig 82885 bp, 89 predicted proteins | sample 32_taG_FD_75064 | JGI IMG/M metagenome (GOLD analysis project Ga0098074, IMG submission 75064) | Marine viral communities from the Gulf of Mexico - 32_GoM_OMZ_CsCl metaG | ecosystem: Environmental > Aquatic > Marine > Oceanic | place: Atlantic Ocean: Gulf of Mexico | collected 2015-07-12 | reverse complement strand
GCCGCGCGAGGCGGCGCGGGTCGCGGGTCGCTCGGCGCGTTCCGGCCGTGCGACCGGAGCAGCAGTCGCGCGCGGGGCAGGCGCCCTCGCGGCCTCAGGGACGGGCGCGCGCTGCACGGGGCGTGCGGCAACGGGTTCGCGTCGAGGAGCCGCCGCAGGGGCAGCTTGCCGTGCCGGCGCACGCATGGCCGGTCGGCGCGATGTCACAGGATCGCCGCCGATCGTTTCGCGATACGGACGCGGACGAACGGCGTCGGGATCTCGCGGTGGACGCTGAGAAGGCGTTCCCACGGGCGCTCCCGGCGTATGGGAAGTCGGCGGATGATCGGTGCCACCACCGCGTCCCGGCCGATGTCCGGGGCGACCCTTGCCGTCGCCGTCGCGGTCGCCGCGATTCCAGCCGCCGGGGCGTCCCGGGCGTCCGTCATGATCTCCGCGACCCGGCCGGTTCCAATGGCCGTCGCCGCGACGCCCATGATGTTTCCACCACGCGCGGCGGCCGCCCCAATAGTTCAGATAATGGCCGCGTAGCGGATAGCGGTTGCGATAGCCGTCAAACATCCACAGGCCATAGCCGGGGTAATAATAGCTGTCGTACCAGCCGCCGCCGAAACCGATCTGGACAAAGCCCGATCCATAGTCGCCGCCGTCGTAGCAGTCGTACCCATAGCCATCGTCATAAGCATAGGGATCATAGGCGTCGTAATAGCCGGAGCCATAACGCGTCTCGCACGCATAGCCCGCCGACGCGTAGCTCGCGCCGTTGACGTCGCCATAATAGCAGCCGCCGAGCGCAGCAGTCGCGGCCGCTCCAAGCGCGATCGACAGTGGGCGGCGGAGGACGCTCGACATATCAAATTCCTTTGCTGGCCCGCGCATGCGAGCCGTTCATCATGCGAGCCAGAATATGCGAGTCGAATTGAATTTGCGGTGAACGGTTATGAGGACGGGCAATGCGCTTGCTTGCAACAATGTCAGTAGCGCGATAGGCTGGGATCATCTCCCGTCCTGCCAAGGAGCAGAGTGATGAACGCGCCGTCCAAAAGTTTCTGGTCAGAGACCCGCTTCGGTCCCGAAACGCAGCATTGGCTGCCGCGAACGCCCGACGCCGCGCTCGACCATATCCCGGGCGAGGACGGATGGCCGGTGGTGGGCAATACGCTGGAACAATTGCGCGATTACCGCGCCTTCACGCGGCGGATGGTCGCCAAATATGGCCGCGTCTATCGCAACAATAGCTTCGGCGGGCGCAATGTTGCGCTGCATGGCCCCGAAGCGAACGAGCTGGTCATGTTCGACCGCGAGAAGATTTTCTCGTCCGAACAGGGCTGGGGGCCGGTGCTCAACCTGCTCTTTCCGCGCGGGCTGATGTTGATGGATTTCGACAAGCACCGCGCCGACCGCAAGATATTGTCGGTCGCCTTCAAGCCCGAACCGATGCGCCATTATGCCGAGGCGCTCAATACGGGCATCAGGGAGCGCGTCGCGCGCTGGAGCGGCAAGCGCATCAGATTCTATCCGGCGATCAAGGAGCTGACGCTCGACCTCGCCGCGACGAGCTTCCTCGGCATCCCTTGGGGTCCCGAAGCCGACCGGGTGAACAAGGCGTTCGTCGACATGGTGCAGGCGTCGATCGGCATCGTGCGGGTACCGCTGCCCTTCACCGCGATGGGCCGCGGGGCGAAGGGGCGCGCCTATCTGGTCGATTATTTCGGTCGCATGGTGCCCGAGCGGCGCGAGGGAACGGGAGAGGACATCTTCAGCCAGATCTGCCGCGCAAAGGACGACAACGGCAATCATATGAGCGTCGAGGCAATCGTCGACCATATGAACTTCCTGATGATGGCGGCGCACGACACGATCACCAGTTCGATCACGACGATGGTGTGGATGCTCGCCAAGCACCCCGAATGGCAGGAGCGGTTGCGCGACGAGATGCTCGACGTTGCGCCCGCGGGCGAGGGCGTCGGGCACAATGGCCTCGGCGAGCTCGAGCTCACCGAATGGGCGTTCAAGGAATCGCTCCGCCTCATCCCCCCCGTGCCGAGTTTCCCGCGCCGCGCGCTCAAGGATTTCGAGTTCGGCGGCTATCGCATTCCGGCGGGAACCCCGGTCGGCGTCAGCCCCGCCTTCACGCATATGATGGAGGAGCATTGGCCCGAGCCCGAAAAGTTCGACCCGATGCGCTTCGCCCCCGAACAGGCGCGCGAGCGGCACAAATATGCGTGGGTGCCGTTCGGCGGCGGCGCGCATATGTGCCTGGGGCTGCACTTCGCCTACATGCAGGCGAAGATCTTTTTCCATCACCTGCTGACGACGCACCGCATCGAAGTGGACGAGGGCTATGCCCCCGAGTGGCAGTTGCTTCCGATCCCCCGCCCCAAGGACGGACTGCCGGTGCGGTTCGTGCCGCTCTGAGCTTGCCAGTCGGCGTGTCTGCCCCCAAGTGGCAGGCGTGAAGAGTTTTCGTCCCTATCTCATATGGTTCGGCGTGGCAGTGCTGCTGGCGTTCGGGGCGGTGCGCGCGATGCAGTGGGTGCGTGACCATCCCGAGCATAACCCGACCGCGCGCTTCGAGGTCGCGCATCCGCAGGGGTGGGCGACGCACCGCAAACTTGTCGCGCTCGCGAGCGACGATGCCGCCTGCTTCGCGGCGCTCGACCGCGCGGGTGTGGCCTATGAAAGGCGGCCGGTGGTCGGCGAGGGGATATGCCGCGCGAGCCAGCGGCTCGTTCTCACGAGCAATCGCTTCGTTCCGACGATGCGCCCCGCCACCGCCGCGCCGGGCTGCGCCGTCACCGCGGCGATGATGCTGTGGACACGCGACGTCGTGCAGCCGCTCGCCATTCGCCATTTCGGCCAGCGCGTCGTCGAGATCGAAAATCTGGGCAGCTATAATTGCCGCAAAATCGCCGGGCGCGAGGCGCAGAGCGAACATTCGACAGCGAATGCGATTGACGTATCAGCCTTCATCCTGTCCGACGGAACGCGCATTTCGTTGATCAACGATTGGGACGATGCCGATATTCGCAGCGAGTTTCTGCGCGCCGTGCGCGACGAATCCTGCGGGCTGTTCAGTACCGTGCTATCGCCCGACTATAATCGCGCGCACGCCGACCATTTTCACCTCGACATGGCGGAACGGATGGCGGGGTGGACGGTGTGCCGTTAGGTTAGACGGTAAAGCTCTCGCCGCAGCCGCACGCGCCCTTGGCGTTCGGATTGTTGAACACGAAACCCGCGGCAAAATCATCCTCGACCCAGTCCATCGTGCTGCCGATCAGGTAGAGCACCGACGCGCCGTCGATGTAGAAAACGCCGCCGGGCGTTTCGATCTTTTCGTCGAACTTCGCTTCCTCGGTCACATAGTCCACCGAATAGGCGAGGCCCGAACAGCCGCGGCGCGGGGTCGACAGCTTGACGCCGATAGCGCCTTCGGGGGCAGCGGCCATCAGCTTCGCGATGCGCGCTTCCGCGTTGGCCGTCAGCGTGACGGCGGCGGGACGGGGGCGGGTTTTCGTTTCAGTCACAATTGGTTCCTTTCCCCGTTCGTGTCGAGCGAAGTCGAGACACCCGTCGACGTGGCGCCTGGCCCGAGGGGCATCTCGACTTCGCTCGATGCGAATGGAAAATTTTTAAGGGTCTGTTTCACAACATCCCCAGCTCCAGCCGCGCCTCGTCGCTCATATTCTGCGGCGACCAGGGCGGGTCCCAGACGAGGTTCACTTCGGCATCGCCCACGCCCGGCACCGCGCCGACGCGCAGCTCGACCTCGGCGGGCATCGATTCGGCGACGGGGCAATGCGGCGTCGTCAGCGTCATCGTGACGACGACATGCCCCTCGTCGATCTCGACATTATAGATGAGGCCGAGGTCATAGATGTTCACCGGAATCTCGGGGTCGTAAATATCCTTGAGCGCCGCGATCACCGCCTCGTACAGGTCGCCGCCGACGCTGTGCGGATCGACCGCCGCGGGTTTGGCGGCAAGGAAGCCTTCCAGATAGTCGCGCTTGCGTTCGAGCTTTTCGGGCGCACTCTCGACATCGCCGACGCGCGCCTTGGGCGGCGCCTCGACGCTCGTCACTTCTTCAACCTTGATCGCCCGTTCCTCGTTCATCCGAAAATCCTTTCGACGCGCGACAGCCCTTCGATCAGGGCGGCGACATCGTCGTCGTTGCTGTACACGCCAAAGCTCACGCGCGCGGTGGCCGGGACGCCCAGATGCTCCATCAGCGGCTGTGCGCAATGGTGTCCGGCGCGGATCGCGACCCCGCTTTCGTCCAAGATAGTGCCGATGTCGTGCGGATGAACCCCCGCCATCGAGAAGCCGACGATTCCGGCGCTGTTTTCCGGACCATAAAGGGTGATGCTGTTGCGCCGCGCGAGTTGGCTGCGCAAGCTGGCGACAAGCGCACATTCGTGCGCGTGGATCGCGTCGAGCCCGATCGTCTCGACATAATCGACCGCGGCGGCGAGCCCCAGCGCCTCGACGATTGCCGGCGTTCCCGCCTCGAAGCGCGTCGGCGCAGGGGCATAGGTCGTTCTTTCGAAGGTCACGCGGTCGATCATTGACCCCCCGCCCTGCCACGGCGGAAGCGCGTCGAGCTTGTCGCTCCACAGCGCGCCGATGCCGGTCGGCCCATAAAGCTTGTGCCCAGAAAAGACATAATAGTCGCAACCGAGCGCGGAAACATCGACCGGCAGACGCGGCACCGCCTGACAGCCGTCTATCAGCAATTCGGCACCGACGCGGTGCGCGAGGTTGGCGGCGCGAGCGACGTCGAGCGGGCTGCCGAGCACGTTCGAGACATGCGCGAAGGCGACCATCGTGTGATCGGGGGTGAGCAGCTTTTCGGCGGCATCGAGGTCGATGCAGCCGTCAGAGGTCAGCGGGCAGACATCGACCTGCCAGCCTGCAAGCTGCCACGGCACGATATTGCTGTGATGTTCGAGCATCGACAGCAGCACGCGGCCTTTGCGTGGGTGCGAATAGGCGACAAGATTGATCGCCTCGGTCGCGCCGCGCACGAAGGCGATCTCGTCCTCCTTCGCACCGATGAACGCCGCGATGCGCCGCCGCGCCGCCTCATAGGCGAGCGTCATGTCGGCCGAGCGCGCATAGACGCCGCGGTGAACGGTCGCATAATCGCGGCCGATTGCGTTCACCGTCGCGTCGATGACGGCCTGCGGTTTCTGCGCGGTCGCGGCAGTGTCGAGATAGTGCCAGCCGGGGGTGAGGCCGGGGAACTGGTCCCGAATGCCGTTCGGGTCGAGCGAAGTCGAGACACCCCGAAGGCGTGCGTTCCCGATGGGCATCTCGACTTCGCTCGATGCGAACGGGGAAGGGAGGTTGCTCACACCAGCTCTCCCAATTTCGCGAGCGCCAGTTCCTGCAACCGCACCTCGTCCTCGGCGCCGTCGAACACGCCCGCGACGAACGCCTGCAGCATCAGCTTCTTCGCTTCGCCCGGCGGCATGCCGCGCGACTGGAGATAATAGAGCGCCATCGCGTCGAGCTCGCCGATCGCGCAGCCGTGCGCGCATTTGACGTCGTCGGCGAAGATTTCGAGTTCGGGCTTGGCGTTGGCGGTCGCGCTGCGGTCGAGCAGCATCGCCTTCACGTCCTGCTCGCTGTCGGTCTGCTGTGCATCGCGCGCGACCGCGACCTTGCCGAGATAGGTGCCGGTAGCGGTGTCACCGAGCACCGATCGCACAACCTGCCGCGACGTCGCGCCGGGTTCGGCGTGGGTGACGGTGGTGATGATTTCGAGGTTCTGCTCGCCGCCGCCGATCTGCGCCGCGCCGAGTGTGAAGTCGGCGCCCTCGTGCAGCGTGATGTTCAGGTCAATGCGGCCATAAGCGCCGCCGATGTTGAGCACGTGCAGCGCCGCAGTCGCGCCCTTGCCAATGCTCATCTCGACCTGATGGATCGCGCCCGCATCCTGTACGATCGCGCGCTTGAAGTCGCCGCCCGCGGGCACGACGATGCTCTCGGGCGCGGGCAGCGGCCATGCGGCGGCGATCGCATCAATGTCGGAATAGCGCCAGGCTTCGTCGCGGCGGGTGGGGAGGGTGGTCATCATTTCTTCTTTCGCGCTTCTTTGCGGATCTGCGCGATCAACTTTGGTTTGCTTGCCGCAACGCACTGGTTGATCGTCTGATCGTCACTTGCGCCCTTTTGCACGCATCTGGTCACCGCACGGCATAAACGGTCATCAAGCCGGGCAAGACCCGTGCTGCCGCTGAGGCTGCAATGATAGCGCCCTTTGTCATCGCGACCGACGCTGGCCGAAATCTCGTCCAAGCGGCGCGCGATCACGACGATCTCTTCCTCGGTCGGAACGGGCTCGGTCACCTGTGCCATCGCCAAAAGAGCCAGCGACAAGATCACCGCGCTTCTCCCCACACCTCGTCACCCCGGACTTGATCCGGGGGCCACGCGGTCATGGATGCCGGATCAAGTCCGGCATGACGAGGAAAGGAAAGGCGGGTGCGATTGTTCACGCCGCAATCTCCGCATAACCATGCGCTTCCAATTCCCGCGCCAGCTCCGGCCCGCCCGACTTGACGATGCGGCCGCCCGCGAGGACGTGGACGAAATCGGGCTCAACATAATCGAGCAGGCGCTGATAATGGGTGATCAGCAGCACCGCCTTGTCGGGTGCGCGCATGATGCTGTTGATCCCGTCGCCGACGGTACGCAGCGCGTCGATGTCGAGGCCCGAGTCCGTCTCGTCGAGGATCGCGAGGCGGGGGTCGAGGATCCCCATCTGCACCATCTCGTTGCGCTTCTTCTCGCCGCCCGAAAAGCCGACGTTCACGGGGCGCTTGAGCATGTCCATGTCCATCTTGAGCAGCCCCGCCTTCTCGCGCGCGAGCTTCAGGAACTCGCCGCCCGACAGCGGTTCCAACCCACGCGCCTTGCGCTGGGCGTTGAGGCTCTCGCGCAGGAACTGGACGTTCGACACGCCGGGAATCTCGACCGGATATTGGAAGCTGAGGAACAGGCCGGCGGCGGCGCGTTCATGCGGTTCGAGGGCGAGGAGGTCGATGGCTTCCCCATCATCGTCACCCCGGACTTGATCCGGGGTCCATTTCGGCGCCGCAGCCGTGGATGCCGGATCAAGTCCGGCATGACGAGGAGGGGTGAACATCACCGAGCCATCGGTGACCTCATACCCCGGCCGCCCGCCGAGGACGTACGAGAGCGTCGACTTGCCCGCGCCGTTGGGTCCCATGATCGCATGGATCTCGCCCGCATTGATGCTGAGCGACAGGCCCTTCAGGATCGGCTTGTCGGCGACGGTGGCGTGGAGGTTTTCAATTTTGAGCATTGTTGTTTTCCGTGATCTGTGCAGTTGCTGCTTCGAGCGTTGTTATCAATTTCGCCCTCTGCTCTGGGCTTGCAGCTGACATGTACGCGAAAAGGACTCCGCCCATTCCTCGGTTTTCTTCCCGCAACCGTTCGCGATTTTTCTCGTCGCCATAGCGGGCTTGTTTCGCCAACAGAGCGTCCATCCCACGATCAGCTGCAAGACGTTGCATCTTACAGGCGGTTTGTGACTGCTCCAGCGCGGCTATTGCCGCGCTACCAACCGACGTTCCGAAGTCAGCATGCCTACTGAGATGTTGCCAATGGCACGTCCAGTAATCACGATATATGGTCTCTAATGCTTCCCGATCCTGCGCGAATAGGTTTTGCTCAGGTGGTCCGGAATAGACGCCCGTCTTACAGTCATATTGCGGCGTATCGACGCATTCGAACACGGATGGCTCAGCCGTCGCGCTCAACAAAAGCGCTGAAAACACGAGGCTCACCCGACGCTCCCCTCAAGGCTAATCCCCAGCAGTTTCTGCGCCTCAACCGCAAACTCCATCGGCAATTGCTGCAGCACTTCCTTCGCAAAGCCGTTGACGATCAGCGCCACCGCTTCCTCGGCATCCAGCCCGCGCTGCATGGCATAGAAAAGCTGGTCGTCGCTAATCTTGCTCGTCGTCGCTTCATGCTCGACGGTGGCGCTCGGGTTGCGGACTTCGATGTACGGTACGGTGTGCGCGCCGCTGAGCGAGCCCAGAAGCAGGCTGTCGCACTGGGTGAAGTTGCGCACGCCCTCCGCGTTCGGTGCCACGCGCACCAGCCCGCGATAGGTGTTGTTCGACTTGCCCGCGCTGATCCCCTTCGACACGATGGTCGAGCGGGTGCGCTTGCCGTTGTGGATCATCTTGGTGCCGGTGTCGGCCTGCTGGTAATTGTTGGTGACCGCGACCGAATAAAATTCGCCGACGCTGTCGTCGCCGTTGAGCACACAGCTCGGATATTTCCAGGTGATCGCGCTGCCGGTTTCCACCTGCGTCCACGACACCTTGCTGCGCTTGCCTTGGCACAGCGCGCGCTTGGTCACGAAATTATAGATGCCGCCAAGGCCCTCGGCATTGCCCGGATACCAGTTCTGGACGGTCGAATATTTGATCTCGGCATCGTCGAGCGCAACCAGTTCGACCACCGCGGCGTGGAGCTGATTCTCGTCGCGCATCGGCGCGGTGCAGCCTTCGAGGTAGGAGACGTAAGCGCCCTTGTCGGCGACGATCAGCGTCCGCTCGAACTGCCCGGTATTTTCGGCATTGATGCGGAAATAGGTGCTGAGCTCCATCGGACAGCGCACGCCCTCCGGCACATAAACAAACGTCCCGTCCGAAAAGACCGCGCAGTTCAATGTCGCGAAATAATTGTCGTGCATCGGCACGACCTTGCCGAGCCACTTCTTCACAAGCTCGGGATATTCGCGGATCGCCTCGCTGATCGACAGGAAGATCACGCCCGCGCGCTTCAGCTCTTCGCGAAAGGTCGTCGCGACGCTGACGCTGTCGAACACCGCATCGACCGCGACCTTGCGCGCGCCCTCGACGCCGGCGAGCACCTTCTGCTCCTCGATCGGGATGCCGAGCTTTTTATAGACCTCGAGAATTTCGGGATCGACCTCGTCGAGGCTGCTCAGCTTCGGCTTGGGTTTCGGCGCCGCATAATAATAGGCGTCCTGATAGTCGATCGGCGGCACGTTGAGCTTCGCCCAGTCGGGCGTCTCCATCGTCAACCAATGGCGAAACGCCTTCAGTCGCCAGTCGAGCATCCATTCGGGCTCGTTCTTCTTCGCCGAGATGAAGCGGACCGTATCCTCGGTCAGCCCCTTGGGCGCGAAGTCGGTCTCGATCGCCGAGGACCAGCCATGCTCATAATCGGCGACCTTTGCGGCGGCGTCGTGGGCGGCCTGGTCCTTGACGGGGGTTTCGGGTGTGTCGGTCATAATATCAACTCGTCGCCCCCGCGAAAGCGGAGGCCGCAGGAGGGTTTAAAATGTCGTCGCCGCGCGGTTCGACAGCGGTCTCGGCCTTCACGGGGGCGGCGGCCAGGCTCGCGAGGCTTATCTCCGCCAACGCCCCACGCACCGCGCCGTTCACCACGCCCCAGTGCGGCTGCACCTTGCAACTGCCTTCGAGCGCGCAGTCGTGGCGGCCTTCGTCGACGCAGCTCGTCAACGCGATCGGTCCTTCGACCGCCTCGATAATCTCGGCTACGTTGATCGCTGCCGCGGGCCGCGCGAGGCGCACGCCGCCGCCGCTGCCGCGCGATGCGACGAGCAGGCCGGCGCGCGCGAGGCCGCTCACCAGCTTTTGCGCGGTCGGCCCCGGGATTCCCGTCTGCTCGGCGAGCATCGCGGCGTGGATGGGCACCGACCCGCACTGGCGGGCGGCGGCGCTCATCAGCACGACGGCATAATCGGCAAGGTTGGACAGGCGCATGGGTGCGTCGGGTGCCTCATATCGTCCGCACTCTGCGAACGATTCTTAAGTGGAGTAAATCGTTCCACTTATATAGGCGCGGCGTTCGCGCGGTGCAAGCAAGGCAAAATTGGGTGCAGGCAAAAAAAGGCACCCGTCCGGCCGGGGCCAAACGAGTGCCGAGATGAAGGTCTCAGTCCTCGTCAGAGGAAGAGCTCTTCTGGGTCGCGAGGTCCGATTATGCCTTGCCAGCGATTCGCGATTGTATGGAAACGCCAAATCGACATGACGATTGAAATTAGATGCTTAACAGGCCCGAACTGTCACGTGTCTGAAACAATCGGACTCACTTTTCCCGCAAGATTCTTGCGTCCCTTGGCCGTCGCCTCGGTATAGCGTGACGGGCGTGCGAGCTGTCCCGGCGTCGCGCCGGCAAAGCGCTTGATCTCGCGGATCAGGTGCGACTGGTCGTAAAAGGCGTCGCCGAGCTTCGCCGAAGCCAGGTCCTCGCCGCGCGCGAGAGCCGATGCCGCGCGAACCGCGCGATATTTGCGCGCGAGCATACGCGGCGACAGGCCGTAATAATGCTTGGTCATCCGCTCGACCGACCGGATCGACATGCCGGTCGCTTCGACCAGTTCGGGGACTTGCGGCGACGCCGATTCGGTCAGCCACTTGTCGACGGTGCGGATGAACCACAGCGGCGCCGGCTCGCCCGGCTTCATGATCTCGCGCACGATATTGTTTGCGATCACGAGCCGATCCTCGACGCTCGTTGCTTCGATTAGCGCGCCGACCGCATCGTCGATCCAGCCGCCGAACAGATCGGCGGCGTCGATCGCCCGGTCGGTCAACTTCTCGGCTTCGTCGCCCATCAGCGCGGCCCAGCCGGCGGGCATGATGCCAAAGCCATAGAGGGCGGTCGGCCCGCGCGCGATCGCACGAACGCTGCCGCTAGTCGGGCCGATAATCGTAGCGCGCGCGGCCGGAAAACGGTGACCGCCGGGAAAAACATATTCGCCGTCGGGCTTGGTCATGATGCGGAACTGCGGCCGGTCGGCGCGCTCATATTCGTCGAACAGCGGCATATCGAGCCGCGCGAAATAAAAGCTCGACACCATGTCGGTCAGGTCGGGATCGGGCGCAAAATAGTGCAGCTCAAATGGCTGGCTGGTGTCCGCACCGTCCGGCGGAGGTAACTGGTCAGGCATTCATGACGACCCCCGGCAACATTATTGCTGCCTTGTTGATGCCTCTATAATTTTCAATTCACCCCCGCGCGTCAAGGCGCAATCCGATTCTTGTTAACCTTTTTGCTTGGCAATCCACCTGTCGACGCGCCGATCCAGTATGTCGAGCGGAACCGGTCCCGATTCGAGCACAACCTCGTGAAATGTCCGATAATCGAAACGGTCGCCGAGCGCCGCCTGCGCCCGTCCGCGCAATTCCATGATCTTGAGCTTGCCGATCAGATAGGCGGTCGCCTGGCCCGGATAGACGATGTAGCGCTCGATCGCCTTTTCGATGTCGCCGTCAGGGTTCGGCGTGTTCTCCTTGAGATAGGCGATCGCCTGTTCGCGGCTCCAGCGCTTGTCGTGGATGCCGGTATCGACGACCAGGCGGCACGCGCGCCACAGCTCCATACCGAGGCGGCCGAAATCGCTGTAGGGATCGGTGTAGAAACCCATGTCCTTGCCCAGCTCTTCCGAATAGAGGCCCCAGCCTTCGGTATAGGCGGTCACGCCGCCGAAGCGGCGGAAGGGTGGCAGCTCCTCAAGCTCGGTCTGCACCGCGCGTTGGAGATGGTGCCCCGGAACCCCCTCGTGATAGGCGAGGGCTTCGAGCTCGGTCTTCGACATGTCGCGCAGGTCGTACAGATTCACATAATAGGTGCCGGGGCGCGATCCGTCGGGCGAAGGCGATTGATAAAAGGCTTTGCCCGCCGATTTCTCGCGGAACGCCTCGACCGCTTTCACTTGGAGCGCAGCCTTGGGGAGCGTGAGGAAGAATTGCGGAAGCCGCGCCTCCATCGCCTTCACCCGCGCATCGACGTCGGCCAGATAGGCTTCGCGCGTTTCGTGGAAATATTGCGGGCTGGTGCGCAGATGCTCGAAAAATTGCTGGAGCGCCCCCTTGAACCCGACCTTGGCCATGATCGCGCGCATCTCGCCATGGATGCGCGCGACTTCCGAAAGGCCGAGGTTGTGGATTTGCGCCGCGGTCATGTCGGTCGTGGTGTAATTGGCGAGCAACGCTTCATAATAAGCCTTGCCGTCCGGCAGCCTCCAGACGCCGTCGTCGGTCGGTGCCACGGCCTGCTGACGCTTCATCTCGGCGAGCAAGCGGTCGTAGGCCGGACCGGCGCTTTCGACCCAGGCCGCCTTTGCCGCCGCAATCAGCCGCGCCTTTTCGGCGTCGGCGACCGTCAGCTTGCCGACCTTTTCGGCGAAATCGTCGAGCACCGCATTGTCGGGCCGGTTGATGTTGCCAATGTCCGAAATGACATAGGGATAGACCCATTCGGGCGGTTGCACGCCAGCGGCGGCGCGCTTCGCCGATTCGGCCGTCTGGATGTCGAGCCACGGCCCGAGCCCGCGAATGCGCTCGACATAAGCTTCTGCCTCCGCCGGGTCGGCGACGCGGTGGATATTGATCAGGAAGGCGGGGCCGCTGCTCTGTGCGCCGTTCATCTGGTCGAAGATGTAGCCGTGGTTGCGATAGGGAAACAGCCGGTCGGCGCGCGCCGCCGCTGCGAGGAACAGTTCGTGTGAAAGTGCATCGTCGGGTGAAAGGCGTTGCGGATCGAAGCCGTCGCGCAGCGCGGCCGCCGTTGCCTGACGCAACGAATGATTGGCGATTTCAGCCTCTTCGCTCGGGTCGTCCCATCGGCCATAGTCGGCGTCGCGAATCCCGCGATACGCCTTGTCGATGGGTGACAGCGACAATTGGGCTTCGTCATATTTGCGGAAAAATTCGCCGAGGTCGGCGCCTGCGGGCACCGGGTCGGACGCTGCCTGCGGCTGTTGTTCGGCGGCCATCGGCGCACAGCCGACGAGGGCAAATGCGGCGAGCGCGGTCGATGTCAGGACGATTTTGCGAAGCGGCGACACATTTTTCTCCCGGTTTTCCTGTTGTCTGCAGGCTTGCCATAGCGCCCGGTCGCGCGCAATGGCGGGGCCATGTCGCTCTTTGCTTCGCTCACCGACGCCGCCTATGCGCTCGTGCGCCCGGTCGTCCACGCCACTGACGGCGAGGCCGCCCATAATCTGACTCTCAACGCGCTGCAGCCACTCCCGCGAGCGCGCCACGCGCTGACCAGTCCCGCGCTCGCAACGCATTTTGCGGGGATCGAGTTCCCGAATCCCGTCGGCCTTGCTCCGGGCTTCGACAAGGATGCACGCGTCGCGCATGCGATGCCGCATTTCGGCTTCGGCTTTGTCGAAGTGGGCACGCTCACCCCGCTGCCGCAGGAGGGCAATCCTCGCCCGCGGCTGTTCCGGCTTGTCGAGGACGGTGCCGTTATCAATCGCATGGGTTTCAACAATGGCGGGCAAGCGAAGGCGGCCGAACGCATCGCTTGCCTGCGCCGCTTCGGCCTTCCGGTTCCGCTAGGCATCAACATCGGCGCGAACAAGGACAGCGCCGACCGCGTTGCCGATTATGCAAAGGGCACGACGGCGATGGCGCCGCTCGCCGATTATCTGACGGTTAATATCAGTTCACCCAACACGCCCGGGCTTCGCGCGCTTCAGGACAAGGGTGCGCTCGAGGCGCTTCTCGTCGCCGTCGCGGCGGCGCAGCAGACGGATGCTGCCGTACCCGTGTTCCTGAAGGTCGCGCCCGACCTCGAGTCCGCCGACATCGACGATATCGTCAAGGTCGCGCTCGACAAAGGGATCGCCGCTGTCATCGTTGCGAACACCACGATTACGCGCCCGCCGCTGGCGTCGCCTCACGCCGGAGAGGCAGGGGGGCTTTCGGGCGCGCCGCTCGCTGCGTTGGCGCTTCAGCGGCTCAAGGATTTCCGGGCGGCGAGCGGCGGATCGCTGTCGCTCGTGGCCGCCGGGGGCGTCGGGTCCGCCGAGCAGGCGTGGGAGCGCATTCGCGCGGGTGCCGGACTGGTGCAGATATATTCGGCCATGGTCTATTCGGGACCCGGTCTCGCAAGTCGGATTGCTAAAGGGCTTGAAGCACTCGCCGCGCGCGATGGTTTCGCCCGGGTAAGTGACGCGGTGGGCATCGATCACTGACAGGGTTGCGCGGGCGCGGGTGCCGCGCCAATGTCGCGCGCATGATCAAACGATTCCTCGGCTTTATCCTCGCCCTTTTTATCCTTCCCTCGCTGGCCTTCGCACAGGGGGTCTCCTCATCGGCCGACCCGCGCGCGACCGAAGCTGGGCGACAGATTTTGCAGCAAGGCGGCTCGGCTGCCGACGCCGCGGTCGCGATGGTTGCGGTGCTCACGCTCGTCGAGCCGCAATCGAGCGGCATCGGCGGCGGGGGCTTCCTCGTCTATCATGATGAAAGAGCGGGAAATATTACCACCATTGACGGGCGCGAGCGCGCGCCCGCCGCTGCGAAGCCCGAACGTTTCCTGGGCGCGGACGGCAAGCCGCGCGGCTATATGGATGTAATTCCCGGCGGACTGTCGGTAGGCGTACCCGGCAATGTCCGACTGATGGAGATGGCGCATCGCAAATGGGGGCGGCTGGGTTGGGACGCACTGCTCCAGCCCGCAATTCGCCTTGCCGAAGAGGGGTTCGAGGTTACCCCCGTGCTCCACAATTGGCTCGTCCGTTTCGAGCCCTTGTGGAAGGATTTTCCTGCGGCGCGGGCCATATATTATGTCGACGGCAAGCCTGCACCCGTCGGCACGCGCATTCGCAATCCGGCCTATGCCGCCTTGCTGCGCGACATGGCCACGCGCGGGCCCGACGCCTTTTACAGCGGCGCGAACGCGCGCGCGATTATCGACGCCGTCGCGACCGCCCCGCGCAATCCAGCGACAATCACCGCGAAGGACCTCGCCGCCTACCGGGCCGACGAACGTCCCGCGGTCTGCACCACCTATCGCGTTTACAAGCTTTGCGGCATGGGCCCACCCTCCTCGGGCGCGACGACCGTGTTCGGTATCCTCGGCATGCTCGAGGGTTGGGACATGAAGGCGATGGGCAAGGACAATCCGATGAGCTGGCACCTGCTCGCCGAAGCGATGCAACTCGCCTATGCCGATCGCGAACTCTATCTCGGCGATGCCGATTTCGTCGAGGTGCCGGTCGCCGGTCTGCTCGACAAATCCTATTTGGCCGAGCGCCGCCGCCGTATTTCGCCTTTCGGACCGGCCGAGGACTATCCCGCCGGAACCCCGCCCGGCGCACCGGCGCGGACCGCGTCGGGGCCGGTCGCCGAAAATGGTACGACGCACTTCGTCGTGGTCGATCGCGACGGCAATGTCGCCTCGATGACGTCGACAGTCGAAAGCATTTTCGGAAGCCACCTCATTGCCAACGGCTTTGTACTCAACAACGAACTCACCGATTTCGACCTCAGCCCCGAAAAGGCAGGGTCGCCTGCGGCCAACCGTGTCCAGCCGGGCAAGCGCCCGCTCTCGTCGATGTCGCCGACGATCGTCTACGGTCCCGACGGCAAGCCTGTTCTCGCCGTTGGCTCGGCGGGGGGCAAGCGCATCATCATGCATGTGACCAAGACGCTGATCGGAGTGCTCGACTGGGGGCTCAGCGCCGAGGATGCAATCGCGCTTCCAAACCTCTATTTCGGTCGCGACGGCGTTCTCATCGAGGACAATGAGGCCGGGAGGACGATTGCGGCGAAAATCGCGCCCTTCGGATACAGCTTTTCGCCCACCGATCTCGGATCGAAACTCAACGCGGCCGAACGCGTCGACGGTCATTGGCGCGGCGCCGCCGATCCGCGCGGTCCGGGAACATCGGCGGTCGACGACGCCCCGCCGCAGGGCTAATCAGATACGATAAGACGGCTGCACAGGCCGACGCCCATACCTCCCCGGGAGAGCAGAGGAATGAAGCTGGAGAATCCACATCTCGACCATTTTCCGAGTCTGGTCGCGATGTTCTTTGACCGTGCGGAAAAGGGAGGCGATTCGCCCTTTCTGTGGCGCAAGGCCGATCGCGCGTGGCAACCGCTGAGCTGGAACGAGGTTGCGAACCAGGTTGCGGCGCTCGCGCACAACCTGCGCAAGCTCGGGCTGAAAGAAGGCGACCGCATCGTGCTGGTCAGCGAAAACCGCCCCGAATTCTGCATCGCCGATCTGGGAATCATGGCGGCGGGATGCGTCACCGTCCCGACCTACACGACCAACACCGAGCGCGATCACCAGCATATCCTCGACAACAGCGGCGCGCGCGCGGTCATCGTGTCAACGGCGAAACTTGCACGCGTCCTGATGCCAGCGGTGATGCGGTCCGATGCAAAGCTGGTTATCAGCATGGAGCCGCTGCGCGTCGGGCAGCAGGGCGATGTCGAGATTTGCGACTGGGCGCCCCTCGTCACCGACGGCGCGACCTATGTCGAAGAAACCAAGGCGCGCGGCCTTGGCGTCAAGCGCGACGACCTTGCCTGCCTCATCTACACCAGCGGCACCGGCGGCGCGCCGCGCGGGGTGATGCAGCATCACGGCGCCATCCTGCACAATGCGGCCGGCGCCGCCGAGGTGCTGGTCAATGATTTCGGGATCGGGGAGGAAGAGGTGTTCCTGTCCTTCCTGCCCTTGAGCCACGCCTATGAACATTCGGGCGGGCAATTCCTCCCGATCATGGTCGGCGCGCAAATCTATTACAGCGAGGGGCTCGAAAAGCTCGTCGCCAATATCGAGGAGACGCGCCCGACGATCATGGTGGTCGTCCCCCGGCTGTTCGAGGTGATCCGCGCGCGTATGATCAAGGCGCTCGAAAAGCAGGGCAAGCTGGCCAACTGGATGCTCGCGCAGGCGCTGCGCGTCGGCGAAAAGGATTATGAGCGGCGCATGGGGGTGCTCGACCGGCCGGTCGACATGCTGCTCAACCGGCTTTTCCGGCCCAAGATTCAGAAGCGTTTCGGCGGCCGGATGAAGGCGCTCGTCTCAGGCGGCGCACCGCTCAATCCCGAAATCGGCGTGTTTTTCCATTCGATCGGCCTTACGCTGCTACAGGGTTATGGGCAGACCGAGGCAGGGCCGGTGATCAGCTGCAACCGACCGAAAACCGGGCTCAAGATGGACACGGTCGGGCCGCCGCTGATGAACACCGAGGTGCGCATCGCCGACGACGGCGAGATTTGCGTGCGCGGCGAGCTGGTGATGAAGGGCTATTGGCGCAACGAGGCGGAAACGCAGCGTGTGCTGGTCGACGGCTGGCTCCACACGGGCGACATCGGTCATATCGACGAGGCGGGCCGCATCGTCATCACCGACCGCAAGAAGGATCTGATCGTCAACGACAAGGGCGATAATGTGTCGCCGCAGCGGGTCGAGGGAATGCTGACATTGCAGCCCGAAATCCTGCAGGCGATGGTCTATGGCGACAAGCGTCCGCACCTGGTCGGCATCCTGGTGCCCGATCCCGAATGGGCGAGCGAATGGGCCGAGGAACAGGGGCTGCCCAAGGACATGAAGCTGCTGCGCGAGCATGAGAAATTTCGCGCGGCGGTGCGCGCGGCGGTCGACCGCGTCAACGGCCAGCTTTCGGTCATCGAAAAGGTACGGAAGTTCGACTTTGCCGACGAGCCCTTCACGATCGAGAACGAACAGATGACGCCGTCGATGAAGATCCGCCGCCATGTGCTGCGGCAGGTCTATGAAGAGAAAATCGCGTCGCTCTACAAAGCGTAGGCGTATATCGCAGGCGAGGGTGCGACCCGAAGAGCTCGGTGCAAACCGGAACCTCGCCTGCTGCCGGGCCGGAGCCTAGCCCTTGTCCCCCGCCGGTTTGCGATAGGGGACGAAGTCGCCAAAAACGCAGGTCGGACCGCGAATGCCGCTCGATCGGTCGACCAGATGAAAAAAGTCGCCCGAACAGGTCGATGACCCATATTGTTCGATGACCAATATATCGCTGTCGCGTGCAAGGCCCGGGCAGCTGCTCTTGAGATTGTTGCGATAAACGAGGTTCGATCCGCTGCGATAGAGCAAGATGTCGTCCGATACGCGGACGAGGTCTAGTGTGCGGAAGTTGGGCAGGCATTTGGTCGGTTCACCCGCGACCTTGCCCGCAAGCTGTTTGTCGAGCGTTTCGGCCTGCCGCGGCGTTAGTGCAGCGGCGCCGGGCTCGCCCGAACCGGCAGGGGCGCAGCCGGTAGCAAGCGGCATCGCCGCAGCCAGCAGCGCGGCCCCCACGAGATTCAGCTTTGCCATGAACATGCTCCTTGCGACTTGCGATTATTGTTATCGATGATGAATAGGCGCTGAAGCCGGCGCATCAGGCGGCATCTTTCAAGGCGCGAATACGACCGAGTTCGGTCGCGCTGTTGGCGCGCAAAAAGGGGTTGGTGGCCCGCTCTTCTCCGATAGTTGTCGGCACGGTTGCGTCACCGGCGCTTCGCGCGGTCTCGACTGCGGCAAGGCGCTTTGCGAGTGCGCTGTTGTCGGGTTCGACCGTGACGGCAAAGCGCGCGTTGGACAAAGTATATTCGTGCGCGCAGTAAACGCGCGTCGCATCGTCCAGCTCTGCCAGCCGCTGCATGTTCGCGAACATCTGTTCGGCGGTGCCTTCGAACAGGCGCCCGCATCCCATCGCAAACAAGGTGTCGCCGACAAAGATCGCGGCATCATCGGCGAAATGATAGGCGATATGTCCCGCTGTGTGCGCGGGAACGTCCCACACCGCGGCGACATGATTGCCGAGGCGCACCGTGTCGCCGCCCGTTACCGTGATGTCGAGCGTCGGGATGCGCGCCGCTTCGGCGGCGGGCCCGGTGATCGTACACCCCGTCGCCTCCTTGATTGTGGCGTTTCCTCCCGTGTGATCGGGGTGCCAGTGCGTGTTCCAGATGTCGGTAATCGTCCAGCCTCGCTCGGTTGCCGCCGCGAGCACCGGGTCGGCGACCGCCGGATCGACCACCATCGTTGCGCCGCTTTCGGACTCGTGGACCAGCCAGACATAATTGTCGCTGAGGACCGGAATGCGGACGATTTCAAGCGCAGCCATCTCGTCTCCTTTCCCCCGTCCATCGTTCATAGCATAGACGGCGCGAAGACGAAGCAGCCTTGGTCGCTTACCAGCTTCCGCTGTTCGGCATCGACGCCCAGGGTTCGGCGGGGTCGAGATAGCCGTCCTGCAGCAATTCGACCGAAATGCCATCGGGCGAGCGCACAAAGGCCATATGTCCGTCGCGCGGCGGGCGATTGATCGTCACTCCCGCGTCCATCAGGCGCTGGCAGGTGTCATAGATATTTTCGACGCGATAGGCGAGATGGCCGAAATTGCGCCCGCCCGAATAGGCCTCGGGCGCGCTACCGTCTTCGGGCGGCCAATTATAAGTAAGCTCGACCTCGGCGATCCCCTCCTGCCCGGGAGCGGCAAGGAAGATCAGCGTGAAGCGGCCCTTTTCATTATCAAAGCGGCGAACTTCTTCGAGCCCGATCAGCTTGAAAAAGTCGATTGTCGCGTCGGGATCGCTGACGCGGATCATCGTGTGGAGATATTTGGTCATGGGGGCAATTTAGGCGCGGAGCGCGCATCCTTCAAATGCTTCGAACATGTTTACGATTTCATCGGGCACGGGAGCGGGGGCGCCGCGCGCTTCGGCGACATGGACGCTGACTTCAAGCCCGGTGGCGCGCAAATCCTCCTTGCCCGCGCCGTGAAGTTCGAAAAGAAATGTCGCCGAACTGCGTCCGATCCGCGAACAGCGCACGCAGATGTCGATCTCTTCGTCGACCAGCATGGGCACCTTGTAGTCGACCTCGGCGCGCGCGACGTGAAACTCGGGGCTGTCGTGGACTGGCCAGCGTTCATAGATGCCGACTGCCCGCCAATATTCGGTGATGCCGATGTCGAAATATTCGAGGTAGCGGCTGTTGAACACGACCGCCTGCGCGTCGATTTCGGCATAGCGGACGCGTTTTCGGACGTGGAACTTGAAATCGCTGCGGGCCATCTATTCCTCTAATCGTTCGTTGCAAGCCGCGCGACGGTATCGATGAGTAGCGCGATGTCGCCCTCACGCGACAGGCGGTGATCGCCGCCCTTGACCAGCGTGACCTGCACATCCTCGCTCGCCAGCGCGGCGGCGAGGCGATGGCTGATCCCGGGCGGGACGTCGCCGTCGGCTTGCCCGTGGAGCAGGCGCACGGGGCAGGCAAGGGGGATCGGAGCGTCGAGCAACCGATTTGCCTCGCCCGACTGCCAAAAACGCCGCGTCGTCACATAGGGCTGGTCGCTGTAGGGCGTGTCCTCGCGCAGCTCGCCTTCGGCCTGGATGATCGCTTTCTCTTCATCGCTGAAGCCCCAGTCCGTGAAATCGGGCGCCGCAGCAATGCCGACAAGTCCGGCCACGCGCGCCGGACCATCGCGCCGGACAAGCGCGAGCGCCACCAGGAGCATCAGCCAGCCGCCCATCGATGAGCCGACCAGCAGCACCGGCCCTTCAGCCTTCGCGTCGATCAGGTCGAGCACATCGCCCCGCCAGTCGATCAGGTCCTGCTCGGCAAACAAACCCTCCGACGATCCGCACCCGGCATAGTCGAGCAGCAGGCATGCCCGCCCTTCGGCGGCAGCCCAGGCATAGAGCGCCGTCGCCTTGCCGCCCTCCATGTCGGACATATAACCGGGGAGGAAGACGATCGTCGGGCCGGTGCCAGCGATATGGCGATAGGCGAGACGTGGACGGCCGGTGCGGTCGAGGAGCTGAAACGCGGGACCATCCGTCACGGGTTCAGATCACCCAGTCGACAGTGTTGACCTGTATGGCCGCCTGGCCTTTTGCGGCGCGCTGTTCGACCATGATCTTGTTGAGCCGCCGGATCGTGTCGCTTCCCGTGGTGATGCACCAGCCGGGGACGATTGCGTGGACCAGCGCACAAAGTCCGCCCCAGATCATCGTCACACCGAATTTCGACGCGACGCCGAAATGTTCGATATAGCTTTCGTCGACGCTTTTGGGGTGATCGACAAACAGGCGGTTGAACATCGACTGGGCTTCCTTCCGTATTGGTGCCGCCCTAGCGGGCGCTGCGGTGCCTCGCAAGCGCAGCCGCGCTCGCACCATTCAATCATGTGTCGCCGGATGGCCGCCGCGGCGCCAGTTGATGAGGTGTGCGCCGGCGAGCAGCAGCGCCCCTGCGCCGGAGAAAAACCGGTCGGCGATCTCGGGGTCTGCCACCGGCAGCCAAGTTTCGTGCGCGGCAAGGCCCAGCGCAAGCAGCGTCAGGCCTGTCGCTGCCAGCAGCGCCGGCATCGGCCGCCTATGCCGCCGCCATCCCCCAACCATGGCGACAAGCGCAGCCGGCAGCGCCAGCATCAATATCGCGGCGTGGACTTCGCCGGAAAGGTCCAGCCATGTCGAAAGGGCGGGCGCAAGCACGAGGGCGAGCGGCAGGGCCAGACAATGGACGAGGCAGGCGACGGACAACGCGACACCCGCAACGTCTGCGGCGCGATGACGCAGGGACGGACGGTGCGAGACGGCAAGGGACATGTATGGAGCTTTCGATCAGGCGTACGCCCCACTTAGTGATACAGTATATCATTGCAAGAGTGTCTTGTCGCGCGTGTGGCTGTCGGTGGAAGTGCGGGCCTATGCGGCACGCGCATCGGATCTAAATTGTGGCGTCAGTCGGCCAAGAATTTATCGAGCGCCTCGGCAAAAGCCGCGGGCTGGTCGAGCATCAGGAAGTGACTGCTATCTGAGATCATCTGTGCGCGGAAGTTGGCAATATCGCGATAGGGCGTTTCGAACAGTGCCTTGGTTGCAACGGGCGACGCCACCCGATCGTCTTGCGCATAGACAAGCGTCACCGGCGCGGTGACCGAGCCGAGTTCAGCGCGCATGTCTGTCGTCAGGACATCATAAAACGCCTGGGCGGACACTCGGGGGTCGGACGCCCTTGCCCATGTCGCAACCGCAATCCGCCCTTCGGCACTGTTCGACATGCGCCCCATCGGGCTCTTTTCGCCCGGGTCGGCGACCGGTCCGTCGGGCTGCGGGCGGCCGTATTCTGCGCGCATCGCACCCGCTGCCACCTCGGCCTGTGGACGCAGCGTCTCGACAGTGGCATCCGGGGCGAACAATGTGCCGATAAAGGGCAGCGCGTCGACTATCATCAGCTTCCCGACCGCGTCGGGTTGGCGCGCCGCGATCATCAGCCCGGCGATTCCGCCCATCGAGTGGCCGACAATTGCCGGAGCTTCACGTCCCGCTCCCAAGATACAGTCGTCGATATAACCCGCGACCTCTCTGGATGCCGGGTCCAGCACCGGCCCAGTGGCATTGGCGCCCGCAGAATCGCCAAACCCGCGGATCTGGACGATGTGGAGCCGGTACGCGTCCTTCAGCCGGCGTGCCGTGCGATCCCACACCGCGCGGGGTGACGACAGGCCCGGAAGCAATACGACGTCGGGGCCATTGCCCGAAATTGCAATGGTAACGCGCGTTCCGTCGAACAATGGCGCGCTGCATGGTTGTGGGGTGGCCGCGGCAGTGGCAGCGGTAGTCGAAAGCGAGGCTGCGGCAAACGCCGCAGCAACCGTCCATTTCAACATGTTCAGTCTTCGGGAAAATGCGTCAATCGCGCAGGAAAATCTCTTCGATCGAAAGGTCGAACAGGTCGGCAATGCGAAAGGCGAGTGGGAGCGAGGGGTCATATTTCCCCGTTTCGATCGCATTGACCGACTGGCGCGATACCTTGAGCCGCTCGGCAAGGTCGCCCTGGCTCCAGTCGCGCTCGGCGCGCAGCACCTTCAGCCGGTTCTTCACGGACAGCCCCCGTCGCCAAGCGTGAGCTTGTTGACAAGCGCGCCGACGCCAAGGCCGATGCACCAGAGCGGGAACACCCAGAAAATCTCGATCCGCGGTACGTCGGTATAGATTTCAAGGATGCCCCAAGTCGCAGTCAGCGCGAGGGTCATGGCCGTTGCAATCAGCGCTTTTCTCACCTCCAGAAAACGCAAATATTCGTCAGTCAGCTCCGCAAGGAAGCTGCCGATCGCCCAGATGAAAGCGAGTACCGCGATACCGGGAACGAGCGCGATGGCGACCGTCAGCGGCGTCGCTTTCGCATCGTCGGGGATGATGCTGCTCGCGGCGAAGATCGCGGCCACATAAATTGCCGAAACGGCGACCATGCGGCGAAAATAGCGACGGGTCGGGGCATCGATCGCCATCGGTCAGGCCTTTGCGCGCAGGCTGCAGCAGCGTGCTGCGCGCGGCGTCGTCGCGATCATCAGCGCCGGCAGCACGATGATCAGCGTGTTGGCGAGGTCCGTCGGGACCAGCTCAAAAATGCTCGCGACAGCAACGCCCATCAGGGCAACCGACCAGAGCAGGGCGCGGTGAACGGGATTCATTGGTCAAGCCTCCTTGTACAATAGTAAAGTAAAATTGACATAGTGAGTCGCACATGTCAAGTGTCATTTACATAGTGACAAGCAACCTGTTCCGAGTCTTCGGCAACGCGCGCGCGTGACGATACGCCGGGCCTCTTGCGGCGGCGCAGCATGGCTGGCAAAGGGGCGCAGTTTTACTCCGCCAGAAAGGCTGCTTTCCCGATGTCCGAGATGATCCGCGTCACCCTTCCCGATGGCTCTGCCCGTGAAGTCGTGCGCGGGACTACCCCGGCGCAGATTGCGGCGGATATCGGCCCCGGCCTTGCCAAGGCGGCGCTCGCGGCGCGCGTCGACGGCGAGGTGCGCGACATCATGCGGCCGCTGGATGCCGACACGCAACTCGCGCTGATTACTGCGAAGGACGAGGCCGATGCGCTCGAACTGGTGCGCCACGACTATGCCCATATCCTGGCCGAAGCGGTGCAGGCGCTGTGGCCGGGAACGCAGATCACCTTTGGTCCCGCGACCGACGACGGCTTTTACTATGACGTGAAGGCGCCCGAGAGCCGCGACCCCTTCTCGATGGACGATTTGCCCGCGATCGAGGAAAAGATGCGCGAGATCATCCGCGCCGACAAGCCGCTCCGCCGCGAGGTGTGGAGCCGCGATGCGCTGATCGCCAAATGGGAAAAGGAAGGCGAGGTCTTCAAGGCCGAATGGGCAAAGGAATTGCCCGAGGGCGAGGAACTTTCCGTCTATTGGTCGGGCGACGACTGGCTCGACATGTGCCGCGGCCCGCATCTTGCGAGCACGGGCAAGGTTGACCCCCAGGCGTTCAAGCTGATGCGCGTCGCGGGCGCCTATTGGCGCGGCGACCAGCGCAACGCGCAGCTCACGCGCATCTATGGCACCGGCTGGCTCAACAAGAAACAACTCGACGCGCATCTCCACCGGCTCGAGGAGGCCGCGAAGCGCGACCATCGAAAGCTGGGGCGCGAAATGGACCTCTTCCACTTGCAGGAAGAGGCGCACGGCAGCGTGTTCTGGCACCCGCACGGCTATATCGTCTGGCGCGAGCTTGAGGCCTATATGCGCCGTGCCATCGACGCGGCGGGCTATCGCGAGGTCAAGACGCCGCAGGTGATGGATGCGCGCCAGTGGGAACAATCGGGCCACTGGGGCAAATATCGCGAGAATATGTTCGTCATCCCCGACGAGGTACCGAATACCGAAGACGAGGGGCCGCTGGTTTCGGACGCCGCCGAATGGATGGCGCTCAAGCCGATGAACTGCCCCGCGCACGTCCTGATCTTTCGCCAGGGGATCAAGTCGTATCGCGACCTGCCGCTGCGTTTCTACGAAAACGGCTGCTGCCACCGCAACGAGCCGCATGGCGCGCTCCACGGGCTGATGCGCGTGCGCCAGTTCACGCAGGACGACGCGCATATCTTTTGCCGCGAGGACCAGATCGTCGACGAGGTGCAAGCCTTTTGCGAACTCGCCGACCGCATCTACAAGGACATGGGCTTCGACAGCTATGCGATCAAACTCGCGCTGCGCCCCGAAAAGCGTTTCGGCAGCGAGGAGATGTGGGACAAGGCCGAGGCCGAGCTGCGCGCCGCGGTGGTGCGCGCGGGGCTTGCAACCGACGACTATGGCTGGGAAGAATTGCCGGGCGAGGGCGCCTTCTATGCGCCCAAGCTCGAATGGCATCTGACCGACGCGATCGGCCGGACGTGGCAGGTGGGGACGATCCAGTCGGACCGCGTGCTTCCCGAACGGCTCGACGCCTCTTATGTGGCCGAAGACGGCGAGCGGCATCGCCCGGTGATGCTCCACCGGGCGATCTTCGGCAGCTACGAGCGCTTCATCGGCATCTTGATCGAACATTTCGCCGGCCGCTTTCCGACGTGGCTCGCACCGGTGCAGGCGGTGGTCGCCACGATCGTCAGCGATGCCGACGATTATGCCAAGGAGGCGGTCGCGCAGCTCACCGCCGCGGGCATCCGCGTCGACACCGACCTGCGCAACGAAAAGATCAACTACAAGGTCCGCGAACACAGCCTCGCCAAGGTTCCGTACCTGCTCGTCGTCGGCAAGCGCGAGGCAGAGGAAGGCACGGTTGCGATCCGTACGCTCGGCCAGGATGGCCAGCGCGTCATGCCGCTCTCCGAAGCGATCGCGATGCTGAAGGCCGAAGCGACGCCGCCGGATCTGCGCAAAGATTGAACGTGCTTGCCGACCTGGTCGACCTCGCGCCGCTGACCTTTGCCGGTGCGGCGGCGATGACCTTTGGGGCAGCCTATGTGCGCGGGCTGACGGGGTTCGGGATGGCGATCATTCTCGTGCCGTTATTGGGCCTGATCGTCCCGCCGGGCGAGGCGGTGGTGCTGGGCATTCTGCTTCAGCTTTTGATCGGACCGGTCGGTATCAACATCATCCTGGCCGATGCCGACCGCGCGACCGCGCTGCCGATCGGGCTCATTGCGATGGCAACGACGCCGGTGGGCATGGTCGCGCTCGATGCGACGCGACCCGAGGTGGCGAGGCTGTTGATCACGCTCGTCGCGGTTGGCGCCTTTGTCGCGGTGTTGCTGCCAAAGCAGCCGGCGGGGCACCGTCCGGGGCGTATCGCGGTCGCGGGGACCGGGTTGGTCTCGGGCGTGTTGACCGGCTTTGCGGCGATGCCGGGGCCGCCCGTTGTGCCCTTTTATCTGCGCCGCGCGCTTGATCCGCGCACGTCGCGCGCGTCGATGCTGTTGATCTTTTTCCTGACCGCGATTGCCGGGACGCTCGCGGCGCTGTGGGTCGGGATCGCGACGTGGAAGCTCTTCCTGCTGTCCCTGCTGCTCTTTCCGCCGATGTGGTTCGGCAACCGCCTGGGCGGGCGCCATTTCGGCAGCGTGCCGCCGCATGTCTGGCAGACGATGGTCGCGCTTGTGCTCGGCATTGCCGCCGTATCGGCGCTGGTCAGGCTGATCGACTAGAGGCTCCGCAGCGCCTGCGCCGGCTTTGCCGAGAGGAGCGGCCAGCTTCCCGCGATCCCGATCAGGAAGGACAGGCCTGCGCCGCCGAGAAGGGTCAGGCCGACAATCAGCGGATCGGGCGCGAAGGTGAATTCGAAAAGCTGCGTCACCACATACCACGCCCCGGCCAGTCCGAGCCCCAGCGCGAGCAACGCGAGCACCGATGCGAGCAGCGCATATTCCATCCCCTGCGCTCCCAGAATCTGACCACGCGTCGCGCCGAGCAGCTTCAGGATCACGCTGTCATAGACGCGGCGCTCGCGGCTCGCGGCGATCGCGCCGATGAGCACCGCGATGCCCGCGAGGATCGCGATGCTGGCGGCGGCGGCGATCGCCTGGCTCATCTGCGTGAGCAGGATCGTGACCTGGCTGACGACATCGCGCACCGCGATGAGCGATGCCGAGGGGAAGGCGCGTGGAATGCTGCGCGCAAGGTTGGTTTCCGCTGCCTCGTCGACTGCGACCGTCGCGACCATATTGTGCGGGGCGGCGTCGAAACTGCCCGGCGAGAAAACGAGCACATAGTTGAGCCCGAAATTGTCCCAGTCGACAGTGCGGAACGAGGCAACGCGCGCCTGCACTTCGACCCCCAGCACGTTTACAGACAGCGTATCGCCGATTTCGAGGCCAAGCGATGCGGCAACCTCCTGTTCGACACTGACGAGCGGCGGGCCGTTGTAATCGGCTGCCCACCATTCGCCGCCGACGAGCGTGCTGCCGTTGGGCAGCGCGGGGCTGTAGGTCAGCCCGCGGTCGCCGCGCAGCACCCACGCGCCCTCCGGCAATTGTTCGAGCTCGTCGACGCGCTGGCCACGGAATTCGGTGACGCTGCCGCGCAGTGCGGGGATCAGGTTGAGCTCGGCGCCCTTGTCGGCGGTGGTCACCATCGCGCGGAATTCGGTGCTGCGGTCGCGCGGGATGTCGAGCACAAAGAAACTTGGCGCGCGCTGCGGCACGGTGCGCGAAATCTCCGCTGTGATGCTCGTCTGGATCGCGGCGAGGGTGACGAAAAGGGTGAGGCCGAGGCCGAGCGCGACGACGAGCGCGCCGGTGGCAGAGCCAGGCCGATGGAGGTTCGCCAGCGCAAGGCGCAGTAGCGGGCGGCGCGGGCGCGGCAGGCGGCTCGCGGTGCGGCGGACGAGCCAGCCGAGGAAGACGAGGATGAGAAGCAGCCCGACCGCGGCGCCGATGAAGCTCAGCGCGAACAGCGGCTCGCGCGCGGTGCCGACCGCGAGTGCGACGATGGCCGCGAAGGCGATCACGACCGCCGCGATTGTGCGCTTGCCGATGCGCGCCGCGCCGCTGACGGTCGCGCGGTAGAGGCCCGCGGCGGTGACGTGGCGTGTCGCCGATAGCGGCGGCAGCGCAAAGGCGAGCGCAATGAGCAGGCCGTAGGCGGCGCTCACCGCCAGTGGGAGCGGATAGAGGGCGAAGCCGGGCTTGACCGGCAGCACATCGCCCGCGATCCACCCGATCGCCGAGGGGATGAGCGCACCGACCGCGAGTCCCGCGACGATTGACACGGCGGCGACCGCGACAATCTGAAGCCCATAGATGCGCGCGACCGTCGTGCTGTCGGCGCCGAGCACCTTGAGCGTTGCCAGCGCAGGCCGCTTCCCCGACAAATAGCTGGCGACGCCATTGCCGACGCCAATCCCAGCGATGACGAGCGCGGCAAGCCCGACGAGCGCGAGGAACTGGCCCATGCGCTCGATGAAGCGGCGCGTTCCGGGGGCGCCATTGCTGCGGTCGGTAATGTCCCACCCCGCGCCGGGGAATTGCTCGGTCAATTGCTTGCCGACGGTTTCGGGGTTGGCGCCCGCGGGCAAGCGGATGCGATATTTGCTCTCGAACAGGCTGCCGGGCTGGATAAGCTGCGTCGCGTCAAGGTCGCCGATGCCGATCAGTGCGACGGGGCCGAGCGTGAATCCTTCGCCAAGCCGGTCGGGCTCTTCGGCGATGATGCCGTCGATAACGAACGCTTTTTCGCCGAACTTCACACTGGATCCGACTTTGAGGTCGAGCCGCGAAGCGAGGTCGGCGCCGATCCAAACCGCTCCGGGCGGGGGCGGGCCGCGACGCGCGCCATCCTCGGTCCGCATCGTGCCATAGAGCGGATAGGCGGCGTCGACGGCCTTGAGTTCGGCGAGCAGCGCGTCGCCGCCCGGCGCATTCGCCATCGCGCGCATCCGCACGGTTGCCGAAGCGGTGCCGGCAGCACGGAACGCCGCCATTTCGGCGTCGGTCGCTTGTCGTTGCGGAAGGCTGAATTCGATATCGCCGCCGAGGATCGTCTGCCCGCGCGCCTCGAGTTCGGAGGTAATGCCGCGGGTCAGGCTGCCGATGGCGGCGAGCGTCGCGACGCCGAGAAAGAGGCACACGGCGAGCAGGCGAAGGCCACGGATACGCGCCGCAAGGTCGCGCCGCGCAATGCGCCAGAGGCTCGCGAGGGGGAGCATCAAATTCCTCCCCGCTTGCGGGGAGGGGGACCGTCCAAAGGACGGCGGAGGGGGGTAGCGGCCATCACCGAGGTATCAGGCCGCGAGCCCCCTCCGTCAGCGGCTCCGCCGCTGCCACCTCCCCACAAGTGGGGAGGATTTGATATTGCCTCGCTCACGCCCGTTCCTCGATCCGCCCGTCGTGCATCACGACGACGCGGTCGCAATGCTCGGCGAGTTCGGGGTCGTGCGTGATGATGAGCAAGGTCGCGCCGAGCGCGGCGCGGCGCGCGAAGATGAGTTCGATGATGCTGTGACCCGTTGCCGTGTCGAGATTGCCTGTCGGCTCATCGGCGAAGATGATCGCAGGCTCGCTCGCCATCGCGCGCGCGATGGCGACACGCTGTTGTTCGCCGCCCGAAAGCTGCGCGGGATAATGGGTGAGGCGATGGCCAAGCCCGACCGCCTCAAGCTCGGCGGCGGCGCGACCGAAGGGATCGGCGTGGCCCGCAAGCTCGAGCGGGACGGCGACATTCTCGAGCGCGGTCATTGTCGGAAGCAGGTGGAAAGCCTGCAGGACGATACCGATGCGTCCGCGCCGCGCGCGTGCGAGGTCGTCCTCGTCCATCGTGCCGAAGTCGAGCCCCGCGACCTTGATCGTCCCGCTGCCTGCGCGTTCGAGTCCGGCGAGTACCGCCATCAGCGAACTTTTGCCCGAACCGGACGGGCCGAGCAGCGCGACCGAGCTTCCTGCCGCGACTTCCAGATCGACGCCGCGCAAAATTTCGACGGGGGCCTTGTCGCTTCCCAGCGTCAGCGTCACATTGTGGGCGGCGATCGCCGGTTCGGGCGATGGTCGGGTGGCGTCGGTCAAGAAGGGGCCCTTTGGAATGAAAACGGCTGGATGGCGTTCTGCGTTGATATATGGTTGCGCGGTCGCGCTTTGCCAACCGCTCGCCGCGTGCGGCTCGGCGGACGCGCCATCGGCATCGACGAACGACAAGGCGGCGGCGCCTGCCAGGACCGCCGCCATTCCTGCCGACGCACCGCTCGTGATTGCGTTCGGCGACAGCCTTTATGCTGGATATCAGCTTGGGCCGAAGGAGGGGCTGGCGCCGCAGCTTCAGGCCGCACTTGCCGAGGATGGCGTGGTCGCGCGCGTTCAGAACGCAGGCGTATCGGGCGATACGAGCGCGGCGGGGCTTCAGCGGCTCTCTTACGTGCTCGACAATGCGAAGACCAAGCCCGCGCTCGTCGTGCTGGGGCTAGGCGGCAACGACATGCTGCGCGGCATCGGGCCGGAGCAGACGCGTGCCAATCTTGACGCGATGCTTGCCGAGCTCAAGAAGCGCGAGATTCCGGTGCTGCTCACAGGAATGATGGCAGCGCCCAATCTCGGCAGCGACTATGCGAACGCTTTCAACCCCATCTATCCCGAGCTGGCGGGTAAATATGATGTCAACTTCTACCCCTTCATTCTCGATGGGGTGATAGCCGACAAGTCACTGATGCTGGGTGATGATCTTCATCCCAATGCCAAAGGGGTGACGGTGATTGCCGAGGCATTGGCACCGTTGGTAGGAGAGGCGTTGCCCGACGGCGAATGACCGGACGGTCCCCTAACGCGTCATCCCAGCAGTTTTTCGGCGCGCGTGCGCCACGTCGTTGCCAGCACATCCATGCCCGTCAGCTCGCGCAAAGCCGCGGGCTCGCGCTTGCCTCCGCCGCCAATGAGCAGGCCGAACACGCGTTCGACGGTCCATTCGGGCATCGGGCGATCAAGAAGGGCGAGTGCGTCGCCCGCCGCGACCGCCCCTTCCTCGATCACGCGATAGTACCAGCCGCTGCGCCGCGTCTTGACCACTGTCGCCGGAACGCTCGCGATACCGAAGCGGTGGCCGAGTTTCCAGCACGGCTGGCGCCCCTGGCTGATTTCGACGAGCGCACTGCCGAGCCGGAAGCGGTCGCCGATGCAGGCTTCGGCCTCGACAAGGCCGATTGTCGAGACATTTTCGCCGAATGCGCCCGCGTTGACGAGCAACGCGTGGCCGCCGAGCATCTCGTCCCAGAAGGAATAATGATCGCGCGGGTAGTGATGGATCGCCTTGTCGGGGCCGCCATGGACGGTCAGGTCGGCTTGCTCGTCGCCTTCGATACCGAGCAATCCGACTTTGCGCGGGCCGTCCACAAGGGTTTTGGCGATGGCGCTCTTTTCGGTCCCGCGAAAGGTGCGTGCCCTTCCGGCGAGTAGGGCGTCAATGCGATGCTCCATGAAGACTCCTTCGGCGGACCGATGCAAGGCCAACGGCGGCGAGGCAAATGAAAAGGGGCGGCCCGTAAAGGCCGCCCCTTCCCGTTTCAATCGCTGTTCCGAAAATCAGAAAGCGAAGCCGACGCCCGCGGTGATCGTGTCGAAGTCACCGAAGTTGCCGATGAACTGGTGGCGATATTCCACCTTGCCATAGACGTTCGAGCCGAACTTGTGCTGATAGCCCGCACCGACATAGGGATCGTCGATGTCGCTGAAGGTGTAACCGGCGGTGGCAAAGAGCTTGCCGTTCGAGCCGATCTTGGCACCAACGCGGCCACCGGCCGAGAACTGGACGTCGGCGCCGTCGACGAGCACCTTGTCACCCGCGACTTCGGCGCCGGCGAACGCGGTGCTGCCGAGGTCGAAGTCATAGCCGGCGGCAAGGCCGAGCGTGCCTTCGTCGATCCCGTTACCGGTGATCAGGCCGCCGCGAACTTCGACACGGCCTTCACCGCCGGGAGCGGCGAGTGCGGGGGTGGCGACAACGGCAGAGAGGAGAGCTGCTGCAACTGCGAATTTTTTCATCGTCTTATATCCTTCATTATGATTCGAGCCCGCCCTTTTGGGTCGCGGCCCGGAGCTCTAAATGGCGATTGCGGCTGTCGCTTCAATGAACGGATCGTTCAGACTATGACAATTTTCTTACCTGTGTTATTTTTACAACACGGTATAGAATTGTTCATGCGGCGTTCAGGCGGAAAACAGGCGTTTTCCGGGTCGCGGCACATTGGGAAAATGGTGGAACGGGCGCTGAAGACGCGCGTAATCAGCCCAGCGCGGCCTGTTTTTCCTCGGCAATTCGATCGAGTTCGGCGCGCGTCGGCTTGGTCGCGGCGCTCTTGAGCTGGCCGCACGCGGCCATGATATCGCGACCGCGCGGGGTGCGGATCGGCGCCGAGATCCCCGCCTCGAAAATCAGGTTGCTGAACGCGCGCACGCGCTCGGGCGACGAACATTCATAGGGCGCGCCGGGCCACGGGTTGAAAGGAATCAGATTGACCTTTGCGGGCAGCCGATACTGCTTGATCAGCCGCACCAATTCTCGCGCGTCGGCATCGCTGTCGTTCTTGTCCTTCAGCATCACATATTCGAACGTGATGCGCCGCGCATTATTGGCGCCTGGATAGGCGGCGCAGGCTTCGAGCAGTTGTTCGATGCCGTATTTTCGGTTGAGCGGGACGATCTCGTCGCGCACTTCCTTGTTCACCGCGTGAAGCGAAACAGCGAGGTTGACGCCAATCTCTTCGCCAGCGCGCGCCATCATCGGAACGACGCCGCTCGTCGACAGGGTGATGCGCCGCTTCGACAGCGCAAGGCCGTCGCCGTCCATCACGATCTTGAGCGCGCCCTTGACCTCGTCGAAATTATAGAGCGGCTCGCCCATGCCCATCATCACGATGTTGGTGAGCATGCGGCCGTCGGCGGTGTAATGGCCCGCGTCGTCGTCCTCGTCTTCGATATCCGCGCTCGAAGCCATCGTCCCCTTCGGCCATTCACCCAGCGCGTCGCGCGCAAGCAGCACTTGCCCGACGATCTCGCCCGCGGCCAGATTGCGCACGAGGCGCATCGTGCCGGTGTGGCAGAAGCGGCAGTTCAGGGTACAGCCGACCTGGCTCGACACGCAGAGCGTTCCGCGGTCGGCGTCGGGGATGAACACCATTTCATATTCCTGGCCGTCGGCGGCGGCGAGCAGCCACTTGCGGGTGCCGTCGTTCGACACCTGCGCGGTGACAACCGTGGGGCGCCCGACGATGAATCGCTCGGTCAGCCAGGGACGCATCGCCTTGGCGATGTCGGTCATCGCGTCGAAATCGGTGACGCCGCGATGATAGATCCAGTGCCAGATCTGCTTCGCGCGAAGCTTCGCAGCCTTGGCGTCGAGCCCGGCCTCTTCGAGCGCTGCACGCACGCCGTCGCGCGTCAACCCGACAAGGTCGATGCGGTTACCGCCGCGCAGCGGGACGGTGCCCGTCGTCACGGGGTCGATATGGCCGGGAATCTGCATGATGCGCGCGCATATAGGCACGAACGCCCGGTTGCGCAATCATGGCGGATGAAGGGCGCAAAAAGACCCGCGCGTCGTTCGACGCGCGGGAGTAGAGGAGTCCGAAGAGGCCTGGACGGAATGTCTGTTATTGCGCGGCCGTAAGGCGGATCGGCTGGCTCCCGCGCGCGGCCGCGACGAGTTCGTCGGCCTGGGCCGAAGCGACTTGAGCCGTCTCGCGGCGGCATTTGCGAACTTCGTTCTTGCCTTCGAGGTCGAATTCATACGCGGTTCCGCACACATCGGCGGCGGCGCGCCAGATCCGGTGCTTGAGCCGGTCCTGTCCCGACTTGGTCGCCAGATCGAGGTCGCTATGGTGGATAAAGGCCGTCCGCTGGGTGGAAGCGGGTTCGGCATAGGCAGGCACGCCCAGCTGGATGGTAACCAGGGCGGCGAGGATCAGATGCTTTTTCATCATATGTCTCCATCGGCCGGCTGTTTAGGGAGGGGAGGAAGCCGGTGGAGCCAATTTAGGCAATCGTCGCGCGCGCCGGGAGCAACGATGTTGCGCGACCATTCTGCGAAATTGCAGAACCGCGCGAGTGGGCGTATGAGCCGGCGCACCATGTACGACTGGAACGATCTAAAATCCTTTCTCGCCGTGGCGGAAACGGGCAGCACGCTCGCCGCGGCACAGGCGCTGCGCGTCAGCCAGACGACGGTCGCGCGGCGAATCGCGGCGCTGGAGGAGGCGACGGGGCTCGCCCTGTTCGAGCGACGGCAGGCGGGATATGCGCTGACTCCGGTTGGGGAAGCGATCCTGGGTCACGCGGCGGCGGTGCGCGATGCCGCCGAGCGCTTTGATCAGGCCGCTGGCGCAAGGTCGCGCGATACGGCAGGGACGGTAAGTCTTACCACGATGGAAATGATCGCGGTCACGATTCTGCCTCCGATCCTCCGCGCGCTCCGCACCGCGCATCCCGAAATCCACTTGCAGGTCGACTCGGCAGACGAAACGCGCGATCTCGCTGCGGGCGCGGCCGACATCGCAATCCGCAGCAGCAAGCAACCGTCGGGGGGAGGACTGGTCGGTCGCCGCGTCGCCGATAATCCCTGGACGCTCTATTGCAGCCGCGAATATGCGGAACTCCACGGCAAACCCCAGCGCCGCGACGACCTTATCTTGCACCCCTTCATCGGGGGTGGGGGTAACGTCTGGGGACCCTATAAGGCGTGGTTGCAACGGCACGGTCTCGAGGATTCGGTCGTCATGCAATATGACAGCGCCGCGGGGCTGTTGTCAGGTGTCCGATCGGGGATGGGGCTTGCAATCCTTCCCAGCTTTCTTGCCGACAGCGACCCCGAACTGGTGCGCTGCATACCGCCGCGAAAGGACGACACCACCGGCCTCTGGCTGCTCGTCCACGAAAGGCTGCGCCACGTCCCGCGCGTTCGCACGGTGCTCGATTTCCTCGCGCTCGAACTGAAGCGCGTGGCGCGCGGTTAGCGCGAACCCGCTATCGAAGCTTCGCGCAGCCAAGTGCGGCGGCGTCGATCGCGGTTGCTGCGCCGCGCAGGCGGTACCGGTCCGAAATCGCACCCCCACTCGCCGCGCGGCTTTCGACACGCATGGTTTGCGCCGAACGCATGGCGGCGATGATCGCGGCGTCCATCCGGGCATCGCTCGCCCAACCGTGGGCGCCGTTGCCGGCGAGGATGAAGCGACGGCTGCCGACGGTCAGACGCAATTCGCTGCCGTCAAGGCGCGGTTTCGACAGGCGGATATAGAATTGCCCGCGGATACGCGACCGCGGCCAATATCCGATGCTCGCATAGGGCTTTTCCTGCGCGCGACCGATCGAAGCCGACGGCTCGGCAATCGCAAAGCAGCGCGGCGTCCTCGCCTCGCGAAAGGCGCCCCAATCCTCGAAAATGCCGAGCGCCGTGCGCGGCGCCGCGAGCGCCGCGGCGGGCAGGAGGACCAGAATGAGAGAAAAGAAGGCCGCGCGCCGCATCGCGCCTTCGTTCGCGCGAATGGCGCTGCAATGCAAGCTTGGCTTGCGCGGCGCGTTGCGTTCGTTAAGGAAGGTGGACATTTTTCGGCGAACGGGATTCGGGGCATGCTGGCCCGCGCCGCCGAATTTCCCAGGGCAATCCTGACAGACACAGGGATGATGGATTAGATGAAAGCGACGATCGAACGTGCGGTGCTGCTCAAGAGCCTCGGCCATGTCCAGTCGGTGGTCGAGCGGCGCAATACCATCCCCATCCTGTCGAACGTCCTGATCGAAGCCGACGCGTCGGGCAGCCTGAAGCTGATGGCGACTGACCTCGACCTGCAGGTCGTCGAAACCATCGCGGCCAAGGTTGAAACGCCGGGCACGACAACCGTGTCGGCGCACACACTGTTCGAGATCGCGCGCAAGCTGCCCGAGGGGGCCGAGGTCAGCCTCGCTGCCGCCGAGGGCAAGATGCAGGTCAAGGCCGGCCGCTCCAACTTCAACCTGCCGACGCTGCCGCGCGACGACTTTCCGGTGATCGCCGAGGGTGACCTGCCGACGAGCTTTGAGCTGCCCGTCGCCGAGCTCATCCAGATTATCGACAAGACGCGTTTTGCCATCTCGACCGAGGAAACGCGCTATTATCTGAACGGCATCTTCTTCCATGTCGCCGAGGATGCGACGGGTCCTGTGCTCAAGGCCGCGGCGACCGACGGCCACCGCCTCGCGCGTTACACGGTGACGCGCCCCGAAGGCGCGAGCGGCATGCCCGACGTCATTGTACCCCGCAAATGCATCGGCGAAATCCGCAAGCTGCTCGACGAGGCCGAGGGCAATGTCGAGATCAGCCTGTCGGCGACCAAGATCCGTTTCACGCTGGGCCATGCGGTGCTGACGTCGAAGCTGATCGACGGCACCTTCCCCGACTACAGCCGCGTCATCCCGACGGCGAATGACAAGCTGCTGAAGGTCGATCCCAAGAGCCTGTTCCAGGGCGTCGACCGCGTGTCGACGATTGCGAGCGAAAAGACGCGCGCGGTGAAGGTCGGGCTCGACAAGGATCGCATCACGCTCAGCGTGACCAGCCCCGAAAACGGCACCGCGGCCGAAGAACTCGCCGCAGCCTATGACAGCGACGCGATGGAGATCGGCTTCAACGCCCGCTATCTCAGCGACATTTTGGGCCAGGTCGACGGCGACAGCGTCGAGCTCCACCTCGCCGACGCCAACGCCCCGACCTTGATCCGCGAAAGCGAGAAAAGTCCGGCGCTTTACGTGCTGATGCCGATGCGGGTCTAAAGACCTTCGCCCCCGCGAAGGCGGGGTTGCCATCATTTTACGCCGAGTGTGGGAGCAAGGCTGCCAGTGGTCCCCGCCTGTGCGGGGACGATGCCTTTTAGCCTCCCTTCGCAACCCGCCAGATAACCCCACCGGTATCGTCGGCGATCAGCGCGCTGCCGTCCTTTGCAACCTTGACGTCGGCGGGGCGCCCGCGCGTAGTCTTTGCATCCGGGGCAAGGAATCCGTCGAGCAGGGTGACCGGCAGCGCATCGACCGGCTTGCGGTTCGCGCCGAACTTGACGAACACAACGTCATAGCCTGCCACAGGATCGCGATTCCACGATCCATGCCGTGCGACGAGGGCGCCGTTCGCCCAGCGCTCGCCAAGGTCGAGGCCGTCGGTGAATGTCATGCCGAGCGGTGCAGTGTGTGCGCCCAGCCCATATTCGGGGCGCTTCACATATTGGCGGCGATCCTCCGCCTCGGGCGGGACGCGCGGGTCGATGAAGCCACCCCAATAATACCAGGGCCAGCCGTAGAAATCGCCTTCGGCTACGTCGGTCAGATAGTCGGGGACAAGGTCGCTGCCGATCATGTCGCGCTCGTTGACCACGGTCCACAGCCGGTCGGTGCCGGGATAAAAGGCAAGCCCGACAGGGTTGCGAATGCCCGCGGCATAGGTACGCATATATTTCTGTTCCGGGCGCACTTCGAGCACGCTCGCGCGGCGGAACTCGCGGTTCATCCCCGCCTCGCCGATATTCGAATCGGCGCCGACACCGATGTAAAGCCAGCCGTTCGGCGCCGCGGCGAGGCTCTTGGTCCAGTGGCGGTTGGTGCCCTTGGCGGGGAGGTCGACGATTTTTTCGGGCTTGGCGCTCATTGCAGTCTCGCCTTCGACATAGGGAAAGGCGAGCAGGGCGTCGGTGTTGGCGACGTAAAGCGTCTCGCCGACCAGCGCCATGCCATAGGGCGAGTTGAGTCCGGTGATATAGGGGGTCTTCACTTCGGCCTTGCCGTCGCCGTCGGCGTCGCGGAGCAGGGTGATGCGGTTGGCCGACACGCCGCCTGCGCCCGCCTTGCTCATCAGCCGGCCCATCACCATGCCTTCGATGCCCGACGTGTCGCGCGGCGGGCTCTGTGCTTCGGCGACGAGCACATCGCCATTGGGCAGGACCAGGATCGTGCGCGGATGGTCGAGCCCTTCGGCAAAGCGGCCAACGGTCAATCCCTGCGCGGCGCGCGGCGCCTCGCCGGCGGGCCAGCTCGTCGCCTCGGGCACGTTGATCGTCGGGAAGGTCTCGGTGCGTTGCGACGCCATCACGGGGACGCGGCCACTGAGTTCGGCGGTTGAGAAACGCGCGACGTCGGGGCGCGACATGACGTAAAGCGTGATACCTCCGGCGATCAGCAGCACCAAAAGGCCGAGGGCGACATATTTCAGGATCTTGCGCATGGTCTTTTCCTACACGCGCGCGGCGCGGCGGCAAAGGGGCGAAACGCAGCCCAAGTCTGATCCCGAAATATGCTTACCCATTTGTTCATCACGGTTGGGAACGGCGCAGTCAGGGGCGCGGGGGTAGGACGGTCGGCGATCGAGAGGGCCGGGAACGATATGCAATTGCCAGCGCCATATTTGACCGACCGCGGTGCGGTCGACGAAGCCGACGCGCTCATCCGCGAACATGGCGATGAAGCCGGCTTTGCCGCCGCGGCGCGCGCGGAGCAGTTCCGCATCCTTGGGAACCACATCCACTTTGCGCGCTGGCGCCAGATCGAACGGTTGATCACCTATCTGTCGATCGACACCGCGCTCGACACGGTTCACTGAGGTCAGAGCCGCAGGCTCGCGGTCTCGGGCAATCCTGCCATGATATTGAGGTTCTGGACGCACGCTCCGCTTGCGCCCTTGCCCAGATTGTCGAGCCGCGCAACGAGCTGCGCCTGGCTGCCGTCACCATTGCCGAACACGAACAGTTCGATTTGGTCGTCACCTTCCTCAGAGGCGCGCAGCAGCATTTCGCCATCCGCAGGCGCCTCGCCCATCGTGACGATCGCGCTGGGCGCATAAAATTCGGCCAGAGCGGCGCGCAGCGCATCAGGGTTGGCAGCGCGCGGCATGGCGGCGAGCGGCAGTGGAATTTCGACGACCATGCCGCGATGCGCAGGAATCACCGCAGGGGTGAACAAGGGCGCGACCGACAGGCCGCAATGCGCCTGCATCTCCGGCACATGCTTGTGGCCGAGCGTCAGCGCATAACCGCGCCATGCAATGTCGCGGTCCTGCTCGAAGCGTTCGATGAGCGCCTTGCCGCCGCCCGAATAGCCGCTGACTGCATTGCAGCTATAGGGCCAGTCGGCGGGGAGCAGTCCGGCGCGCACGAGCGGCGCGAGCAGCGCGATGAACCCGGTCGAATAGCAGCCCGGATTGCTGACGCGCGCGGCAGCCGCAACCGCATCATGGCCGCTGACTTCGGGAAAGCCATAGGTCCAGCCGGGCGCGACGCGGTGTGCGGTCGAGGCATCGATGACGCGCGTTCGTTCGTTAGCGATCATCGCGACCGCTTCGCGCGCCGCATCGTCGGGGAGGCACAGGATGACAAAATCGGCGTCGTTGAGCGCCTCGCGGCGCGCATCGGCGTCCTTGCGCCGCGCTTCGTCGAGCGCGATCAGCGAAAATTCGCTCCGCCCCGCCAGTCGCTCGGCGATTTCGAGCCCCGTGGTACCGGCAGCGCCGTCGATGAAGATCGACTGTGTCATGCGTCAGCGCGGCCGCTTGTAGCCGAGGACGGCGGGATCATTCCCTTCGGCGGCCGAGCGCGCGACAAGGTCGGCGAGCGGTTCGGCGCGCACTTCGTTCCAGTGCTGGCTGGCGTGGACGATGGTTCCCCCGTCGGCCATGATCCCGACATGGCCGGGGAAGAAGACAAGGTCGCCGCGGGCAAGATCGCCCGGCGCCACATCCTTGTCGGGGCCGAGCGCATCGAGCTGCAGGTCGCTGTCGCGTGGCAGCTGTACGCCTGCCGCATGCCAGGCGAGCTGGACCAGCCCTGAACAGTCGACACCTTTCGCCGTGCGTCCGCCCCAAAGATAGGACGTGCCGATCAGGTCCTCTGCAACCGCCACGGGGTCGCTGTCGGTTTCGTCGACCTCGGCAAGCGCCGCCAAGGGAAAATATCCGTGCGAGGTGGCGAGCCACTCGCCCTGCGCCTCTCCCATCACCAGCGCGCCGCGCGGGACGATCGCCGAGCCGCCGCTCGCGGCATCGGGCGCGCTGTGGACGATCGATTCGCGCGCGATAACGCGGTGGGTCGGGGCAATCGGTGCGGCGAGCGCGTCGGCGGCGATATAGCCGACATAATGGTCGGCGAGGCTGTAACCCCACGCCCAGCCGCCGGTGATGTCGAGAAGCGCAAATCCTTCGCCGAACAGCAATTCGCTTGTCTGTTCGGCGTCGGTCGCCGGGGAAGCGCGCATCGCCGCGGCCGGCAGCGCGCCGCTCCGCATCATCGGCGCTGCATAATGGGGCGCGAAATAGCGGCCTGCGACCGCGATATCGGCGAGGTCGGGCCGGATCGCAACGATGCGCGGATCAAAGGACTGCGAAACGCCGGTCAGGCCAAAGCGATCGCGGCCGGCGCCAGCGACACCGGGCCGCCCCATCCGTACCCGCGAAGAGACCTGATTATCGCCGCTTTCTCCAGTCACCTATTGTCCTGTCACTATCCGAATAGCCGCCGCTGGCGGAATCGCGCGGCATTAGCCCAGCCGGACGAAGTTTATCAAGCCGCTTCCCGTTTGCCGCGCCGGTCGTAGCGTGACTGCAGCATCGCCCATGCCGCGCGCAGCCCGAGTGCCGCGCCGCCCTTCGGCCGGCCGGGCTTTGCCGTCGGTCGCCAGGCGAAGGTGTCGAAATGCGCCCAAGTGGTCTTGTCGGGAATGAAGCGTTGGAGGAAGAGTGCCGCGGTGATCGACCCCGCAAAGGGCGAACTGCCCGCGTTGCCAAGGTCGGCGATGTCGGTTTCGAGCAACTCGGCATAACCGTCCCACAGTGGCATGCGCCACAGCGGATCGTCGCGCTCGGTCCCGCCCGTGAGCAGGTCGTCAGCCAGCGTGTCGTCATTGGCGTAAAGGGCGGGAAGGTCGGGGCCGAGCGCGACGCGTGCTGCGCCGGTCAAAGTCGCGAAATCGACGATCAACTCGGGCTTGCTCTCGCCCGCGCGCGCGAGTGCGTCGCCGAGGACGAGGCGCCCTTCGGCGTCGGTATTGCCGATCTCTACCGTCAGCCCCTTGCGGCTTTTGAGCACGTCGCCGGGGCGAAAGGCGTCGGACGAAATCGCATTCTCGGCCGCCGCGACGAGGCAATGGAGCCGGACGGGAAGGCCGCTCGCCATCACCAGTTCGGCGAGCGCGAGGACGTGCGCGGCGCCGCCCATGTCCTTTTTCATCAGTCGCATCCCCGAAGCGGGCTTGATGTCGAGCCCACCGCTGTCAAAGCTGATCCCCTTGCCGACCAGCGCAACCCGAGGATGCTGATCCTTACCCCAGTCGATTTCGATGAGGCGCGGCGCATGATGCTTGGCCGCCGCGCGCCCGACCGCGTGAATCATCGGATAGCCCTGTTCGAGCGCCTCGCCCTTGGTGACGGTCAGCTTGCCGCCGTGCGCCTTGGCGATCCGTTCGGCAGTCTTTTCGAGTGTCGCGGGTCCCATATCGGCGGCGGGGGTGTTGACGAGATCGCGCACCAGCGCGACCGCGCGCACCTCGGCGACCATCGGCGCGATCGCGCCGACGTCGGTGGTAAGCAGGGTGCGCGGCCCGCGAGTCTCGCTCTTTGATTTGTAGCTATCAAATCGATACTGGCCGCTCATCCAGCCGAACATTGCCTTGCCTGGCTGGCGCCCCTCAAGCCGATAACGTCCTTCGGGGAGGACGGTGCCGAGCTTCGAAATGCACCAGGCCGACAGGCTGTCGACATCGGCGACTGCCGTAACCACCGACCAGCTTTCAGGCACGTCGCCGGGCAAGATGGCATGGGCGTAACCGTCGGGCTTGTAGTTTGCGGCCTCAAGCGCCGCGCGTTCGCGCGCGCTTCGCCCCTTGAGCCAGTTGTCATAGCTCTTCTTGTCGACGAGGTGGATGGTGCGGGCGTCCTGCCCCTTGTCGGGTTGCACGAGGTCGGAATAGTCGGTCATCCGCTTTTGCTAGGCGCGGCGGGAAACTTTGTCGATTCCCGGCGTTGAGGGAGGAATGAGAATCGTGACGAACCTTAAAGTACCCGCGGCGCTGCTGGCCGCATCGCTTGCCATCGCCGCGTGTAGCGAAAAGGCGTCGCCCCTTGCCGAAGAGGTCGAGGCCGTGTCGGTGCCCGGGGCGCCCCCCGAGGGTGCCGAGGAGCTTGTCGCGCGCGGCGCGCAAGCGTCCGACGAGCGGCAGTCGGACGAACTCGTCGAATTTGCCTATGCCTATCCGGTCGAGGCAGCACGAATTGCCAAGCTCGCCGCGTGGCTCGACAATGACCGCGAGACAAAACGCGAGGCGCTGATCGCGGCAGCGAGGCGTGACCGCACCGCGGCTGAAAAGGGTGGCTTTCCCTATCGTCAGCACAGTCACCTGCAGAAATGGGAGCGGGTGACGGATACGCCGCGTTTCCTCAGCCTCTCCTCCGAAATCGCCACTTATACGGGGGGCGCGCACGGCATGTTGAGTTTCGATTCGCTGATCTGGGATCGCACGCGCGCCCGGTTGCTGCGCCCGATGGATCTTTTCACGAGTTCCGGCGCATTCGACCGCGCGGCGAAGGACGATCTGTGCGCGCGGCTGAACAAGGCCAAAGAGCGCAAAGGTATCGAATGGGATCGCTCGGCGGACGGCCCCTTTGGCGAATGCCCGGTCCCGTCGGCGCAGACGGTGTGGATTGGCTCGTCGGACGGCAAGCATCTCGACCGGCTGACCATCGCCATCGCGCCCTATGAGGTCGGGCCATGGGCCGAGGGCAGCTATCGCGTCAACCTCCCCATGTCGCGGACCATTGTCGATGCGGTGAAGCCCGAATTTGCCCGCGAATTTCTCCCCCTCAACTGACCGGAAAGGACTTTCTCATGGCGAAGCGACCGAAGGCCGGAAAGGTCGGCGAGACGCCGGCGGAAAAGAAAGGCAAGAAGCGCGCTGCCGCCAGGCTCGAACAGGAAGTCGGCAAGTCGCAATCGATCGCCGATCCGCCGAGCGATCGCGAGACCGACCTCGACCGCGCGCCAAAATGGGAGCCGCGCTATCCGGGATCAGGACGCCTCCACGGCAAGGTGGCGATCGTCACGGGTGGCGACAGCGGGATCGGCCGCGCCGTGTGCGCGCTTTTTGCGCGCGAAGGCGCCGATGTCGCCATCGTCTATCACGAGAATCGCGAGGACGCCGAACGGACGGCGCAGATTGTCACCGATGAGGGGCGCCGCGCAGTGGTGATCAAGGCCGATGTCGGGAAGTCCGCGGCTTGCGACAAGGTCATTGCCAAAACCGTCGGGCGCCTCGGCCGGCTCGACGTCCTCGTCAACAATGCCGGCGAGCAGCATCCGGCCGCCGATATCCGCGACATTTCGGCCGAGCAGCTTCGCCGCACCTTTGAGACGAATATCTTTGGCATGTTCTATCTTGTGCAGGCTGCGCTGCCGCACCTCGGCAAAGGCGCGGCGATCGTCAATTGTACGAGCGTGACGATGTACAAGGGGTCGGCGGGCCTGCTCGATTATAGCGCCACAAAGGGCGCGATAACCGCGTTCACGCGCTCGCTCAGCGAAAATCTGGTCGACAAGGGCATTCGGGTGAACGCCGTCGCGCCGGGGCCGATCTGGACGCCGCTCAACCCGCGCGGTGGCGCGCCGGTGTCGAAGGTGGAGGAATTTGGCGAATCGACGCCAATGAAGCGGCCAGGCGAGCCGAATGAGGTCGCGCCCGCCTTTCTGTTCCTCGCTTGCGACGACAGCAGCTATATGTCGGGTCAGGTGTTGCATCCCAACGGCGGGATGATCGTTAACGGATAGCGGGGGCAGACAGGAGAATTGTCATGCCAGCCAAATCCAAAGCCCAGCAAAAGGCCGCCGGCGCGGCGCTCAGCGCCAAGCGTGGCGATACGCCCAAGTCCGAGCTGAAAGGTGCATCGAAGGACATGTACGACAGCATGAGCGAAAGCCAGCTTGAGGATTTCGCCAAAGGTTCGCGCAAGGGCAAGCCCGAGCACGTCGATTAGGCAGAGCGCGCTATTCGGCGGCCTCGAGCGCGGGGGCCGTCGCCGCGCTCTTCGCATGTCCGAAGGCCAGCACGCCGTCGTCGACCGGGCCGCTCCGCATATAAGCGCGGTCGTGGACATAATCCTGGTTGAGCCGCCACGGCAATGCATCGGCATTTTTGGGCATGATGTGCAGCGACCGCTGGATATAGCCCGACGAGAAATCAAAGATATTCTCCTCGGTCAGGCTGGCGGGGTCTTCGAGTGCGGGCGTCGCCACCTCGGTCCCTGTCGCGTGCATGTGGTTGAGCACGCGGCACACATATTCGGCGACGATGTCGGCGCGCAGCGTCCACGACGCGTTGAGATATCCGAACACCGCCGCGAAATTGGGGACGTTCGAGAACATGCACGCCTTGTAATAGAAATGCTCGCTCCATTCGATCCGCTCGCCGTCGACATGGACGGGAATCTTCCCTGCAACAGCCAGCTTGAGCCCCGTTGCGGTGACGATGATATCGGCGTCGAGGTGGCGGCCCGACTTGAGCAGGATGCCGCTTTCGTCGAAGCGCTCGATATGATCGGTGACCACCGATGCCTTGTCGGCTTTCATTGCTTCAAAGAAGTCAGCGTCGGGGACGAGGCAAAGCCGCTGATCCCACGGATTATAGGGCGGGGTGAAGGCCTCTTCGTCATAGCGGTCGCCGAGCGCCGCCTTGAGCTTGCCGGTCAGGAAATCCTTGACCTTTTCGGGCTTCGTCCGCGCGCGGCGAAAGCCAATGTCCTGCAGCTTCACATTTTTGAAGCGCGTGATCCTGTACGCGACCTTCTCGGGCAGGATCTTGCGCAGGAAATTGGCGAGTGCGTCCTTTGCGGGGCGGATGAAATACCATGTCGGGGTGCGCTGGAGCATCGTCACATGCTCCGCTCCCTTGCCCTCGCTGTTGTCGGCGATGGCCGGGACGATGGTCACGGCGGTGGCGCCCGATCCGATCACCACCACCTTCTTGCCCGCATAGTCGAGGTTCTCGGGCCAGAATTGCGGATGGACAATCTGTCCCTTGAACGCTTCGCGCCCCGTGAAATTGGCGTCGAAGGGCTCGTCATAGTCATAATAGCCCGACCCGAGATAGAGCCATCGCGCCGTCGTCGTCGACGTTGCACCGGCGTCGTCCTCCATCGTCACGGTCCAGCGCGCCGTCGCGCTGTCCCAGTCGGCGCCGATGACTTTGCGGTTGAAACGGATGCGTTCGCGGATGCCGCGTTCGTCGACGATGCGGTTGAGATAGTCGAGGATCGCCGGGCCGTCGGCAATCGATTTCTCATGCTTCCACGGTTCGAAAACAAAGCCGAGCGTGTGCATGTCGCTGTCCGAGCGGATGCCGGGGTAGCGGAACAAATCCCATGTCCCGCCCAGATTGGCGCGACGTTCGACGAGGCCGAAACTGCGGTCGGGGCAGCGCATTTGCAGATGTGCCGCCATGCCGATGCCCGAAATCCCGGCGCCGACGATCAGCACATCCTGATCGACCGGCGCAGCTTGCGTGCCTGCAGGGCGGTTCATCGTCGCCGTGGCTGCCATCATCGCATCTCCCATCTGCTTTGGCCCCAGCTTACGCACCGCGTTGCATTTTGCAATCGAATTGACGTTTACGGAAAGTGCAGGTTGCCAGGGCCACCATTGCCGCTGTCACATTATTGTCATAAGAGCGACATCGTTTTGCAACGATACGATCCTCGCTGTCGTTCAAGATCATGAAAAGACGAATTTAATTGCGCCAGATCGCTGTCCTTCCCTATCGATTCGGTGGCCCCGCGCAGGATGGCGCGACCGAAATCCTGCTCATCACCTCGCGCGAGACCAAGCGTTGGGTGATCCCGAAAGGCAATCCGCTGACCGGGATGGAACGCCACGCCGCCGCGGCCATCGAGGCGGAGGAAGAGGCTGGCGTTTTGGGCGCGGTATGCCCGACTTCGATCGGCAGCTATGAATATCGCAAACGGCGCGGGAACGGCGCGTCGATCATGTACAATGTCGAGGTTTTTCCGCTCGCGGTAACGCGCGAACTGTCCGAATGGAAGGAAATGGACGAGCGCGACAGGCGCTGGTTCTCGTTCCGCGACGCGGCCGCGGCCGTCGATGAGCCCGACCTGCAGGCGATGATCCGTTCGTTCGGCGACGGGGGCTTTCGCGCCGCCGCGCAGCCGCGCGGGGTCGTCCATAATGTAGCCGAAAAAACAGGGGTCAACCGGATGTTCGCATGGTTCCAGCGGCTGTTGCCGCGGCAGGGCAATTTCTTCGAGCTGTTCGAAAGTCACGCCGCGACGCTGGTCGCCGGAGCGAACGCCTTGTCTCGGATGTTGCAGGGCGGCGAGGGCATGGCCGATCATGTGCGAGAGATTATCGAGCGCGAACATGACGCCGATGCGATCACTCGCGAAGTGCTGCAGACGGTGCGCCGCACCTTTCTGACGCCATTCGATCGCAGCGCGATCACCGACCTCATCGCGTCGATGGACGATGCGATCGACGAAATGCAGAAAACCGCCGGGGCGGTCGACCTCTACGACGTCACCGAATTCGAACCCGAAATGCGCGACATCGCCGGGATCATCGTCGATGCTGCCCGCCTGACCGCCGAGGCGCTGCCGCTGCTGCGAAATATTTCGGCCAATGGCCCGCGCCTGCACGAGTTGACCGAACGCCTTGTCCGGATGGAAGGCCATGCCGACGAAATCCATGCTGCGGGTCTGAAACGCCTGTTCAAGGAGCATGGCCAGTCGAATGGCGTTCGCTTTGTCATCGGGCGCGAACTCTATCGGCACCTCGAGCGCGTTACCGACAGTTTCGAGGATGTCGCGAACGAAATCGACGGCCTCGTCATTGACCACGCGTAGCGCACGCGGCTGACATGCACGAACTCGCGTTTCACCTTCTGGTCGGGCTGGTCATCCTTGCGCTGGCTTTCGACTTTCTGAATGGTTTGCATGACGCTGCGAACAGCATCGCGACGGTCGTCGCGACACGCTTGCTCCGGCCGGTGCAGGCGGTGATCTTTGCCGCCTTCTTCAATTTCGCCGCCTATTTCCTCAGCCTGGCTTTTCCGGCGCTCCACAAGGTCGCCGAAACCATCGGATCCGGGCTGATCGACAAGGATCTGGTGACCCCGGCGGTCGTGTTCGGCGCGCTCGTCGGGGCGATGTTCTGGAACGTCGTGACCTGGCTCAAGGGCATCCCTTCCTCGTCGAGTCACGCGCTCGTCGGCGGCATCGTCGGCGCGGGCGTGGCGCACGCGGGGTTCGAGGGCATCCAGTGGACCGGGCTCAACAAGACCGTCGTCGCGATCTTTCTGTCACCGATGCTGGGTATGCTGCTGGCGATGCTCGTGATGCTGGCGAGCAGTTGGGCGCTCCGCCGCGCCACAGCGAAATTTGCCGAAAAATCCTTTCGCTATCTCCACCTTTTCTCCTCCGCAGCCTATTCGCTCAGCCACGGACTCAACGACGCGCAAAAGACGATGGGGATCATTGCGGTCCTCCTCTATTCGACCGGCTATCTCAGCGGTGAATTTCACGTTCCGCATTGGGTGGCGTTCAGTTGCTATGTCGCCATCGCTTTGGGTACGCTGTCCGGCGGCTGGAGGATTATCGAGACGATGGGCGGCCGGATCACCAAGCTGTCGCACCATCAGGGCTTCGCCGCCTCGACCGGCGGATCGATCATGGTGTTCACCGCCAGCCTGCTCGGCATCCCGGTATCGACGACGCACACGATCACGGGCAGCATCATCGGCGCGGGCGTCGCGCGCCGCGCGAGCGCGGTGCGCTGGGGCGTTGCGGGTAACGTCATCGCCGCCTGGTTCATCACGATCCCGGCGAGCGGTTTGGTGGCGGCGCTTTTCTACGCGCTGACGCGGCTTTTCTGATCGTCAGCGGCGCGGGCGGTAATCGACCGTCGCGCCGCCGGTCATCCGCACCGGCATATACAGGCCGTTGCCATAGGCGCGGATCGTGCCCGTTTCAAAGCCGTCGATGCGCGTCCGGATGACGAAGGCGCCCTCCTGCCGTTCGTCGACCGCGCGCCGGATCTTGGTTTCGAGTTCGGCGACGTCGCGCGTGAAATTCTGGCTCAGCGCTTCGGCGATCAGCGGCGCGAATTCCTCGTTGCGGCCGAGCAGGATCAACAGGTCGCCGCCGATCCCGTCGCTGTCGCCGTTGACGACCAGATCGGTGAACTGCACCTTTGCCGATCCGGCTTCGGTCACCGGCACGGCGGTCATCCAGATACGGCCGCGGGTCGGGTCGCCCGAACGGATTTGCAGGCGCGCGTCGACATCGACGCCGACCGCGATGCGGCCGCCGGGCGCGCCATAGATGGTCGACTTGCCGAATTTGACGTCCATCGGGCCAAGTTTCGGCAGATCGAACGGGCGCTGCGCGCGCTTGGCGAGCGCGCGGTCGACGACCGGCTGAAGCTGCGCATAAGCGGCGATGACGGGCACGCGAATGTCGAGCTGCGGCTTGGGAACGCCGTTGTCGAGCGCGGGAAGCGGCACGGGTACGGGGTCGGCCGGGCGCTTTGCGACAAAGGTTTCGGTGACGGCCTCTACGCCGAGGTCGAGTCGGATGCGCCGACCGTCGATACGATAGCCGCCGTAAAGGATGCGCTTCGGCGTGACGCGCATCCACACGGGCGGATTTTCACGGTTGAGCGACAGGGTGGTGAAACTCTGCCGCCAGATGTCGGCGGCCTGCGCGCGCATGTCGATCTTCGCGATTTCGCGGTTTACCTCGCGCTCGACGTTGCGCACCACCGGCCTCAGCTTTGCGTCGGCCTCTTCGGTGAAGGTGATGCGATGACCAAGGAAGTCGATGCCGGGCGCTTTGGTCCAGCCATAGGTGATGCGCGCGGTACCGCGGGTTCGCCAGTCGGACAGCAGTTCGACACGGATGCGGGCGTGGGCCAGCGCCGAGCCGTTGGCGGTTTCCTCCTTCAGGATACCGCCGACGTCGCGCGCGCTGATCCGCGCGTTGAGCGGAACGTCGACGACGATCTCGTCACCCTCGCCGCGCAGGCGCAGCGCGCCGCGTGTGACGCGGCCGACAATCGTGCAGGCGATCGGCGGCGTCACGTCGATCCGGCGCCCCAGCACCTTGACCTCTTGCGGCGGCACGCAGCGCGGTTCGCGCCGATTGATCGTCCACAAGGTGCGCGGGACAGCGCGTTCGAGCGCGCGTTTGAGCGCCGCCGTATCGGCGTTGATCGGAACGGCAATCGTCGACAACTGGCTGGGGGAGGGAGCGATGTCGGTCGCGCGCGGCGGTGGTTCCGCGCCGCCCTTGGCCGGATCGCAGCCCGCGAGGACTGCCATCGTCAGCAGCGCCGGGCCCATCGTCCTGATCGCGTGCGTCATTCGCTTCCCGATTCATGCCGTCGATAGCATCAATCGGGGTGCTGTGCCTATTCGTCAGCGGTCGATGACGACCCCGAACAGGTCGTGTTCGTCGGCGTCCTCGACCGTCACATCGACGATGTCGCCCGCCTGCAGCGATTCGGCAACGTCGCGCAGATAGACATGGCCGTCGATCTCGGGCGCGTCCGCCTGGCTGCGCCCGGTCGCGCCGATGCTGCCGTCCCATTCAGGGTCGTTGGGGTCCGCCTCGCCGACCTCGTCGATGATCACAGGCAGTGTGCGGCCGACCTTGGCGGCGAGCTTGGCGGCGCTGATCGCGGCAGTCTTTGCCATGATGCGCTGGAAGCGCTCTTCCTTTACCTCTTCGGGCACCGGATCGGGCAGGGCGTTCGCCTGCGCGCCCGCGACGGGTTCGAAGCGGAAGGCGCCGACGCGGTCGAGTTGCGCTTCGTCGAGCCAGTCGAGGAGATATTGGAAATCCGCTTCGGTCTCGCCCGGAAAGCCGACGACGAAGCTCGATCGGATCGCGATGTCGGGGGCGATCGCGCGCCAGTTCTTCAGCCGTTCGAGCACCTTCGCTTCGTTCGCGGGGCGCTTCATGCGCTTGAGGACGCTGGGGCTCGCGTGCTGGAAGGGGATGTCGAGATAGGGCGTCAGCAGCCCTTCGGCCATCAGCGGGATGACCGCGTCGACGTGCGGGTAGGGATAGACATAGTGGAGGCGCACCCACGGCGCGCGGTCTTCGCTAGTGCGAAGCTGACCGAGTTCGCGCGCGAGGTCGGTCATGTGCGCACGGACTTCGTGCCCGTGCCACGGACGCGGGTCGTGGCGGATATCGACGCCGTAAGCGGAAGTGTCCTGGCTGATGACGAGCAGTTCCTTCGTCCCTGCCGCGACGAGTTTTTCGGCCTCGCGCAGAACCGCGTCGATGCGGCGGCTGACGAGTTTGCCGCGCAGATCGGGGATGATGCAGAAGGCGCAGCTGTGGTTGCAGCCTTCGGAAATCTTCAGATAGCTGTAATGGCGCGGGGTGAGCTTCAGCCCGCCTTCGGGCACCAGGTCGACGAACGGTCCCTGCGTCGGCGGCGCGGCGTCGTGGACGGCGTCGACGACCTGTTCATATTGATGCGCGCCGGTGACCGCGAGGACGTTCGGGAAGCGCGCGCGGATGACGTCGGCCTCGTTGCCCATGCAGCCGGTGACGATGACGCGGCCGTTCTCGGCCATCGCCTCGCCGATCGCCTCGAGGCTTTCCTCCTTCGCCGAATCGAGGAAGCCGCAGGTGTTGACGAGCACCACGTCGGCGCCCGCATAGTCGGGCGAGAGGCCATAGCCGTCGGCGCGGAGCTTGGTCAGAATCCGTTCGCTGTCGACGAGCGCCTTGGGGCAGCCGAGCGACACCATGCCGACTTTCGGCTGGGCAGGGAGGGTCTTGGTTGTCATGATCGGGCGCGCCCATAGCCCAAATTCCCCGGCTTGTCACGCGCGCGCCGCGGGCGCATGGTGGCGGGGGACGAGGGGAGAAACATCATGGCCAATATGAGCTGGATCGCAATCATCGTCGCTGCGGCGGCGGGGTTTTTCGTCGGGGGGCTGTGGTACGGCCCGCTGTTCGGCAAGGCGTGGATGAAGGAGCGCGGCTTTACCGAGGAGGAGTTGAAGGAAGGCAATATGGCGCTGATTTACGGCACCACCTTCCTGCTGAGCATTGTCTCGGCCATTTTCCTTGGCCATCTGCTTGCGCATTTCGGCGAGATGAGCATGCGATCGACGATGATGATCGCGATAGGCGTCGCGATCGGCTTTGTCGTGCCGGCGATCGGTACCAACTATCTGTTCAGCCGCGCGACGTTCAAATTGTTCGCGATCGACGCCGGATACTGGACCGTCTTCTACGCCGCGATGGGACTCGTGTTCGCCTTTTTGGGGTAAGGCTGGCAGGCGCAGTCTGCCTTAGGGTCATGGCCCTAGTCGCGTCGCCCCCTATTCGGGATCGCAGCGGATGACTTCGACGATGAGGTCGCCGCTCTGCAGCGACTGCGCCTCCGGCTCCCAGAAGCCATAGGGGTGGCCGCCGCGATAGACGCGCAGGCCGCGCCCACCCGTCGCCAGCTGATCGATGCTCCGGCCGACTTCCTCGGGGTGCACGGCGCGCTCGTTCAATTGCACCTTGCCGGTGACCGAGGCGAGATCGGCCATATATTCGGCGACGTGCACGCCTTGCGCCGATCCCGCGAGCAATAGCCCGGTAAAAGCGACGGGATTGATCACATTGTTCGCCCCCGCCTGCCGGGCGAGCAGTTCATTGTCCTTGGCGCGGATGACGACACTGATCGGAACGTCAGGGGCAAGGTGGCGAACGGTAAGCACGATGAGGATCGAACTGTCGTCACGTCCCGCCGACACGAGCACGGTCTGCGCGTTCGCGATGCGCACGTCGAGCAGCGTTTCGTCGTTCGAGGCGTCGCCCTCCAGCACATTGCAGCCCAGATCTTCCGCAGCCGCGATGCGGGCAGGATTGCCGTCGATCACGACAATGCACGCCGGGTCGGTGTCGCGCGCGATCAGTTCCTTGACTGCTTCGGACCCGCTGATGCCGAAACCAAGGACGACGATATGGTTGGTGAGTTCTGCCTGGATGCGGGCCATGCGCCATTTTTCCCATGTGCGTTTGATGACGAAGCTATAGGCGGTGCCGACGAAAATGAAGAGCACCGCGATGCGGATCGGCGTGACGATGACCGATTCGATCAACCGCGAGCGGTCGGAGATCGGCGCGATGTCACCGAACCCCGTCGTCGTGACCGAGATCATCGTGAAATAGACGACGTCGAGAAAGCTGACATGGCCGTCATAATGGTCGATCAGCCCGCCGCGATCGAGCCAATGGACGAGGATGACGACGCCGATCAGCGCAAAGGCGAGGCCGAGGCGTGCGGTGACGTCGGCCCACACCGGCCATTTGCTCGCGCGGCGTAGCGGTTGAAAGCGATGCAGCCGCGGTTCGGGGCGTTTCTTTGCCATGCGCCGCTATCTTGGCGGCATTTTTCGCGGCCGGTCAACGGCTATGACGGCACTGCGTTTCCCGTCGATGCTTCATAGGCGCTGCGCAGCGCGGCCATCGACGCGTCGTGCGTCAGGTCGAGCTGCAGCGGCGTCACCGAAATGAAACCGTCGTCGATGGCTTCCAGATCGCTGTCGTGCGCGAGCGAATGTTCGATGCCGTGGAGGCCGAACCAATAATAGGGATAGCCGCGCGGGTCGGTGCCCTCGACGATCGAGCCGCGGCCATAGTCGTGAAATCCTTGCCGCGTCGCGCGGACGCCGCGCACCTCGCCTGCGGGGATCGCGGGGAAGTTGATATTGATCAGCGTGCGCGGCGCCATCGTCATTTCGAGCAGCGGCGCGAGCACCTTGGCGCCCCAGGATTCGGCGGCGTCGAAGGGGACGGTGTCGCCCATGCCTTCGCGCGCATAGACCTGACTCAAGGCAATCGCCGGGATGCCCGCAAGCGCCCCCTCGATCGCCGCTGACACGGTGCCCGAATAGGTGATGTCGTCGCCAAGGTTTGCGCCGCGATTGACGCCTGACAGGATGAGGTCGGGGCGTTCGGGCATCAGCTTGCCGATCGCCATCATCACCGAGTCGGTCGGCGTTCCGCTGCACGACCAGCGCCGCTCGGCATGCTGGCGGATACGCACGGGGCGCGACAGGGTGAGCGAATGGCCCGCGCCCGACTGTTCCTCTGACGGCGCGCAGACCCAGATGTCGTCGGACAGCTGGCGCGCGATGGTTTCGAGCACCGCCATGCCGGGGGCGTGATAGCCGTCGTCGTTGGTGAGGAGGATGCGCATGTGAATTTCCGTTCAAGCGTCATTGCGAGGAGCGCAGCGACGAAGCAATCTCCAGCTTGAGCGGCAGGGGGGGCGAAGGCTGGAGATTGCTTCGCTGCGCTCGCAATGACGGTTTAGGGCTCGAGCCGCGTAATCCCGCCCATATACGAATGGAGCACCGCCGGGACGTCGACGCTGCCGTCCGCCTGTTGGTAATTTTCGAGGATCGCGACGAGCGTGCGCCCCACCGCGAGGCCCGAGCCGTTGAGCGTGTGGACGAACTCATTGCCCTTCACGCCCTCGCGGCGGAAGCGCGTGTTCATGCGGCGCGCCTGGAAATCGCCGCAGTTCGAACAGCTCGAAATTTCGCGGTATGCGCCCTGGCCGGGGAGCCAGACCTCTAGGTCATAGGTCTTGCGCGCGGCAAAGCCCATGTCGCCCGCGCACAGCAGCATCTTGCGATAGGGAAGCTCAAGCGCCTCGAGGATGCTTTCCGCGGCGCGCGTCTTGCGTTCGAGTTCGGCGTCCGAATCCTCGGGACGGGTGATCGAGACGAGCTCGACCTTCCAGAACTGGTGCTGGCGAATATAGCCGCGCGTATCGCGTCCCGCCGATCCCGCTTCGGAGCGGAAGCAGGGCGTCAGCGCGGTCATGCGGATCGGCAGGTCGGCCTCGCTCAATATTTCCTCGCGCACCGCATTGGTGAGGCTCATCTCGGAGGTCGATATGAGCCAGCGGCCGTCGGTCGTCTGGAACAGGTCTTCGCGAAACTTCGGCAACTGCGTGGTGCCGAACGCCGCTTCGTCGCGGACCATCAGCGGGGTCGCGCATTCGCTATAGCCCGGTTCGCCCGTCTGCATGTCGAGCATGAACTGGCCGAGCGCGCGTTCGAGCCGCGCCATCGGTCCTTTGAGGAAGGCGAAGCGCGCGCCCGACATCTTTGCCGCCGTCTCGAAATCGAGCCCGAGTGCCGGAGCGAAGTCGGCATGTTCCTGCGGCGTGAAGTCGAAACTGCGTGGTGTGCCCCAGCGTGCGATCTCGACATTGCCATCCTCATCCGCCCCCTCCGGCACGTCGTCGGCGGGAAGATTGGGGAGTGCCGCCATCAGTTCCTGAAGCGCGGCCATCCGTTCGCGTTCGGCCTGTTCCTGCGCGGGCAGCGATTCCTTGAGCGCGGCAACTTCGGCCTTGAGCGCCTCGGCCGTCTCCTTTTCGCCCTTGGCCATCGCCTGCCCGATCGCCTTCGACGCTTCATTGCGGCGCGCGAGAGCAGCCTGCATGTCGGTCTGGAGCGCGCGCAGCTCGGCGTCGAGCGCGAGAATTTCGGCCGAATGCGGCGCGACGCCGCGGCGCGCGAGGCCAGCGTCAAATGCGGCGGGATTGTCCCGGATCAGGCGGATATCGTGCATGGCCGCGCTATGGCGTTGCCGCGCGCGCGGCGCAACCCCGTGTGTCGTTCAGCGCTTGGGCCGCGTCCAGCCCTTGTTCGCCATGCAGGTGTCGATAGCGAACCGTCGTTCCTCACGCCCGCCAAGCGCGGAGGTCCGGCCTTGGCAGTCGGCATAGGCCTGATCGAACGGTTCGGCGCCCGTGCCGGTCCAGCCGCTCTCGGTCGTCGCGCAGGCGGCGAGCAGGAGGAGCAGGGTAGGCGAAGCGACGCCAAGCGATCTGGGCATGAAATTCCTCCCGACGGTTCGCGTCGCTGCCTATCGCGAGCCACGCACCGCGGCAATCCTGGCCGAAGAAAAAGGGGCCACCGCAAGCGATGGCCCCAGTCCGGTGGTCTGGGTTTCCCCCCCCACACCCCCAGTGGATTTCGTCAGGCTGCGTCCGACTTCCGCCCTTCGCGATTCGCGACGTGGCGGCGAGCAACGAGCGCGGCTGCTGCTGCGCCGAACAATAGCATTATCGGCGGTGCCGGAACAGGGGTCGGCGGCGGATTGCCGCTGCTGCCGCCCGAGCTCGAAGAGGACGACGAACTCGACGATGAGGAACTGCTCGATGACGAAGAACTGGTGCTGCTGCTCGAGCCGAAGCTGCTGGTGCTGCTCGTCGCGCCCGATGACGTTGCACCGCTGCTCGTCGATGAACTGCCCGACGAGGAAGAGGAGCTTGATGAGGAAGAACTGCTCGACCCACCCGAGCTTGTCGAACCACCGCGCGACGATCCGCCCCAGCTCGAACTGCCGTGCGACGACCCGCCCTTCGACGAACTGCCGCCGCTCGACGAGGAGGAACTCGACGACGAGGAGGACGAAGACGAAGAACTCGACGACGAACTGCTGCTGGACGAAGAGGTGCTCACGCCGCCGGTCGAGGTGCTGACGCTACCAGTAGACGTGCTCACGCCGCCGGTCGAAGTCGACACGCTTCCGGTCGAGGTGGAAACCCCGCTCGACGTGCTGACGCCGCCCGTCGAGGTCGACACGCCGCCGGTGGAGGTGGTCGTGCTGACCCCGCCGGTCGACGAGGTTGTGCTGACGCCCCCCGTCGAAGTCGATACGCCGCCCGTGGACGAGGTCGTGCTGACGCCGCCCGTCGATGTCGAAACGCCGCCCGAGGTGCTGCTGCTCGTCGTGCTGAGGCCGCCGGTCGTCGTCGACGTCACGACAATGCTGCCGCTGCTGCCACCCGAGCTGCCGCCGAAGAATCCGCCGAAGAAACCGCCGCCGAACCCGCCGCCGAACCCGCCGCCGATGACGGTCAGGCCGCTGCCGCTGCTGCCGCCGCCTTCCCAGCTGCCGCGCGGCGGGAAGGGCGCATAGGGAATCGGGGGTAGCGGAACCGTCTGCGTCACGACGCGCGTCTGCGGCGTCTCGGTGCGAATCACGCGCTTGGTCGTGACGACGCGGCGCACACGCTTGACCGGCTTGCGCGCGGCGTGGCGCTTGCGGACGACCTTTTTCGTCGTGCAGCAGGATTGCGCCTGGGCCTGCGCCGACGGCACATCCGAAATCTGCATCGCACCGCCGCCGATAATGGCACCGCCGCAGGTGCAGGCGCAAAGCTTGGCGAGGGCCATACGGACTGACATAGGCGTGACTTTCTTTCCCGTTGGCGGGTCGCTGGCACTGCCGGCAGACCCCGATAGTTTGTCGCTAGCGCCAATTGGCCAACGCTTTGTTGATACGGCAATCGCGTTAACCGCATTTAGGTGTTCGACAGCGGGAATTCGGACGCAGAATCAACCCCGGCAACATCAACTGTCCCAAAACAGTACGAAAAACGCACTGTTAACAAGGGTCGTGTTAACAAAATCGTGAAAATATTAAGCGCGCCGGAATGTCCGGCCTGCGTAGCGACGTCGGAGTCTTCGGCTGGTTCAGCTTTGCTTCACCCCTTTCTCCCTACTTCATTTTTTCGGCGCTTGTATCGCATCGGGCGGGTGGTTATAGGCGCGGCGCAACCTTGGTTCGCCAAGCTCGGCGGCAAGGCGACAGGAAAGGACTTGGAAGCCCACCATGCCGACCAAGATTGCCGATGTTGGCGCCGATGCGCTTCTAGTAGCCAAATCCAAACTCGACTCTGATTATACGCCGAGCGAAGACGAAGAGTTCATGAACGAGCGGCAGCAGGAATATTTCCGCGGCCTGCTTATCGCCTGGAAAAAGTCGATTCTCTCCGAAGCCGAATCGACGCTCGCGCATCTGCAGGACGGGCCGCTGCGCGAACCCGACCTCGCCGACCGCGCGTCGAGCGAGACCGATTGGGCGATCGAACTCAGGACCCGCGATCGCCAGCGCAAGCTGATCGCCAAGATCGACTCGGCGATCCGTCGCATCGACGAAGGCGAATATGGCTATTGCGCCGTCACCGGCGAACCGATTTCGCTCGCGCGGCTTCAGGCGCGTCCGATCGCGACGATGACGCTCGAGGCGCAGGAACGGCACGAGCGCAACGAACGGATTTCGCGCGAGGATTGACCCGCGGCGGGACACAAGCTCCCCGGTTTAACCTTTCGGAAACAGCCGCGACTTAAATTCGCGCCCCACAACAAAAGAGGGTCGGGCGCAGATGGAATCGCGGGTGCCGCAAACTTTGGACGAAGAAGTGGCGGCGCTGTCGCGCGGCGCCGATCGTGACAGCCTGTTCATGCAGGCCGAACTGATTCTGCCCGGGCAAACCAAGACTGCAACGGTGCGCGTGCGGAACCTCTCCGCCGGCGGGATGCTCGCCGAAGCACCATTACGCATTGCACAAGGCACGACGGTCGAGGTCGAACTGCGCAACATCGGCGCGGTGCCGGGGCACATTGTTTGGGTCGGCGACGGCAAGTTCGGCATCGCCTTTGAATATCAGGTCAACCCGCAGGCGGTGCGCCGCCAGATTGCGCGGACACCGGAAATCCCGGCGCATATTTCGGTGCTGAACCGGGGACCTTTTCACCGTCGCAGATGAAGCCACCGTCGGCGCTGAAGGGCTTCGGAACAAAGCCCGTCAGCCGACGGCAGCGTTGCTCGCGCTAAACGCTGGCGAGCATCTCTTCCTTTATCTTGAGTTTCTGCTTTTTCAGCTGCGCCAGCATGGCCGCATCGGGGCAAGGTCGGCGCTCTTCATTCGCAATTTTCGCGTCGAGGTCCGCGTGGCGGGACTTCAGGGCGGAAAGGTGCGACTCGCTCATTGGCCATTCTCCTTTTCGACTCGGGTAGGCACGGCCGAGTAAATCATGAATTGCGCCCGATGTCGTGACGATTCGGTCAGTCGGTGCCCGTTGCGGACGGACCGCGATTCTGGCAGGAAGATCGAGTGAATCCCGAAGAGATTGTCCAGCGCCTCGAATTGCTCAAGATCGAGCACCGCGACCTCGACGCCGCGATTTTCGCGCTGTCGGAAGGGGCGGTTCCCGATCAACTCCAGATCGCACGGATGAAAAAGCGCAAGCTCAAGCTGCGCGACGAAATCGCGTGGTGCGAGGACCAGCTGCTCCCCGACATCATCGCCTGAGCGCGAAAGGCGCGAGTAATATCGTCTGGACGCGTTAACCGACAAAATTGGTTACCGCCATTGCCCCCCGCGGTCGCCTCGTGGCATCGGTTGCGCATGACCGGTGGACCTACCTCGGACTCGATAGCAGGACGGCCGCTGCACCGCGTGCAGGTCGAAAATCTCTATGTCGAGGCAATGCTGCTCGCCGACGAAGCGCATGCGACATTCGCGGCCGAGCGTGACCTTGGCACGTCGCGGGGCGACAGCCTGCTCCGCATCAACCTGGCCTGCGAATCGCTCAAGACCACGACGCGGCTGATGCACGTCATCGCCTGGCTGCTCCACCGCCGCGCGATGCTCGCAGGCGATCTCGGCGCCCGCGCCGACGACAGTGCTGCGCGGATCGGCGAACCCGTGGCCGCCGACTGGACCCTTTGCGAAAGTTTCGACGAACCCGTGCGCCGCATAATCGCGGCAAGCGAGCGCTTGTTCGACCGTGTCGCGGCGCTCGAAGCGGGATGGGATGCGCCAGCGGTGGCGCCGGTGCAGGCGATGCTGGCGCGGCTGCACGCGCAGCTCTGAAGCGAGCGACAATCGGCTATCCCCTCAGAACCACCTCGACACGACCTTCGCCTGCCCCCTTAGACCAGCCATTCGATCCACGCGCCATGGGCATGCGCGCGCGCGAGCATCCTGGGTTCGCCATCGCCGGGCCAGTGGCGTACGACCAGTTCATGGTGGTGGACCGTACGGTTCGCTTCGAGCGCGATCCATGCGAGCGGCCGCTCGCGAGTGGCGCGCGCGGCCGCGGCCTTCATCGCCGCGGTAACACGCGCTTGCTGGTCGGCGGGGACATATTGCCAGACGATCGAGTGCATCAGCACGCGTGTCCGGCCCTCGGTCTGCGGGCGCGCGAGTTCGGCTTCGACGAAATCGGCGGCGTGGGCGCGGACGAGATTCGGCTGGTCGCGATAGGCTGCGGCGATGGCCGCCTCCATCCGCTCGAACCGCACATGATGCTCGGGCCAGATATAGGCCTTGAGCCGCAGCGCCTGTTCGGGATCGGTGAGATCGACCGGTCCGACGTCGCAACCCTTCAGCTCGGCAAAACCGATGCCGTGCTGCGGCGGATGGCGACCGCGCCATTCGGGGGTAAACGCCATGACGCCCGGATGCGGCCCCACCTGCACGCCGCCGAGGTCGTAATGATAGCGGTCGAGCATCAGGTTGATCCCCGCGCTCGACCCGATCTCGATACAGTCGAACAGCGGCGGCAATCCCTGGTCGGCGAGCCAGAGCATCGCGGCGATAAAGTTCGACGAGCGCCCCGCCTCGTTCGTTTGCGGCGGGCCATCGAGCCACGGCAGCAGGCTGGCTTCGTGATGTGCGACGACTGCGCCGACGATCGCGGCGTCGTTGATGTCCTCGGCATCGGCATAGATGGGTGCAAGATCGGGGGCGACGCCGCCGAGATGCAACGCGTGGAGTCCGCCGGCGGCGCGCAGCGGCAGGGCATCGGCGAGCGGGGCGCCCTCCCACGCCGCGATTCGCCGCGCAAATTCGGTTGCGGGCTTGTCGAGCAGGGTCGCGAGCGCCGCGACGATGCGCGCGGTAATCGGGGCGTCGTTGGCGCGGCAATAGGCGACCTGATTGGCAAAGGCGGCGCGGATAGCGGCGGGTCCCGCCTCGTTGAGTTCCACCGGCTGCATACGCTCGCTCATTGCCCTTTCTCCCGCTGCCGCTTATGTGCGCCTCGCTTATGCCCGAACCGATCATCTTTGCCATCCCGAAAGGACGCATCCTCGACGAGGCGCTGCCGCTGCTCGCGCGCGTCGGGATCGAGCCTGCGGCAGACTTCTTTGACAAGAAGAGCCGCGCGCTCGTGTTCGGCACCAACCAGCCGCATATTTCGCTGATCCGCGTGCGCGCGTTCGACGTCGCGACCTTCGTCGCGCATGGCGCGGCGCAGCTTGGCATTGTCGGGTCGGACGTCGTCGACGAATTCGCCTATTCGGAGCTCTACGCCCCCGTCGACCTCGGCATCGGCCATTGCCGCCTGTCGCTCGCGGGGCCGGAGGGCAGTGCGCCGCCGGGGGTCGGCGAAAGCCACATCCGCGTCGCGACCAAATATCCGGCGACGACGCGCCGCTGGTTCGAGGCGCAGGGCATCCAGGCCGAGTGCATCAAATTGAACGGCGCGATGGAAATCGCGCCGAAGCTGGGGCTCGCCTCGCACATCGTCGATCTGGTTTCGACGGGGCGCACTCTCGTCGAAAACGCGCTGGCGGAGCAGGTCGTCATCAGCGAGGTTTCGGCGCGGCTGATCGTCAACCGCGCGGCGTTCAAGCTGCGCTCGGCGGAAGTGCCGGAACTGGTCGAAAAATTTCGCGCGGCAGCGGGGCAGGGCGATGCGGCGGCTTGACGCCTCCGATCCCGGTTTTGCGGCGGCGTTCGACGCGTTGGTACACGACCGGCGCGAGAGCGCGTCCGACGTGTCGGCCGACGTCGCGGCGATCATCGCGCGCGTGAAGGCGGAGGGCGACACCGCGCTCGCCGACTATACCGCGCGTTTCGACCGTTTCGATCTCGATGCGAGCGGCTGGAGCATTTCGAAGGAGGAATGCGCCGCGGCCTATGAGGCGCTGGCGCCCGAGCTGCGCAAGGCGCTCAACCTCGCGGCGGAGCGTATTCGTGCCTATCATGCCGCGCAATTGCCCGAGGACCGCGACTATCGCGACGCGGTGGGCGCGCGGCTCGGTGCGCGCTGGCGTGGGGTCGATGCCGCAGGGGTCTATGTCCCGGGAGGGCGCGCCGCATACCCTTCTTCGGTGCTGATGAACGTCATTCCGGCGAAGGTCGCGGGGGTAGAGCGCATCGTGATGGTGACGCCGACACCCGATGGCTGGGCCAACCCGGTCGTGATGGCCGCCGCGCATATCGGCGGGGTCGACGAAATCTGGCGCGTTGGGGGCGCACACGCGGTCGCCGCGCTCGCCTATGGTACCGAGCGTATCGCGCCGGTCGATGTCGTCACGGGTCCGGGTAACGCCTGGGTCGCCGAGGCGAAGCGCCAGCTTTACGGTGTCGTCGGCATCGACATGGTCGCGGGGCCGAGCGAGATCGTCGTCGTCGCCGATTCCCGGAACGACCCGCATGTCATCGCTGCTGACCTGATGAGCCAGTCGGAGCACGACCCGACGAGCCAGTCGATCCTGTTCACCGATGACGCGGAATTCGCCGATGCCGTGGCCGCGGCAGTGGCAGACGTCATCCCGACGCTGTCGACCGCGGCGACGATGCAGGCGAGCTGGGCCGACAATGGCGCAGTGATCGTCGTGCCGACGCTTGGTGCTGCGATCCCGCTGTGCGACCGGCTCGCGCCCGAACATCTCGAACTCGCGGTCGATCCGGCCGAGGCCGAGGCGCTGTTCGCACAAGTCCGGCACGCGGGATCGGTCTTCCTCGGTCGCCAGACGCCCGAGGCGATCGGCGACTATGTCGCCGGCCCGAACCATGTCCTTCCCACCGGACGCCGCGCACGCTTTTCGAGCGGGCTTTCAGTCACCGACTTCATGAAGCGCACAAGCTTCCTTGCGCTCGACGACGAAAGTCTCGGCGCTATCGGGCCGGCGGCGGTCGCGCTCGCCGAGGCAGAAGGGCTGCCCGCGCACGCGCTTAGTGTTCGGAACAGATTGAACAAGACCAACCATTGAACCCCTATATTTGTCGTTCCGGCGAAGGACGGAATCTCATCATTGCGAAATGTCGCGCCGGCGAGATCCGGGCCTTCGCTGGAATGACGATTTGAGATAAAGCGAAAAACCATGAACAAACGCGCCCAATCCCGCTCCGCTGCCCGGCTTGCTGCTGTCCAGGCGCTCTATCAGCACGAGATGGAGGGCACGCCGGTCGCGCAGCTTGTCCACGAATTTCACCAGCACCGTATCGGCGCGATCATCGAGGATGCCGAATATGCCGAGGCTGACGTTCCCTTCTTCGACGACATTGTGAAAGGCGCACTCGCGCGCATGACCGAGGTCGATGCCGCGATCACGGCGCGGCTGGCGAGCGGCTGGACGATGGACCGGCTCGACCGGACGATGAAGGCGATATTGCGCGCCGGCGCCTATGAACTGGTCGCGCGCGGTGACGTGCCGGTGGGCGCGGTGGTCAGCGAATATGTCGATGTCGCCAAGGCGTTCTTCGACGGGCGCGAAGCGGGCTTTGCCAACGGCCTGCTCGACGCGATCGGCAAGGACGTCCGGGGAACCACCGCATAAGCTGTCCGTTCGCATCGAGCGTAGTCGAGATGCCCCTCGGTCTTGCGCAGTTTCGACGGGCGTCTTCGCTCGCCCCGAGCCGACGATAGATGCCCGGGATTGGCAAGAGGGTAGGATGAACGAACCCGATTTCATCGCGCGTCTGCGCGGCATCGCGACCCACCCTGCCGCGCGTGGGCTCACCGACGATGCGGCGGTATGGGAAGGGCTGGTGCTCACGCACGACATGATCGTCGAGGGCGTGCATTTCCTGCCCGACGATGCGCCGCAGGATGTTGCGTGGAAGCTCGTCGCGGTGAACCTGTCCGATCTCGCCGCCAAGGGAGCGGCGCCGGTTGGGGTGCTTGTCGGATACAGCCTTGGCGACAGCGAATGGGATGCGGCTTTCGTCGAAGGGCTGGGCAAGGCGCTGCGCCATTTCGGCATCATCCTGATCGGCGGCGACACGGTGCGCGCTCCGGCGGGCGCGCCACGGAGCCTGGGGCTGACCGCGATCGGACGCGCACCGACGGGCGGCGCGCCGTCGCGCAGCGGCGTGCGCCCCGGCGACCGGCTGTGGGTCACCGGGACGATCGGTGATGCGGGTGTCGGGCTGGCGATGCGGCTGGGGCAGGTCGACCCCGCCGACGCGTGCCTTGCCGCCTATGCTCGCCCGCAGCCGCAGCTCACCTTCGGTCTCGCGGTGGCGCCGCATGTTCATGCGATGATGGACCTGTCCGACGGGCTGCTCATCGACGCCGAGCGGATGGCCGAGGCGAGTGGGTGCGCGATCGCGCTGATGCTGGAAAATATTCCGCTGTCGCAGGGGCTGTTGTCGGTGCGGCCCGATGTTCTCGATACGCGGCTTGCGGCGGCGACGGCGGGCGACGACTATCAACTCTTCTTCGCCGCTGCGCCGGAGACCGATGCGGCGATCCGCAAGATTGCCGCGGGGCTGGAGGTCGCGGCGACCGTGGTGGGACATGCCGGCGTCGGCGAAGGAATCACACTGACCCATCGTGCGCGGCGCATCGCGCTGCCCGACCGTCTCGGTTTCGCGCACTAGTTCGGAATCGGCGGGAATTTCGACGAATTACCGGGCTTGCCCTGACTGGGCTTTCTTCCCATAACGCAGCGTCCAAATTTGGGGCGGTCGCATCAGGGGAGAGAGCGAACCGGCATCAATAAGTCGGACGGGCTCGACTGCTATCCGTGCGTTCGCCCTTCTCAATGGGGAAGGAACAGTCACGCATGAATCCGGTTTTGATCGCGATAGCGTGCGGCCTATTGGCCGTGCTCTATGGCTTTGTCACGTCCCGGCAGGTGCTCAGCGCCTCGGCCGGTAACGAAAAGATGCAGGAAATCGCCGGCGCCATTCAGGAAGGCGCCAAGGCGTATCTGGGCCGTCAATATCGCACCATCGCTGTCGTCGGCGTTGTCGTCGCGATCATCGTCGGGCTGTTTCTCGGCGCGATTTCAGCGACGGGTTTCGTCATTGGCGCTGTCCTGTCGGGCGTTGCGGGATTTGTCGGCATGAACATCTCGGTCAAGGCCAACGTCCGCACGGCGGCGGCGGCACAGACCGGCCTTCAGGCGGGGTTGACCATGGCGTTCCGCGCCGGCGCGATCACCGGTATGCTGGTCGCGGGGCTTGCGTTGCTCGCTATCTCGGTCTTCTTCTGGTATCTGACCGGCCCCGGCGGCTTCACCGTTGGCGGCGATGATCGCACCGTCGTCGACGCGCTCGTCGCGCTGGCGTTCGGCGCCTCGCTCATCTCGATCTTCGCGCGTCTGGGCGGCGGCATCTTTACAAAGGCCGCAGACGTCGGCGCCGACCTCGTCGGCAAGGTCGAAGCTGGCATCCCCGAGGACGATCCGCGCAACCCAGCGGTGATCGCCGATAACGTCGGCGACAATGTCGGCGACTGCGCGGGTATGGCCGCCGACCTTTTCGAAACCTATGTCGTCACCGTCGGTGCGACGATGGTGCTGATCGCCTTGCTGCTCAAGGGTGCGGGCGATATGTTGATGCCATTGATGACGCTGCCGCTGCTGATCGGCGGCGTGTGCATCATCACCTCGATCATTGGCACCTACTTCGTCCGTCTCGGCAACGGGACCAACGTGATGGGCGCGATGTACAAGGGCTTCCTTGTCACCGCGGTGCTGTCGATCCCGGCGATCTGGTTCTCGACCAGCTATGCGCTGGCCGGCGACATGGCCACCGACATTACCGGCACGACGTTCAACGGCAGCGACCTTTTCTTCTGTTCGCTGCTTGGTCTCGTCATCACGGGGCTGATCATCTGGATCACCGAATATTATACCGGCACAAATTATCGTCCCGTGCGCTCGATCGCCAAGGCATCGGAAACGGGCCACGGCACGAACGTTATTCAGGGGCTGGCGATCAGCCTTGAATCGACCGCGCTGCCGACGCTGGTTATCTGCGTCGGGATCGTTGTCGCCTTCCAGACGGCAGGTATTGTGGGCATCGCTTTTGCGGCCACCGCGATGCTCGCGCTCGCGGGCATGGTCGTTGCTCTCGACGCCTATGGCCCCGTCACCGACAATGCCGGCGGCATCGCCGAAATGGCAGGTCTCGATGATTCGGTCCGGGAAAAGACCGATCTGCTCGACGCCGTCGGCAACACGACCAAGGCGGTGACCAAGGGCTATGCGATCGGTTCGGCGGGCCTGGCCGCGCTGGTGCTGTTCGGAACCTATACCGCCGACATCACCGAATATTCGGTTGCGCTCGGACTCGAAGCGCCGCTGACTTTCTCGCTGTCGTCGCCCTATGTCATCGTCGGACTGCTGCTCGGCGCGCTCTTGCCCTATCTGTTCGGGGCTATGGGCATGACCGCGGTCGGCCGCGCGGCGGGCGATGTGGTGAAGGACGTCCGCGACCAGTTCGCGAACAACAAGGGCATTATGGACGGCACCAGCCGCCCCGATTATGCCCGCACCGTCGATCTCGTCACCAAGGCGGCGATCAAGGAAATGATCATTCCTTCGCTGTTGCCGGTACTTGCGCCGATTGTGGTCTATTTCGTCATCCAGTGGGTGGCGGGTACGGCTGCGGCGCTCGAGGCGCTCGGCGCGTTGCTTCTCGGCGTGATCGTCGGCGGGCTGTTCGTCGCAATCTCGATGACCTCGGGCGGCGGCGCTTGGGACAATGCCAAGAAATATATCGAAGACGGCAACCACGGCGGCAAGGGCAGCGAAGCCCACAAGGCGGCCGTGACCGGTGACACCGTCGGCGATCCCTACAAGGATACCGCGGGTCCGGCGGTGAACCCGATGATCAAGATCACCAACATCGTGGCGATCCTGCTCCTCGCGGCACTGGCGCACGGCGCGGCGTAAGCTGCGTTGCCCCTTGCTGGTGACGAAGAACCCCGCCGGAGCGATCCGGCGGGGTTTTTCGTTGCGGGAAGAGCGGAGATTACGGCGAATTGAAAGTCAGGCTTTGACCTTAACCCGCCCTTACGACTCGGTCGCTTCCATTTGTTGCGCATAGCCTGCCTGCACCATCGCGCTCATCCGGTCGAACAGCGCGTCGGGGTCGCTGCGGCGAAGGGCGGGGATGGCGGCTTCCATCCCTTCGGCAACGACGATCTCGCGCTTGCCCTCGTCGAGCGCGGTCAATATCTGCCGCGCGGCCTCTTCGGGCGGGAGGCCATTGTCGATCGCCTTGTCGCTCGTCCCGCGCACGCTGCCGTGGGCGGTGAGTGCGTTGCGGCTGACGTTCGTTCGCACCGAACCCGGAGCGACGACGAGCACGTTCAGGCCCAGATGTTCATTCTCGGCACGCACCGCGTCATGATAGCCGATCAACCCATGTTTCGCCGCGCAATAGGCGCTGCGCAGCGGCACGCCTGCAATGCCCGCGACGCTGGAGATGGCGACGATCCGCCCGCCGCCCGCCGCGATCATGCGCGGCAACAGCTGTTGCGTCAGCGCGATCGGGGCGAGCAAATCGACCGCGACAATCTGTTCATAGACGGCAAAGTCGGTGTCGACCGCAAGGCTGCGCTGCGAAATGCCGGCGTTGTTGACAAGGCCGTCGATGCGCCCGCACCAATCCCACGCCCGCGCGGCAAGCTGCGGCAGCGCGGCATAGTCGGTCGCCTCGAAAGGAAGGATCATCGTCGCCGTTTCGCATTCGGCGGCAACCGCTTCGAGTGCCGCGACATTGCGCCCCGACAGGATCAGCCGCGCCCCGCGAATCGACAGCGCCCTGGCGAGCGCTGCCCCGATTCCCGACGACGCGCCCGTCACCCACCACACTTGATCGTGCATGTCAGCATCCCCATCTGTTGTTTCGTTGCAACGTGAAACGCGTCCACACGGGCGTCAAGGCGCCTTGCCGCAGAATTCCGTGCGGGGGTGGCAATTTTGTTGCGAATCTGTTATAATAAATATCAACGCGCCGACATTCTGCCTCTTCCCCTCGCCGGGTCGGGCATGGTCGGCGCTCCCGATGGAGCTGAATCCCTTGCCAGTTTGACAGGCTAGCGCCGCCCGCATGTCCAATCCCCCTTCAACAAGGGCCGGAGGCATCGGTTTGTACGCGCTCTTCCGTCCGGCGAGGCCAAAGAAAGGAAGCTGAATGTCCGCGAGCACGCTTTTGTTCGAAGTTGGGGACTATGTCGTTTATCCGAAGCATGGCGTGGGGCGCGTCATCGAACTGCAGAAGTCGGAAATCGCCGGCATGCAGCTCGAGCTGTATGTCCTTCGCTTTGAAAAGGAAAAAATGACGCTGCGCGTCCCGACCAACAAGGCCGAGGGCGTGGGCATGCGCAAATTGTCGTCGGACAAGACGCTGAAGGAAGCTTTGCAGGTTCTGACGACGAAACCGAAGGTCAAGCGCACCATGTGGTCGCGCCGCGCGCAGGAATATGAAGCGAAGATCAACTCGGGCGACCTCGTGTCGATCGCCGAAGTGACGCGCGACCTGTTCCGCGCCGATGACCAGCCCGAACAGAGCTATTCGGAGCGCCAGATCTTCGAAGCGGCGTCGAGCCGCCTCGCGCGCGAACTCGCCGCGATGGAGGAAAGCGACGAAAAGACCGCGCAGGCGAAGATCCTGCAGATCCTGAACGAACATGCGCCGCTTTATTACGCCGAAAAGGCGTAAGCCGGGCGCATAGCCACAACAAAAGGGCGGTCCTGCGGGGCCGCCCTTTTTCGTTGCCCGTGATATTCTTTCGGCATGCCGGACCCTTCGACATGCTCAGGACAGGCTTGATCCGGCATCACCGCGGCGTTGCCGTCATGGACCCCGGGTCAAGTCCGGGGTGACGAAGCGCGGCTGTTATGGATAGCGCGCCTCGACGAAATAGAGCCCGTCGGGCGGCGCGTTGAGGCCGAGCGCGCTGCGGTCCGCGGCATCGAGCGCGGCTTTCAAATCGCGCGCCGACCATTTGCCTTCGCCGACCATTGACAGGCAACCGACCATCGAGCGCACCTGGTGGTGGAGAAAGCTGCGCGCCGCCGTCTCGATAATGATCTCGTCACCGTGGCGACTGACGCTGATCCGGTCGAGCGTCTTCACCGGGCTTTCGGCCTGGCAATGCACCGAGCGAAAGGTCGTGAAATCATGGCGTCCGACGAGCGCCTGCGCCGCGCCGTGCATCGCCTCGGCATCCAGCGGTTTGGCGAACTGCCACGACAGTCCCTTGTCCCACGTCAGCGGCGCGCGGCGATTGACGATGCGATATTCATAGGCGCGCCCGATGCACGAGAATCGCGCATGCCAGTCGTCGGCCACTTCCTCGCACGCGAGGATTGCGACGGGGGCAGGGCGAAGCTGCGCGTTGAGCGCCTCCATCAGCCGGAAGGGCGTGAGCGGTTTGTCGATGTCGACATGCGCGCGCATCGCGATCGCATGGACCCCCGCGTCGGTGCGCCCCGCGCCATGCACCGCGGCCTCCTCGCCGGTGATGCGCGTCACCGCTTCCTCGATCGCCTGCTGGACGCTGGGACCGTGCGACTGGCGCTGCCAGCCCATGAAGGGGCGGCCGTCGAATTCGATGGTGAGGGCGAAGCGGGTCATGGGCGTTTCCATTGCCCATTGTCGTCGCCCCGGACTCGATCCGGGGTCCAGTCAAACAACGATGGAAAAATGGACCCCGGATCGAGTCCGGGGTGACGACGGGGAAGGAACATGGTCATGCGAGCCGTGTGCCTTTCGCAATCGCCCGCCCGCGCAATAGCTCTGCCGCGTCCATCGCGGGCTTGCCGGCGCGCTGGATGCGGGTCGCGCGGATCGCGCCGGGGTTGCACGCGATGGTAAGCGCATCGTCGAGCGTCACCCCCGGCGCGGCCCCGACGACCGTGTCGGCAGGATGCACGACCTCGGCCGCCAATATCTTGAACCGCTCGCCGTCGAGTTCGAAAAAGGCGCCCGGCATCGGGTTGAAGGCACGAATCTGGCGTTCGACCTGCACTGCGCTCGTCAGGAAATCGAGCCGCGCCTCGCTCTTGTCGATCTTGGCCGCGTACGTCGCGCCCGCATCGGGCTGCGGTTCGGGCGGATAGGCGGCAAGCTCGCCGAGCGCCTGCACCATCAGCGCCGCGCCCATGTCGGCAAGTTCGTCGGTGAGGTCGCCCGCACTCTTGCCATCGACCGGCGTCCGCCCGATCAGCCGCATGCCGCCGGTGTCGAGCCCCGCGTCCATCTGCATGATCGTGACGCCCGTTTCGGCATCGCCCGCAAGGATCGCGCGCTGCACCGGCGCCGCGCCGCGCCAGCGCGGCAGGATCGAGCCATGGACGTTGAGGCAGCCGTGGCGCGGCGCGTCGAGGATCGCTTGCGGCAGGATCAGGCCATAGGCCGCGACCACCGCGGCATCGAGGTTCAACGCGGCGAATTCGGCCTGCGCCGTCGCATCCTTCAGGCTCTTGGGCGTGCGCACCGGCAGGCCGTGCGCTTCGGCCCAATTGTGGACCGCGCTTTGCTGCAGCTTCTTGCCGCGCTGCGCCGGACGCGGCGGCTGGGTATAGACCGCCGCAATGTCATGCCCCGCCGCGTGAAGCGCAGCGAGCGTCGGCACCGCAAAGGGCGGCGTTCCCATGAAGGCGATACGCATGGGTGCGGGCTTTGGCGGAGGATGGGGGGGAGTGCAAGATTGATGACTGGAGATTGCTTCGTCGCTGCGCTCCTCGCAATGACGCCGATGGTCGTCATTGCGAGCGAAGCGAAGCAATCTCCAGCTTTCGGCCTACTCCCCTGTCAGTTCCGCAAACAGGTCGCGCCAGCCGGGGTTGCTTGCTTCGATTAATGCGATTTTCTTGGCTCGCGATCCCGCCTTGATCTGCTTCTCGCGAGTGATGGCTGCTTCCATGGTCGCGTGAACCTCGAACCAAACGAGTTTGTCGCAGCGATAGCGTGCCGAAAATCCGGACTTTTTTTGCCGATGTTGCCACGCGCGGCCGATCAGGTTCGAGGTGACGCCCGTGTAGAGGACGCCATTCTTGCGATTGGTCATGATGTAGGCTGCAGGCAGCCGCTCTTCGCGCATGGCTGGAGATTGCTTCGTCGCTTCGCTCCTCGCAATGACGAATTTGCTGCCGTCATTGCGAGGAGCCGCAGGCGACGCGGCAATCTCCAGCTATCGATCTTGCACAACCGGCCTCTGCAAGCCAAACACACACGCATGGCGTCCACCGAAATCGAAGCGCTCGTCCAGCAACTCGCCCGCCTGCCGGGGCTCGGCCCTCGCTCGGCGCGGCGGGCGGTGCTGCACCTGATGAAAAAGCGCGAGAGCGCGTTTGTGCCCTTGCTCGCGGCGCTGCAGACGGTGGCCGAGCGGCTCGTCACCTGCGGCATTTGCGGCAATGTCGACACGCAGGACCCGTGCGCGATCTGCGCCGACCCGCGCCGCGACGCGCGCAGCCTGTGCGTCGTCGAGGAAGTCTCCGACCTCTGGGCGCTCGACAAGTCGCGGCTGTTCCCCGGCAAATATCATGTGCTCGGCGGCCGGTTGTCGGCGCTGGAGGGGGTGCGGCCGCAGGATTTGAGCATCGACGCCCTCGTCGCGCGCGTCGCCGCGGGGGGGATCGACGAAGTGGTGCTCGCGATGAACGCGACCTTGGAGGGGCAAACGACCGCGCATTATCTCGCCGAGCGGCTGGAGGGCTATCCGGTGCGGCTGACGCAGCTCGCGCACGGTCTGCCGGTGGGGGGTGAGCTCGATTATCTGGATGAGGGGACGCTGGCACAGGCGCTCAGGGCGCGGCGGCCGGTGGGGTGATACCGCATTCGTCATTGCGAGGAGCGTAGCGACGCGGCAATCCCCAGCTATCGTCGCTGCGTGAGGCCGATCGCTGGAGATTGCTTCGCTGTGCTCGCAATGACGGTGTTGCGGTCACGGACCTGTTGCGCGCCCCCTTGACCCCGCGCCCCCTCGATCATACCTGACGCCCATGGCCATCCTACCCATCATCGAGACCCCGGACCCCCGGCTGCGCGTCATTTCGAAGCCCGTCGAGACGTTCGACGCCGAGCTGAAGCAGCTTGTCGCCGACATGTTCGAGACGATGTACGACGCGCCGGGCATCGGGCTCGCCGCGATCCAGGTCGGGGTGGCGAAGCGCATCCTGGTGATCGACCTGCAGGAAGCCGATCCCGAAGACCCCGAGGGCAAGAAGGTGATCCGCGACCCGCGCGTCTTCATCAACCCCGTCTTCTCCGACTTTTCGGAGGAGCACAGCGTCTATCAGGAAGGCTGCCTGTCGGTCCCCGAACAATATGCCGAGGTGACGCGCCCCGCCGAGGTCACCGTCGACTGGCAGGATGTCGACGGCAAGCACCACAAGGAGCGCATGACCGGCCTGATGGCGACGTGCATCCAGCACGAGCACGACCATCTGGAGGGCATCCTGTTCATCGACCATCTGTCGCGGCTGAAGCGCGAGATGGTGCTGAAGAAGCTCGCGAAGCTGCGCAAGGCGGCGTAGCACCCTCTCCCCTTGTGGGAGAGGGCAGCGAGACTTGCGAACTTGTTCGCTAGTCGCAGCGGGTGAGAGGGTGGACCCTCGCGTCGGCGCGCGACCGCCGAACCCCTCACCCAGCTTCGCCTGGGCGGCAGAGCCGCCAAGGCTGCACAACCCTCTCCCACAAGGGGAGAGGGGGTAGGTCATCAATCCGGCTTCTTGGCGACCCCCACCATCGCGGGGCGCAGCAGGCGGTCCTTCATCATATATCCCGCCTGCATTTCCTGCACGATCGTGCCGGGCTCCTTGTCGCTGGGAATTTCGAGCATCGCCTGATGCTGGTTGGGATCGAGCGGCAGGCCGATCGCGGCGATGCGCGTGATGCCGTGGCGTTCGAACACGCTCATCAGCTCGCGCTCGGTCGCCTCGAGCCCGGTGACGAGCGGCTTGATCGCCTCGTTCGCGCGTTGCTCCTCGCCCAGCGAGGCGAGCGCGCGGCCCAGATTGTCGGCGACCGACAAGATGTCGCGCGCGAATTTGGTCGCGGCATAGGCGTGCGCGTCGGCGATTTCCTTGTCCTTGCGGCGCGTGACATTCTGCGTCTCGGCGCGCGCATAGAGCAGGTCCTGCTGCAGCGCGGCAATCTGTTCGGCAGCGTCCGCCGCCTCGTCCTGCGGTTCGGCCGCGACGGCTTCTGCAGCTTCGGTATCTTCGGTCGCGCCGTCCTCGACGGGCGTGTCATTTTCGGTGTTTGTCATAGACCTATCGTATCAGTTTGGAGAGTGATTGTGCGGTGAAGTCCACCATGGGAACGATGCGCGCATAGTTCAAGCGCGTCGGGCCGATAACCCCGACAACGCCGACCACGCGCCCGTCGCCGCCGCGATAGGGCGCGGCGATAACCGACGATCCCGACAGCGAAAAGAGCTTGTTTTCGGACCCGATGAAGATGCGCGTCGCGCTGCCCTCGCGCGCGCTGTCGAGCAGCTGCGCGATGTCCTGCTTCGTTTCGAGTTCGTCGAGCAACTGCCGCACGCGGTCGAGATCGCCGACGGCGCTGTCGTCGAGCAGATTCGCCTGCCCGCGCACGATCAGCACCGGGCGGTCGGAGCCGTCGGACGACCAGACCGCGAGGCCGCGCGACACAAGGTCCTGCGCCGCGCGGTCGATCGCGATGCGCTCGGCCTCGATCTCGCGGCGCACGCGCACCATCGCTTCGTCGAGCGTCAGGCCGGATAGCGTCGCCGAGATATAATTGCCCGCTTCGATGAGGGCCGAGGGGTTTAGCCCCGGCGGGATGTCGATCACGCGATTCTCGACCGCGCCGTCGCCCGCGACGAGCACGACGAGCGCCTGGGCCGCCGACAGCGGCACGAAGGCAAGCTGCTTCAGCACGCGTTCGTGCTTGGGCACCAGCACCAGCCCAGCGCATGCCGACAGGCCCGACAGCGCGGCGGTCGCGTGCGCGAGGGCGCTTTCGATCGGTCCGCCTTCGGAAAGGCTCGCCTCGATCTGCGCGCGGTCCTCGGCCGACGGTTCGGCGACCTGCATCATCCCGTCGACGAAGAGGCGCAGCCCCTGTTCGGTCGGCAGGCGGCCCGCACTGGTGTGCGGGCTGGCGAGCAGGCCGAACTCCTCCAAATCCTGCATCACGTTGCGGATCGACGCGGGCGACAGGTTGAGCGCGGCGAGCTTCGACAAAGTGCGCGAACCGACCGGCTGCCCGGTCTCCAGATAGGCATCGACGACGAGCCGGAACACGTCGCGCGCGCGCGTCGTCAGTTCGGGGATCGGCGGTGTGCTCATGCGGAGGATTTAGGATGGCGAGGGCGATGGGGCAAGTTGGCAGTCCTCAACGTGGATGGCAGAGGGTTTGCGCTCGCGCCGCATCGCCGCTAAGCGCCCCCGCACACAGCCACAGGAGAATCCCCCATGCGCCCTTCCGGCCGCGCCCCCGACCAGATGCGTTCGATTGCCATCGAAACCGCCTTCACCATCCATGCCGAGGGCAGCGTCCTCGTCAGCTTTGGCAATACCAAGGTGCTGGTCACCGCGAGCGTCGAGGAAAAGGTGCCGCCATTCCTGCGCGGCAAGGGGCAGGGCTGGGTCACCGCCGAATATGGCATGCTCCCCCGCGCGACGCACACCCGCGGCAGCCGCGAGGCGGCGAAGGGAAAACAGTCGGGGCGGACGCAGGAAATCCAGCGGCTTATCGGACGCAGCTTGCGCGCCGTGGTCGACATGCAAAAGCTGGGCGAGCGGCAGATCGTGATCGATTGCGACGTGATCCAGGCCGACGGCGGGACGCGCACCGCCTCGATCTCGGGCGCGTGGGTCGCGTTGCGGCTCGCGGTCGACAAGTTGCTGGAAAGCAAGGCAATTGTCGAGGACCCGATCGCGGACAAGGTTGGAGCGATCTCGTGCGGCATCTACAAGGGCACGCCGGTGCTCGACCTCGATTATGACGAGGATTCGGTCGCCGAGGCCGACGGCAATTTCGTGCTGACGGGCAAGGGCCAGATCGTCGAGGTGCAGGCGAGCGCCGAGGGCGCGACCTATGACGAGGAAGGCCTCCTCCGCCTCCTTCGCCTCGCGCGCATCGGCTGCGGCGAAATTTTCGCGGCGCAGGACAAGGCGACGGGGCGGTAACCCCAATTTCGTAACCCCGGGCTTGACCGGGGTCCACCTCATCGCCGCAATTATGGATGCCGGATCAAGTCCGGCATGACGAAGGTTTGGAGATGCTTGTGACCCATCGCAAACTCGCCCCCGGCAAACTCGTCATCGCCAGCCACAACCCGGGCAAGGTGCGCGAGATTCGCGCATTGCTCTTGCCCTTCGGGATCGAGCCCGTGTCGGCGGGCGACCTTGGCTTGCCCGAGCCCGAGGAGACGGGGACGAGCTTTCGCGAAAACGCGCTGCTCAAGGCGCACGCCAGCGCGAACGCGGCGGGCCTTCCCGCGCTTGCCGACGACAGCGGGCTCGAGGTTGCGGCGCTCGACGGGCGGCCGGGGGTGTACACCGCCGACTGGGCCGAGCGGCAGTGGTTCGAGGGTGACCCGGGCCGCGACTGGTATCTGGCGATGGGCAAGGTCGAAGGGCTGCTCGCCGAGCAGGGGCCGGACGTCGATCGCAGCGCGCGCTTCGTCTGCACGCTGGCGCTCGCCTGGCCCGACGGCCATGCCGAAATCTTTGAGGGGCGCGCCGAGGGCAGCCTGACCTGGCCGCCGCGCGGCACACTGGGGTTCGGTTACGACCCGGTGTTCGTGCCGGCGGGCAGGACGCAGACCTTCGCCGAAATCGACTCCGCCGAAAAACACGCGATCAGTCACCGCGCCGACGCGTTCGCAAAGCTGGTGGCGGGGGTGTTCTAAATCGCTCGTCACTCCGGACTTGATCCGGAGTCTATGGATTCGGCCTTTCGTCGAAATGGCTAAAGGGAGTAGGGGGCCGCATGGCCGAACCGCTCGCCCTTTATGTCCATTGGCCGTTTTGCGTGTCGAAATGCCCCTATTGCGACTTCAACAGCCATGTGCGCGAGGCCGTCGATCAGGATGTGTGGCGCGCCGCGCTGCTCGCCGATCTGCGGCACGAGGCGACGCTGTTGCCCGGACGCAAGGTCTCGTCGATCTTCTTCGGGGGCGGGACGCCCAGCCTGATGCCGCCTGCGACGGTCGCGGCGGTGATCGCCGAAGCCGAAGCGCTGTGGGGCGTGTCCGCCGATTGCGAAATCACGCTGGAGGCCAATCCCAATTCGGTCGAGGTCGCCAATTTCGCGGCGCTCGCGGCGGCAGGGGTCAATCGCGTGTCGATCGGCGTGCAGAGCTTTGACGCCGATGTGCTGGCCTTCCTCGGCCGCGCGCACAGCGGCGACGAAGCGCGGCGCGCGATTGCCTCAGCGCAGGCGCATTTCGCGCGCGTCAGTTTCGACCTCATCTACGCGCGCCCCGGCCAGACGCTCGCCGCGTGGGAGGCGGAGCTTACCGACGCGCTCGGGTTCGGGACGGGGCATTTGTCGATCTATCAGCTCACGATCGAGCCGGGGACGCGCTTTGCGACGCTCGCGGCAAAGGGCGACCTCGTCATCCCCGACGGCGATGCCGCTGCCGACCTGTTCGACGCGACGCAGGCGATCACGCGCGCCGCGGGGCTGCCGCGCTACGAGGTGTCGAACCATGCGCGCCCGGGCGAGGAGAGCCGGCACAATCTCACCTATTGGCGCTATGGCGACTATGCGGGGGTCGGGCCGGGCGCGCACGGGCGGCGGCTGGCGCAGGCGACCGAGCGGCACAAGAAGCCCGAGAATTTCCTGTCGGCGGTGGAGCGCAATAGCCATGGGCTGAAGCAGGAGAGCGAGCTGCCCGCGCACGAACGCGCGACCGAGGCGATGCTGATGGGGCTGCGCTTGACCGAGGGCGTCGACCTGGCGCGCGTCGAGGCGCGCAGCGGGCTGGGCCGCGATGCCTTTGTCGATGTGAATGCGGTGGCGCGGCTGGAACGGCAGGGACTGATGCGCGCCGAGGCCGACCGGCTGCGCGTCACCGATGCGGGGATTTTGCTGCTCGACAGCATCCTTTCCGAGGTGGTCAAGACCCACTAAGCTTTCAGGCCGGTCGCATCGAACGAAGTCGAGATGCCCCCCGGCCTCGCGCTTGCCTTCGGGGTGTCTCGACTTCGCTCGACACGAACGGATATCAAGGGATGGTGTTGGCCGACGATCTGATCCGCACATGGGACGCCCATCTGGCGCATGAAAAGCGCCGGTCGGAGCATACGCGCCGCGCATATATCGCGACGGCCGAGCGCTTCTGCGCCTTTCTGTCGCGCCACCGTGGCGGCGAAGTCGATACCGCGATGCTCGCGGCGCTCGTGCCCAACGATCTGCGCGCATTCCTGGCCGAGCGCCGCGCCGAGGGGCTCGGCAATGCGTCGGCAGCGCGCGAGCTGAGCGCGGTGCGCGGTTTCTTGCGTTTCGTCGGCGGGTCCGAGGCGAAGGTGCCCGCGATGCGCGGCCCGCGCGTCAAAAAGGGGCTGCCGCGCCCCGTCGCGCCGCAAGAGGCGCTGGCGCTTGCGCAGGATGTCGAGGCCAATGCGCGCGAAGGCTGGGTCGGTGCGCGCGATTTTGCGCTGCTGCTGATGCTTTATGGCGCTGGCTTGCGCATCGGCGAGGCACTTGCGCTGACTGGCGCGGCGCTGCCGCTCGGCGAGACGCTTCGCGTCACGGGGAAGCGCGGCAAGACGCGGATCGTGCCGGTGCTGCCCGCGGTCGCGCACGCGGTGGCGCGCTATGTCGAGGCTTGTCCCTATCCGATCGCCAAGACTGCGCCGCTATTCGTCGGCGCGCGCGGCGGGGCGCTCCAGCCCGGCGTCGTGCGCGCGAGCGTGCGTTCGGCGCGGCGCGCGCTCGGGCTTCCCGAGCGGACGACGCCGCACGCCCTGCGCCATAGCTTTGCGACGCACCTGCTCGCGGGTGGGGCGGATTTACGGTCGCTGCAGGAATTGCTCGGCCATGCGAGCCTTGCCTCGACGCAGGTCTATACCGGAGTCGACGCGGCGCACCTGCTCGACATCTATCGCAACGCGCACCCGCGGGCGTGACGTCCGTTTGGCGCTGCTGAGCGGGACCCCGGGTCAAGCCCGGGGTGACGATACTGTGAATGTCACTTTTCGATCGCAAGCAGTCGGCGTGGTTGAAGGAAAGCAAGGGCCCGGCTATTTTCCCTTGGCCTTCGGTTTCCATGTGAAAACCCGCCACAGATAGAGCAGCACCAGCGAGCCGATTGCCACGAGGGCGAGCGGGCCGACAATCGCATCGAGATTGGCGAAGCTGCGCGCGAACCAGTTGCCCGCGCCCGCGAGCGCGGCGATCCAGATCGACGACCCCGCGGCGGTCCACAACAGGAACTTGCCCTGGTGCATCCGCACCATCCCCGCGGGCAGCGACACCATCGTCCGCGTCACCGGCATGAAGCGCGCGACGAATACAATGCCGGGGCCGAAGCGGAGGAAGATGTTGTGGAGCCGCTCGACCTCGTTCCAGTCGAGCGTCAACCAGCGACCGTGCCGGTCGATGAAGGGCTTGAGGCGCTCATATCCGATCCAGCGCCCGATGCCGTACCACACCCAATTGCCGAGCGTCGTTCCCGCGACCCCGACCGCAACGAGCGTCCAGAAATCGAACCGTCCCTGCGCCGCGGCGATCCCGCCCAGCCCCATGATCACCTCGCTGGGGATCGGCGGAAAAACATTCTCGATGACCATCAGGACGAAAATGCCGGCGTAGCCCCAGCTTTCGATCAGGTTCAGGATGAAGTCGGTCATGGAGGTGTCAACGCCGCAAAGGTGCGGATAGATGCCCCGATGTTGGGCACGACTTACCCTATCCGCCGTGCAATGGCGTCCCAGATCATGCCCGCGGTGTCGCTGTTGTTGAAGCGGTCGATGGCGACGATGCCGGTGGGCGAGGTGACGTTGATCTCGGTCAGCCATTCGCCGCCGATGACGTCGATGCCGACGAAGATCAGCCCGCGCTCGCGAAGCTGCGGGCCGAGCGCGTCGCAGATTTCCCGTTCGCGCGGCGTCAACTCGGTCGCCTCTGCATAACCCCCGACGGCAAGGTTCGAGCGGAACTCGCCCTCGCCTGGCTTGCGGTTGATCGCCCCCGCGACCTCGCCGTCGACGAGCACGATGCGCTTGTCGCCCTTTGCCACGCTCGGCAGGAATTGCTGGACCATGAAGGGTTCGGGCCACACCTGGCCGAAGAGTTCGACGAGCGCGCCGAGGTTGCTGCCGTCGGCGTCGATGCGGAACACCGCCTTGCCGCCATTGCCGTGGAGCGGCTTGATGACGACCGCGCCGTAGCGCTTCTGGAAATCCTTCACCGCGCCCAAGTCGCGCGTCACCATCGTCGGCGGCATATAGTCGGCGAAATCGAGCACATAGACTTTTTCGGGCGCGTTGCGCACCGACACGGGATCGTTGACCACCAGCGTCTCGCCGCGAATCCGCTCGAGCAGCCAGGTGCCGGTCAGATAGCCGAGGTCGAATGGCGGGTCCTGCCGCATCAGCACGACATCGACATCGCGCCCGAGGTCGAGCGTCACTTCATCGCCGAAGCGATAATGATTGCCGGCCTCGCGCTTGACGTCGAGCACCGGATGCGCGCGCGTCGTCAGCCGTCCCGCCTCCCACGTCAGGCCGCGCACGTCATAGTGGAAGAGCGAATAGCCGCGTTCCTGTGCGCTGAGCATCAATGCGAAGCTGCTGTCGCCGGCGATGTTGATGCCGTCCATCGGGTCCATTTGCACCGCGGCGCGCAGGGTCATAATCTCGTCCTTTTCAAGCCCCTCCCCTGAAGGGGAGGAGGGCGATCGGGGCAGTCCTCACGGCTGCCAAACATGGACCAGATGGCGTGGCAGGCGGCGCGGCGCAAGGAGCATCACGTCGATCCTGATGTCGTCGCCGGGTTTCGCAAAACGCGAGCTCAGCATTTCGGCGGCCGCTGCGACGCGGCGCAGGCGGTGTTGGTCGACCGCGAGATCGAGGTCTTCGGCACGCTCGCGCCACTTCACTTCGATGAAGGCGACCATGCGTCCGCGCCGCGCGACGAGGTCGACCTCGCCAACCGGTACGCGCAGCCGCTGGCCGAGAATGCGCCAGCCGTGAAGGCGCAGCCACCAGGCGGCGCGCGCCTCGGCCTTGCGCCCGCGCGCTTCGGCCTCGGCGCGTTTCAACCCGCGTCCTTCAGCGTGAGCGCGCGCGCATAAATCTCGTGCCGGTCGAGGCCGAAGCGCTTGGCGACGGCCTTTGCAGCCTGCGCCACGGGCTTGTCGGCCATCGCTTCGCGGAGCGCCGCGTCGAGCGTGGCATCGTCGGCCTCTTCGGCGGTCGCTTCGCCCGGTGGGCCGACGACGATCACGATCTCGCCCTTTGGCGGCGTGTCGGCATAGCGCGCCGCCAACTCTGTGAGCGTGCCGGTCACGCATTCCTCGTAGAACTTGCTGATCTCGCGCGCGACCGCTGCCTCGCGGTCGCCGAGCCCTTGCGCCAGCGCTGCAAGCGAGGCGGACAGGCGCGGACCGCTTTCATAAAAAACCAGGCTCGCGCGAAGCCCGGAAAATTCGGCGATGGTGTCGGCGCGCGCCTTTGCCTTCGACGGCAGGAAGCCCGCGAAGAGGAAGCGGTCGCTCGGCAGTCCCGACAGCGTGATCGCGGCGATTGCGGCGCAGGGGCCGGGCAAGGTCGTGACATGCCGCCCCGCCGCGCGCGCGTCGCGCACCAGCTTGTAACCGGGGTCGGAAATCAGCGGCGTCCCCGCGTCGGACACCAGGACAACCACTTCGCTCGCCATGCGTTCGACAAGCGCGGCGCGCACCCGCTCGTCGCTATGATCGTGATAGGGGGTCATCGGAACGCGCAGTCCCAGATGTGACAGCAGCTTCGCTGTCACACGCGTGTCTTCGGCCGCGATCACATCGGCGCGCGCGAGCAACGCCGCGGCGCGCGCGCTGATATCGCCGAGGTTGCCGATGGGCGTCGCGACGATATAGAGACCGGGCAAGGGAGATTGAGAGATGGTCGAATCCGGCATGACGCCGAAAATGGCAGAAACTTCGGCGGAGCGCCAAGCCTATGCGTCGTCGCGGCGCCAATTGTTGCGCGGGCTCGGCGTTACCGCGATGGCGGGCTTCCTCGCCGCATGCCAGGTCGTGCCAAAGGCGGGCGGGCCGGTGGCGCCGCCGCCGCCCGAGCAGCCGACCGACAATGTCGGCCCGGGGCTGCCGACCGATACCGATCGTCACCGCATCGCGCTGCTTGTGCCGCAGACCGGCACCAACGCCGACGTCGGCACCTCGATCGCCAATGCAACGACGCTCGCGCTGCTCGATACAAAGACCGAGCGGCTGCGCATCACTACTTATGACACAGCGCTGGGCGCCGCCGCGGCGGCGCGGCAGGCGGTGGCCGACGGCAACAAGCTGATCCTCGGCCCGCTGCTCAGCGAGGATGTGACCGCCGTCGCGCCGATCGCGCGCGCGGCGAAAGTGCCGGTGCTCAGCTTCTCGAACGACACCGGCGTTGCGGGCAATGGTGTTTTCATCATGGGTTTTGTGCCCGGCCAGTCGGTCGAGCGCGTCATATCCTATTCGCAAGCGCAAGGGCACAGCCGCTTCGGCGCTCTCGTGCCCAAAAATGTCTATGGCGACCGGTCGGCTGCAGCGTTTCGCGATGCTGTCGCCGAAGCGGGCGGCACGCTGGTCGCGGTCGAAAGCTATGATCGCAGCGCTACCGCGCTGACCGGCGCCGCGCGGCGGCTCGCCAATGCGGGCGACATCGACGCGGTGCTCGTCGCCGATTCGGGTGGAAATGCGGTGCGCGCGGTTCCCGTGCTCAAGAGCAGCGGCGACAAACAGATCCTCGGCACCGAACTCTGGAACACCGACGCCTCGCTGGGCGGCAGCGCGGCGATGCGCGGCGCGTGGTTTGCGAGCGTGTCCGATGGCCTTTACGGCCAGCTTGCGGGCAAATATCGCGCGCGCTTTGGCCGGGCACCGTACCGGCTCGCCAGCCTCGGCTATGATTCGGTGCTGCTCACGGTGCGGATTGCCCGCGACTGGAAGCCGGGAACCAATTTTCCCGTGAGCAAGCTGATGGCCGAAGACGGCTTTGGCGGGATTGACGGTATCTTCCGCTTCAACAATCGCGGCGTCGCCATTCGCGCGCTCGAAGTCAGCGAAATCGGCGCCGGCGGATTTCGCGTGATCGACCCCGCGCCAGCGAAATGGTAGGCTCTTGGGGCGTGGCATAGCCGCCACAGTCGGGTAAAAAGCGGCGCCGAATGGCGTGCCGCGCCCTTTACGTGGCCGTGCTGTTCACTATATGGACAGTGCGCGCGACGGCTATGGCTTGTCGCGTCGATCATCAATAACCAGGAGATACAGCTATACGCCCGCCCATGACCCGCCGCCCCTTGGCGCCGATGCCGCCCAAGAATGGCCCGCGATACAATGAATTCATCGCCTCCCCGAAAGTCCGCGTTATCGACGAGGAAGGCGAAAATCTGGGCGTAATGCTGACTGCCGAAGCGATTGAACAGGCGGCCGAAGTGGGCCTCGACCTGGTCGAAGTCTCCCCCAACGCCGATCCGCCGGTGTGCAAGTTCCTCGATGTGGGCAAATTCAAGTACGAAGCCCAGAAAAAGGCCAATGCCGCGCGCAAGAGCCAGAAGACGCAGGAGATCAAGGAGATCAAGATGCGTCCGAACATCGACGACCATGATTTCGAGGTGAAGATGAAGAAGGTCTTCGACTTCCTCGAGGATGGCGACAAGGTCAAGATGACGATGCGCTTCCGCGGCCGCGAGATGAGCCACACGCAGCTCGGCCTCAACGTCCTTCAGCGCGTGGCCGAAATGACCGCCGAGATCGCGAAGGTCGAAGCGCATCCGCGCACCGAAGGCCGTCAGATGCTGATGGTGCTCGCACCGAAGTGATATATTTTCCTCCCTTCGGCGAAGCCGTGGGGAGGATTATCTCAACCGATCCGAAAATCGAGGGCGGTCGTTCCACCGGGGCGGCCGCCCGCTTCGTATCGGCGTTCGATCATCCTGACGGCGCCGTCCGCCGCCACCGCGACCAGCGTCGAGGCGCGCGTGCCATACACCTCGCCCATCAGGAACAGCGCCGGGTCGCCTTCCGCCGTCAGCGTGTCGAGCAGCCCCTCGGGATCGCTGCCCGCCGCGACCACTGCGGCGAGCGCGGCGCGCAGCCGTTCGGCGCGCGGGCAGGGGCGGTCAATGGGTTCGTTCGCGAGCGCGTGGACGCCCTTCTCTAACGCCGAAATCTGCGGCGCTGGCCGGTTGGTGAAAAGGCGCGGGGCGCCCAAGCCAACCGCAAACAGGTTGAAGGCGTTGAAACGGTCGAGGTCGGCGGCGGCCGGGTCGGCAAAGCGGCCCTGCCCGCGCAGCAGGTCGGTGACGAGCGCGCCGCGCGAGTCCTTTGCCGGATCGGGCATCGCGCCGCGGACATTGGTGACGACCACGGCACGGCCGCTCGGGCGATGAACGCCGAGCCATGTCCCGCCCGCCTGCAAGTCGCGCCCCGCGACGATGCCGCTGCCATCTTCCCACATATGGAGCGACGCGGCGGGGCGCGCGTGAAACTCGTCGCGGTTGCCGATGAGGATGAGCGGCCAGTCGGGGTGGACGCGGTGGGCAAGGGCGACGACGCACATGCGCGCCCATATCGGTCGTCGCGCTCGATTTGCCAAGCCGGTGCCGTGGTGTATTGTATGGATATATCACTAATTGCCGACGCAGCGGAATGGTGATAGCCTCCGCCGATCTTTCTGGAGGGGGAGATGAATATGACCGATGCCGTTAAGACGCCCTGGCACCTGTGGGTGGTGGGGATCGTGTCGCTGCTGTGGAACGCCTTTGGCGCGTTCGACTATGTGATGACCAAGCTCAAAGACCCCGGCTATATGGCGGCGTTCACGCCCGAACAGCAGGAATATTTCTACAGCTTTCCTTTGTGGGCCAATATCGGCTGGGCATTGGGGGTGTGGGGGTCGGTGCTGGGGTCGGTGCTGCTGCTCGCGCGTAGCCGCCATGCGGTGACGGCCTTTCTGCTGTCGCTCGTCGGGCTGGCGATCAGCAGCGTCTATCAGTTCGGGATGCATTATGGCGAGCTGGAGCGGATGTTCGGGACTTTTCCGATGATCTTTACGGCGGTGATCTGGGTGATTGTGATCGCGCTGTTCCTGTATGCGCGCGCGCAGGCGGCGAAGGGCGTGCTGCGGTAAAAGCGTCTGCTTCGGGGTGGAGAGCGGACGTTAGCATGACCATATGCCCTCCCCTTCAGGGGAGGGCAGCGAGACTTGCGAACTTGTTCGCTAGTCGCAGCGGGTGGGGGCCATCGGCCTTGCGCAAGGTCGATAGCCCCCACCCCAACCCCTCCCCTGAAGGGGAGG